>ERZ1292630.2767-Hain-H41-02um-R3-2767-length-15907-cov-48_pt1 | contig 15907 bp, 14 predicted proteins | sample MGYA00564408_ERZ1292630 | MGnify/ENA primary metagenome ERZ1292630 (study PRJEB36523, sample SAMEA6512641) | groundwater metagenome | collected 2019-01-08 | study: AquaDiva: Metagenomics assemblies of 32 groundwater samples | reverse complement strand
TCCAGGCGCTATATAGGTATATTCCAGGCCCCATAGAGGTGCATTCCAGGCGCTACGGAGGTGCATTCCAGGCGCTATAATCTGTGTATGGTTATTGGCAACTCTCCGGGGGTATAAAAAGAGGTTATTTGTTTACCCCGTTAGAAACAGGTCATTCCGCAGGGGTCCAACAATACCCTTCCTTTTCCATCCCGCATTAGCGGGAAGGGATGACCGTTTTACTGCAGAAGATTGAATTAACAGGGATTTGTTTGCCATACCGGATAGATTTTTATAATACTTATAGCAGTTATTTCTAATGGGGTTGCTTTTCTGGAAAAGGCGGGTATATTAATTGAACTATGCCGAAGAATTATCAGAGTTATAGCAAGGACGAGTTAATCAGGGAATTACAACAACTCAAGAAGCAGAAGAAATACGGCCTGGTCTGGGAGGATAAGCCCGAGGATGTCGTTGAGCAATGCAAGACAAAACTGCCGGTCCTGAAAGAGGTCAAGGGGAAAGAAATCATTACAGACAAAGACAAGCCAACCAATATCCTGATTGAAGGCGATAATTACCACGCCCTGTCCGTCCTGAATTATACCCACGAGAAAAAGATTGATGTTATCTATATTGACCCACCATATAATACAGGTGCAAAGGACTGGAAGTATAATAATGATTATGTAGATAGTAATGATGCGTACCGCCATAGCAAATGGTTGAGTATGATGTTTAACAGATTAAGAATCGTAAGGAAATTACTTAAAGATGATGGCGTGTTTATTTGTGCGATTGACGATAATGAATTCCACCACTTGGGTACGTTATTAGAGGAAATATTTAATGGTTATGAAATCCATTGTGTTACTATCGTGCATAATCCAAGGGGCATTCAAGGAAAGAATTTCTCATATACACACGAATATGCATATTTCGTTTTCAAGAAGGGGTTAAAAGTAATTGGTCCAAGGAAAATAAGGGCGGAAGATATTGATTGGAGGAATCTTAGAGATAATGGTGGTGAATCATTACGAACAGATGCACGTAACTGTTTCTATCCGATAGTCGTCAAAAAAGATATGGTCGTAAGTTTTGGTGATGTATTAAGAGATGGTGTTCATCCGGAAAAACAGACGGTTGTTGATGGGAACCAACTCTTTGTATATCCTATTGATCGACAAGGAATAGAACGTAAATGGCGTTATGCACGACAATCAGTAGAATCAATAAAACATCTCTTAAGAGCAAAGAAAACACCCAATGGATATGAAATAGAAATAGGAAAAGATTTTGGCACAGTCAGGACTGTTTGGCAGGATAGCAGGTATGACTCAAATGAAAATGGAACCAAACTTGTTCATAGTTTGGTATCCGGCACTGACTTTGATTTCCCCAAATCATTGTTTAATACCTATGATTGTATTGCACCCATTCTATATGAGAAAAAGAAAGCAATAGTTTTAGATTATTTTGCCGGTTCGGGAACAACCGGGCATGCAGTTATGTTATTAAACAAGGAAGACGATGGCGATAGGCAATGTATTCTTTGCACCAATAATGAGAATGGAATAGCCGAAGAAGTATGTTATCCAAGAATAAAGAGTGTTATAAAAGGGCATAAAGATTATCCTAATATCACAGGTATTACAAATAATCTCAAATACTTCAAGACAGATTTTGTGGATGCCGAGCAAACGGATAAGAACAAGAAGAAACTGACGAATGAGGCGATTGAGATGCTTTGTATCCGGGAAGGCGCATTTATTCCGGTGAAAGAGAACAAGGAATATAAAATATATAAGAATGGCAAGCACCACATAGGCATTATCCTGGACCAGTTGGCCATCCCGGAATTTAAGAAGGCAATCAAGAATATAGAAGGCCGGTTCAGCGTCTATGTGTTCTCTTTGGGCGATGATACCTTTGACGAGGAGTTTGAGGATATGAAACAGAAGGTTAAATTATCCCCGATACCCGAGGCCATCTTAAGAGTTTACAGAAGGATTTTTAAATAAGGGAAACAGAAAAAATAGGCGATATTGAGCCTGCCTGCCGAAGCATCGGCGCAGGCAGGGGTGTATCGGAGGATATTTAGGTAGTAGCCACAGATGACCCCTACGGGGATAACTCGCTGATAACGACCACAGGTCTAACAGCGAGTAAACACAGATGGACACGGATTAATATGAAACATTATTTCTTCCTTGATGAAACGGGAGACCACGGATTAAGTTTTATAGACAAGAGTTTCCCCCTGTTTTTACTATGCGGGTGTCTTTTTACAGAGGATGATTTAAAGGATACGCAAAAGAAAATAGACGACCTTAAGCAAAAGTATTTCAAGACCAGGAACGTGATTCTTCATTCCCGGGATATAAGAAAATGCGAAGGGGCGTTTCAGATATTGTTTAATCTTGATATTAAAGCCGAATTCTATAAAGAGTTAAATGAAATTCTTGCTAACGGACAGTTTAAAATCATCGGCGCAGGAATAAATAAAGAGGAATATATCAAAAGATATGGCTTGGGGGCGCAAGACCCCTATTCTATGGCGCTGACTTTCATCGTAGAGCGGCTTGTTTTCTGCTTAGGCAATACCAGGGATTACACTGCGGAAATATCCGTGGAAAAACGGGGCAAGAAAGAAGACCATATGCTTATATCGCATTTTAATTCTATCAGGGATAAGGGAACGTTTTATGTAAACAACAAAAGAATGCAATATAGAATAACAGGGTTTGAGTTCTTCGCCAAGAAGGACAATATTGCCGGGTTACAAATAGCCGATTTATGCGCTTATCCATTAGCCAGGCATATACTGAATCCGGATGAACCGTATGTGCCTTTTCAGATAATTAAAGATAAGATTTATTGTGATGCGAAAGGAGAATATAAAGGGTGGGGACTTAAAATCTTCCCATAAAGCAAAAAGTCCCCGAAGGGACCTCTTACCGACCGGGAGACACCCCGATCCCATTTATAATTACGAGCAAAAGGGACTCGGTTTCCCGAGCCCCCAAGCATTAGATATAGTGCAATCTGATTGCTCAGATTACATATATAATATCGCATCTTATTGACAATTTGTCAAGGAAATCTTGATATTTTGTCAAGAATTTATTGAGGCGGTAATTTTGAGGGTATTTAAGTAATAAACTATGCAATTAAAAGATTATCAGGAAGTGGCCATTAAAGAGTTGTTAGGGAAATCCAAGAAACTAATAGCGTCTTCGGGCAACAAGAAACTGGTCTTCAAGGCGCCGACCGGTTCGGGCAAGACCATTATGATGGCCGAGTTCCTGAAACGACTGGTGGACGACCGCGAGGTCAAGACGCCCTTGTCATTTATCTGGACCGCGCCGAGGCAGTTGCACGAGCAGAGCAGGATTAAATTAGAGACCTATTTTGAGGATACCCGGGCCCTGAAATGCTCATTATTCGAGGATTTGGATGATATCAGAATCGGCGATAATGAAGTTTTATTCTTTAACTGGGAAAGCATCAACCGGGAAGACAATATCTATATTCGCGAGAATGAACGGGATAATAACCTGACTAATGTCGTATTAAAGACAAAGGAAGAAGGCCGGGAGATTATCCTGGTTATAGACGAAGCGCATCATCACGCCACCAGCGATATTTCACGCGGACTGATTGAGATGATTAATCCCAAACTGACTATTGAGGTCTCGGCCACGCCGGTATTGACAGATGAAGACGAGAAGGTACGGGTGGTATTAGATGAGGTTAAGTTAGCCGGGATGATTAAAAACGCCGTTCTATTAAATTCGGAGTTTGAGAATATCCTGAAAAATGGCAAGATTGAGAGCAAGTTAAGCCAGGGCACAGAGGAAATGGTGATTGACACGGCCCTGAAAAAACGTAAGGAACTGGCCGGGTTTTACCGCAAGCAGAGCAATATCAATCCGCTGATGCTGATACAGTTGCCGGACCGTATCGGCCAGTTGGAAGACACGATGAAGGCGCGGGTCATCAGTATTCTCAAGGATAAATACAATATCTCCACGGAAAACGGCAAACTGGCTATCTGGCTGTCCGGCGAGCATATCAACAAGGAGAATGTGGAAAAAGCCGATAGCGAGGTTGAAGTCCTGATATTCAAGCAGGCGATTGCCCTGGGCTGGGATTGCCCGCGGGCCCAGATTCTGGTCCTGTTCCGGGAATGGCACAGCCCGGTATTCACTATCCAGACGGTCGGCCGGATTATGCGGATGCCTGAGCCGGACAATGGGCACTATGCCGAGGAATCATTGAACTTTGGCTATGTCTATACCAATTTAGACCATATCCAGATAATGGAGGATACGGCCCGGGGATATATCACCATCCATACCAGCAAGCGGAAAAAGAATTATCAGCCGTTGGATTTACGCTCATACCATTCTATCCGGCACAGGGAGCAGACCCGCTTGACGCCGAGGTTCATAACGATATTCCTTGAGGAATCAAAGATTTATAACCTGAAGGACAAGATAGACAAGAAGTCAAGGCAGATTAATGTCGGGTATATCTCGGATAAGAAGGAAGATGATGTTGATAAGCTGGTTAATAAGGTTATCGTGGCTGATAGGGATGTCCGGGCCGTTAGCTCGGAGTTGCAGAAATTATTTGATTACTTTGTCCGGGAACACCTGACGCCGTTTCATCCTGAAGATAGGTCAGTTGGACGGGTCAAGGATGCAATCTACCGGTTCTTTGCCAGGGATTTGGCGATGTATTACGAGGAAGAGCAGGACGAGATTATCCGGATAACGCTGGGCGAGAAGAATTATCAGCATCTGATTAATGTGCTGGAGACTGCCAAGACCAAATACCAGGAAGAGACGGCCAAGCGTCAGGCAGAGTTGGAGGTTGATGAAAACTGGGATGTGCCGGAGACAGAGCGGTTAAACGAGGATTATTCCCAACAGGAAACGAAGAAGTGCCTAATGGAACCGTTCTTTAGCAAGGATGAATGGAAGACCGAACGGGCCTTTATAGCGTTTCTGGAAAAGGCGGGCCAGGTGGAGTGGTGGTTTAAGAATGGCGACCGGGATGCGGTTTATTTTGCCGTGCCGTATCCCTTACGGGATCCCGTTAGGGATAAGACCGGCGATGGCCCGGCGCCGTTTTATGTGGATTTTATCGTCAAGATGAAAGACGGACGGATAGGGCTGTTTGATACCAAGGCCGGTATGACCCTTAAAGTTGCCAAGCCCAAGGCCGGCGGATTGGCTTATTATATCCAGCAGGAGAACGAAAAGGGTAAGAAGTTATTCGGCGGAATAGTTACAAATACCCAAAAGGATTATTCCGGCGCCTGGTATTACTTTGACAAGCCGATTAAGGACTGGCGCGAAGACGATTTGGAGAATTGGACGATGCTGGAGTTGTAATAGGGGGGATACCCCGGGGGAAGTAGTAGATACCCCCTACACTACCAGTAGATACCCCCCTACCTACTATGGGATACCCCCTGAGGTAGTAGTGGATACCCACCTATCTACTACAGGATTCAAGGCAATTTCCGACACACCGTAGAGATTAGTAAACCGATACGGTTCTTATTGATAACATCTGGCACTCATTATAGAGCATGCTAAGCCGTGTTTCTGCAATAAATGCCGGATGTCCGCATTTCGGATACGGTATTTTTACTAAACCGATAGCGTTTCTATACTAATCAGATGGCACTCATTATAGAGCATGCTAAGCCGTGTTTCTGCAATAAATGCCGGATGTTTGCATTAAGGATGCGGTCTGTTTATTAATCATATGCCGTTTCTTTATTAATAAGATGCCGCTCCTAAGGAGCAGGATGGGAATGTAAAGAGTGGAGGGGGGTGGGGGGACTCCCCCCTGCCGGCATAAGGAGTTGATTTATAATCAGTTATAATAAGGGAAATAGCCCAAAACCGCCCAAAAAGGGTATCCTACACGCCTCTTTGGAGCCGCTTCCAGAGCATGGCATCCAGTTCGGCAATGCCCTGCATCCGGCTGATGGTCTTGTTGATGTCGTATTCCACCCGGTAGTGCGTGACGTTGGCGCCGTCAAACGAGGCGTAACATGCCCGGGTGTCGTTGTCCCGGGGCTGGCCCACCGAGCCGACATTGACGATGGTTTTGGTGCCGGACAGGAGCGGATAGGATTCGTAGTTCTGCCATTCCGGATGGACCAGATACAAATCGGTCGTGCAGATATACGGGATATGGGTGTGGCCCAGGAATCCGACTTCTTCCACCGACTCGAAGTTTTCCTTTAGGTTCTTTTTGACCTCTTCGGTCAGGTTAAACAGGTCGTCGCGCCGGATAACATATTCATCCACGACGCCCCGGGGCGAGCCGTGCGCATAGACAATCCCGCCGGAAAACGCGCTGGATTCGGTCCGGTATTCGTAGGCGAGCGACTTGAGGAATTGGCTGACCTTGGGATTAGCCAGATTCTTCTGGATGATGGTCTTGGTCCAGAATATAGCCCGTTGGGCCGATGGATTGAAATTGGTCTTGTCCTTGGACAGGGCCAGTTCGTGGTTGCCCATGATATTGATGAAATTATGCTGGATGGCCAGCAGGATGCATTCTATCGGGTTGGGTCCGTAGCCGACCAAATCGCCTAACGAGATAATCTGGATATCCTTGTTGAATCTTTTCTTGATATCAGACAGTACCGCTGATAATGCCTCAAGGTTACTGTGGACATCGGAGAGGATGATTTGCATACTTTTAGTAAGCGGATTAAACAGATGAAACCGATTTAACAGATAAATCCGCCAAAATCAGATAAATCAGCTTACTAAATTATTTCCAGACGTTTTTTAAGTACGATGGCAGAGACGATGCCTCACGCGGGCCGACCAGCACCTCCCAGCCGGATTCGGCCTCCAGTTTGCCGCTCAAGGTGGCCACATAGCCGGGGATAATCACCTTTTTGTGCTTTATCTTGACTTTTTGGACAGTATTGGATTCGTTGGTGGCTTCGGTAATTACCTTTTCATTGAGTTCCTGTCCTTGTTCTTTGGTAACTTCAGGGATGGAAAATGATTCTCTGAGCGCCTTGGTGATTATCTTTTCGTTGAGTTTGTCAGCCGCATAGGCCGTCATCACGGACATGCCTTCGGTGTTGACTACCAGGATATAACTCGGCACCTTGCTGCCTTCCACCTCCGGCTCGACCGTGAAATAGGTCAGCGAGAAATTGGTGGTAATCAGGACCGGCGAGGCATCGGTGACGTTGCCGATGGGGTATAGTTTTGACTCCACCTGAATCGGTTTTTGCGGGTCGGTATAGATATTCTGCCGGGCGGTCACCAGTGGCAGCATCTGCCATAATTCGCTGCCTTTCAAGACCACTATGCCGGCGTATTTGAGGATGAAGGTAGCGGCAAAGAGGGTTTCGCTCATAGTGTCTGTGCCTTCGGCCGGGAATACGATGACCGGGAATCCCAGAGGTCGGAAGGTCTTTTTCAGTCCCAGGCGCCTGATTTGGTTTACGTCCGAGAGGAGTTGGCCCTGGGTTTTGGAATTGGGATTAATCACCAGTTCTTTGATGCCCAGCGCGGTAATCTTGGGGGTCAGGTCAGCCAGTTCGTCCAGATTGTTTCCGGACACGCCCAGCGGGCAGCTGTATTTCTTGGCCAGTTCTGCCATGGCCGCATAATTTTGGGCATCAGCTGCGTAAATCAGGGGCTTGCGGCTGGCTGTGACCTTTAATCCGGCTTCCTGGACCGCCGGATTGTTGCTGATTTGTATCAGGGCCAGGGTGGAATTGGCGGCAACAGTCTTGCAGGCATTGGCAAAGGTATCGGCATTATTACTGACGCTTCTGATAGCGATGAGTTCTATGCGCACCTTTTTGCCGACCCGGTCGAACACCAGGTTCTGGACGTATTTGGCTTTTTTCTCTATCTCAGCCGCAGGCAGGTTGTCCGCGATTTCTACGGCAATGCCGGTCGGATGATAGAAGGTCTGCTCGTGCCGGAAGAGCACGGTCTCGTTACCGATTTCCAGTTTATTATCGCCGGTGCCGATTGTCACCAGTTGGATAGGCGGAGCCGAGGCGCCGGCCAGGGCGGCTTTGGCCTGTTCCGAGACGTGTGGGCATTTATCCAGCGAGGTCTTCTTGGTGGCCAAAGCCATGGCAAAGGCCAGGCAGGTGGGCACGCCGCATTCGCCGCAATTCGTCTTGGGTAATAATTTGTATATATCAAGACCTGTCAATGCCATAAACCTATCCTCCCTTTCTTAAAGGTGAATAATAAATTGACGAGTTTTATAACTCTTATTAAGATGGAGTGTCAAGAAAAAGTGTATTAGTTTTGAGTAAGGAGGTTATGTTATGACGCACAAAAAGATAATCGAAACCGCCAATGCGCCGGCCGCTATCGGCCCCTATTCCCAGGCCGTATCAGTCGAGGGCTGGGTCTTCCTTTCCGGCCAGATTCCCATTGACCCGGCTACGGCCAAGATAGTCAGCGAAGACATTGCCAGGCAGACTGAGCAGGTTATGAATAACATCAAGGCCGTAGTGGAAAAGGCCGGCGGGACCATGCAGAATATCGTCAAGACCACCATCTATCTCAAGGATATGGATGACTTTGCCAAGGTCAACGAGATATATAAAAGGTATTTCCCTATCGAGCCGCCGGCCCGGGCCACGGTCCAGGTCAGCCGTCTGCCTAAGGATGTCGGCATTGAGATTGATGCAGTGGTGTTCGTAAAGGGTGCGTAAGAAAAGCGAACTGCAGGTAAATAGAAGATTAACACGAACTCAAAGAGACCACGAAGTGAATCAGACGAATAAATGCCGAATTACACGAATCAGAAGGAACCGCGAAGCGAATATTAATCCACTCAGTGTATGATTGTAATTATATTATTCGTGAGATTAGTTTAATTCGTGCCATTCGTGTTCTGTATTAATCTGCGTAATCTGTGCAATCTGTGGTTAACTCTTTATTGTATTTATGGATTCTTTAACCCACACGCTTTCGGGCATAGTGGTCTCGTCCTTAGGGCTCAGGCAGGAATTCCGCTGGCCCGGGATTATCGTCTTTACCGCAGCCGCGCTGTTCCCGGATGTTGATTTCCTGTTCAACTATATCAGCCATTCCATCTATGTCCGATTTCACCGGGGTTTTACCCATTCATTTATCTATCTGCCTGTGTTTGCATTATTGCTGGCCGTAATATTTTACTTCTTATTTAAGAGCATAGGATTCAAGAATCTCTATCTCATCTGCCTGGCCGGGATTGCGCTCCATCTTATGCTGGATATAGTCAATTCCTATGGCACGCCGGTGTTGATGCCGTTTTCTTCGGCCCAGTATTCCCTGAATCTGGATGTCATCATCGATGCCTATGTGCTGGGTCCGTTATTACTCGGTGCTATTGCCGTTTGGGCCTGGCCGTCATTCCAGAAACATACGGCAATAATCGTGCTGGCCATTATCATCAGCGGATTCCTGTTCAGATTCATCCAGCAACAGCAGGCCGCGCACCTGATAGCCAAGATAGAATCATCGGACCGGACGGTCCTGATACCTGCGGGCATGGGCACGATATACAATCCATTTACCTGGCAGGCAATAATCCCGCGCGATAACGGTTATAATATCTATAGCGTAAACAGCGCCCGGGGTCAGGTGAGCGGCCCGCATTTTGTGACCCATCAAATGGATGAGATAAATACCTTCAGGCAGAAATCAAGGGTGGTTAGGGATTTCCTCAACTGGAGCAGGTTCCCGTTTGGTCGGGTGGAGCAGACCGAATCAGGCACGCTGGTAAAACTCAGCGACCTGAGATTCCAGTTCGGGACCCAGGAGCGGTATATGTTGATAGTCAGGTTCAACAAGGACGGAACGCTGGTCTCAGAAAAGTTCGGGTTTAGCCACAGAGTAACACAGATGGACACTGATTAACAGGAGAAAAGATTAAATGCAACCACAGATTTCGCCGATTACACGGATTAATAATGAGGAAGGATAGAAGAATGCAGATATTAATATTATATCATTCCCGGAGCGGGAACACCAAGAAATTGGCTGAGGAGATTGCCCGCGGCGTGGAAGAAACCGGCGAGGTCAAGGCGCTGCTCAAGTCCGCGGCTGAAGTGACCAAGGATGATTTTCTGGCCTGCGAGGGCATTATTGCCGGCTCACCCGTCTATTTCGGGACCATGGCGGCTGAATTAAAGGCGGTCTTTGACACATTCGTCAGCGTGCGCAAGAAGATGGAGAACAAGGTCGGCGCGGCATTTGCCACCTCGGCCGATGCCTCAGGCGGCAAGGAGACCACCATTATGTCCATTATCCAGGCCATGCTCATATACGGGATGGTAATTGCCGGCGACCCGCTGGATGCCACCGGCCATTACGGCACCTCGTGCGTCGGCGCGCCGGATGAAAAGGCATTATCCAACGCCAGTAAATTGGGCAAACGCGTGGCGATGCTGGTTAAGAAATTACGAGTGATATAACTGTTTAGCGCATAATATGAAGATTACACAAGGATTTAAAATAGACAACCCTAATATATTCATACCATGGCATATATCTGAGAAAGAATTAGAGGTTATCTTAGGTAAGCACAACATTCGTTATGTCACGCAGGGTTATTATACAATTTCATGTGAGACGCTTGGAGGCTTAAAACATGAATTGGGATTCCATTTTGAGCCTAGAGAAAACGGCCGTCTTACAGAATTAGAGTTTTTCCGTAAAAGCTACGAGAATCAAACAGCGTCATATAATGAGTTTCAAAAATATTTTGAAAGAGAATTCGGATTGCCCACAAAGACAGAAAAGGGAATAAAGGGGTTCCCTTCTCATGAATGGATATTGAATGGCGCCAAGATTAAGCACTGTGTAAATGAACGTTTTACATTAGAAGAGCATCTGAGAATAATGAAAATCTAGTGGTTCTAAAGACTTAGGTTTGTGATTAGAATCCAGGTAATCCGCCTAAACCACCCAGGCCGCCGGTTACCTTGCCCATCTCGCTCTGGGAGAGTTCGCGTGATTTCTGCAGGCCCTGGTTAACAGCGGCCATGACCATGTCAGCCAGCATCTCGGCATCCTCGGGCTTGACCACGTCTGGATTTATCTTGATGCCGACCACTTCCTGAGTGCCGTTGACAAAGGCCGTGACCGCTCCGCCGCCGGCTGAACCTTCCACCACCCGTTCCTTGAGTTCCTCCTGGACCTTGGCCATCTTAGTCTGCATGTCTTCAGCCATCTTCTTCAAGTTGCCCAGATTCATTCCGCCTTTTCCGAACATAATTAAACTCCTTGCCACTAAGACACCAAGGCACAAAGGGGACTACGAGGGTGTTGTGTCTTTGTGGTCTCCGTGCTTCTGTGGTTCTCCTGAGGTTTTAGATTCGCTGGACGCGGTCGCTCCGCGGTCTTCTTTAGGTTTAGGTTTTGAGGCGATTCTGACCTTGGCCGCTCGGATGAGCCGGTCGTTCAGGGTAAATCCGGGCGCCACCTCTTCCAGTATCTCGTGGTCCTTGTGCTCGGCTGATTCGGTGACCGCCACAGCCTCGTGGAGGTTGGGGTCGAATCTCTCGCCCAGGGTTTTCATCTGTTTCAGGCCCCGCTTTTCCAGAATCCTGAATACCTCGCGCTTTATCAGGGTGACGCCGTCCATGATGCACTTGGCTTCATCTGTGGTGCATTCCAGTTTGATGGTCCGTCCGAAATTATCAAAGGCCGGCAGGAGTTCCCGCAACAGGTTTTCATCCTGGTATTTATCCCAGCATTCCCGCTCGGACTTGATACGTTTTTGGTAATTGAGGAAATCCGCCTGGACCCGCTGGAGGAGTTTTAGGAACTCGTCCCGTTCTGACGCCGCTTTGCGCAATCCTTCGAGCTCCTTCTGGAGTTTTTGGAGTTCGGCTAATGAATCTTCTGACGGCAGGGCGCAGGCCTTGTCGGCAACCGGGGTTTCCGGAGCTGACTTGGTCGGCGTCTCGTCCGTATTCTTTTCAGTCGGCTTGTTTTTCATTCGTGTTTCGGCTCCTCCCAGAGTTTTACCTTACGAGCCACGTTTATATTAGAATAATTCTCCGTGGCGGACAGCTTTTTCAGCAGTTCTTTTTGGTCGGCTGATATATCCTTGGGCACGTCGATAATCACCCTGACCAGCTGATGGCCCTTTTGCCTGGGGCTGTGCAGGTTATTGAATCCCAGGTTCTTCAGGCGGAACACCTGTCCGTTGGTGGTGCCGGCCGGGATGGTCATATCGATATTTCCGTTCAGGGTTGGAACTGATATTTTCGCGCCCAAGGTGGCCTGGGTGAATGAGACCGGCATTTCGCAGACCACGTCGTCATAATGGCGGTCAAAGACCGTATCCGGCGCCACGAAGATATCGCAATACAAATCGCCCCGAGCTGAGCCGTCCTGAGACGGTTCGCCTTCCCCGGCCAGGCGCATCCGGGTGCCGTCTTCTATGCCGGCCGGAATCTTTATCTTAATCTCGCGCTCCTTGCGGTGGCGTCCGCTGCCCTGGCAGGCCGGGCAGGGTTCCTTGACTATCTTGCCGGCGCCCCGGCATTGGGGGCAGATGGTCTGGATAGTGAAGAATCCGCCGCCTTGCTGGACCTGGCCCCGGCCCTTGCAGACCGGGCAGGTGATGGGCGGCACGCCCTTCTTGGCGCCTGAACCGCGGCAGTCATCGCAGAGTTCGTTGCGCTTGAGATTGATGGTCTTTTCCGTGCCGGTAGCTGATTCCTTGAATGAGATGGTCAGTTCCGCGCGCAAAGAAGCCCCGCGCTGTCTCTGACGGCGCGCGCCGCCGCCCCCAAAGAAACTGGAGAAAATGGAATCGCCTTCAAACAGGTCGCTGAAATTCTCGAAGATATCCTCGTAACTGCCGTAAGCCCGGCCGCTGGAACCGGACAGCCCTTCGTGGCCGAAGCGGTCGTACTTGGCCTTTTTATCGGCATCGCTCAGGACCTCGTAGGCCTCGGCGATTTCCTTGAATTTCTTCTCGGCTTCCTGTTTGTTGTCCGGATTCTTGTCCGGGTGGTATTTCAGGGCCAGCTTGCGGAACGCCTTCTTGATATCGTCCGGCGAAGAGTTGCGCGATACACCCAGCAGTTCGTAATAATCTTTCTTGCTATCAGTCATATCTGGTTATTTGGTAAATCAATAATGGAAATCACCCTCTCCCTAACCCTCTCCCCTCGAGGGAGAGGGCAGGGTGAGGGGGGAGATTTACACAACGCTTTCAGCAATCTTCTTGGCGTTTTCCTTAAGGTCGGTCAGGAAGGTCTTGGCGGTCAGCATCAGCCCGCCGGAGCTGGCCGCGTTCTGGAGCGCCACCCGGAGCAGCTTGGCCGGGTCAACAATGCCGGCCTTGACCATATCAACCATCTCGCCCTGGCTGGCGTCATAGCCGAAGTAATTCTTTGAAGAGAGCAGTTTTTCCTTGACCTCGTCCAAGACCAGCGAGCCGTCGCCGCCGGAGTTGGAAACGATTTGCTTAAGCGGTATCTGGAGCGCCTCTTTGATAATCCTGATGCCGGCGATTTCAGCCGGGTCATCGGTGCCTTTGAGAAGCTTATCCAGTTCCGGCAGGGCCGCCAGGTAAGCCACGCCGCCGCCCGGCAGGAATCCTTCTTCCCGGGCCGCCTGGGCCGAATGCACCGCGTTTTCAACCAGGTTCTTTTTATCCTTCTGTTCGGATTCGGTCACGGCGCCGACCTTGATAAGAGCCACGCCGCCGGATAGTTTGGCCAGGCGCTCTTCCAGCTTTTCCCGGTCATATTCCGAGGTGGTGGCCTTTATTTGGTTGCGGATTTGGTTCAGCCGGGCGTCTATCTTGGACTTGGCGCCGGCTCCCTGGATGATGTAGGTATTTTCTTTTTCTATCTTGGCTGACTTGGCTTGGCCGAGGTCGGATAATAATATCTTTTCCAGTTTTACGCCCATCTCCTCGGAGAAGAATTTACCGCCGGTGACGATGGCGATATCTTCCATAATGGATTTTTTCCGGTCCCCAAAGGCCGGGGTCTTGACCGCCGCGCATTTCAGCACGCCCTGGAGCTTGTTCAGGACCAGGACCGTCAGGGCTTCGCTTTCCACCTCGTCGGCGATAATCAACAGCGACGCGCCGGTCTGGGCTACCTGTTCCAGGAGCGGCAATAATTCCTGGACACTACTTATCTTCTTGTCATAGAGCAGGATGAACGGCTCATCCAGCACGCAGGTCATGTTGCCGGTATTGTTGACGAAATACGGAGAGATATAGCCCTTGTCGAAGGACAGTCCTTCGGCGAATTCCAGGGTGATTTCCCGGCCCTGGGATTCCTCAACCGTGATAATGCCTTCCTTGCCCACCTTTTCCATGGCCGCGGCGATATGCTTACCGATGATTTCATTGTGATTAGCCGCAATGGTGCCGATGTTCAGGTAATCGGCCTTAGTCTTGACCGGCGTGGCGGCCTTTTTCATGGATTCAACCACGGCTTCAGTGGCCCGGTCAATGCCTTTCTTTATGTCCAGCGGATTCAGGCCGGCGGTCAGGTATTTCAGCCCGGCCTCATAAATAGCGTGGGTCAGGATGGCGGTGGTGGCCGTGCCGTCGCCGATAATGTCCGAGGTTTTGGATGCGGTTTCGGCAATCATCTTGGCGCCCATATTCTCGAACGGGTCGGCCAGTTCCACCTCTTTGGAAATGGCATGGCCGTCCTTGATGATTTCCGGCGAGCCGAATGATTTGCCGACCAGGACATTGCGGCCGGTCGGTCCCAGGGTGATTTTCATCAGGTCAGCCAGGCTCTTGGCGCCCTTGAGCACCTTTTGCCGGCCATGGTCATCGAACATCAATTGCTTGGACATAGATATACCTTTCTTTTTACCTTCCTCTGTTGTCATTCCGAACCCGAAGGGACCGCGCCTAGCGAACTTGACACGGAATCCAGTAATTTCCCATGGGGTCTGGATTCCCGCCTGAGCGGGAATGACAATGAGAAAATTGTATTATTCCACTTTCGCCAGTATCTCTGATTCGGTCATAATCAGGTATTCCTGATTGTTTACTTTAATCTCGTTGCCGGAGTATTTGCCGTAGAGAATCTTATCGCCCTTTTTAACTGTGAGCGGGGCGCGTTTACCGGTATCCAGCAGTTTGCCGTTGCCAATGGCCATGACTTCGCCTTCCTGCGGACGTTCCTTGACTGTGTCAGGCAGGACGATGCCGCCCTTGGTTTTACCTTCACGTTCCAGGGGTTTTACCACGACTCTGTCTGCTAATGGTCTGAGGTTCATATTTTTCTCCTTTATGTTTATAGTAAGATTGCTTCGTCGCGGTGCTCCTCGCAATGACAGTCATTGCGAGCCCCGCAGGGGCGCGGCAATCTCAGTTTGTTAAAGATTATTTATCTGTGGTTAAAAATCCATCCCACCCATATCAGGCATACCGCCCATGCCACCCATTCCTCCCATGCCCGGCATACCGCCGCCCATACCGCCCATCCCACCCATGCCTCCCATTCCGCCCGGAGGCATTCCGGCCGGCATATCAGGCTCGTCGCTCTTGATGTCGGTAATGGCTGTGTCGCTGGTCAGGAGTAATTCCGCGATGGATGCGGCATTGATAAGCGCGTAACGTTCCACCTTAATCGGGTCCAGAATCCCGGCCTTGACCAGGTTCTTGAATTCACCGGTAATTACGTCAAATCCGAACTGCATATCCGGATTGCTCTTTATCTTACGCATAGCCACGGACGGCTCGGTCGAGCTGTTGACCAGCAGTTGTCTGAACGGCGCTTCCAATGCCTTGCGCACGATGGTTAGTCCGATGGTCTCATCGCCTTCCAAATCCAGTTTGGCGCTCTTAAGGTTTTCAGCCAGCCGGAGCATGGTCACGCCGCCGCCCGGCACCACGCCTTCTTCATTGGCGGCCTTGACCGCGGCCA
>ERZ1292630.1014-Hain-H41-02um-R3-1014-length-28279-cov-14_pt2 | contig 15910 bp, 19 predicted proteins | sample MGYA00564408_ERZ1292630 | MGnify/ENA primary metagenome ERZ1292630 (study PRJEB36523, sample SAMEA6512641) | groundwater metagenome | collected 2019-01-08 | study: AquaDiva: Metagenomics assemblies of 32 groundwater samples | reverse complement strand
AGGAAAAACTGAAAAGCAAGCACGTCAATGTATCTGTGTCAACCTATGTCTGCCCAAGCCTTTTCATATCAACTCAAAAACCGGAATAAATTTTATTCGTGTCTGCCCTATTTTTTCTTCATCCTTAAGACTTATATTCACAACCCATGCCTCTTTTGGATTATATCTTTAACCCGAGAAAAACAAAAGTCAACATACTAATTAATCGGGATAGTGCGCCTGTCCATTACAAATAGAAAGGGATCAAGCACCCCATTCAACGTCCTCAAAGATCGAGAAGAAATCTGGATTGGCTTGGCAAAAAAATCTGATTTTGCTTGCATTAAATGACATTTGTCGTTAAAATAAAGTCAAAAGACAATAGGAATGAAACCGGCATAACAGGAAAGGAGCAACAAATGAGTGCCGCTTTGGCTTTTGAAAATGAAGAAATAAAGAAGAAGATTATCGGGACATTAGGATTGAAGGATTCAGATATGAAGCCACAGGAGAGAAACAAAGGGATGTTGACCTTTGACGCCATCATTCGGAAAGGAATTCCATATAGTAAGGTCCGCCTCGTGAAAGCGGCCTTAAATCTTACGGATAATGAATTTGCAGATTATTTGGGTATAAGCCTTAGAACATTACAGAGAAAGCGGGATTCTCACGAGAAGCTATCCATCCCGGAGGGCGACAGACTTTTTCGTATGGCAAGGATATTTGCTCTTGCTGTTTCAGTTCTTGAGAGTGAGGAAATGGCGCGGAAATGGCTACATAGGGCTCAGAGAGGCTTGGGAGGAAGGGCGCCGATTCAAGTTATCCAGACAGAGGCGGGCGCGCAGGAAGTCGGGGACTTGCTTGAGAAAATAGAATATGGGGTTCTTGTTTAGTGCTTTGCTGGCGTATTGCCAAAAAGAAATATACAAATTCGGCTTTTGATGGAGAAGGCGCCAGGAGAAAGGGTGGGCGCTGGACTCCCAAAGGGTTTCCCGCTGTTTATACTGCTCAGACCGAATCGTTAGCCGCGCTTGAGCTATTTGTTCAAATCGGCGATGAAGGACAGAATATTCAGTTCGTATGTTTTAAAATAGAAATTCCCGACGACATAAGAATAAAAGAAATCGCCATTACTTCTTTGCCGAATAATTGGAAAGACACCCCGGCGCCGGATACATTGAAAGCATATGGGGCCGAATGGTTGACAAAAAGTCAGAGCGCTCTGCTCAAGGCGCCTTCTGCCTTAATATCCTCGGAATGCAATTTTATCCTGAACCCTCACCATCCCTATTTTCAAAAAATAAAAATCTCTGCTCCTGAGGATTTCTGTTACGATCCGCGCATGTGGAAAGAAGAAACCTGATGTCTTCTATTTACTAGTAACGCAATCGGCATGTCCGGCGCTTTGGACACTGCACAAAAACCCAATCAAACGTCTCTAAACTCTCTTCTTACAACTCCCCTGAACAACAAGATTTTTTTCTCCGCCACTTTCAGCATGTTATTACCTTGAAAACTTTACAAACCCTTTCATATCAATTCAAAAACCGGACATTTCTATTTTGCTCCAACACCTCATTATAAAGGTGTTGACTTCGATGTAAATATGTATTACACTTTTACATCATGGTTAATAGAAGACTAAAGCTGCCTGCGGACAAATCATTTTTTTTGTTTGGTCCCCGGCAATCAGGGAAAACAACTCTCATCAATAGTGTTTTCAAGGACAAGATTTATAATGTCAATCTATTGCTGAGCGAGCAATTCTTTAAATATTCAAAAGACCCCTCGCTTCTGAGAAAAGAAGTCATGGAGAAAAAGAAAAGCATAAAGCATGTCTTTATAGATGAAGTACAGCGCGTCCCTGAACTTTTGAATGAGGTTCAGCACCTTATTGACAGCACATCATTACACTTTATTATGTCCGGTTCAAGCGCAAGAAAACTCAAGCGTGGATATGCAAATCTCCTCGGCGGACGGGCAGTGCAAAGGTTTCTTTTTCCTTTTATGTGGAATGAAGTTGCTGAGAAGGCCCAGCTTATGCATTTCCTGCGTTTTGGGTCGCTTCCTCCTGTTTTTCTTACTGAAAAAGAGACCGACAAGATTGACCTTCTGAACGCATATGTTGATATCTATCTCCGGGAAGAAATCCAGGCCGAGGGTATTGTCCGGCAGATAGGCGCTTTTTCAAAGTTTCTTGATATGGCAGCCAGTCAGTTTGGCGAGATCGTAAACTATTCTACAATTGCGCGTGAGTGCCAACAGGCTGTCATGACTGTCAAGACATACTATGAAATCGTCTCGGATACCCTTATCGGGTTTCGTTTGGAGCCGTGGAGAAAGAGCTTGCGGAAACGCCTTTCAGGACATCCCAAATTTTACCTATTCGATAATGGCGTTACTAATATTATTAACCGTTATGACCATGCCATTTCCGACCCGTATCTTCTTGGAAGATTATTCGAACAGTTTATCATTGTAGAAACCATAAAATGGATAAAGATGTCACAGAAAATGATCAATCTGTATTATTGGCGGACAAACACCGGAGCAGAAGTAGATTTGATAATGGAACAATCGGGCAAGCTTACAGGCGCCTATGAGATAAAGTGGTCAAAAACAATTACTACATCGCAGCTTACCGGATTAAAGTCTTTTCAGGAAGACTATCCGAATGTGCCGTGCCATGTTGTCTGCAATGCCGATGAGCCTTATAGGCTTGGTAATATCCTTATCATGAACTGGAAACAGTTTCTGCAGGATCAGGGTAAAAAGCGATTCTAATGATTGTCGCAGAAGTTCCGGTGATGCGCTACCGAGGATGAGAAAGCGGCCCGACAACGGTGTCAGGTCAGATAGAACCCGGAGCGGAGGTTCCTTAAGTATTTGAAACAACTCTCAATAATAAGTTATCATTTTTAAATGCTGATTAAACCATTTTCAACAACAGGAATCGGAAGTCTTCCTTATACAAACCCTGAAGAGGCATGCAGAAATGTGCTCGATACATTTGATATACCATTCTGGCCTCAATTGCCCAGGTTGTCTTTCAGGGAATGGATGATACCGCAGTATTCAGAAGGTATGCCCTATGTGAAGATTGACCCTAAAAAAGAAACGATATGCATAGACAGAAGCAAAAGCGATGAGCTTGAAAGATTTTATGAAAGCTATGAAGACGACAGCAGGATTGCAATCTCAGAGGATTATGCAAAAGGACTTCATACATTTCTCAGGATAGTAAAACAAAGATTCAAATTTCTGAAAGGGCACATAACAGGCCCTCTGACCTTTACGCTCGGGCTCAAGGATACAGAGGGGAGGCTTGTTTATTTTGATGAGGAATTAAGGGAGATAGCCCTCATGCTTCTTAAGGCAAAGATAAGATGGCAGGTTGATGTGCTGAAGCAATTTGCAGATGAGGTAATAATTTTCATTGATGAACCGATACTTTCTGCATTAGGGAGTTCTGCATATCTCGGAGTAAACCCAGGCGAGGCCATGAGGCTGATTGAAGAGACTGCAAATACAGTAAAAGAGGCCGGGGGCATCTCAGGTATACACTGCTGCGGAAATGCCGACTGGCCGTCTGTGCTCAAAAGCAGTGTAGATATCCTGAACTTTGATGCATACGGCTATTTTGATGCCTTTGCAATGTATCACAGCGAGGTCAGGGGATTTCTTGAAAAAGGCGGATATCTTGCATGGGGGATTGTGCCTACAACAGATGCAATAAAAGATGAATCCTTCTATTCGATAAAAAAGCGCTTTAACTACGGTATTGAAAAACTGTCGAAATCAATTCCGTCAGAACTCATTCTTTCCAGGATAATCCTTACACCTTCATGCGGCACAGGCTCAAGGAGCATCGAAGAGACAGAGAAAATATTCCAGTTGCTTATCCGCCTGGAAGATGCAGTTTCATAATATGAAAAATAAAAGCAATAAAGATAGAAAATCACCCCCCCATAATCCCCCCCTTGGTAAGGGGGGGCACAGGGGGGGTGGTATTTTTATCTCCCTCGAAGGCATTGAAGGCACAGGGAAATCCACGCAGGCAAAGCTGCTCTCAGAACATCTTTCAAAAAAAGGATACAAGACAGCGCTCACACAGGAGCCCGGAGGCACGCTGATAAGCAGCCAGATAAGAAAGGTCCTGCTTTCGACAAAACATCATAAGATGGATTATCTGACAGAACTGCTGCTTTATAATGCAGCGCGCGTTCAGCACATAAAAGAAAAAATACTCCCTGCGCTCAGGGAAGGCAGGGTGGTAATCACAGACAGGTTCAGTGATTCAACTGTTGCCTATCAGGGATACGGCAGGGGCATAAGCCTAAAGCTCATTGATTCCCTCGACAAAACAGCAACAGGCAGGATGAGGCCTGACATCACAATCCTCCTTGACCTTGATGTAAAGACAGGTCTGATGAGAAACAAAAAGATTAAGAAGGTTGACAGGCTTGAGCTTGAGGACATCAAATTCCACGAAAAAGTCAGAAAAGGTTTTCTCAAACTCGCGGCAAAAGAGCCAGTAAGGATAAAGATAGTTAAGGCCTCAAAGGGGATTGATGAGGTTCACAGGGAGATTGTGAAGATAGTTGAGGGGGTTTTGAAATGATGAACTTGAAATTCTCTTATTTCTGTCATTCTGGCTTGTCCAGAATCTTTCTTTATGATTCCGAACAAGTCGGAAGGATTCCCGACGAGCGGGAATGACAACAAACAACATACATTCAATTTTAAAATGCCCGTAGCTTGCTGCGGGGTGATTCATTGATTTTTTTATTTTCTCTTTTTACCCAAATGTGCTATATTCCCTCCATGAAAATAATAAATGCCGAGTTCGGTAGATTAATCGTTAGCATAAAGGACCATAACAATGGGTGATATTTGCAGATGGTCTCCCGAACGAATTCGTCAAGCAATCAGGGCATCAAACAAACAAGCGGTTATAGCTACTCAGAAATATGTCCTATTGGAGAACTCTGCAATACGCACAGACTATGAATTTATAGCCTGTCCTTGCGATGAAAGCTGCTGGTGTAAGCGTCACAAATGTACTGGCCATTACCGGATTAGAAAAATGTCCTTCGACCAATTTCTCCAAACATATGTGAACCTTTGGATTCCCCCGAAAGCGCGAGAGAATATCAAGAATGCAGTACGGTTTGGAACTCCGTTCAATGGGAGGCAGCGCAACGCGGTCAAACCGCTTAAGTGGTTGAGTGCCAACTGGATAGATGTCCTTACTCGTGTGCGAAGCTACAACAAGTGTGGCCTATGTGATTCATCGTTCCCCGCTGTCGGTGATGTTACAAATCTCTATCAAGCCAAAATGTGGTCCCAGTTGCTATACGATTCTGTCGTTCCTTTCGATACGAAATCCAAAGCACAAATCAAGCAAGCTGGGTATAGTGACCCAACGAAAGATTTTAGGGCTATGAATAGCGAGCTGTTTGGTGATCTCAGGAAGCTGTCAGAGAACGCTGGTATGGGGGTTGACAGTATCAGGAACCTCGATTGTCCATGGGTTGTAGCCACGTCTCTCGAAAAACCTTCTGGCGGGCAGCCTCTTTCTCGCGTCTTGGACAAGGTGTTTTATGCTCCTTAGGAGGACAACATTGTGACATTTTCTAACGAAAAACATAGATCCACTTCCCAGTTTTTTGCATTGATTTAAATGATTTTCTGCTTGCATAGCCGCGTTTGACATAGTTATTTATTATACGTAAACTATACGTATATAAAGGAGGACTTTAATGCAAAAAAAGTTGACCATAACCGTGGATGAAGAAGTTTATACAGGCCTTCATAAGACCATTGGTCCCCGCAAGATCGGCAAATTTGTTGAGGAATTGGTTCGCCCGCATGTAATTCGCCCAAATCTTGAACTGGCATATTCCCAAATGTCAAAAGACAAAAAGAGAGAAGCAGATGCCCTGGATTGGGCAGAGATGACTTTTAAGGATATGGCGCGTGAAAAGAGGTGAGGTCTGGTGGGTTAATTTTGATCCCTCTGTTGGCGGGGAGATTAGGAAAAAACGGCCTGCCGTGATTGTTAGTAATGATGCTTCAAACAAGTTCCTCAATCGAGTTCAGGTTGTTCCTCTAACCAGCAAGGCAGATCGTATTTATCCAAGTGAGGCACTGGTTTTATTTGATGGCAAAGAGAGCAAGGCCATGGCTGACCAGTTGGCAACTGTAAGTAAATTGCGGCTGTTTAAACGTGCGGGCATTATCTCAGAAGAAGATATGCTCAGGATAAGCGAGACGATCAAAATCCAACTGGATATTTACTAAAGGCGGGCCAACAAGTAAATCCGGCAGACGCGGGATAATTGCGGGTTGATATTTGCATAAGCTCTTGACGCGCGAGTCAGCAATTAATAAGTAAACTCTGATTTATGGATACCAAAAATAAATATAAAGCAATAGCATTATTTTCAGGCGGGCTGGACAGCACGCTCGCAATCCTCACAATCCTGAGGCAGGGAATAGATGTCACTGCAATTACGTTCCTCACTCATTTTGGGTGCGACATCTCTGATAAGTCCTCCTGCTCTAAAGACCCTTTCTCTGCGGCAGAGAAATTCGGTTTTCAGGTTAAGCTCTGCCACCTTGCGGATAAGTTCATCGAGATTGTTAAAAATCCCAAGCACGGCCATGGCAGGAATATGAACCCCTGCATTGACTGCAGAATACTTATGCTGAAGGAAGCAAAAGAACTAATGGGGATAACAGGAGCTGACTTTATAATAACAGGAGAAGTAGTCAGTCAAAGGCCCATGAGCCAGATGAGAAATACTATTTACATGATTGATAAAGAGGCGGGTGTATCAGGTATTGTCTTAAGGCCGTTGAGCGCAAAGCTTCTTGAACAGACGCTTCCCGAGACAAAAGGCATCGTTGACAGGGAAAGGCTTTATGGTTTTCATGGCCGTTCGAGAAAACCCCAGATGGCTCTTGCCAAAGAATTAGGTTTAACAGAATACCCAATGCCAGCAAGCGGGTGCCTTCTCACAGAGCCGAATTATTCATACAGGCTGAGAGAACTTCTCAGGTATTGTCCGGACCCATCTTTAAATGATCTGAATCTTCTAAGGCTTGGCAGGCATTTCAGGATGTCTCCAACATGCAAGGCAATAGTCGGGAGAGACGAAAAGGAGAATGACTTGATAGAGCAGTTTGCAGGAGATAATGATTATCTGATGAAGATAGAGGATTTCGGAAGCCCGATAACTTTTTTATCAGGAGAATGTACGGAAGCTTTTATTCCTCGTGCAGCTTCGATATGTGCAAGATATTCTGATGCAAGACACCTTGCGGAGGCTGCCGTGACTGTCTTTAATAAGAACAATTCCTATATTTTGAAGGTTGCGCCTGCTGATGAAAGCCTGCTTGAGACATACAGGGTAGAGAAGAAAAACAGAGCATTAACCGTGAAAATATAAATTTTGTCTGACGGCCGGAAATAAAATAATCACCCGAAGTTTTTAGATTGAATAAAGATTGAAATTAGCTGTTTGGAATTGGTATACTTATTAAAAATAATGCGAGGTGCAGGCATGGCGATAGGCAAAAAAAATGAGGATGGCAGAAGGGAATCCAGAGAGCAAATACTCGGACATGTTTCATGTTCGTATGTCTCTGAGACAAATGAACCTAATTTTGACGGGATAATAATAGATGTAAGCAACGCAGGGCTGGGCATCTTTACCCACAAACCCGTAACGGAAGGCGCAGGCTTGAAGATTCACGGGGAAGGTCTCTGGGAAAATTCCAAACATGCCACTGTGAAATGGTGCAGGAAAATAGCTTCTGATATATACAGGGCAGGGATTGTTTTTAATTAAAAGGAATTACTACGGTTTACAGCCTTACTGTCACGCCCTTTGACTTTAAGTATTCTTTAGCCTCTTTAATGGTATATTCCCTATAGTGAAATATTGATGCAGCGAGAGCTGCGTCAGCCTTTCCATAAACAAGCCCTTCGTAGAGATGTTCAAGATTACCAACCCCTCCGGAGGCGATAACAGGAATAGATACTGCCTCTGCTATTGTTTTTGTGAGTTCGATGTCATATCCGTCTTTTGTGCCGTCCCTGTCCATGCTTGTCAACAGAATCTCTCCTGCTCCAAGTTCTTCCATTTTCTTTGCCCATTTTACTGCATCTATTTTTTTCATTTTTCTTCCGCCATGAGTTGAGATAGCCCACGTCGCAGCATCTTTAATATCTCCAAGCCGTACTTCCTTCAGGGACTGCCCGCTCATCCACGTCTCATCATCTGTATAAGCCATATCTCTTGTTACTCGTTTTGCGTCAATCGCAACAACAATGCACTGGCTTCCGAATCTCTCGGCTGCACGGCTTACAAAGGAAGGGTCTTTTACTGCAGTAGTATTTACGGAAACCTTATCACAGCCTGATTTCAACAACTCTCTTATATCATCGAGAGTTTTAATCCCGCCGCCGACAGTCAATGGCATAAATACATCATTGGCGGTTTTTTCCACGACATCAAGTATGATTTTTCTTTTTTCGTGTGATGCTGTTATATCAAGGAATACGAGTTCGTCAGCTCCCTGTTTATCATAAAATATAGCGTTTTCAACAGGGTCACCGGCATCCCTGAGATTAACAAAACTCACGCCTTTAACAACCCTTCCGTCTTTAACGTCAAGGCAGGGGATTATACGTTTAGCAAGCATTCAGACCTTGTCCTTTCTCACATTTCAGATATATTTTAACAGTTTTTTTTCTTTCTCTCTCATCTTCCTCTCAGCATATTTGCTTTTTTCATGGTCATATCCAATGAGGTGAAGGATTCCGTGCACCAGTAACCATCTTATTTCTTCCATGAATGAAAGCCCGTGCTCAGTTGCCTGTCTTTTTGCTGCCTGAAGGTTTATGACAACATCTCCGAGTAAAAAGTCAGTAAGCGATGCACGATGCACGATGCACGATGCACGATTTTTTTTATCCTGAATCCTGAATCTTGTATCTTGCATCTTATTCTGTATCTGCGGAAATGAGAGCACATCGGTTGTCTTGCCTATGTGGCGGTGCATGGAATTCAATGCCTTCATCTCTCTGTCATTTACAAGGAGAATGCTGAGTTCGGCTTTTTTAAGGCCGAGCAGCCTGAGGGCTTTCCTTGAATTACATTTTAGCTTCCGCAGATTTATCTTTATTAGCCTTTGCCGGTTCTTTATTAAGACCTTCATTGTCGCGCTTTGGCAGCTCCTGAGATTTTTTGGAATTCTCGTTAAAATTAAAACCAGGATAATCAATTCTCTTGTGCATAATTCCGGTAAGTATATACGAGAAGTGGCTCTTTATTTCCGATATGTCCTTCAATGTAAGTTCGCACTCATCGAGCTGTCCTTCAAGGAAGATGTGATTTATTATCCTGTCAACGAGAGCGGTGATCCTTGCAGGTGTAGGGTCATTTAAAACGCGGGATGCAGCCTCGACAGCATCTGCCATCATAACAAGCGCAGCTACGCGGGTCTGGGGTTTTGGCCCTGGGTATTTATATTCATCTTCAGAAAGTTTTTGTTCACCTTCCTGTTCTTTTGCCTTCTGATAAAAATAGGTCATCAGTCCTGTGCCGTGGTGCTGTTCTATTATATCTATGATAGGTTCTGGAAGTTTTTGCTGTCTTGCAAGCTCTACCCCTTCTTTTACGTGAGAGCCGATTATCATGCTGCTCATATGAGGCGTAAGTTTGTCATGTTTGCTCAGAGAACCACTCTGGTTTTCAACAAAATATTCAGGCATCTTAACCTTGCCTATATCATGGTAATATGAACTGACCCTTGCAAGCAGGGGATTCACGCCGACTGCCTCTGCAGCAGCCTCAACAAGATTGCCTACAATTACACTGTGGTGATACGTTCCCGGAGCTGATATCATAAGGTTTTTCATGAGGGGTTGATCCAGATCCAGGAGTTCAAGAAGGCTTATATCGGTTGTGACCTTGAACATGTATTCGAGCAACGGAAGCATTACAGATACAATTGCTACAACACTTATGCCTGAAGAAAGCGCAAACATTACGGATGAGGCTGCTCCTATTGTAAAAAATTTTCCGGCAAAGAGCAGCAGGAAGCTTGCAGTCATGGCATTTACCACTCCAACATAAAAACCTCCCCTCAAAATCGCTGACCGCTTTTTACATCTTATAACGCTGAATGCCGCAGTAAGGCTGCCTATAAATGCATATACAGGATAAATAGCATTGTTAAGCCATAATCCGCTGAGAAGACTCACTATAAAAGAAAATACTATTGCAGTATGAAAATCGAATAAAAGCATAACGAGCATCGCACCCACAGATATTGGTATGCCGAACAGGGTGCTTTCTATTGGTATAAAGCCAATCCCGCGGGCCAGATTTATTAACACATATCCGAAGAATCTTCCAAGGAACAGTGTGCTGACAATCATAAAACCGAGAAGGACGAGCATATTATAATTTTTCAGGTAAGCCGGTTTATAACGCAGGATGTCTCTGTAGAGGATGACTAAAAGCAGGGAGGCTGTAAGCATTCCTCCAACGAGATGCTCTATCCCAAGCTTCTCCTGTATTGCAATGGCAGACAGAAATCCAAATACAATAAGGAGCGAATATTTTTTTACGTCAACTTTACTGACCTTTGTGGTTTTCTGTATGCCGTTTTTCATATCTTTCATATGCCCTTACTATTTCCTGAACAAGTTTATGCCTTACGACATCTCTCTCAGAGAAATATACAACCTTTATGCCCTCTACGCCATTTAATATCCGTTCTGCCTCTATAAGTCCCGAGGTCTTTCCCGCCGGCAGGTCTATCTGTGTTACGTCTCCTGTAATTACAGTCTTTGAATTAAACCCGAGCCTCGTTAAATACATCTTCATCTGCTCTGAAGTTGTATTCTGCGCCTCATCGAGTATTATAAACGAATCATTCAATGTTCTCCCTCTCATGAACGCCAATGGTGCAATCTCTATGATGCCGCGCTCCATGAACTTGCTTGCTTTTTCCGCCTCTATCATATCAAAGAGCGCATCATAAAGGGGCCTCAGATAGGGATTAACTTTTTCGTACATATCGCCGGGGAGGAAGCCGAGCTTTTCCCCTGCCTCTACAGCCGGCCGTGCAAGGACTATCCTGCTTACCTGCTTTTTAATAAGGGCATTTATTGCCATTGCCATTGCCAGATATGTCTTTCCTGTGCCGGCAGGCCCTATACCTATTACAATATCATAGTTCCTTATCGCTTCGATATACTGCCCCTGTACCTCTGTCTTTGGTATTATAAATTTCTTCTTTGAGGATACAGGTATGTTGTTAAGGAAAAGATCCTTAAGGGATGTGTCATGTCCCGTTGCTGTTGATTTTATGGCATAACGGATGTCTTCCGGCTTAAGCATATAGCCGTCTGAGCTAATAGAGCGCAGTTCATTGATGAGTTTTTCTGCCCTCTTTGCAGGCTCCGGCTCTCCCTGAATAAATACCTTATTGCCCCTGAAGCTTGCAGTTACCCCGAATGCTTCTTCTATAAGCTTTAGATTTTTCTCAAGGCCGCTGTAAAGAAAGGTCAGTTCCTTTTCGCTGTTGAGCTCTATCTCTATTGTTACCGTGGTTTCTCCTGTTTATTAGCACGGGGAGGGGATGAAATTTTGTCCTCCTCGCGGGTTTCTCCGTTTTTAGCGGTCACGAATGCCTTAAGGCCCTCTGATTTTTTAAGTTTGAGAGCAAAGTCCTCTGCCTTTTCCCTGTCTGTAAATTCACCTGTCCTGACCTTGAAGAGCTTTACATTTTTTTCTTCCGAAGATTTTTTTATGTACGCCTTATATCCTTTATTCTCCAACTTGTGTTTTAAGGATAATGCATCCTTTGGATTTTTGAAAGCCCCTGCCTGAACTGTATATACAGTTTCATTTTGCGGAGACTTTTGTCTGTTTTTTGCTGATAATCCGCCTTCACCTTCTCGTAGAGTCGAGTCTCCGCCCTTTACTAAAGGGGGGACGGCAGGATTATTTTCTTCCTTAACTGCAACTGTCTTCAGAGGCATTGTTTTATCCTGTGGCATCTGTTCATTTGCGACAGGAGGCTGAGGGCTGTTGACAGCAGGCTGGGACTGAGGGGGTGGCGCTGTCTCTTGCTGGGGTGGTATCGCAATTGCCTGTCGTTGCGACTCGATTCCTGGAAGTTGCGCATAGTTTTCTTTTAATACAGACTTGCCAACAAAATAACCGAGGGTAAAGCTGAGAGCAGAGGTCACCACAACAATCGCCATAATAATTTTCCTGCCTGAGCCTGATGTTGATTCCTTATGCCTTTCTTTACCGATGCTGTATTTCATAAAATAAGCATAGCATCACCATAGGAGAAAAATCTATATTTATGGCCTATGGCTGTGTTATATGCCTCCTTCAGCTTCTCGAAACCACCAAAGGCAGAGGTTAACATAAGCGGGGTTGAGCGAGGGAGGTGAAAATTTGTGACGAGTGAGTCAACGGCCTTGAATTTGTAGCCTGGATAGATGAAGATGTCGGTGGTTCCCTTGATCGAATGGACAGGTGAATCGGTGAATGGGTGAATCGGTGAATATTTGCTGCTCATATACCCCTCAATTGCCCTCGTCGTTGTAGTTCCAACAGCTATGACTTTCTTGCCTGATGCCTTTACTTTTTTAATCTCATCAACAATATCTGCATCTATCTCAAAATATTCTGAATCCATGGAGTGTTCCTCTATATTTTCAGTTTTTATCATTTTAAATGTTCCTATGCCGACATGCAGTGTCAGATATCTTACATTTACACCCTTTGCCTTTATCCTGTCCATCAGCTCTCCGGTAAAATGAAGCCCTGCGGTTGGCGCTGCAATCGAGCCCTGCTGTTCCGCATATATTGTCTGATAACGTTCTTTATCAATTTGTTCAGGCCTGCGTTTTATGTACGGAGGCAGAGGCATCTCCCCATATTTCCAGAGGTTATCCATAAAATCCCCGGAATATGTGAAACGTGCAACCCATCCTTCTATCTCTGCTGAAAAGCCTTCTGATATTGATAGCCTGCCGCTGCACTTCTTTTTAGATAATATTTCCCAGGTATCAGGCTCAATCTCTTTCACAAGGAGAATTTCCACCTTCCCGCCTGATGGCTTAGTTCCTATAAGCCTTGCCGGAAAGACCATGGTGTTATTAAGTAAAAGCATATCGTCTTTATTCAGGTACTCTGCAAGGTCATGGAATTTTCTCGATTCTATTTTACCGTCTCTGTGAAGCACGAGGAGATTTGATTCGTCTCTTTTTTCAGCAGGTTTTTTTGCTATCAGCGAATCCGGAAAGGAAAAGTCAAAATCAGCGGCCTTCATATAACTGGATTTCTGTTCCCGGATAAAAGAATGAGAGGATTTCTTTATAACTCTTGCCTTTCTTTGCCATCTCAAGCGCACTCCACTGGCAGAGGCCGACCCCGTGGCCATATCCTTTGCCTTCAAAGATTAGCGAATCGTTGTCTCTGACCAGGCTGAAATTGGTGCTTGGCAGTTTTTGCCAGCCGAGCAGCCTTCTTAGCTCAGTGGACTTGATTGTTGCAGTTTGCTCAGATTCAATGTCTATTTCCAATTCCTTTGTCCTGCCTGTTGCTGTATAAGATTTTATTTTTATCCCTTTTATGCCTGAAATATTTAAAGATTTTTCTATTTCAGATATTGGGATATTTCTTTCCCACACCCAGTATGGAGAGGCCTCACAGCTTGCCTCTACCGACTTGAGGTAGGGATAGCTTTTCCCAAAAACTTCTTCAGGCAGTTCGGTTCTGGCTCCTGCCGTTGAGTGATAAAAAGCCTCTATAGGCTTATTGTTAAAGATAAGTATTTCACCCGATGTTTTTTCTACTGCATAGGCTATCCTTGTATCAGAAGAGTTTCCCTTATAAGCCTGATGCAGCACAGATGATGTAAGATGGTAATAGTAATTTCCATTTGCATTTTTCTGATATACAGCATAGGTCCTTGAAACAACAGCCTGCGCCTTGAGTGCCTCCATTTCCCAGTTTGCTCCAACCTCGGCCAGAACAACACTCTTAATGTAATCTTCAAAAGGTATTTCATTTATAACGTAAAGTCCGTTTTGACCCTTCCATACTTCAATCGCGCCTGTATAATGAACTCCGCTGACAAGGAGGTCTCCTTGCATCTTATCCCCGATTTTTTCCAATTGTTCATTTTTTCCAGGGATACGCGAATAGTTTTCGTCTAATATAAGAACCTTTATCGTGGCAGCGGATACTGAGCAAGTAGGAAGTAGGAAGTAGGAAGTAAAAAATAGAAATAAAATACAGTAGATAACCGCATTTAAAAAAAATGAATTCCGTAATTTTAAATTTTCCATTTTGAATTTTGAATCTTCTTTGTATATCTCTCCATCTCCGAATAAATGCAGCCGCAATATTTCTGCCTGTAAAGGCCAAGCTCTTTTGACATCCTGACGCTCTCTTTCCAACCGGGCCTGAAATCCTCATAAAAAAACTGTATCGCATATTTCTTTTCCATCTCTTTGCCTGCATCTATTATAACATCATGCTTCTGATAAGGGCTCACAAGGAGTGATGTTGTAAAACCGTCAAGTCTCATTTCCTTTGCCTTTCTTGCTGTCTCATCCAGCCTCATCTCATAACATATGCGGCAGCGGTTCTCCCCGCCATTGTTTGTTTTGTCTATGAATTCCCTGAGGCCATAATAATCTTTATATTCTATATTGAGTTCCCATAGTTTTTGGAGTTGTTTCACTGCATCGAGGCGCAGGCTGTATTCAGTATACGGATGGATATTGGGATTGAACCAGAGGCCTGTTATAGAAATACCCTTCTCAGTGAGAGTTTTAATGGGATAGATACTGCAGTTTGCGCAGCAGATGTGCATCAAAAGCTTCATGATATATTATAACCAATTACATCTTTTGTTATACGCGGTATTGAGAGCCCGGCAAATTTATCTCCTCCGATACTCACCAAGTCCCTGGCCGGTGAGCGCTTAAGACATCGACATGATGCCACGCCTTCCTTATAATAGGAATAATGTATTTCCTTGCGATCCATAATCTCCCTGAAGACAGGACAGCTTTAGCACCGGCGCTGGCATCCGCTCTGGGAATCACCTCCTATGAAGCAAGCGTTCGCCTGCGGGTTCCGGGGAGCGGGCCTCTCGTAATTGCCACCTTCGGAGAGCGGTCTGCAGCTGACGAGGCCAGCCGCAAACTCGAAGCCTCAGGACTCAGCACGGTCATGATCTCAGACGAAGAGAACACGAGCGCACAAAAGGAATTTCCTGTGCGGACGTTCAGATTCAACGGCCATACGCTCCATGCTGACTCACGGCAGCGGGAGACTCTCGACATTGATTATCAGACAATCTTCCTGATAATCCGTGGCACGGGCATTAAACAGGAAACATCCACCGAGACTACGACAGAGCAGAAGTTCGATATTGGAAAAGCTATTCTCACAGGCGGGCTGATAATGTCAAAAACCGTTAAGACTACCGAACAGAAAATAACAGAAGAACGGGAAGGGTTTCTTTTCGTCTATGCCGAAGGGGTCCTGCCGCTTGTATTTCGAGAAGGGGCGCTGGACTATAGTTCCCTCGGACCGGCCCTTCAGCTTTCCCGGACAGCCAATTTCACTACACTGCTCGCTGAAATACGGCGCCGCTCTCCTCAGGCGCGCTTCGACGACCGGCTTATCAGCAAGGCAGGCCAGGTACAGTTGCTCGGCCCCTTGCTCGATGCGCATAGATATATCTGGGTTGCGATCGAGCTTTTAGTGAGGGTATTGCGGTAAGTCCCTGTTTGAAAGGTCAAACAATTGAAGCCTCACATTCATGAGGTTCGGTGTAACGGGAAAGCCCGCAGTCATTGTGCTTGATTCTGCCG
>ERZ1292630.2764-Hain-H41-02um-R3-2764-length-15921-cov-6_pt1 | contig 15921 bp, 14 predicted proteins | sample MGYA00564408_ERZ1292630 | MGnify/ENA primary metagenome ERZ1292630 (study PRJEB36523, sample SAMEA6512641) | groundwater metagenome | collected 2019-01-08 | study: AquaDiva: Metagenomics assemblies of 32 groundwater samples | reverse complement strand
TGTCGCATCTGAACCTGCACAAGACCTTCGGCATTCCGCATGGCGGCGGCGGGCCGGGCGTGGGACCGCTGGCAGTGGCGGCGCATCTCGCCCCGTTCCTGCCGGGACAGCGCGAGATGCCGGCCGGCGCGCAGAGCATCGGCGCGGTGGCGGCGGCGCCCTACGGCAGCGCCGGCATCCTGCCGATCTCCTGGATGTACATCACCCTGCTCGGGCGCGAGGGCCTGCGCGCGGCGAGCGAAGTGGCGATCCTGAATGCCAACTATGTCGCCAGACGCCTCGCGCCGCACTATCCGGTGCTCTACAGCGGGCCGGAAGGATTGGTCGCGCACGAGTGCGTGCTCGATCTGCGTCCGCTGAAGGAGGCGAGCGGCATCGGCGTCGAAGACGTGGCCAAGCGGCTCATGGACTACGGCTTTCATGCGCCCACCATGTCGTTTCCGGTTCCGGGCACGCTGATGGTCGAACCGACCGAAAGCGAGTCCAAGGCCGAACTCGATCGCTTCGTCGAGGCCATGGTCGCCATACGCGAAGAAATCCGCGCGGTGGAGGAGGGCAGGCTGGATCGCGAGGACAATCCGCTCAGGCATGCGCCGCATACCGCAGCCATGGTGTCGGCGGACGAGTGGCGGCACGCTTATTCGCGCGAAACGGCGGCCTTTCCGGTACCGGGTTTGCGTACGCGCAAGTATTGGCCGCCGGTGGGACGCGCCGACAACGCCTATGGAGATCGCAATCTGTTTTGCACCTGCGTGCCGGAGCCGACCCAGCACCGGCCCTGAGGGCAGGTACAATCTGTGTCTGGGTCACTATCCAAGGGAGATGGTTCGTCATGAATACAAAGGTTACGCAGGAGAAAGCGCTGCGCTGGGCGGCTCAGGGGCTGATGATTCTGGTGGTGCTGGTTGCCGCGGTTGCGGTGAATTCCTCAAAGCCAGTTACAGAATGAATCCGATCGCGATTGTCATCCTGAGTCCCCCTCCGGGGATAAACTTCGCGCAGAATCTGCTTTTGGTTTAATCGAAAAGCAGATTCTTCGGGTTGCACCCTCAGAATGCCATCTCATCAGCCTACGTCCGTCGCCAGCGTGCAGCAAACTGAATCCGCACTTTGGTCCGAGATCCCAACATGATTTACGAGCTCTATTACTGGCCCGGCATACAGGGCCGCGGCGAATTCGTGCGCCTTGCCCTGGAACAAGCCGGGGCCGAATACCTTGATATCGCGCTCTTGCCCGAGGTGCAGGGTGGCGGTGTACCGGCGCTGATGAAATTCCTCGACGGTCCCGCGGTCGCCCGTCCCCCGTTTGCGCCGCCTTTTCTGAAAGCGGGCCGCAGGCTTATCGGGCAAACCGCGAACATCCTCCTGTTTCTCGGCCCGCGGCTCGGACTCGCGCCGCGCGATTCCGGCGGCAGGCTGTGGACGCACCAGTTGCAGCTCACCCTTGCCGACTTCGTGCTCGAGATTCACGATACCCATCACCCCATCGGCGGCGGGCTCTACTATGAGGAGCAGAAGGCGGAAGCCAAGCGCCGCAGCCGCGATTTCCTTGCGCGCCGCCTGCCGAAGTTCCTCGGCTATTTCGAACGCGTCATCGAGCGCAACCCGGGCAGCGACAAATGGCTGGCCGGCAACCGGCTGACCTATGTCGATCTGTCCATGGCCCAGGTGGTCGCCGGGTTGCGTTATGCGTTTCCGGCGGCAAGCAGGAAAGCGCTGCGCGCCTGCCCTCGGCTGCGCTCGCTGCATGATGAGATTTTTGCCCGCCCGCGCATCAAGCGCTATGTCGCATCGGGGCGGCGGCTGGCGTTCAACAACGATGACATTTTCCGGCGCTATCCCGAGCTGGATGCGTAATCGGCGCAGGCCACAGTACTGATTTACAGAATGACCGCAGCAGAACCGATTTTCCCATCACTTCGTCCTGACGCAGGTTTGCATGCCTGAATCCTTGCTCGATGCAGTGACCGCCGGTGATGTCGATCGCCACGATCCAGATTCACCGACCAGAATTATCCACCGAAGGCGCAGTTTTTGGTTACCATCACGTTGCGCGGATTGAAACTCCTTCCCTAAATTACCTTGCAAGCGTTGCAACTGACACGCCGAAGCTAACCGATACCATGATGAGCAGCCTGTTCTCACTTACTCCCTTGCATCAACACGCCGAACCCGCGCAACGCATTCTCGGCATTGCGGCGCTGCCACCGGATTCGGGCGAGCTTGCGCAACTGCTTGCCGCCGACCCGGCGCCGGAGGTGCGCATTGCCGCCGCGCACCGATGTGCCGATCTGGCCGCGCTGGTTTCTGCCTGGGACGCGGAAACGGATACCGCGGTGCTGCTTGCACTCGAACCCGTGCTGGGCAAGGTGCTTGCGCAAACGCAGAATGGCGCCGGCGTCAGGGCAATGCTGGAGGCGCAGCGCTGCACCGATGCGATCCGCTCCGAGGTGGTGCGCCACACGCACGACGCCGAGCGGCGCCGCACTGCGATCGCCGCCATCCGCGATGAAACCGCTTTGGTCGAGCTTGCGCTTCACGCCGAGCACGCGGAGACGCGGATTAACGCCGCGGAGCGCGTGCAAACGCCGGACGGTCTGCGCAAACTGGCCGAAGCGGCAAAGAACAAGGATCATGGGGTGGCCAGGCTCGCCCGGCAGAGGATGGACGCGATCAAGCAGCGCCAGGAGCAGGAAGCAGAAGCCGATGCCATCGTCGCGCAGCTGGAGGCGCTGGCGATCGAGCCCGGCCCCATACTCACTGCGGTGATCGAGATCGACCGCCGCTGGCAGGCGCTGGACCTCGCGGGCAAGGCTGCCCGCATCGCGCGCTGCGAAGCCGCACGTCAGGTGATTCAGACGCGCTTCGAGCGCGAGCAGAGCGAGCAGCGAGGGAAAGTGCAGTTCGAGCGCAAGCTGAAGGAATGGATAGCGGTGCTGGGAACCGCGGCCCCGGCTGCGCCGGATGCGCTTGCAGCGATGCGTACCGAGCTTGCCGCGCTGCGCGACGAAGCGCAAGGACGCAGCGACGGCCCGGCGTTGACGCGGCTTGATCAGGCAGAGCAACGCATTGCGCTGTGGGAGGAGGAGATCAAGGCTCATGCCGAAGCGCATGCGTTGGTTGATGCGTTGGTTGTCGAAGCCGAGCAGCTCGCCGCTGGAACCTCCATCGATCACGCGGGACTGCCCACCCGGTGGCAGGCGCTGAGCCGGGCGATCCGCACACCCGACCTGACGCGGCGCTTCGAAGCCGCACTGACGACAGTCGAACAACGCCGGCTGGCGCAGATTCAGGCCACGCAGCAGGAAGCGAACGCGGCGCGACAGCAGTTGCATACCTTGCTGCATGCCGCGGAACAGGCGCTTGCCGCGGGACAGATTGCGGCCGCACGCGCGGCTGCCGATCAGATCAAGGCGCTCAAGGCTGCAGCCGGCTTGCTGCCGAAACCAACAACGCAGCGGCTGGGCCGCCTGGTGCAGCAGCTGGTGGAGCTTGAACGCTGGGAATCGTTTGGCCAGCAGAATGCCCGCACCCAGTTGTGCGAGCGCGCCGAAACCGCGGCGACGCAGGCGCTGGACGCGCCGCAGCTGGCGCTCGAAGTGCAGAAACTGCGGAATGAGTGGAAAGCGCTCGATGCGCAGTACGCGGGTGTGCCCAAGGCGCTGTGGGAGCGCTTCAACGGTGCGTGCGAAAGGGCCTACGCACCCGCTGCCAGGTATTTCTCGGAACAGGCCGCGAAAAAAAAGGAAGCGCGCAAGCGGCGCGAGGAGTTCATTGCCGCGGCGGCGGCGCATGCCGGCAGCCTGCTCGTGGAACCTGCGGATTGGCGTGCAGTCGAGCATTGGCTGCGCGACACCGATCAGGGCTGGCGCGAGGGTGATCTGGGCAGCGTCGATCCAGGCGCATGGAAAAAACTCGATCTGCGCTTCAAGGCAGCGCTGGCGCCGCTGCGCGACGCTTGGTCAGCGGCGCGCGATCGCGCCAAGGCGGGGCGTCAGGCATTGATCGACGCGGTCGCGGCCCTCGTGGCCAAGGCCATGGAGCGCGAGGTGCCGTCGCAAGTCAAGGCGATTCAGGCCAGATGGCAGGCCGAGGCCAAGGAGTTGTCGCTGGCGCAGCGCGATGAACGTGCCCTGTGGAAGCAGTTTCGCGCCGCTTGCGATGCAGTGTTCGACGCGCGCCAGAGCAAGCGCAAGGAGGAGGACGGCCGCAAGCATGAAGCCCGCCACGCGCTGCAGGACTTGTGCGCGCAGGCCGAGAAACTCGCGCTGATGACCGACCAGGAAGATCAGGAAATCCGCCGCGCTTTGCGCGATCTGCAGGATCAGTGGAAGCAGAAGGCCGGCGCATCCAGTCCCGATCTGCGCGACCTCGAATCCCGCTTCACCAAAGGGAGAGTTGCGGTGGAGGCGATGCTGTCGGCTCGCGTCCGTTCCCGCGAAGCCGCGGTATGGCAGACCCTGGCGACAAAAGAGCGCTTGTGCGAGGAGCTGGACGCTTTGGTGCGCTCGGGCGGCGGTTCGGCCCCATTGGAGGCAGAGTCGGTCGAGGCGCAGTCGGCGGCGGCACAGGAACGATGGGCGGCTTTGCCCGCTCTGCCAGCCGCCTGGGAGAAAAAAATGCTGGCGCGGCGGGACGCCGCGCTCGGTGCGCTGTCCGAGACGGCCGCGGCCGGGAAATACCTGGCGCGGATAGAGCAGGGCGCCGGATCGCGCCGCGAAGGCCTGCTCGAACTTGAGTTGCTGCTGGGTCTGGAGAGCCCGCCCGAGTTTCAGCCGCAACGGCTCGCGCTGCAGGTAAAAAAGCTGAAGGAGCGGTTCAGCAGTGCGGCAAGCACCGGCGCCGTCACCGCGGGCGAGCGCCTCGTTGCGTGGTGCGTGCAACCGGGCGTGGCCGATGCGCTCGACCGGCAGCGCTGTGAACGCATTCTCGCGAAAGTCGAGCAGACGCGCTGAGACAGGGAGCTCGTTGCTCGGGTGAAGCGGCACACCATGTTCTTGATTCGCACATCTCTACTTGCGCTGTCCCTGGTGCTCGCGGCGTGCGCGCCGGTGCCGCAGCGCGCGGGCATTCCGACAACCTGGCAGGGGTCACCGAACTTCGACGAAAGGAAGCCCAACTTCGTCGTCATTCATCACACCAGCGATGACAGCGTCGATCAGGCGCTGCGCACGCTGGCCGATCCGGCGCGAAGCGTGAGCGCGCATTATCTGATCGGGCGTGGCGGGACGATTATCCAGTTGGTCGATGAACGCGCGCGGGCATGGCACGCCGGCGAGTCGAAATGGGGCGCCGATACGGATCTCAACTCGGCGTCCCTGGGCGTGGAACTCGACAACAACGGACGCGAACCGTTTTCCGACGCCCAGATTTCAGCCTTGCTTCGCCTGTTGGCCGACATCAGGGAGCGCTATCACATCCCCATCGCGAATTTCCTGGGTCACGCCGATGTTGCGCCAAGGCGAAAAACCGATCCCAGCCGCTACTTCCCCTGGAAGACCCTCGCGGATCACGGTTTTGGCCTATGGTGCGATTCGCCTTTTCCGGAGCCGCCGGTAGCGTTCGACGCCACAGCGGCATTGCGCGCGCTGGGCTACGACACCGGCGATGTTGTAGCGGCAATCCGGGCTTTCAACTTGCATTTCTTGCCGGACGAACTCTCTTCCGCGCTGACCGAGCGCAGCCGCGGCCTGCTTTACTGCCTGTACCAGAAAGCGGACCGCTGAGATTTGTGCTTTTCATGACGTGAGTTTTTCGACCGCCTTCTAACGACCTTCAAATTTGGGCTTGCGCTTTTCGGTGAAGGCGAGGACGGCCTCGTGCTGGTCCTTGGTGTGTTGCGCCAGCGCCTGCATCGAGGATGCCATCTCGAGCGCGATCGGCAGGCTGACCTGCTGCGAATCGCGCAGCAGGCGCTTGGTCAGGCGCAGCGAATGCACCGGCTGAGCGGCAATGCGGCGGGCGAGGGCCCTGGCTTCGTCCATCAATTTGTCGTCGTCGACCACCTTCGACACCAGGCCGATGCGCAGCGCTTCTTCAGCCTCGATGAAATCGCCGGTGAAGGTCATCTCGCAGGCTTTCGACATGCCGACTGCGCGCGGCAGGAACCAGGCGCCGCCATCGCCGGAAACCAGGCCGACGCGAAGAAAACTTTCGGCGAAAGTCGCGCCGCGTCCGGCGATGCGTATATCGCACATGGATGCGAGGTCGCAGCCGGCGCCCACCGCCGCGCCATTGACCGCGGCAATCGACGGCGCTTCCAGCCCATACATCGCCAACGGGATGCGCTGAATGCCCTGCAGATAGCCGCGGCGGATCTCCGCCGGGCTTCCGCCAAACAGGCCGGAACGCTCCTTCATCACTTTGACATTGCCGCCGGAGGAAAAACCCTCGCCCGTGCCGGTCACGATGACGCAGCCGACGCTCAGGTCGGCATTGATGCGACCGATGCATTCGACCATGGCCTCGACGATGGCGGGCGAGATGGCGTTACGCGTCCGGGGTTCATTCAAGGTCAGGATGACGACGCCGCCGTCCTGTTCGTATCGCACTGGGTCGCTCACTGTTCATATTCCTTTATTCGTATGGCCGATTTGCGCCAAACATGCGTGGCACGCGGGTCGCGAAGTATGTACTGGGATCTACGGATGAATATTACCTTTTGCGCGGCTGCGGTGTCTCGGATATATTGGTCGTGTCGCGTTTCGGTTGGCGTGCCGTTGACCGCCGCAGGATTTTGATTGGAGAAAGAATGCACGAATTCAGGTTTGAGCCGGTTCGAATGCCGGCGGGGGCCCAGGCCCTGCGCAGCGAAGTGCGCGCGTTTATCGCGCAGGAGGTGACCAAGGGGGCGTTCACGCCGAGTCGCAATTCCTGGTCTTCCTTCGACCCGGACTTCAGCCGCAAATGCGGCGAGCGCGGCTATATCGGCATGAGGTGGCCGAAAGAGTACGGCGGTCACGAACGATCGGCCCTGGAGCGTTACGTCGTGACCGAGGAAATGCTCGCCGGCGGCGCGCCCGTGGGCGCGCATTGGGTCGCCGACCGGCAAAGCGGCCAGCAGATTCTGCGCTACGGCAGCGACCGGGCGAAGCGAACCATCCTGCCGAAAATTGCCGCCGGGGCGTGTTTTTTCAGCATCGGCATGAGCGAGCCCGACTCGGGCTCCGACTTGGCCGCGGTGCGCACGCGCGCTTCAAGAGTCGAGGGCGGCTGGAAAATCAGCGGAACCAAGGTCTGGACCAGCGGTGCCCACCGCACGAATTACCTGATCGCCCTCGCCCGGAGCGCGCCCAAAGAGGAAGACCGCCACGCCGGCATGACCCAGTTCATTGTCGATCTTTCCCACCCCGGCGTCAGCGTGCGGCCGATCTACAACCTCTATGGCGGCCACGATTTCAATGAGGTGGTATTCGACGAGTTTTTCGCGGCCGACGACATGGTCATGGGCGAAGTCGGCATGGGCTGGAGGCTGGTGACGAGCGAACTGGCATTCGAGCGCTCGGGTCCGGACCGTTTCCTCAGCACCTACCAGTTGCTGCTCGAATCGATCCGCGCCATCGGGGCTGACCCCGGCGCGCGCTCGGCCAACGAGATCGGCCGCTTTGTCGCGCATCTGGCGACCTTGAGGCGAATGTCGACCTCGGTCGCGGGCATGCTCGAGCGCGGCGCGCAGCCGATCGTCGAGGCTGCATTGGTGAAGGACATCGGTACGGCGTTCGAGCGCGAAATTCCCGAAACCTTTCGCCACCTGATTCCGACCGAGCCGACCTTGGGCGAGGGCGCCAGCTATCCGGAGCTGCTGGGCATGACCATCCTGCGCGCGCCGGGGTTCACCCTACGCGGTGGCACGCGCGAGATTTTGCGCGGCATGATTGCACGGGGGCTGGGGCTGCGATGAGCGAGATGCGCAACGATCTTCTGAAAACCGTCGACCGGATTTTCGACGAGCATTGCCCGAAGCCGGTGCGCGAATCCGCCGAAGCGGGCGAGTGGCCGGCCGCCTTGTGGCGGGCGCTGGAGGAGGTCGGTCTCGACCGGGCCGCGCTGCCGGAAGAAGCGGGCGGCGCCGGGCTCGATTTCGAGGATGCGATGCTGGCGCTGCGCCGCAGCGCTTATAACGGGGCGCCGGTGCCGCTGGCGGAGACCATGCTTGCCGGACGGCTGCTTGCCGCCGCGGGGCTGGCGGTGCCGCAAGGCGCCCTGACCGTGGCCCCGGTTCAGACAAGCGACCGGCTCAGGTTCGCGCAGAGCGCCTCGGCAACGACGGTGTCGGGCGCGGCGCATCGCGTGCCCTGGGGCAATCTGTGCGCGCATGCGGTCGTAGTGGGCGACATCGACGGCAAAGGCATCGTGGGCCTGGTGTCGACATCCGGCGCCGCGCGCGGGGTCGAAAAGAATCTGGCCGGCGAGCCGCGCGCGCTGCTCGAGTTCGATGCAACGCCGCTGATTGCGCTCGCTGCATTGAAGGATGCGGGCGCGCGCCTCGAAACCGAGGGCGCGCTCTACCGCAGCGTGCAGATGGCCGGCGCGCTCGAGCGGGCGCTCGAGTACTCCTTGCAGTACGCGAATGAACGCGTTCAGTTCGGCCGCCCGATCGCCAAATTTCAGGCGATTCAGCACATGCTGGCGGTGCTGGCCGGGCAAGCGGCGGCCTCGACTGCCGCGGCCGACGCGGCAGTCGAGGCATCGCGCCTCGTGCCGGACGAGTTTGCGGTATCGGTGGCGAAGTCGCGCGTGGGCGAAGCGGCCGGCAAGGGCGCCGAAATCGCGCATCAGGTGCATGGGGCGATGGGCTACACGCGCGAGCACAATCTTCACTACAGCACGCGCCGCCTGTGGTCGTGGCGGGACGAGTTCGGCAACGAAACCTACTGGCAGAGCCGTCTCGGCCGTGCCGTCGCGGCCAACGGCGCCGATGCGCTCTGGCCCATGCTGAGCCGGCTTTGAGCAACACCAGGCACTAGGAAGCTCTGATTTGGCTGCGCTAGCGCCCCTTGAACACGGGAGCGCGTTTTTCGACGAAGGCGCGCGCCGCCTCCAGGTGATCCTCGGTTCGGGCGGTCTGGATTTGGTGCAAGGCCTCGAGGTCCAGTAGTTCGGACAGCGTGCCGTTTTCGGCAGCATTGAAGTTTTGTTTCATCAGCCCGAGCGCGATGCTCGGGCCGCCGGCAAGACGTCTGGCCAGCGCCATCGTCGCGTCCAGGAGTTCGAAATCGGGCACCACCGTGTTCACCATACCGAGTGCGAGCGCCTGGCCGGCATCCAGAGGGTCTCCGGTGTAGTACAGTTCGCGCGCCTTGCCGGTGCCAACGAGTTCGGACAGGAAGTAGCTGCCGCCGAAATCGCCGGAGAAACCCACTTTGGCGAAGGCGGTGATGAAGCGCGCCGACTCCGACGCGATGCGCAGGTCGCAGGCGAGCGCCATGGCGAGTCCGGCGCCGGCAGCAGGTCCGTTCACCATGGCGATGGTCGGCTTCGGAATTTCGTGCAGCAAGCGGGAGACCTCCATCCTGCCGCGCAAGCGCTGCACTGCGTCGGCCACACCCAACTGACTCGAACTGTCGGCCATGCTCTTGACGTCGCCGCCGGCACAGAAGCCGCGACCGGCGCCGGTCAATACCACCACGGCGATTTCCGGATCGGCCGCTAGCCGCGGCAAGGCCTCGAGCAGGCCGTCGATGATGGACGACGAGAGCGCGTTGAGCCGGTCGGGGCGGTTGAGCGTAAGCGTTGCGACGCGATCGGTCACGGTCTCGATCAGTTCATGCGGCATGGAGGGGCTCCTTGGATATTGGAGAGGATCGGCGAACGGATAGTCGGACGTATTGTAGTTGACGAACCGCGGCCGCGCCTCAGCTGCGTAACGCGCATGCCGCCTGGCATCAACCCAGGCGGGCAAGCATCTCCGGCGTGACGAGCGTGACGCCGTTGTCGGTGCGCTCGAACCGCCTGGCGTCCTCGACCGGATCCTCGCCGATCACCATCCCCTCGGGAATGCTGCAGCCGTGGTCGATCACCACGCGCGTGAGGCGGGCGTGGCGGCCGACGCTGACTTCGGGCAACAGCACGGCTTCCTGCAGTTTGCAGTAGGAGTTGACGCGGCACTTGGAGAATAGCAGAGAGTTTTCGATCGTCGCCCCGGAGATGATGCAGCCGCCGGACACCAGCGAATCGAGCGCCATTCCGCGGCGGCCGTCCTTGTTGAAAACAAACTTGGCGGGAGGCAGTTGTTCCTGATAGGTCAGAATGGGCCAGGTGCTGTCGTACATGTCGAGCATGGGCTCGACCGCCGTCAGATCGATGTTGGCTTCCCAATAGGCATCGATCGTGCCCACGTCGCGCCAGTAGGGCTCGTTGGTGGCGCCGCCCATAACACAACTGTTGCCAAACGGATGCGCAACCGCCTCGCCGCCGCGCACCGCCTGGGGGATGATGTCCCTGCCGAAATCGTGGCTCGATGCGGGATCCGCAAGATCGCGCGCCAGCGCGTCATACAGGTACTGGGCGTTGAACACGTAAATCCCCATGCTGGCGAGCGCGCGGTCCGGCTTGCCCGGCATTGCCGGCGGATTAGCCGGTTTTTCGACGAAGTCCGTGATGCGGCGCGACCTGTCGATCGCCATCACGCCGAAGCCGCTCGCATTGGCGATGGGCACTTCGATGCACGCGACTGTGCACTGAGCGCCCCTTTCGACGTGGTCGGTGAGCAACAGCGAATAGTCCATCTTGTAGACGTGGTCGCCCGCCAGCACCACGATGAATTGCGGTCTTCTGTCGCGGATGATATCGAGGTTCTGGAACACCGCGTCCGCCGTGCCGCGGTACCAGGCTTCCTCACTGATGCGCTGCTGCGCCGGCAACAGGTCGATGAATTCGTTCATTTCGGTCTTCAGAAACGACCAGCCCCGTTGCAGATGCCGCAGCAGGCTGTGCGACTTGTACTGGGTCGCGATGCCGATCTGCCTGATTCCGGAATTCAGGCAATTGGACAGGGCAAAATCGACGATGCGGAATTTGCCGCCGAAATACACGGCGGGTTTTGCCCTGCGGTCGGTGAGCTGTTTCAGGCGGGCTCCGCGTCCGCCGGCCAGCACGATGGCAAAGGCACGCTTGGGGAGCTGCAGTCTGGCAAGTGTATCGGTGGGCATGGTCTCGCTCCTCTTGCATCCCGACAGGGTGTCGAGAACGCGGGTACGCCCCTATATTACCGCTGCCGCTTGCATTCGGAAAATCACCGGTCACTTCGGTGCGAAACGACCGTAGAATATAAGAGCGGCAAACGAAACAGACGTCGCAGGAAAAGGATAAGATAGCCGTATATGAGAACGTTGGTCGATGTGTCGGGGGTGTAGCGATGGGTAAGGACCCCTCAAAAATCAAGGTATGCCCGGAGTGCCGGCGCCTGGTTGAATCTGCGACCATGCGCCCGTTGTCGCGCAACCAGCTTGGCAGCGGCATCCGCTACGTCTGTCCGGACTGTTTCAAGCGCGTCCTGGCCTTGAGAAAGGTCGTGCGGGACGCGCGCGGCAAATAGTCCGCATCGCCGTGTGATACCGATTTCCTGCCTGTCCAAGAGCATCCTGTCCAAACATCAGATCATTTCATCGGAGCAACCTAGCCATGCCCATATTCGAGTACGAGTGCACTTCCTGCGGAAAGGAGTTCGAACTCCTGCTGCGCAATTCATCTCACACGCCCGAATGTCCGGGCTGCAGCGGCACCGATTTGCGCAAGAAGCTGTCCGCCTTCGCTGCAATCACGGGCGCCGCATCGGCTCGCGCGGAGCTTCCTGCGTCGTGCCAAGGCTGCGGTCACGCCGGCGGTCCCGGTGCTTGCGGGTTCGCTGAAAACCATCAATGAGTGCAGGTACAAGGCTTCCGGGAACACCTGAACCAAGGCACTTCTGGGAGGGCGTCGGCGGCGTCAGGATAGCGGGGGATTCCTGGGGTGACCCGAACGGGCCCCTGGTGCTGCTTCAGCACGGTGGCGGGCAGACGCGCCATGCGTGGAAGGGGGCCGGCGAAATACTCGGGGTCGCGGGCTATTACGTCATCGCCTTCGATGCGCGAGGCCATGGGGATTCGGACTGGGCGCCTGACGGACTCTATGGGCAGGATGTCATGGTCGAGGATCTCAAATGTGTAGTCGCTGCTCTGGGCAACCGGCGCCCGGTGCTCGTCGGCGCGTCCATGGGGGGCGGCACCAGCCTGGTCGCCGTGGGCGAGGATCATGTGGATGCCACCGCCCTGGTCATGGTCGATATCGCCCCGCGGATCGAGACCGAGGGTATCGACAAAATTCAGGCGTTCATGAGCCAGAAGCCGGAGGGCTTCAGTTCTCTGGATGAGGTGGCGGAGGCCATCGGCAACTATCAGCCTCACCGCAAACGCCCGAAGAATCTGGATGGCCTGGCCAAGAACGTGCGTTTCGGCGCGGACGGAAAATACCGCTGGCACTGGGATCCCCGGTTCCGTGCCGTGAGACGCGACTTCGACAAACGCCTTGAACGTCTGGAAGCCTGTGCTAGAAATCTGGCCTTGCCCACCCTGCTGGTGCGGGGCGGCCTCTCCGATGTGCTGAGTGAAGAGGGTGCGCAGGATTTCCTGAAGCTGTGTCCGCACAGCGGGTACGTCAACGTGACCGGCGCGGCTCACATGGTGGCGGGAGACCGCAACGACGTCTTCGGCAATGCCGTGATTGAATTCCTGTCGCGCGCGGTGCCTGTGGGCGGCATGCCGGTGCAGCCGGCGCATGAACCGCACCCGCATCATGAGGGGCCTGCGGGAGATGTCAACGACGTGCCGTAACCCCATTTACGGCAGATTCAGGCTTCAGGCGGGAGGCTGGGCGATCACGTCCTCGTACTTGTGGCGCTTGGTGATCAGGCCCGCGTACTGGAACACGTCCAGGGTGACCTCGAACGCGGGGCGCGTGATTTCCACGTGCGGCGTCCAGCAGCCCAGCTTCTGGTAGGTCGCAATGGTTTGCGTCAGCACGCCACGATGGATGCCGGGGAAGAACGCTGCCTCCACTTCGGCAACCTTGGCCGCCGGCGTGTCGATCAGCCAGGCGCGCGCCTTGCGGTAGGCGCGGGTGAAGCGCTTCGCTGCATCGGTGCCCAGCCACTGACGCGTTGCCGCCAGACTGGAGAAAGCGAGCGGCCCGATTGCGTCTCCCACGGAAGCGACCACATGGCCGACGCCGTCGTGCTCGAGCTGCTGCGGCGCCGGTCCCTGCTGGTGGATGTAGTCGCCGGTGCCGCTGCGAAATGCCTGATCCATGGTTTCGATGCCGGCGTCCACTATGGGCAGCGACTTCCAGTCAAACCCGTTCTTGAAGCACGCGTACTTGAACATGGCAAGCGGCTGGCCGCCATGATCGGCCAATATCTTGCCGGACTTGAGCTTGTCCCAGGTGAATTTCGGGTCAGGCTTGCGGGCGGTGATGAAGAAGCCGTCTTTCTCGTTGATCTGGGCGAAATGCACGGCGGGCGGCTGCTCGCCCTTCTCCAGGGGCGCGAAACCCTGCGAGGGGGCAGACTGCGCCACCTGCACGCTGCCGTCCGCTAGGCCGGCGATCGCGGACTTGCCAAGCGGAGCAATCGAATACTTTGGCTCGAAGCCTTCCTCCTTGAGGAATCCGCCGGCGATGGTGGCGATGAGCGGCGAGTAGAAAGCGGAAAAGCGGGTGAACTGGATGCTGATCGGTTGAGCCATGACTTGCTCCTTTGGGTTAGGACGCAAACGCTGCCGCACAGGGCAGAAAGATGTCCGTGCGTGAGCGTCGAAAGAGGACAGCAGTCCGGGGAAGGGCGGCAGCTGAGGTCACGCGTCCCCGGCGCAATCCCGTCGGCAGAATCAGTCCTTCCACGGCACGCCGCCGGCATAGGTCTTGTAGCTGACGCTGGCGTGCCATCCGGAATCGACTGGAAGCAGAACCCCGGTGATCGTTCTGGCTTCAGCCGAACACAGGAATGCGATCGCGAGGGCGATGTCCTCGGGGCTCGGCAGTGTATCGAGAGCGTGAACGTCCATGATCTTCTTCAGGTCGCGCAGACCGCTGTCGACTCGGCTCTGCAGGGTCTCAGTCATGACATAAGTCGGCCCGACGCTATTGACCCGGATGCCGTGGCGCCCGAGTTCCACCGCCAGTAACTGGGTCAGCCTGACGATCGCAAGCTTGCCGGGATTATAGGCGGGCAGGGGAAGAGGCAGCAGGCTGTTGATCGAACCGAGGGTCACGATGGCACCGCGCTTGCGCGCAATCATCTGGCGACCGAAGGAGCGGCAGGCATGGATGGTGCCGTGATAGTTGACCCGCCACATCCGGTCATGGGCCTCCAGATCCATGTCCATGATCGATTCGGTATTCGGAATGAGGCCGGCTGAGGTCACCAGAATCTCGGCCAAGCCCAGATCCTTCTCGACCCGCGCTGCGATGCCGTCAACGGCCTTGGCATCGGAGACGTCGCAGGCATAGAAACGGGCGGCGCCGCCGTCGGCAGACAGGGTGGCCGCCATTTTTTCGCCACGCTCTTGATTCACGTCCAGTATCGCGACGGCGTAACCGCGGGAGGCGAACAGGCGCGCAGTGGCGGCGCCGATTCCGCTGGATCCGCCGGTGATGACGGCAACGGCTTGAGTTGTCATGGCTGTTCCCCCTTATTCTTTAGGCGTCTGCTTTTTGCGCGGCAGCCTTGCCGCTCGCTTCGATGCAACCAACTCGGTTTCAGTGCCGGTCTGAAGCAGGAATTTTCGGCATGGATGTCAATGGGCAGTGTAATCGCTTGTTGGATGCTCGGGCAAAGGGAAAGCCCGCGTTTTCACGGGCTTTGTTCCTTTGCTGCACTACGTATTGGGGCGGGGGGAATTGAACCCGCCACTCGAAGAACCGCATCAGTGCTGGATCTTCCCGTCTAAATGTGTAGTCCGATTTTTAGCGATACCCCCAAAAATACCCCAAGCGTGATGGGATGGGGCTGGACGTTCCCGGACTCAAACCGCGAAGGTTGCGGCTACAGAATTTGCTGTATTGCCGGAAGATAACTAAAGAGATACATTACGAAATGCACTATATTTCGCATAATGAAATCATGGCTTTACTTCTATTGAACTTATATATACAATTGGGTGCCTAAGATAAAGAAACCCGCGAGAATGCCGTTAATAATCTCATCGCAGATATTGGAGAAGTTGAGCAACAAAAAACCTCCTGTAACAAAGCGAGAGGTTGAGCAGTGTTTTGACAATCGCGTTGGTGCATTTTTATTGGATGAGAGAGAGGGGAACAAGACTGATCCGCCAACCCAGTGGTTTATTGCGAAGACAAACAAGAATAGAGACCTGAAAATAGTCTTCGTAAGGAGGGGCAAGGAATTGCATCTTAAAACTGCGTATGACCCCAACGCAGCAGAAGTTAGGATATACACGAAGTATGGGTGTAACGTTTGAATCAGACAGGAGTATTGAAAATGGCACGTTCCGAGAAGGGCAGGGTCTCGGTTGACGCATGGGAGGACGGCAAGCTTGGCCGAGATGAGAAATTTGTAAAAGTAGCAGACGCAGCGGAGGGAGACGCAGTCGATGAGGCTTTGGGCCTTAAATTGATTTCGATCAGACTGCCAAAAAAGCTAATCAATCAGTTCAAGTTGATTGGGCACTTCCATGGCGTTGGGTATCAACCTCTAATGAGGGACATCATGGAACGCTACGCAAGAAATGAAATTTTGGCGATCCTGGAAAAACAGGCAGAGATAGCTAAAGAGGAGAAAGTACAAAAAACAAGAGAAGATAAAATTAGGAAAGCAGCATAACCTCTGCATTAAAACGAAAAAAAAGACCGGAACTGAGTCCGGTCTTGGTCAATTGGTGGAGGCGGGGGGAATTGAACCCCCGTCCGCAAGTCCTCTACAGACAGATC
>ERZ1292630.2760-Hain-H41-02um-R3-2760-length-15935-cov-6_pt1 | contig 15935 bp, 6 predicted proteins | sample MGYA00564408_ERZ1292630 | MGnify/ENA primary metagenome ERZ1292630 (study PRJEB36523, sample SAMEA6512641) | groundwater metagenome | collected 2019-01-08 | study: AquaDiva: Metagenomics assemblies of 32 groundwater samples | reverse complement strand
TGACATGGTTCTCCGTTTCTGCCCCGTGGCCAAATGGGGTGTAACGTACTGTACAGCCGTTTCCTCTCGTTCGCTGTCTGGCGATGGATTTCAGTTGTCGTTCCAGGACTGTGCTGTCTTTTGGGGGGGAAAAAAACAGTTGGGGAGGGGGAAAGGCGGAAGCGAGAGGAGAACAAAAATATGGGCCTCTTCGAGTCCAAGCAACAGTTAGACATCGTCTGTTGTGGTCTGGACAACAGCGGCAAGAGCACGATCATCAACCAGCTGAAGCCTACCAAGCTGCGCTCCGACAATCTTTCGGCCACCGTGGGTTATCAAGTGGAGGAATTTGAAAAGGGTAAGGTCAAGTTCAAGGTGTTCGACATGGGCGGCGCGAAGAAGTTCCGTGGTTTGTGGGAGCTGCACTACAAAGACGTGCAAGGTCTCATCTTCGTCATCGATAGCAGCGACGCCATCCGGCTTGTCCTCGTGAAGGACGAGATCCGAATGATTTGCGAAAATCCGGATCTCAAGCGTATACCTATTCTATTCTACGCGAACAAGGCGGACATTCCTGGCGCGAAAACACACCATGAGCTTACCGAGGAGCTCGCGTTGGCCGAGATGATGGGGGACAGGCCCTTCAATATGTTTCCTAGCGACGCTCGCAGAGGTACGGGCGTCGAGGAGGGCATCAACTGGCTCACCGCGCGTCTCGCCCCGCCCAAGTGAGTGAGTGAGGAGGAACGCGCGCGGTTCGGCAATTATCAGAAAGTATGTTTACAACTATCCTTTTCACCCTCACCCTCAAATGCCCTCAATCAGGCATCCGCATTGTTTTGATCGTTTGGCACTGCTGCTACTCTTTCCAAACATCAGCGTTTCTTGTCGCTGCTGATTCGTTGCGAAAGATCAAAACGGGCGATCGCTCGCCGTCGCCGGAAACAAAACGTGCGACAAGTAGCCTCGGCTGTCTTCCGGAAGTGCACTGATCGTTCGTCCGTTGATGCGTGTTCACCCCCCGTCCCCTCTATGCAATCCAGCAGGGACCTTCCGCTCGTCACATTTACCCCCTCCATCAAAAGAGGGGTTTTCTGGAGGGGTGTACTGTGGCTGGTCGACGGCTCGCATTCAACAGGCAGCGGTCCAGCAGAAGGAAGCATCGACGAGGTCTAAATCGACACCTTTACGAACTCTCTCTCATTGTGCCGGGGAGAATCTAACCGTCATTCGCGTCATCATGGCTGCTGCCGCTCCACCGCCACCCGCCGCCGCGACGGCGTCTTCGACCACCAACCCTCTCTTTGGCCGCCCGACGCTCGTCGAACTGCCCGACGGCCGGCAGTTTGAAGGCGTCTTAACTAGTTTCGACGGCAGCGGTAACATCCTCCTGCACCAGGTCACGGAGTACAAGCCGTTCAAATCTACGGTGGACGGCGAGGTGCTCGTTTCCAAGCGGTCGGTCGTGTCGATTGTCGTGCCGTTCAAGCACATCAAGGCCCTCTACCAGCGCGACGCCTCCTCCAAGGAACCTCCGGCGGCGGCACCCGCGGCGATCGAGGCGCCGGCCGCATAAGTCGCCGCCGCTGCTGCGGGGGAAAACTTTAAACTGTCCGGATGGGAGGGGGTCATCAAAGATACGGCCCGTCTTGGGGGAAGGGGCGGGGAGGACGCGATCGGGGGAGAGAGGGGGGCGTATTTCAAGTTGATTTGACCACACGGCGTTCATCATCTTGTTACACACACATGTTCGCCGTTCTCAGCGTTAGCTTTATCAATAGGACCGCGTCGCGGGCGTCACACAATCGAGGGCGACGCGACGAGTTGTCCGTCCCACTTCCACCACCGCTGCCCTCGTTCCCAACGAGGACCAAGGGCCCTCATGCGTTAACGGTGTGCCGATCACTTGTGGCTGAAGATTTTTTAAATCGCTATACTGACAATATGGCCTTGCTCAGCATCGTGGCCATCATCGCGGTCATCGCGTGGATGCTTGGCGTCTTCATCCGCCGCCGTTACCGCTCCTTTTTACCGGCCGAAGTCGCCAAGCACATCTCGGGGCAAAGCGGGCACCTCGCCATGTTGATTCCTCGGACCGTCATCGACCCCTTGTGCTTGCTGTCGGCCGTCGAGATGAGTCGTCGGCTCCGGGAGGGCAGCGTGACGTCGCTACGTCTCGTCGACGCGTGCATCGATGCCATCTCACGGGTGAATCCACACGTGAACGCGGTCGTCTTCGACCGGTTTGAGACGGCGCGCGCGGAGGCCAAGCAAGCCGACGCCTTGATCAGCATCGTGCGCAGCCGGGCAGATCGTTTCATCGATCAGGCGGGAAAGGACAAGGAGTGGGCCACCCTCGGTTGGCTCACGGGCGTGCCGTGTACGATCAAGGAGTGCTTTGGCGTCGTCGGCTGCCCGCAAACCGCCGGTCATCCTATGCGCAAAGGCCGCACGTCCACCGAGGATGCCCCCGCCGTGGCCCGCCTCCGGCAAGCCGGCGCGATCGTCCTTGGCGTCACGAACCTCAGCGAGCTGTGCATGTGGATGGAGAGCAGCAACTGCGTCTACGGCACGACGTGCAACGCGTACGACCTGACGCGGACAGTCGGTGGCAGCAGTGGAGGCGAAGGTTGCTCGGTCACGTGCGGCTTTTCGCCCTTCGGCCTTGGCAGTGACATTGGCGGCAGCGTTCGCATGCCCGCCTACTTCAACGGCGTCTTCGGACACAAACCGTCCTCGCGCCTCGTGCCGAACAAAGGTCAGCACCCCGGCTGCAAGACCTTGGGCAATCTTCTGCTGTCCACGGGCCCCATCTGTCGCCACGCGGAGGACCTGTACCCGTTGCTGTGCACGCTCGCCAAGGGCGGATTTCTCGAGAACGCGGCACTGCTGCCGCCGTGCAGCATCGAGCCCTTGCTGCGGTCGCCGCCTGCGTCGGTGGATGTCTCCGCCCTCAAGTTTTACTGCATCCCGAACCTACACATCCCGTTGACGCCCGCGAGTCCGTTGCAAATGGCTGCGGTCCGCCACGTCGCGCACGTTCTCAAAGAGAACATCGGCGCGAAAAACGTTCACATCATCGACTGGAAGCCGCTTCGATCGGCCAAGGCCAACCCCATCGCACGGCTCCACAGCGCCGGCGATGTCGTGCCGAACGGCGCCGTCCCAGCAGGCTGGCACGTCATGTCGCAGGCGTTCCGCCTGTGGAGCGCGGCGATGGCGCGGGACATCGTGACCTACCACTCGCTGCTCAGTGACGGCTACCCGGGGGAAAACTTCAAGCCGCTGCCGGAGGTGTGGAAGTGGCTCCGTGGGGTCTCGAAGCACACGATGCCCTCGTTGCTCTTGTGTATCGGGGAAGGGGCGCAGAAATTCCTGCCGAAAAAGATTGAAGAGGCGTCCCTCGCGAAACTCAAAACGTTGTCGGATGATGTCGAGCGTGTGCTGAGGGGACCGCCCGGCGGTATTATCGTGTGCCCCACGTTCCCGCAGCCAGCGCCACGACATTTCCGCCCGGTGCTGCGGCCCTTTTCCTTTTGCTACACGGGGCTCTTCAACGCGTTACAACTCCCGTCGACGGCCTGCCCCGTGTGGCTGAGTCAGGCGTACTTGGCGCAAAAGCTCCCTTTGGGCGTGCAGCTGGTCGGCGCGTGGGGCAACGACCACCTTACGATCGCCACCGCCGTGGCGCTCGAAAAAGCTAACGCGGGCATCGGGCACCGACGGCCTCCTTGGATGCAACTAGGAACGGCGTCCCCCTCCTCGCATCTTGACCAGAAGTGAGAGGAGAGACACGAGGGAGTGCCTACAGAGTGAGACAAATAAACACCGCCATCCCGACACCATGACTGCGATCGTGAGTCGTCGGTGGGCTGCGGTGCTGTTGCTGAGTCACGACCGTGTGCGAGCGGGGGTTGTTGTAAGGTGGTTTTCTTACCCGGAGGGTAAAACAGCATCATCCCGCCTCGCCCACTTGTTTGCCCCTTTGTTTGACACGTCACGGAGCATCGTCCCAAAGACTCTATTTGATAAAATCAGAGCGAACGGACAAAGAAAGAGAGAGAGAGAGAGCGAAAGCGAGATCTGTCATCAGGCAGCCAATTCCTAAAGGCTCTGCTCCTCGACCGACCCCTTCCTTCCACCACCTCCACACCCATATGTCGCTGACCACTAATTTTAACTTCACGGCCTTCGATTTCGACCTTCACCGGTGCGTCGACTCAAGGCACATCGAAGCCGTTTCCCTGAGCGCCATGTCCACCGACGACATGGACGGCGTCACCTTCGTGCGCGTCGGCATCCCTTGCTTCGAGGAGGATCGAAAGGAGCCGTGGAACCCGTCGGTGCTGCCGAGCGGCGAAGAAGTCGCCAGTTTCTGGGACCCGCGAATGGGCAACTTCGATATCCGGGGGTTTCCTCGCATCCCCTGTAGGACGTGTCAGGCCGATGACGAGGCCGTCACGGACGGTGTCAACCGCCGTTGTGCTGGACATCACGGCTACGTCTTAATGCCGGTCGTCGACGATCGAATTTTAGTCTGTTACAATCCGCTGCTGTTCGCGGACTTGTTATCGTTGATGCAGGCCAAGTGCTACTTTTGCCACCGCTTTCGCGCGTCGGGATGGGACACGCAGCGATGGGTGTGCGCCCTCCGGCTGGTGGACGCGGGCATGCTCGCCGAAGCGAAGAGTTTTCTGGAAACATTTCCCAATCGTCAACAGAGCCGAGCAAACGCGACCGCCTTGGAATCCGTGGCTCCAGGCAAACGTGGCCGATCGTCGGCAAAAAAAACTGGGGCAGCAGGCAAAAAAGCCTCTCGTGGCAAGAAGAGCGACGGCGGGAACGACGACGACGAGGACCCCGGCGAGGATGGCGGCGACGAGGACGGGGGCACCGCGCGGGGTGTGAGTGGAGCCACGCCCCTTCCACGCGTCACCGTGGCGACGATGTTGGAACGCTTCCATACCATTCTCGGCAGTCGCGCCTTGCAGCTTCCAGGGGGGCTCGCCGCGGCGGCTGCCGCCGGGATCGCCAACGGGACGGCGGCCGCCAACGGGACGGCCGCGGCGGCGGAGCTGCGAGCGGTGGTCATGCGCAACGTGGTGGACCTTCGCCACGGGATGGTCCAGGAGGCGCTCGCCAGCCTCAAGGCCATGCCTCGCCTCTGTCCACACTGCGCGGGGACGAGTCCTCAGCTGCAAGAGCGATTTTCGCAAATCTATGAAAAGTTCTCCGACGCCGACATCGACTCCAACATCGAGGCGAGCGTGATGTCCCTCGACGACAAGCAAACCCGCCGCAGCGAACTGATGATGCAGAATCGGCAGCGTACGATCCTGCAGCCGATTAGGTGCATGGATCAAATCAGGCGGCTGGCGTCGCATGAACGCGACCTCCTGGACGTGCTGTTCCCGAACTTTGGTAAACCCACGGTCGATGTGTCCTCTGGGTCCGGCAGCCTGCGCCGACCGGGTGGGGTCACCTCCGCGGCAGCCGCCCATGCGACGTCACCGTCGTCGTCCACCTCCTCGTCGCAAGGTCCGGTGAAATTGCACCACCTGTTCTTCCTCGACCGTGTGGTCGTTCCGCCGCTACCCATGCGAATCGCCGGCGGCGTGGAGGTCAACAAGAACGGAGGCATTGCTCCCGATGATCGGACGCGCGTCCTTTCGGATATCTTGGTCTACGTGCGTGAAGTGGAACGGTTTTCGGAGCTAGCGTCCCCCACGTTGGCTCAGCAAGCGGCTCACGAGCAAAACCAACGCAGTCTGCAACTGAAGGTCAACGAGCTCTTCAACACGGTCCTGGACAGCTTCGCCGCGAAGGAGGGGCTGTTTCGCATGAACATGATGGGCAAGCGCGTCAATCAGGCATGCCGCTCGGTCATCTCCCCTGACGTGATGATCGAGCCCAACGAGGTGCTACTGCCCCGGACCTTCGCGCGGCGGCTCACGTTCCCGGAGCTCGTCAATGGCAACAGTCCGGAGCGGCTCGCGTTCCTCCGTCGATGCGTGTTGAACGGGCCGCTCATGTACCCTGGCGCCACGCACGTCGAAATACGCTTCAATGACACAGGCCGTGTCCGGTCGATCGCCCTCTCGGCGGTGGACGCGCGACAGCGTACGTTAGTCGCCAACACCAACCTTCCCGACGACGGTCGCCTCACCACAGCGCTTCCGGTGCCTCGGTTCGGAGCACCTCTTCGTACCCGGCCGGATGACGCCGCCACGGGGCGACAGTCCACCGCCACCGCGATTACCACCGGGCAAGTCACCCTGATCATCCACCGCCACGTGTTGACGGGCGACCGGCTGGTCTTCAACCGCCAGCCAACGTTGCACAAGCCGTCCATGATGGGGTACCGCGCGCGGGTTCTAAGCGGTCTCCGCACCCTGCGCTTTCACTACGTGAGCGCGAAGAGTTTCAACGCTGACTTCGACGGCGATGAGATGAACGTGCACGTCGCGCAGTCGATCGAAGGCCGCGCAGAGATTGACACGCTGATGGACGCGAATCTCAATTACATCATGCCCACCAGTGGCCGCCCCATCCGTGGTCTGATTCAAGACCACTGCGACGCTGGCGTGCTGCTCACCATGCGGGACAAGTTTTTCACGAAGGATCAGTTCGTGCAATTGCTCTTTCACGCCATTCAACCGTACCTCACCGTTCGCGACAGCCTCGTCGCGTTGATTCCGCGCCCGGCCGTCGTGGTGCGGGACAGGTGCAACAGGGGAGGGGCCGAGGCGGCGGCAGCGTCGGTCACGGTCACGACGGGTTCTAAGAAAAAGCACGCCGCGGCCGTCGTCGCGCCGCCTCCTCGGCCTTCGTGGCGGTGCCTGTGGACCGGGAAGCAGCTTGTCTCCGCGCTCGTCGCCTTCGTCACGGGCACGAGCGGCAGCCAGAAGCGGCACAACATTTCCATGCGCGTACCACAAACGTCGACCTACGGCAGCCCCTGGAGCCGGCGCACGGGTAAGCCTCTGCCCCCCGAGGCACTCGCCGACGATCAAGTCATCGTGCAGCAGTCGGAGTTGCTTCGTGGCGTGCTCGACAAGGTCAATGTCGGGCCCAGCCACCGATCGCTCGCGCACGCGATCTACGACAGCACGGGGCCGCACGCGACCGGCAAATTCTTCGGCGCCCTGGGCCGCATGCTGACCTGCTCGCTCAAGTCGGAAGGCTTTTCGATGGGTGTTGACGACATGTTGCTCGAAGACGGCGGCCAGCGACGCGTGGCCATGCGAGAGCTGGACCTGGCCACGCAAGAAGCGAAGGATGAGGGCCAGGCGGTCGGCATTATCCTCGAAAAGGCGTCGCAGCTGGTCAAGGCGTTCATCCCCTCGAAGCTGTACTTATCCTTCGACGACGCCAGCCGTCCCCACTGTCCGCGCAATCAGCTGGTGACGATGACGATCACCGGGGCCAAGGGCAGCAACACGAACGCGACGCAAATGGCCCTCGTGCTCGGCCAGCAGCTATTCGACGGCCGCCGCATTCGGAGCATGGCGAGCGGCAAGACCCTGCCGTGTTTCTTCACCAACGAGAAGCGAGCGAGGAGCAAGGGATTCGCCATGGGCCGCTTCGTGTCGGGGATCCGGCCAGGCGAATACACGATCCACGCCATGGCGGGCCGCGAGGGGATGATTGACACGGCCATCAAAACGGCCCGCAGCGGCCATTTGCAGCGATGCCTCATTAAAGGGCTGGAGTCGCTCGTGGTGCAGTGGGACGGCTCCGTTCGCGACTGCAACGGCGCGGTCGTGCAGTGGCGCTACGGGGAGGACGGCCTGGACCCCATGCGCGCGTCCACTCTTACGGCGAAGGACATGGACTACAACTACCGCATCCTCGACAGCTTGGCTGACCGTTTCGGAGTCAAGGAGCCCAGCAAGCAGTTCGAAAACTCGGCGAAGAAGGATAAGCTTAAGCCGGGGGAATTGCCTGGGTTGATGGATTGTGCCCCTGCGTTACTGCAGGCGATTCTGTCCTACAAACCCCCGGACGTGTTTGTATCCGCGGACGTCAGGAAGAAGGCGGCTGGCGACCCTGAGGCCGTCGAGAAAGCCCGACGCAAGTTGAACAAGCTCGCTTGCCGACGGCTCGGCACCGTCGCTCTTGCCAAGTACAACTGGGCGCACATCGACGCGGGGGAGCCCGTTGGCCTCCTGGCCGCGCAGGCGGTCGGCGAGCCCTCTACGCAAATGACGCTCAACACGTTTCACTCCGCGGGCTCGACGGTGACCCACGTCACGGAGGGCATTCCCCGTGTGCGCGAGTTGTGCATGTTCGCGGGGTGCGCGAAGCCCGTCATCACGGTGCCCGTCGAGACCCCACGGGACAGCGACGTGCGGGCCATTTTGGGGATGCTGTCCGCGTCGTCGCCGGTGCCACTGAGCGCCGCCGTCGCGTGCAGCTCGCCGCAGAGCATGTACAAAAGCTTCAAGTGGAGCGTTCATCGCAGCTCGCCGAGCTCTACGACCACGACGGTGACGATCGCCTTCAGCGACGGCCGTTTGCGGAGCATGCTCACGCAAGCGATGGTTCCCGAGGCAAAGCACCCTCACACGCTGTCCAGCGCCTTGAAGCTCCTTGCACGCGCCATGGTCCTTGGCTTGCAAGCTCGACGGAAAAACTTCGAAGGCACAGGGACTCAAATTGGACACGAATCCGGGGCCGCGGACACCGAGGAGGACCGTGACCGCCGGGGGGTGATGGAGGCGCTCGACGCTGTTGTCGCGGACAGTGGCGGCGAGGACGGCGGACGACCCCCCTCGTCGCGAGCGATGGACGGCGCGGGGGCGGATGAAGACGACGAGGACGACCGTCGGGAAGAGGATGTCGAAGGAGCGTGGGACGATGCGGAGGCCGAGGCCATGGCCAGGGACGCGCGAAGCGATGGGAGTGAGTCCTCCGACGACGATTCCGACGCTGAAGCGGAGGTGTCGGCGTCGCAGCCCGAAGGTGCCGCCGCAACCCACCGATCATCGGACGGCGCACGACGCAACAACGACGACGACGACGATGCGCAGAGGAGTCACAGTGCCTCCTCCGTGGCGAGCGATGGCGATGTCGTCCTTCCTCAGCTAGCGACAAAGCAACCACCATCGAGCACCCACGACAAAGGAGCGTCCGCATCGCGGGGAGAAGGCCGTCACCGCCGGGGGGGCGACGAAGGAGCGACGCGTTGGTCGATCGTCCATCCCTTCAGCATTACCGTAGGCGGCAGGTGCTCGGTCCGCATTCGCACGCTGCCCGGTGCCGTGCAGGTGCCGGCTCAGTCTAAGAGCTTCATGAATACGACTGACCCGGCCAGCAAAAGCGATATCTCCGATACCTCCCGTCTGAGTCCGCGGCAGGTCTCCGACATCGCCGGCGCACTCGTCATCGCGGTGTTCGAGCTCACGATCTCCGGCCCGTCGGCGATCGTCGTGGTGCCCGACGTCATCGAAAAGGCCCTCACGTCCACCATGCTGCCCACCAACTTTCCCAAAATCGAACACGGAACGTACACCGCCGGAGGCGGTGGGCATGTGCACGGCAAGACCGGAACGCTGACGTTCCACGGCGCAGGCGCCAACCTCCGCAACGTGTTGAAGCTCATCGCCATCTTCGATGAGGAAATGACGCCGCACTGCATCCGCGTCGACCGTGCCACGTCCACCGACATCCGCGACATCGAGGCTGTCCTCGGCATCGAGGCGGCGAACGCGGCGCTCAAGAAAGAGTTCGTCAACTTGTTCAGCAAGTACGACGTGGACCCTCGTCACTTGTCCCTCGCGGCCGACGCCGCGACGCGCAGTGGCCGCTGGGTCGCCTTCAACTTCACCGGCATCATCAAAGAGAGCTCCTCGCCGCTGTTTCAAATGACCTTCGCGTCCAGTCGTCGCTTCCTCCACACGGCCATCACCCGCGGGGTGCCCGACAACCTTAAGTCCCTGAGCGCCGCCATCATGGTCGGTGAGGCCCCCGCCGTGGGGACCGCAACCGTCAAGGCGGAGGTGCTTCCCTCCGTACTATTCCGTCCGTTCGCCACGACGCCGAGGCACGCGGTCAAGGACGACGAGGACGAGGACGGTGGGGGTGGTGGTGGTGATGCCGGCGGCGGCCATCGTAGCAATGCGGCGGCCGACGATGAACCCAAAGCCCGAGTGGTCGGCGGTGCACTGAAGCAAGAGAGGCAGACGACCCAGGCTGGCGGCACCAGCAGCCATCGGAAGGAAAGCCGCAAAAAAGCGCACCACCAAGCGGCAGACGAAGAGCCGCACGAAGAGCCCGCCGCGAGTGGGCGAACCGCTGTCACCCCTGCGAAGACACCGCCGGCGGCCGAGCGGTCCCCGATTCTGGGCAAGGTGGTGGAGAAGACGTCGTCTGCCTTGAAGCCCATGCAACGCAAAGCCCTAGCGATGCTCTGAAAACAGAAAAAACAACAAAGGCTTTTTTTCCCGCGAGAGGATCCTCCCCTTCCCTACCCATCCCTCGATTTAAACCCGCGCGGTATTCGCCGGCAGCGAATATGGAAGTCCCACGGAGGGGGCGACAACGACGACGGCGTCTCCTTTTTGGCGGACCTTCTTTCTCGCGTTAATCATCTCATTCTCTCCCACTCTCGCTCCGGCCTTCCATCCCTTGCTGCTCAGTTCCCTCTGCTCTCGCACGCGAAACGTTTTCCCTCAGACGCAACGCGTAGCGACAGGAGTCTGCGGCTTCGAAGTTAGGACGAATGGTCGTTGCGATAACGTCGGCTCTCCCTCCCTCCCTTTTCGCTCTTCTCCTCGCCTCGCGTCGAAGGTCGTTTGCGAGAAAGGTTCTGTGACGCCGAGTTGCAAACGTCAAAAGATGACTGTCTGGTGGTCAACACAATTAACGCGCATGATGATTGTCGATTGACCCCCTTCAATCGTTTTAGGGCCGCTCTCCCCCCCTCGCGGATTCCGCTGACCTGATGCAATTCGAGCGCTCTTGGAGGTCGCGTGAAGGGGCGGAGGGTAAGGGCATCGCCGTCGACGATCGAAGCAGCGACGTCGCCACCTCCTCCGCCTCGGGGAGCGGCGGCTCGGAATCCGAGGGACAGGACGACGCGCGTGCCGCGATGGGGCCCGCCAGTGAAGGGGGCTCGTCCCTGCGCCGTCGAGTCCAGCGTATGGAGAGAGACGCAGTCATGAAGGACCGGTTGTTCCTCGCAACCCTCGACGCCATCGCGCAGTTGCAACGCACGTGGCTGGCGCAGCTCGACGAAGCCGAGCAGCGGTGCCGAGACGAAGTGGTCGCTTCAGAGACCGCCGCCTTCGCCTCGCTGCAGGACATCCATCGAGCCGTCGCCATGATCGTGTCGCTTGTCACATCAGAAGCCAAGACCGCCGCCACTGCGGCCGCGGGGAGGAGGCGATCGGCAACCCCTCCGGAGGTTCACCTCCATCGTGGCAATGAGGACGTGGCGGACGCCGCCGCCGCCGCGGGGCACGATGCATCCTCCCCCGCCGGCCATCCGATATGGTTCACCTCCGAAGGGGCCCCGCCGGCAGGACCCGGTCCGGCGTGGACTTACGCCGAGCTTCTCGATGTGGTTGAGACGCTGTCGGCTCACAACCGACTCCTCACCCAGTCGTTGCTCCACGCGGACCCCTTTGGAGGCGCGGTGGGAAGTGCCGATCCCCCGTTGGCGCCCCCTCCTCCGGCATCGATGGTCTCCCATCACCCCAACCTCACTAGGACCCCGGGTGCGATTCGCGAGCCCACCGATGCATGGCCTCGCACCCGTTAGATACGACTCTCTCCCCTCTCCCCTTACCAGACTTACGGCCGGTTTTTGTGTTGCGCCCTCGTCCTTGGTGACGTTTTGTTTTGGGTTCCCCGTCACGACGAACAGTAACACCTCTTCGTTTCGCGCTCTCCTCCTCCGTTCGTGTAGTAGGACGGCAGAACAGGGGGAGTGAGAGAAACGACAGGGAGAATGGCTCGACGGGGAAAGAGTAGTAAGGGGAGGCGCCGCAACGGCGGAGATCCCCCTGCTGGAGGAGGGGGGGGCACGGCGGCGGCTGGGCGCGTCCCAGGGACCAACGGAAGGCGGATCCCTCAATCGTATCGTGGTGGGAGTCATCCCAACCGCCTCCGCCAAGGAGGAGGAAAGGGGGGAGATCGATCGGCGGAAGCAGCGGGAACGGCGCATGGGACGAAGCATCGGCGAGGAGATGAGCCGGCGGCGTCCCGACGGGATCCGGGGTTGCTGAACCCAAGCTCTCGTAATGCCAAAAAGGAGTCCGCAAGTGGGCCGAAGAAAGTCACCAACAAAATCGCAAACAATGTGAGCTCGTCCGTGGCGAAGAGTGCGAAATTGGTAAAGATGTCCCGGAAACGAATTGCAAGGCGACGACGAAGACAAAGCCAGCGAGGAGCCTCGTCGCATTCAGTTGCTCCGCCAGTGACTCGGTTTTCCCGTATTGACGGGCCGCCGCGCCTGAAGAGTCGCAGCCAAGGACCTTTCCCTCTCCCGCGGGAGGTCACCCGCATCACGCCCGGCAGTGTCGTCCAACCCGCCGACGCCAACGAAACGCTTCTTGCTGACGATCGGCATGGCCGTCGTGTACGGGATCATCGTGATGGCTTGCCTCGGAGATCGCGCGACTCTCTGCGCGTCGCCGTTCCAAGTCACTGGGCGGGTAAGCCTCGTTCCTCTCTCGCCCAACGTCGCCACGTAAGCGGCACACCGCGAAGGTCAACAGACGGCGACAGTGACGACGACGAGGGGGAGAGTACCGACTCCTCGGCGTCGCTTTCCTCCTCATCTGATGCGACGTTCACGTCGTCGACATCCAGCAGCGCCAGCGGCAGCAGCACGACGTCCGATGACGACTCAGACGATGACGGCTCCTTGCAGGACGACAGTGACGAGGAAGAGAGCGAGGAGTCGGAGCACGGATCGCAGCCCAGTGACGCGGAGGCGGCTGCGGCGGAACAGGCCGCTGCGGCCCTCGACGCGGAGGAACTGGACGTTCTGCTCGCCCCGCCCCCCGCTCCTTGCGGCCGCCGGGTGGGGACTGGGGTGCCAACTCTGCCTGTCGGCCTGCCTCCCTTCGATGATCGCGTGACGGATGACGACAGCGATGAGACGGCCAAGAAGGCGGCGATCCTACCCAGCGGCATAGCTACGGTGATGACTCGCACGAGCGCGCGGCGTGGACCCGTCCGTGGCGGAGCGAAGAAGGGGTCCGCCGAGCGGCCGCTTTGTCACTCGACTCGGCTAGTCGAGACGTGCGATGCCCTCGGAACGCCGTACTTGCCCAGCAAGCAGGAGGCGGCAGACGGCGACAGACCAGACAACATCGAACACGGACCCTCCGTGGCGGCCAATGGTGTCCTTCACGACGGTAGGGACGTCAAGGGGGTGGACGAAGATTGGTCCTCATCGTCGACGTCGAGCGGCGACGCCAATGGGGCCGATGCCAATGAGGAGAGGTGCCGCTGGGTGACCGCCGCGCTGGCCGACGCGCCTCGACAGCTGACCCGCTGCCACCACGTCGTGGCCGTACCGCAGGTCCATGAATCTTGGGGTCTGGTGGCAAGCTGTGTGCCGATTCTCCGGGTGGGTCCATGCGACCGATCAGCGCTCGAAGAGGTTGAAAATAGCCTGTGGCCACGTGGTGGTCGCGACGACCCCCGATGTGCGAAATCGAGCGACCGCGCCGTGGACGAAGCCGCCGTCCGCCATGTGCTGGCACGCCGGGAAAAGACGGAGACCAAGGAAAAAGAAGAAAGCGAAGAAGAACCACCACAAAGTAATGCGGCTGTGCTGCAAGGAATGGCGCTCAGGCAGTTTAAATCGTCCGGCGCGGCGAAGCGGTACCGGGACGAAGTCGTCGCAAGGTGCGTGACGCCGACCCCCTCGTTGCTCGGAGAGGTCGGTAACCGCTGGCTGCTGCCAACGTCCCCGCGGGAGGCCGACGTCATGCGCAGAAGAAAGAGTGCCGTGGTGGTCGCCGCTGCGACTACTCCTCTTCGCTCGGCATTGTCATTGGTGGAGGAGGAGCGTCCGCCGATGGGTGGCGGGGGCGTCGCCTCTCCGTCGTCCTGCATCGTACTGTGGAAGGACGGCGACATTGGGATCACGCAGGACATTATCGGCCTCGCGGACGAAGTACAAATGGCGGATGGATACCGCCTCGTGCTCGCGCCGATCCCAACGCCGCAGGATCTCGTCGGCCCTCGCAGTCACTCTATCGGCGACGCGGCGGAGGCGGCCGTCCCTCACGCTGCGCCGAGAGGAAGAGGTTTCTTGGGCGCCGAACGGCCTGAGGATGACGACGCCGTGGCGGTTCGGTCGCGACGCGATGCAGCCTTCATGGTCGCCGCGGGTGGTAGCGCTGTGTTCACCGCCTCATGGAGGGACATTGTGCGCGTTTCGCAGCCCCCGGCCGGCGGCGGTAGCTTCAGCAGCCCTTTGCTGTCCACCGCCGCTGCCGCACTGCCGTTGGTCGCCGAGGAGCAGCTCCGGCGGCTGCAGCGGCACCGTGCGGACCGCAGGGACGATGTAAGGGGCACGCCGAGCCGCATCGTGCTCTGCGAGTGGTTGTGCGATGCGTTGCCACAGGCGGGCGGCGGCATGACCGCCACGGGGGCCCCCTTACCACCCTGGGAGGCCCTCGGTGGCGACCCGGCGCATCCGACGGCTGATGCGCTCAACGCCTGCACGCACCACTTGCGATTCCTGCTCGTCCGCGACGGTCCTAACAACGGCCGCTTCGTCACCGTGGCGGAGTTGCTGCCGTTCCTCGAATCGATCGCGACGGCGATGCAACATGCCGAGGCCGACGCCGCGTCCGCCGAGGCGGCGCTGGAGGAGGAAGTAGCAGCAGGAACGTACAGTGACACCGCCCTGGCATGCAGAGTGGCGTCGTTGGGCGTCGACGGCCGTGTGCTAAACGCCGTGCCCACGTCGCTGCCCCCGCTCGTGGTCTCCGCGGGTGCCATCGGCGATGCTGCGTTTGTGCAGCGGCCCCCCGAAGCTCCAACGCCTTCTCCACCTCTTCTTACCGAGGAAGGAACTGCCTCATCCCAGTTTCGTCGCCCTAGCCAAGATCCTGAGTGCAAGAGGATTCGGCTTCAGCGCGCGCTCCGGGATCTGGCATGGTATGAGTCTCAGCTGACGATTCTCCAGCAAGACATTGAGGCGTCGGTGGTCGCCTGCCTGGCCGACATCGTGGAGCGTCGGCTCGATATCTGCATTGCCACCATCCGCTTCCGGCAGTCGTCGGCTGGTTTTTCCAGCGGGCAGGCGCCCTGGCAAATGCAGTGTGACTGGGCCTGGTATCAGCAGTCCCCCGACCCGTATCGCGTGCTCGCCGCCTGCGTGGAGTTGGGGCTGGTCGGTACCGAAGCGCTGCAGGAATCAGTGCTCGCCAGAAGCGTTGCCTCCGACGCCGAACCGCGGCCTTCCTCTCGCGTGCTGGTCGGGGGTGTCGAGCGCGGCAATGGAGACAACGACGACGACGCGGCCGTGGCCCTTCCCCCTTATCGACTTATGGAGAGCCACCTCGTGAGCCCGTCCGTGTTTGAAAAGTACGTCCCTAACGCGCATCGGCAGCCGAGAGACAACGGAGACGAACACGACTACGATGGCTTTGCCGGCGGCAGCTGGCCGCGCAGCCACCCGTCGTCTGCGCCCCCCGCCGCTGACAGCATCATGGAGACGAGCGACTCGCCGCCAATCGGCGGGCATGGCAGCCCGACATCCTCATCTGCGTCCACAGCCGTCCCCAGCAGCAGCCCGTGGCTGACCTCGCCCACAGGATCCGTTTCGGCGTCCCTGCAAGCGCTGCTGACCGTGCGCCAGTTGTTCCAGCGAACCGGTCGGACGATGACCTACGCCGAGTTTAGCCACGACTTCCTGAGGCTGCGGCGGTGATTGGGGGGGGAAGGAAGGAAGGAAGGAAGTTGTGGTTCTGGCCCAGGTGGGCATA
>ERZ1292630.2260-Hain-H41-02um-R3-2260-length-18002-cov-7_pt1 | contig 15941 bp, 1 predicted proteins | sample MGYA00564408_ERZ1292630 | MGnify/ENA primary metagenome ERZ1292630 (study PRJEB36523, sample SAMEA6512641) | groundwater metagenome | collected 2019-01-08 | study: AquaDiva: Metagenomics assemblies of 32 groundwater samples | reverse complement strand
TCGGAATCGTCCGAGTCATCGGAATCGTCGCCGCCTTGGCGCTGTTCTTCGACGACCACGTCGGAACCGCGATCATCTGGCTTGTCAACAACGCGCTTCCTCTTGTCTTTCTTCGGCTCCTCGTCGCTGCCCTCTTCGTCTTCGTCCTTTTCGGCGTCGTCGTCGTCGTCTTCGGCTTCGGCGTCCTCGTCGTCTTTCTCGGATTCGTCGTCGTTGTCGTCCTCCGCATCGACACCTTCTTTCTCCTTCTCGTTGTCGTCGTCTTCGTCGTCCTCTTCCCCCTCTTCCCCCTCCTCCGCGGCGTCCTCGACGTCGGCATCACTCTCCTCATCACTCTCTTCGGCACCCTCATCGGCCTCTTCGTCTTCGTCTTCGTGCTCCCCGTCGTCGTCGTCGCCACCGGCGACACCGGTTTCCTCCTCCTCCTGCAGCCTGTCCTCATTGTCGCCGGTGGACTTTTCGCGGCCGTCGGAGTTCGCGGCGATGAGCGCTTTGGCGGTGGGCAACTCAATGGTCTTGGCGGCGATCGCGTCGAGCGTCTGGAGGAAAATGTCGATGACCCCTGTCGTGTCGGACGGCTGCGCGACGAGCACCTCGCGGATGAGAACGTCGTAGATGCCCGGGATGTTCATTCGCAGGGCGTACTGCGCGGCGCTTTCAGAAACAGCAGTCGCGGCCGCGGCGTTGGTGGCTGCTGGAGGAGGTGGAGGAGTCGCCGCGGAGGAGGCTGTGGCATCCTCCTCCCCCTCCTCGGGGTGGTGGTCGGCGGGGCGAAGCACGGCTTCGGCCACCGCGGCGACTTCTTTGACGATTCGCTGCCCCGCGGTGATCTCGTCCTCGTCCTCGGCGTCGGCGGCGTCGGCGTCGGCGGCCGCGTCGCTGCCTTCGGAGCTCTCGGCGTCGCTGCCGCGCTCCTTCCGGCGCTTGCGCTTTTCCTTTTCGTTCCGCTTTTCTGCAATCTCCTCTTCGGTGAAGGTCTCCAATTCTGTTTGGATGGGGAGGTCTTCCCCGTCGCAGACCGCGACGAGCTCCCCGTTTCCGAGGATGACACTGACAAGGTGCCACAGCCCGTCGTCCAGACGGGTCTTCGGCTTTTGCTCCGTCCACGGCTCGGGCGGATCGCGGACGATTTTTCCTGACACGTCGCCCGTCTTCACGTCGCGCAGCGTCATGTCGTCCATTCGCGCCGTGTAGGTGCGGTCCTTGATGAACAAGTCCGTCGTCACGACGCCGTCCACGAAGGCCCGCTCGAGGATGACCGTACTGCTGTTCGGGAGCGGCACCGGGCCCTGGCCGCGGTCGACAAGCCACTTGCCGTTCACGATGAGCTCGACTTCGGAGTCGAGGAGCGCGTGGTAGAGGGTCCGGGCGCCAACCTTGAACGCACAGCGCATGCGGATGTTCGCGTCGCGATGCGCGTAGAGGTTCTTCACCTCGCCGGGCATCCCCGGTTTGATGTGCGCGGGCAGCGTCCGCTCGAAGGTCTCTAGGCGTTTGATGCGGATGCGAGTGCCCTCGCGGAAGGGAAGCGGCATGATGTGGTCTTCGCCCTGCTCCGGCTCGAAGTCACCATCGTCGAAGGCCACCGCATACTTCTGGCGCGGCAACACCGCGCGGATTTCGCCGGGGTACATGCGGCCGCCCTTCCACTTCGCCTTGACGCGGTCGCCCATCTTGAACTTGGCCTCGATGATGGGCGGGACGAGCTCCTGGTCCACGACGAAGCCGAGCGCTGGCAGTTTCATGCCCGAAGCCTGATTGAACAGCGTGCCGAGCCACGTCGTCGCGTAGCTTTCGCTCTTGGGGTTGACGACGACGACTTCGGTGATCAGCCCGTTCCACCCCTCGTCGTTGAACATCACGACGATCTGCCCGTTTTCGTCGTCCAAATCGTGCACGATGCCAGGGGTCCCATCGCGGGGCGCGTCCTGCCAACCGAGCTTCGGATGCTTCAAGCCAGGCTTGATGCGTACGGTGCTGCCGCGCACGATGTCGGTCGACTTGGTCTGCTCCGCGAGCTGGTTCATGTCCGTGAACATGTGCTCCTCGTGCTCCATCGCCTTGAAGCACTTGATGCAGAGGTCGTACTCGCACTGGTTGCAGTGGAACCACCCGCTGTCGGTGCGCACCGTCTGATTGCAGTTGCTGCAGCGAAGGTTCTTCTTCTTCTTGAGCAGCGGCACGTGAGAGTCGTCGTTCATCACCTCGCGGCCCAGGTCGTTTTCCTCCGCGGAACCGACCTTGGTGAGCTCAAAGCGACCGCCTTCGCCCCAGTCGTACGCGCCTTTGTTGCCAGACGGCCACGCGACAGTGACGCGGGAGTCGTCCACCTTGACGACCTTGCCGACCGTGCCCTCGCCGCCGTCGTCGTTTCCGTGGTGCCAGTCGTCGGGATTGCGGGTGACCTTGTCGCCGATCTTGAGCTCCTTTGCCTTCTTGAGGGCGTGCACGAGGTCCGTGAGATCGCCCATGTCGATCTCGTCGCCGTTGCTGTCGCCGTCCTCTTCGTCGTCATCGTTGAAGTCGTCGAGGTAGTCCCACTTCCAGTCGGCCCACTCGTCGGCGTCGGTCGCCTCCTTCTCCGTGATAAACACCGTGGGCTGCAGCGTGCCGGCCGCGTCGACCTCGCCGACGACGGAGTCGACTTCGAGGCCGCCGGATCCGGACAGCTGGATGACGATGCGCTCGCGCTGCCAGAGCACCATATCTCGGTGCTGCGTCGGGACCCACCCCTCGACGGGGCGGTCGACCTTCATCCACTCCACGCTGTGCGAGCCGCTGGTCTGCGAGCGGCGGCAGCCCGGCACCTCCGACACGCACGCGCCGAGGGAGACGCGCTGCAGGCGCATGGCCTTGTCGGAGCTAATCTCCTTCCAGATGTGGCACTTGACATCCTCGCCGTCGTCGGAGCTGTCGGAGTCGTCGCCGTCCGACTCGTCGTCGTCGTTGTCGCTGTCGTTGTAATTCTCGTCGTCGCCGTCGTCGTCATCGTCGCCGTGCTTGCGGTCGCGGTCACGCTTGCGCGGGGAGAAGTGCCAAAAGTTGGTTTCGTACGAGTACAGGACCAGACCCCGGTTGGCTTGGTCCGTCAGCAGGCGGAGCAGGCCGTGCTTGTAGGGCTTATTCCCCTTGACGGTGAACAAATTGGGAACGCAGAACTCGAACGTCATCATGTAATTCGTCAAAATGGGCGACGGCACGAGCAACTTGAGTGACCGCGTGTGCACTTGCAACGCCGAGTCCGCATTGAAGGCGAAGCTGAGCTTGTTGGCTTCCTTTTCATCAACGTCCTTCGGCAGAATCGCCCCGTAAAACTGCGAGAGCTTTGGCATCGTCGCGTGGTCGGCGAAGGTGAACGTGAGCGTGCTCTCGCCGAGCTTCGGGTTGGCGCACGTCTGGATGAGGGTCAGCTCCTCCTTCATGATTTCGGCTTCGATCTCCTCGCGGACGCGGCGGTCCTCGGTTTCCAGGTCGCGCGACGCCTCGCCCTCGAGCTCCCGGCGTTTGCGCTCGCGCTCGCCGCGCAGTGTTCGTAGCTCCTCCGTGCCGTGCGGTGCGATCGTCGCAATGTTCCGCTGAGCCGCCGCCGCGCGGGACGACTCGTCCTCGTCCTCGATCTCGCTGCTACCGGTCAACAAGGACAGGAAGTCGGGGTACTGCAGCGTGCCCTCGTGGTGCGTGTCAGTTACCTCCAGGAAGTCGAGCACGTCGTCGGCGGTGATGTCCATCAAGCGGCAGAATCGCAGCGCGCCCCACACTTCGTCCGGCGTCAACTGCCCGCTGTGCGAGCTGTTCATCGCCAGGAACGCGTCGGCGATGTGCAATGCCTTGCGCTCCAGCTCGCGCCGCATGCACAGCCCAAGCGCCCGCTGCCGCAGGAGGGAATACGGGTCGCGCAGGTTGAACAGCAGCGCCACGGGCGACCGCTCCCACCGCTGACGCGAGCGGCGCCGGCAGGAGAGCACTTGCAGGAAGAACGCCTGGCGCATTTTCTCAGCTGACTGCTGGATGGAGCGGAGCACGAGGTTGAGCTCGGCCTCGTTGAACTGCAAGTCGCCGTCGTAGAAGCGAAGGACGTGGTGGGCCCGGAGCCGGTGGAACGGCGACGGCGCCTCCCGCCACCGTGGGGACGACTCAAGCAGAACGTTGCCGCAGGCGGCGATGCGCAGCGCGAGGGTGGTGTCGTGGCCCGGCAGGACGTCCTCCTTGGCAATGCGCCGCGCGTGTAGCACTCGACGCAGCGTTTCCGCTTCGGACAGCGACACGGCCACGGTGTAGCGGCCGGACTCCTCGTGCCGGAAGGCGTTGGACTCGAGCACGGCGCGGATGGTGTCGGCGTCTTTGAGCTTCGCGATGGCGCTGGCCCACTCAGGGCATTCGGCACCGACGGTCGCGGTGACGGCGAGCGCCATGTCGATGAACTGGCGCAGCAGATCCGGGGCGAGTTGACCCTCGTGGCCGTGCATGAGCGAGACTGTGCGGCCCAGCTCCGCAGCCGCGCGGGAGGCGTCCACGGACGCGTAGTCGTTCGTGGAGTGCGGGAGCTCTGCCACCGCCGCGCCGGAGGGCACCCACTCCATCGTTACCACGACGTTCTTGATGCGGCGATGGCCGGTCCACTTCGGGTTGAAGAAGTTGCGTGAGAGCATCACCGAATCTGGAAACGCGAGCGGCCGGCGCTTGTACAAGTGGAAGTCCGCCAGCTTGAAGAACTGCTGGGCGCGGACAAAGTCGCGGAGCGAGCTGACGGCCCACGGTGTGGCGTGCTCCTGATCGCGCGAGTACGCAAGGTCGACATACTTTTCCATTTCGATTTCCTGCTCCTTTTCTTTCTCCGTCTCTGACTCGCGCTCTTCCTCCTGCTCCTGCACCATCTGCACGTCGATTACGGGATTGTCGATTTCGTCTTCGCGCTTGGTCTGGTCCTCAACTTGCTGCACGACGAGCTTGCCTTCCGGCGTGGAGATGAACGCCTTGTGTCCGGCAACCATCGCCGCAATGGCCTCGCTGAACATGCGCGGCTGCGGGACAACCCGGGGCACGCTGTAGTCAACGGCCTCGCGGAAGACGTTGAGCGCCGCGAGGGCGTCGGGCGCGAAAGGTTCGGTGACTGTCCGCTTGTTGAGAAGGCCGCCCTCGACGCTCTTCTTGAGCCGCTCGTACGCCTCCTTGCGCCACACGTTGCTGATCGTCTGCAAGCAGAGTTGGTTGTGCTGCGTGTGCTCCGAGCGGATGGAGTTGATGAGCAGCCACGCCGTCACGTCCTGCAGCACCTCTGCATGGCGGTTGGACGCCCCGCTGGAAGTGGGGCTCACCTGCCGCGCACCGGCTCGGCGGGTGGTGCCGACCGCGCGCATCATGAGGTCGTACACCTCCGGAATAATGAGGACGTTGACTGTCTGTCCGACGCCGATGCCGCGCATGCGGTAGGCGCCCTGCGAGAAGTCGCGGAACGTCATGTCCTTACCGAGCGTCTGGATCGCCTGCGCGTTGGGCGTGTGCTCAATGTCCATCCCCGTGGTGTGCACTTGGTCGTAAAAGGCGAAGCGCTTGACTTTCGGGATGCCACACTCGGCCAGCTTCAGCACGCGACCCGTCGCACGCACGAGGATCATCTTTCTGTCGAACTCGTCGAGGAAGACGACACCCTCCATCTGAGGCAGGCCGTACTTGAGGAGGTACTGTGCGACCTGCAGATTGCTCATGCCCGTGATGAGGGCACCCGTGTCGATGAGCGCGTGGAAAGGAGGCGCGGCGTTGGCGATGAAGTCGAGCAGGCTGCGGACGGTCCATCCCGGATCGACGACCGTCGTCGACATGACGGTCGTGTCGGTGAGCGTGTGGACGAGCTTTCCGTCTGTCCCGGGTTCGTAGTCGCACTTGCCAAGCTCCGCGGGCAGCAGATCGCTCGGCGTGCCGGAAAAGCCGATGCGGCGCTCGAAGAGGATGTTGCCGCCCAGCTCCTGACCCGACGCGCTGAGCTTGAGGTGCTGGTGCCGCATGAACTCGGGGAACACCGACTCGCAGAGGTACCAGTGGATGACCTCCGCGGTGCGACGGAAGAGGAGGAAGAGCTTCTGCGTCTCCTCCTCGTTCGCCTGCCGCATCAGCTTCAGCGGCAAGACGTCGAGGCTTTTCAGCTTCTCGTGCCCCCCGTCTCCCAGGAGCACGAGAGACTCGCTTGGCTGCATGCCCATTTCGTCCTCTTCGACCTTCTTCGTTTCGCTATACGCGAAGGACTGCAGGAGCCGGCCTCCGGACGCAGCGACCCACCGGTTGTACATGAGCGTCGTGCGGCGCAGGTTGAAGCGACCGACCTCCTTCTCCACGGCGGCGTACGTCTCCTTCATGATGTCTTGGAAATCGGTGAGCCGCAGCCCCTCGTAGCGGTAGGCGAGAATCGTCAGCCCGATCACAACGTCCGGGTGCGCGAACTCGCTGGATGACGAGGGCAAGTCCTTTCCGACGAATGGGATCGCCGTGACGAAGCGAGAGCGCGGCATCGTGGGATGCTCCTCGCGCGCGCGCCGGCGGTCATCGGCGTTCATGATGCCGAACGAGACGCGGTCGATCTTCTGGAGAACGTGCGGCAGGAACGAGTTGAGCCACTCATAGGACAAGTTGAGCGTGCGCAGGTGGTCCGGCTCGAGCGTCGCCACCTTGTCGTTGAGGGCGGCGTTGATGAGCCGGCTGGGCCGCTGCGTCATGTAAAGGATGGACTCCTCCTCCGTGAGGCCGCCGAAGTGGTGCGTCTTGAGGAAGAGCAGCAACCACCGCGCGAAGGGCGTCTTCAGGGTCTGGTCATAGAAGTCGATGTTCAAGAGCGTCAAGTGGGGCGTCGCCTGGAGCGCGTTCGTGGACAGCCCCTCCTTGAGCGCGGCGCTGATGCTGTGGAGTAGCGCGGTAGCTTCCGGCGACTCCTTCAGATTGACCGTCACGCGGCGTGTTTGGAAGTAGAAGAGCGCGTCGATGAGGTGCATCGGAAGCTTCCACCGGAGCGGAGAGAAGTCGATTTCGTGCTTCTGCCCGATGGGGAAGTTGAGCTCCGACTTCAGCGGGTGCAGCAGCATGTCGACCTCGTCCATGATGAGCACCGACTCGCGCCACAGCTTGAGCACGCGGCCGAGGTCGTGCACCTCTCGGTTGAGACCCTCAATAGGCGGGCGGGAAATGTCTTCGATGCGCTCGACGCCTTCCACGTACTTCAGGAAGATGGACTTGATGCTGCTCGGCGTCGTGACGACGATGCCCCGCGACTGCTTCGCGTGCTGGAATTTGGACAAGACTTCGCTGTCGATCTCCGTCGAGCGGTCGCAATTGAAGCAGAAGATTTGCTTCTGCACGACGCACGAGAAGGTGCCGCGCAGAATGGTCCGCGTGAAGTCGAGCAACGCAGGGGGCACCACCTGGATCACGAGGTTGCGGCTGTCGGCGAGCATCAAGGCCAGGAGCGGCCCGACGACGGTCGTCTTGCCCGCTCCCATGATCATTTGCTTCACGATCGACTTGTTTTGCAAGATGTTGGTGTGGATCTCCTCGATGAGCTGGCGCTGGCGGGAACGTAACACGAGATTCCACGTGAACTCGAAAATCAAAAAGCGCGGGTCGAAGGAGAAGTCTTCGGCCATGTAGACACGCTTGGTCGCCAGGATGCCCGCGAGGCTGTCGGCCTTCTGCTGCAGCAGCGCGATGATCGAGTTCCGGTAGTTATTCAGCTGGTCGGGATCGGACAAAATGCTCGCCGGGGGGTTGGACGCCTTCCCGACGAGCTGCTGCAGCTCCTTGACGGCTTCCGCAGCGCGGTTGATGTGCCCGATGCGGTTCGCGCGCAGGATGGCGGCGATCGCGAGCGCCACGATCGCGTCGCAGGTCGCCGGGACGAGGAAGGGGTTCAGCTGCTGCCAGTCGCTCTCCGCAGTCGTCGAGCAGAGGCAGGCGATGATGTAAGACATCTGGAGCACCGCTTCCTGGCGCGCGACGCGGCGCAGCTCCATGAGCGCCTCGGAGCGGCGGGAGCCCTTTCCGACAGGGAGCGCGTTGGCGGTGGCCTCGACGACCTTGAAGGCGTCCGAGACGAACTTGGTGTCCTCGTCACGCATCGTCGCGAGCCGCTCGGAGAGTGCCGAAAGGTCCGCGCGAACGGTTGCGATTGTCGCGGCGGTGCCGACGGCTGAACGCACTTCCTTTTCTCCTGCCAAGTTGCGAATGCGGGGAAACTTAGACAAATTCTCGGCGGTGGAGAAGTCGTTCATGTCCACCTCAAGCCGCTTCACCATCGACTTGGCGACCGTCGTCGCGGCCGCCGGATGCGACATTAAGTCGAACGGAAGTTCGGACGACACGGGCGGCAGTTTCATCTCTGACCGGGACACGAAAATGACCATCCCGGCAGGGATGCTAGGCCGCAGCGGCTGCGCCCGGAGCACTTCGCGGTCCTCCTGCGACATGTCGACCTTGAGTCCAGGGGCGACGACGAGCTGCTTGACGTCGATAGGGATCCACGTGCGACGGTTGCAGTCGGTGTTGCTGATGGACGGCAAGATGCGGGTGGAGAGGATCGGGATGACGGGGTCGCGACGCGTCGTCGGCCGCGGCGTAACCTCGACCTTAAACGACGAAGGGACTGGCGGCACCACCGGGGGCTCCGGCAACTGTCGGTTCACCAACGCGGCCTGCTGCATGATCCCAGTGTAGATGGCTCGCAGGCGCTCTTCCGCCGGCTGCCGGGAGGTGCGGTTGAACTTTGGTAATTTCGGCCACACCGCGGGGTTGTTGATGAGGTAGTTCATGAGGTGCCCGAGCGCCGCCTCCGGTCGGTGGGCCTCGTCGCTCATCGGGAAGAGCAGCGTGCAGAGGTCTTTGCTACAGTCGCCGGAAGCGATGCGCACCTTGCTGGTCCCCGTCAAGAGTTCGTAATAGCGGAGGAAGCAGTTCGGGTCGTTGCGCATCGTCATGCGGCGGCACCGCGCGTTCGTCATGTGGAGCTCGACGGGCAACTCCTCGGAGTCGAGGGTCTGGCGAACGCTTTCGTCCATTTCCATCAGAGACTCGATCCAACTAAACGCGTCGTAGTAGCTGATCATGCGGCTCGACCCCGTCGCGATTTCGGGGATGAAACGAAGCCGGTTGAGCTCCTTCTTGTTGAACTTCTCGCACGCCGCGCACGGGCAGCCCGTCTCGCTGCCGCAGTGCTCGTCGCACTCTTTGCACTTGCACATGCCGGGCTTGCGGACGCTCTCGCCACAGTAGAAGTAGTCGATCTGCGGCGACAGCGTCATGGTGCGCCCGTCGTCGTTGCGCAGCCGCGGCTGCGTTTCCTTGACTTTGACCGAGAGGGCGTCGTAGTCGCGGTAGTGCTGCCACATTTCGTCCTTGGCAATGGGCGGCACTTGGAAGACCGCCTCCGCGGGCAACCCCGTTTCGATGGCTTTCGCCTCGGCCTCCAGGAACGCAAACCGATTGTCGATGATGCACTTCAAATAGGGCGAAAACTCCGAGAAGCGTCGATAGTTGTTCCAGACGATGATGAGGCGGATAATTTCGTCCTTCGTGATGCGGATGTCGATCACGTCGCGCATCTTGTTGGCGATCTCCTTGAACGTCGTTTTGATGGCGCGGCGCTCCGAGCCGCTGCCTTCGAACATCGGGATGCGGTCGAGCGCGCGCGAGAACATCGTGTCCACAATGTCAGGGGGCTGCTTGCGCATGACGTCGTGGATGATCTCGACCTTCTGGAGAATCACGCGCGAGACAAAGAGCAACCGCCGCTCCTCGCTCTCGGTCAAACGGCAGTGCATGGAGATGAAGGACGACGTGCGGATCATGTTGGCCACGGCCGTCGGGAGGTACCACAGCGGCACGACGGGCGACTCTGCCACCAGCAGGCCGATCTTAGCGCGGCACGCGGTCGCCTCCGCGCGGTGGTCGTCGTGCCCGAGAAGTTTGAAGTTCTGCAGTTCTTCGGGGGAGAACTCCACATCAGTGCCAATGGTACTCGCCACGCGGAAGGCGTCGGCGTACTCGCAGTGCAGCATGCGCAGCGCGAGCAGGTAGAGCCCGCTCGCCAGTGTCGGCGTGAACAGGAACGTCAACGACACGTGGATCGGGTATAGGTAGTAGCGCGTGTCGAGCTTTTCGTACCAACGTTCGTCGAACCGCTCGACGACGAGTTCGGTGGAGAACGGGGCGGTCTGGATATTCGGACGAACGACCTGCAGCGCGGGAACGAGGATGGCCAGGCTCTGGTTGAGGTCGCTGAGGATCACGGAGTGCGGGATGCCCTGAATCAGCTCGACCACCAACTGCGGCCGCAGGTTGCTAATGAACAAGTGGGCGTGGTCGAGCGAGTACACGAGCACCTTCCCGTCGCTGTCGACGCGGCCGGCGAAGGAAAGCTTGAGGCGCGGCAGCCGGATGAGATCCAGCGAGATCGGTGCGTGCGAATTCGGGTCATAGTCCACCTGCGTCGTCCAGACGAGCACGTGCGAGAGCAGCTCGATGCGCGACAGCACGCGGGCCAGGGAGTGCAAAGGCGTCCCGGCACGCGCGTGCTGCAAATCGAGCAGCAGCAGGTTATAGTCCTCGACGGTGGCGCTCTCGGCCTTTGGCGCGTGGACGATGCTCGACTGGCGGTACATTCCTTGGCCGAAGTCCTCCTCGGCGCTGGGCTCGGACTCCATCACGGTTGAGTTGGTCCGCATGCGCTCGAGCTCCTGGTCCGTGTCGTCGATGATGAGCTGCAGGTTCGCTTGCGATTTGAGCTGCGCCTTTTCGGACACTTTGGGGGCCGCGCGCGCGATGGCGAATCGGAAGAGGCGGAGGCAGGTCTGTTTGCCGTCGCTGCTGACGATGGGGGCGTAGTCGACGTCCTTCCAGTTCGCCCACAGCAGGTGCGTCGCGTTCTTGTCCGTCGGGTAACCGCGGAGGTTGTCGTCCGGGTCCTGCCAAAACGTGTGCGTGTCGAGCAGACTCGACGGGACGATGCCGAAGAGCAGGCGGCTCGGGATGAACGTCTCGGAGCCCTTCGAGCGATTGTCTGGGTGCGTGGCGTGGCGGATGATGACGACGCTAGACGGCGGCTCGTCGCTTTCGTCGGCGCTGAAGTCCCCCGCGGCGTGCCGCTCCCACGGCTGCCACATGTGCCTGCGGTCCGACGAGTTGGGCTGCAGCTGGCGGAGGCTGTAGTGACAGTCCGAGGTGTACACCAACGAGCGGTAGAAGCGACGGCCAATTGAGAGAATGTCGTAGACATGGGCGCAGTTGTAGTCCCTGAACACAACGATCTCCTTGTGCTTGCGGCCCGTGCGGCTGCACACGGCAGCGAGAATCACCACGCTCTGGTCCGCGGTCGCCTTCTGCTCCGGCAGAAGCAAAAAGATGGGCGGCTGGTTGAAGAAGCTGCGCATGAAGTAGCGCTGGCGGATGGGGTTCACAATCTTGAAGACCCAGTCCTCCGAAGGCGTGAGGTCGTCTGGGAAGAACCGCATCGCGTCCCCGGGTAGCGGAAGCCGCGGATCCGGCGTCTTCCAGAACTGCACGTCGTGCTCCTGCCCGACGAGCCGCACCCACATGCGGTTCTCGGCGTCTTGGATGATGGCGCACTGCATCGTCTTCAGCAGCTGAAGGTTGTTGTTCACCTTCGACATGAAGATGGTCCGGAAGTCGGCATTTTGCGTGACTTCGGTGGGCACGGCGACGAGATGCGCGGCCTTGAACGTGAGGGACGCAATGTGGAGGTTCACCTCGACGTCCTGCAGGCCCTCATTCACGACGGGCGTCGACATCCACTTGGTGCCGAGCTCACGCGGGTCCATGGCGCGCTCAACGGACACGACCAGCTCATTCCGTCGCGAGTCCACTCCCGCGCGCTTCTGCTGCTCGCCGTCGACACGCGTGAAGCGCCCCACGCAGTCCGTGCCCGCGACGTAGCCCCATGCGAACGAGGTACCCTCCGTGCGCTTGCCCGTGGACGTGGCGATGCGCACCGCGCTGTCCAACGCAAAGCCGATATCCTCAGCGGAGTGCTGGTACATCCACAGCGCCAGCCGGCGGCGGTGGTATTGGAGGACGTCGAAGATCTCGGTCTCCGGGAGCCAAAGACTGTCGTTGTTGAACGTGTGGCGCGTCGTCAGGAACATCGTCGACGAGAGAATAATCGACACCAAATCGGCGGTGAGTTCCTCGGCGTCGAAGCTGCGCAGCACGATGAGCATGTGCGAGTGAAGCTGAGCGGAGAGGCGCGTGTTGTTGTCGATTTCGCCCTTGTTCTCGGCCTTCTGTGAGCTCGTGATCAGCTGATTGTTCCACGCCTCGATCATCGGCAGGAACTCGGTGACGAAGAGGGTGTGCAGGTTCGCGCGAGCGGCCCTCAGCTCGACAACGATGGTGGGCTCGATCGTGCCGAGCGTGCGGAGCGTCGAGGGCGCGGCGCCTGCGGCGACTTTGAGCAGCACCGAAATGTAACACTCAACGCGGGCGACGGTGCGCACGAGGAACAGGATGAGCTCTGCGACCGACTGGTTGTGCACGGTGCCGGCGTCCATCTCGCGGGCCAGTTTCACCAGGGTCAGCAGGGGCTCGATGACGCCCGACGGGGCGAACTGCAGCTCATTGAACAGCAAGCCGAAGGGGGTGGCGATGACGTTGGGATCCTCGGCGGGGACTTGCTCCGGGACGGTGGTTTGCAGCGAGTGGGGCAGAAAGCGGCCGGGCTCGAACAGGACGCCTTCAAAGAGCTGACGCACGGTCGAGTTGGTCAGGCAGCTCACGCGGTCCTCCGTGGAGAAGAAGCTGAGCACGAGCGGCACGCGGATGTACGGCGCGGTGAGGAACGACATGAGCAGCTCGGAGTCGCGCTGCCCCATCGCGTCGTCAAACGACGGCATGTTGCGGAGGTGGAGCACGTCGTCTTCCGTGTAGACTTCGGCCGGGGCCGTGAACTTGGACGCCTGTGCGAAGGACTGGTAGCGCAGCAGGGTGGCCTTGCAGGTCACGTCCTTGTGCTGGTAGCGAACCTTGATCTTGTGGTTGTAGGTGTCGACTTGCACCTGCGGGGACTTACCGGTGCAGTCCATGCACGACGTGCAGTTGGGCAGCTTCTGCTTCGGCGCCATCATCCACTTCAGCACGATGTACTGGTCGCGGAAGTACCGGTACTCCTCCCAGTAGCGGCCGACGACGCCCGACGGCCCCTGCGGGTCGAGGGAGAAGTACATCATGACCTGCCGCGCCGGGAACCCTTCGACGATGCACACTTGGCGGAGGAACTGCTGCGTCGCCTTGCAGAAGTTGAAATTGTCCTCCCATGGGAACATAATGTTCGTCGTTGGGACGTCATCGGCGAGCTCGCCGTGATAGTCCAGGATCGCGGCGCGCGCGATGCACGCTTGCGGGTAAATGATCACGGACGTCTCCGTCTGGCTGGCTAGGCGGCCAAGGCTCGCCGCGAAGGCGGGTTTCCGCTTGTAGCCGCGCAAGTGCTGCGAAATCACACTGGGGAAGTCGGTCGCGATCGTGCGCGTCACCGCGTCCGTCATCGTCGCGATCACGCCGAGCACAATGATGCGCTGCCCGTCAAACTCCTTGCCCGTTTTGATGGCGAACGAGGCCCACATCATGAGCTCCGTGCAGGCCCAGAGGCGCTTGAGACAGTGCAGCTGCTGCCCGTAGAGCATGTCCGCGCGCCAGATGCACGTCTTCGCGGCGGCCGACTTGGGGCCGAGCGGGACGGGAAGGACGTCGAGGAAGACCTGCGACAGCAGTGACACGATAAGAAACTCGGCGCTTCGAACAATGTTGGTCTGGGACGTGATGCGAGTGCACAAGATGACCGTCTCGTCAAGCACCTTGAGGGCTTCCGTGAAGGACGCCACCTTCGGCGCGACGCGGAAAAAGTTCACGGGCACGAAGCGAGGCTGGTCGACGGCGGCGCCGACGAAGTGCTCGACGCCTTCGATGCGCCGCAGGCACTCCGCCATCGGGAACAGATCGGGCGACTGCGCCTTGTCCCAACCTTCGTTCATTTCGAGCAGCCCGGGAGGGCGGGTCGTCGCTTCGTCCGGGCACGGCAGCTTCTCGACACGCTCGCTCAATTCACCCACGAGGCGCCGCATCTCGTCGAAGTCGACGTCGGAGATCTTGGTGACGCTGCGCGTCAGCGACAAAGCGGCGTTTTGCACCGCGGCACGCAGAATGAGACGGGTGGAGAAGTTGAGCTCCGTCAACCCCTCGAGGTCGTTGCGCGCCTGGACGAGGAACCGGTGCTTAATCAGCGCTCGCACCATCTTGATGTCCTGCTTCTTCACACCGGCGCGGCGGAGCGTGTACTTCATCGCGTGGATCAAGGTCTTCCACAGGTTGCTCTCGCTCTTCGAGCCCGTGGAAAAGTTCGGCGACGTGTCGTTCACGATCTCGCTGTACGTCTTCTGATTCAGCCACGGGATGATGTGCGTGAAGATTGTCTGATCGGCGGCGGCCGCGGAGGACAGATTCACCGCCCAGAAGGCCTCGCTCGTGATTCGTTGGCGGGGGATATTCTTCAGCTCGAGCACCGTCTGCATGAGCACCTTCGGGGGCCGCTCGGCGCTAAATGGGATGTACTTCGACGACGTCGGGCTCGTGTTGACCACCGCCGCGTGGAAGACGCCGTTCTTTTCGTGGTGGACCACGAGCAACGACGGCGTGCCGGCCTCGAAGGGCAATATGTGCACGTCGCCGACGACGCTGCCATGCAGCTGCTTGCAGATCTCGTCCACGGTTCGCGATAAGTGGAACGTAATGTGGTACATCTGGTGAAGGTGGCGGCGCTTGAAAATAGAGTCGGACTTCTGCAGCGCGTGGATAACTTGAATGAGCCCAGTGCGCAGGTCGTCGTCGAGGTCCTTGGCGAGGAGATCTTCGAGCGTGCTCCGCAGAATGTGAGCGAGCTCGGCATAGTTTTGGCTGTGAGACGGGATGAGCGATTCGCAGAGGTCGGCAGTGAACACGCCTAGCTCCCAGATCTTGTGCCGCGTCGCGCTGGCCGCGCTGCCGGCACCTCCTTGCCCGTCGATCGGCACGTCAAAGTTGACGCGTGGCCCTGCCGGTTCAGCCCACATTTCTTTCGAGGTCGCAGAAGAAACGAAAGGCGAACGATGAAAGCGAAAGCCGCTGCGACAACAATCCGTTCAGTCGGTTAAAGTTGTGTTGAGTTTATGAATGCGCTGCGCGACAAAAAAAGCCTTTCTTCCCTTTTTTGGTTCGCTTTGCTTTTCGTGTGACGTCGTCGCGGACAGCGATACGATTCAGAGAGAGGGATAGAAATAGCAGCTCCTTTACAGAGAGATGCCTCGACGATCGAAGACCACGCGAAGATGCAAAAAAATCGCGAGAATGGCAGCCGACGTGAATTGGACGTACCCGACGGCGCTGCGGCTAGGGGGTGGAAGAGTTGCACGCCGGTGAAAGGATCAACCGGTTCTTGTTGCAGGAGAGATCAGAGATGAGTGTAGAGAGGGAGAGAAAGAGAAAGGGATTTCCCTTTTGAGCAGGGTGGGGAGAGGGCCGCAGCAACGGAAAAAGCTTTGTTGAGATCACAGAGGGCACCAAAGCGAACGAAGGCCCCTCCTCTCGGCGTGGGACCTCACGTGGGAAGGAAGGAAGTTGTGATTCTGGCCCAGGTTGGCATAACCGGCTGTGCGGGCGTGGGTGTTGCTTGGACTCACGCGAGGGATTCGCAGTTCCGCCACCGATGGCCATTGCACTTTTCCTACGATACCTTTGAATTCCAAGCTGAACCCACGGACAGGCATGGGTCCCCCACGTGGGGGGGAAGAAGGAAAAACGAACGACGAGAAGGTCCGACAATAATAATATGAAAGGGGGGCAAAGAGACCGCAGCAGAGGAATGGCGGATGGCGGATGGGGGCGAGACACTTGACACCTCTCGACTACACTTCTGCGAG
>ERZ1292630.2756-Hain-H41-02um-R3-2756-length-15954-cov-6_pt1 | contig 15954 bp, 14 predicted proteins | sample MGYA00564408_ERZ1292630 | MGnify/ENA primary metagenome ERZ1292630 (study PRJEB36523, sample SAMEA6512641) | groundwater metagenome | collected 2019-01-08 | study: AquaDiva: Metagenomics assemblies of 32 groundwater samples | reverse complement strand
GATTCCGCCTTTGACTTTTAGAAGGTTTAAATTCATCTGATATAACCCGAATGGGAACACACTCTTGACATCCGGGACAGGAGGGTTGGAAGAAATATACACCAAATTTTCTCCAGCCTTTCGCAAGTAAAAACGAAACGTCGGATTCGTCAAGCTCACTCGCAATAAAGTATTTGATCTGCTTCTTTCTATCCGTCAGATAAGGACAGGGAGAAAGCTTTCCTATATCCAGGTCTCTATGCAAGATCATAATTTCATCTCTGTGATCTATAAGTTATCCAATAACGTGTTGCATCCTTTTATGACAGCTATATCCAGATTCCCACTTCCGTGGGAATGACATAAAATAGCTTAAATTAGGTTGGGTTTTAAAAGACAAAAACCCAACTACTTAACCATTCCCCGCCTGGACCTATTCGGGCAGGTCTGTCACTCCCACAATCTGTTGAGCGGGAATCTAGAATTATCATTACAAGGACAATTAGATTTCCATTCCCCGATATGGGTCGAGGACAGGTTTCATGGGAATGACATAAGGCAACTTTGAAATTCTTGGCCATCAAGTTAAAAGGCTGAAGCCTTAACTCCTTTCTGGATTTTACCCTTTAGGGTTTTATTTTGCGTATAATAAACAAGGATTGAAATTCCTATACATGTACTTAAAGCCCGAAGGGCTGACTTATTAAAGCCCAGAGTAAAACCCTGGGTGGGTTGAGGTGTTAAGATATTTAGCCCTGAAGGGGCGAATTAACAATTTAATCCCATAGATAACGCTCGTCATATTCAACCCCATAACAATTTAATATTTCATAATTCTTTAAATCGCCCTTTCAGGGCTTACGTTTCTTTTATCATTTGTCCCCAGGACGATGCCCTGGGCTTTAATAAGTCAGCCCTTCGGGCTTTTAAAATAAACCTCTCAAGTCTACCCGCCTGTCCGCCCGGCAACCCGCCTGAACGAAGAAGTCGGGCAGGTGCCGTTCGCCAGCCCGACACGTCTTTCTGGCGGGGACGGGTACCTATTCGGGCAGGAAGCCATGAGTTGCATCCACTATCTGCACGAAACTAAGGCTTTAGAATCACGAAATGTATCTCATACCTTGAGGTTTGAATTGATCCACAGTAAAAGGTCAAAGTCATAACTACTAAAATCACAAAAACTTAAAATGGAAATCCCTATATAATTAAATTACCTCCCAGATGAATATGCCAATCATAATAACGCCTATAGCCAGTTTTGCGATTGCACCTCCAATAAAGCCAACTAATGTTCCTGCACCCGACTTAAACGCACCTCTCAAATCCTTGCCAAAGATTAATTCAAGTAATACTGCGCCAAAAAATGGGCCGAAAATCAGCCCGACTATGCCGCCTGTGAAAAAACCGGCTATGCCACCGATTACAGATCCAATCAAACCCCATTTTGTTGCACCAAATTTCTTCGCCCCGATAACGCCTCCAAGATAATCAAGGGCAAGAGAAATAATAGTTAAGACAGCGAAAATTAAGAGGAGAAGCCAGCTTATACTTTCAAATCCATCACAAACGGCATATATAAATATACCCAACCATATCAGGGGCGTGCTCGGAATCGCTGGAAGTATGACCCCAGAAAGCCCTCCAAGCATGATTAGTAATACTATGATAAGGATTATTATCTGAAATGAATCCATTATATTTTCCCCCAACCTGGCCAAGCCAGAACCAAACAGGGAGTTAATAAATTACAATTCTCAAATCACAAAATACAAACAAATTACAAATCCCAATTTATGAAATGACAAACTACTTTGACTTTTCAAGGATAGAAGAAAATATCTTTTTTAACTCAGTTGCTTCTTTAGAAAGTTTGCTTCCGCCTTCTGTATATTTTTCACCGTTTGTTTCAACTAATAGTCTTAACCAGTAAGCGGATTCTTTTGCTTCTTTACGACATATTTTTATTCTCATAATAAAATCTTTCTTGCTTAAAGCTTCATTAGCTTCAATGTAGTTGGCACCAACAGATCCAGATGCCCTTACTACTTGCTTTCCATATTCTATGTTAGAAATAGTTCTTGAGAATTCCTTAATATAAAGAGAAACATTTTTGGCAAACTGGAATGTTCGCTCTTCTAAATCATATTGTTTGGGCATTTTGAACTTTAGTAATTGGAATTTGTTTGTTATTTGGATTTTATTATTTGGTGCTTATCAAACATCCTGAAAAATTCTATTAATAAATATTTTGACAAAAATGGTCAAAAAACTCTCACTAAGAGTCTATATTGGCATTAAGTCTCTACCTGCCAGCCTCGAGCCTAATCGCCATGAAGCGGTGGTCTCTCTTCTCTCTCGTTTTGTCAATTCTGTATACAATTCAAGTGCATTATTATTCGATTTAATACCCTTGCTTATTGCCTCCGCTGCAAACAGGCCGGTAGACAATGCACACGAAATCCCCTCACCAAACGCATTAAGAAACCCTGCCGCCTCTCCCGCCAGAAGCACATTTCCCTTGCCCAGATAAAACCTTCCCTCCGGGCACATATTATTGCCAAGGCATCCGGACTTTCTTACTAACTTTCCGCACTTGAGATTAAATTTATTCTCTAAAAATTCAGTGTATCTTGAGAGAAATGGCCTGATCTTTTTACCCTTCTTTACCGCAGTGCCGAAGACCTGCATATCATTCTTAACACTAAACCATGCATAGACCTCGCCGTATTGCGGCTCCATAAACCCGTGAAAGAAATAAGGGTCGAGATCTGAACTGCCCTCATAGTAATTTTGATAAGCAACGAACCATTTCAGGCTATTTTCAAATTCCGGGTCAAGCCCCGTCCTGATCACTGATTTGCTGCCTTCCGCACTTATCAGGTACTTACACCTGATGTCAATTACGTTATCGTTCAAGACATCACGCACCTTCAAAAGGACATAGTCACCGGTGTCATTAAAATTGATCAAGGCATGGCAGTCTTTAACCTCTGCCCCGGAATTCCTGACAAGCCAGTAATCGTACTCAGAACGCCATACATTTGGAGCGCCTCTGCCATCTTTGCTGAACGGCCAATCCCCATAATTCTCGTCATCAGACCAGAGTCTCACTCCCTTTAAAAGTTCAGGAGTAACGTACGCCGACTTTGGAATCTCTCCAAAATATTTCTCGGTAATGTCCTGTGATTTTCTGAAGATAATCCCGGAGCATATCTTGTACCTGGGAAGTTTTTTCTTCTCAAGCACCAGCACACTCAGTTCTTCGTTTACCAAACCCTTTGCAGCCGCTGCACCTGAAGGTCCGGCGCCTGCTATCACTACGTCATATTCTTTTTGCATTAATTTGTTCGGATATGTTTTCGTGAGAAATAGTCTTTTGTCAAACTTACCACTACACCGCTAAGGGCGACAATGGCGATGAGGTTTGGAAGCGCCATTAAACCTAATGTGATATCTGAAAAATTCCAGACAAATTCCAACTGAACTACTGCTCCCACAAAAAGGGAAATTACGTACAGCCAACGGTAAGGTAGGATTGCTCTGGGGCCAAATAAATATTCTGCGCAACGGTCTCCATAATATGACCAGCTTATGGCCGTGGAGATGGCAAACAGTATCAACCCAATCGCCACTATTACTCCGCCAAAATAAGGAATTCCCGCATTGAAGGCATTCGTTGTTAAAACCGATGAATCTGCTTTACCAGTCCATTCTCCCGTAATAACAATAACCAATGCCGTCATAGTACAGATGACCAGAGTGTCAACCAGAGGCTCCATCAAGGCGACCAGACCTTCACGCACAGGCTCTTTTGTCTTTGCGGCGGCATGGGCAATTGGAGCGCTTCCAAACCCTGCTTCATTGGAGAAGGCCGCTCTCCTTACGCCCCACGTTACCGCATATAACACGGTAGCTCCGGCAAAACCGCCAGTCGCTGCAGTTGGAGTAAAGGCATGTTTAAAGATAAGATAAAAGGAATCTAATATCCTGTCATAGTTCCAGAATATAATAAAGAGCGCCCCTGTAACATATATTAAAGACATAACAGGCACAAGCATGCTTGCGACCTTTCCAATTCTTTTGATGCCGCCAATAATCACCATGCCTACGGTTATAGAAATTGCCAATCCGAGAATTGCCTTCAGGAAAAGCTTTTCAGGTATAACCGTAGAGATTTTACTATCACTTAACTTATGAATAACGCCTTCACCATTTACAAATCCAAGCTCTTCTATTAATTTACCATCGTTTGTACCTACAAGCGTAAACTCATACTTACCCTTAGTTAAATCTGTAAACTCAATGCTGTTATTATCCATTGCCAGATCAGCGTATACAAAATTTGAAGAATTCTCAGGATGATTGTTTACTGCATTTAATAAGTCGCCAACCGTGCCGGCCCGGAAGATATCAATCTCGATTGCTTTGCCATCCCTTGTTTTTATGATAAAATCTGTACCCTCCAGTATGCTGATCCCGGCTCCATTGTTCAGCCTGGATAATGGGGTATCGGTGTAAAACTTTTGTGTAGCAAATTGATCGGTAATGGCGATGGTCATTGAATTTGACTGAACCATATTACCACCGCCAAACGTAGCTATCAGTCCACAACCGGCAAAGAGTATGGCCAACCATTTGTACCTGCCGCCCATTCCCCTCTCAATATAATACATAGGGCCGCCGCTTACAGTGCCGTCACTATGAATGACACGGTATTTCTGTGAAAGAGTACATTCGGCATATTTAGTAACCATGCCAAAGAGCGCTGCTATCCACATCCAGAAAACTGCTCCCGGACCGCCGGCATGTAGGGCGGTTGCCACCCCGGCTATATTGCCAACTCCAACAGTCGCAGAAAGAGCCGCGCAAAGCGCCTGAAAGTGGGTCAGCTCTCCCGGATCATCGGGATTATCATATTTGCCTCTGGTAATTGCTATAGCATGTCCGATCCTGCTGAATTGCGGAAAGATGAGCCTTATACTGAGATAAACACCGGTTCCTACAAGCAAGATGACAAGCGGCATACTCCAGATGTAACCGGCAATCTTCCCCAGGAACTCTGTCGCTTCGCCCATCGCTGTAAAATTCATGAGTGGTAAAGTATTAATTATGGTAATTTTCATAAAAAGAGGAAAGTCAGGCGAGACGCCTGACCTATATTTTAATAATCTATGGGTCAGGCATCCTGCCTGACTTTATCTCCAATCCCTCAATCCCTTTCTATCCATCCACCCCCAACTACAATGTCGCCATCATAAAAGACAGCAGCCTGTCCCGGTGTTATGGCGCGTTGAGGCTGCTCAAACTCAACCCTGACACGATCATCTTCCAGAGGATAAATTACGGCTGAAGATTCGTCGTTCTTGTACCTGATCTTTACCGAAGCACACAACTCTTTTTCCAGCCTTTCAATCGTAATCCAGTTCACGTTGCCTACTGTAAATGTGTCCCTTAAAAGTTTATCAGCAATTCCAACCGTTACTGTATTTTGCATTGGGTCAATATCAACTACATATCTTGGCTCGCCAAATGCGATACCCAACCCTTTCCTCTGCCCGACTGTAAAATTGTGAATGCCGTCATGTGTGCCCAGAGTGTTGCCGTTCGTATCCTTTAACAAACCGGCGCCAATCTCCGAACCCACCCTTTCGGCAATCAAATCACTGTAACTCTTACCGGTAACAAAACAAATCTCCTGGCTTTCCGGCTTGTCCTTCGTCTTCAGGTTAAGGATGGAAGCCTTCTTGCGAACCTCAGCTTTGGTCATATTGCCGAGTGGAAACAAGGCGCGGGATAATTGTTGCTGATTAAGCGAGAAAAGGACATAAGACTGGTCTTTATTCGCATCTATTCCCTTTTTCAATACATATCTGTCGTTGAACCTGTCGATCCTGGCAAAGTGACCTGTAGCTACACAATCAGCATCAAGGTAATCCGCAAACCTGAGCAGTTTGCCAAACTTAAGTTCCTGGTTGCAGATTATACATGGGTTGGGAGTCCTTCCCTTTAAATATTCATCACAAAAGTATTCGATAATACCATTGAACTCGTCCTCGAAGTTAATGACATAAAAGGGAATTCCAAGAGATGATGCAACATTTCCGGCATCTCTGGCGTCTTCAGCGCTACAACACGTTGCCGTCTTCCTGTCGTGTGACGGTGTATTTGTGGTATTTCCAAGACGCATGAATAGGCCGATTACGTCATATCCCTGTTCAATTAAAAAATGAGCGGCGACGCTGCTGTCAACGCCTCCGCTCATTGCTATTACTACTCTTTTTGTCATTTTACAAAATTAAAAGGCTACCAGCCCGACAAAGCCGTTCTGGCGGGAAGCCTTAACTCCTGGATTTTACCCTTCCCGCCCGTACCGAACGGTACCTGCCCGAATAGGTACAGGCGGGCGTTCGGGCGGGTAGGGTTTTATTTACAAATATCATTAACACGATATCGAAATTCCTAAACATGAATTAGTTCTTTCTAATCTTGTAAAGAAGTTTCTCATATCTTAAGAGGAATTGGCGTAAAAGATATTAGAAAGATAACCAGCATTAACACCCCGATACATTTGCGTTTAAAATCAAGCTGTGTAAATGGGTCTGCCGGTGGAGGATGCTTGAATCCAAACAACAAAAGCATGACGGCAAAAATAATCCAACCCGGATAAACAAATAATGTAAAGATACAAAATGCGCCAATACCTGCCTTATATACAATACCACTATACTTTCCTAATAAAGCATAAATGATGTGCCCTCCATCAAGCTGGCCGATAGGCAGTAGATTAAGCGCTGTAACAAAAAGCCCCGCCCAACCGGCAAAAGCAATTGGACTCAGGACTATATCAAAACCCTCTGAAACTTCACCTATCATCATCTTTGCAAAAAATGAAAAAAGTATAGGTTCACCCAGCCCCAGGTAACTTGTTGAATCCTTGGGAATAGGATGAACTTCAGAAAGGCTCAGGCCTATAATCGTAATCGGAATCGCAAAAATCAGACCTCCAATCGGACCTGCCGCCCCAATATCAAATAAGGCACGTTTACCAGGGATACGACCCCTCATCTTGATAACAGCGCCAAATGTACCGAAGGGAGGAAGCGGCATAGGAAGGAAAAATGGCCATGTCGCATCCACACGATACTTTCGGCACATAATGAAATGTCCCATTTCGTGTGCAAGCAGAATCGTCATTATACAAATAGCATAGCTGAAGCCATTTATTAAATAGGTAGTGAAAGATGTCGCAATAAAAAGGATAAAATTTATCCTCGGTATACCAAAAAAAGAAGGTGTAGAAAGGAAATCCTTTATAACACCTCGTATTGAGAATTTGTCATTCATAATCTATTAAATCAATTTCTTATAAACCATCATTATTTGTGATAAACTTAAGCCAATTTTAACTTTACATGAAAATGTTGTCAAGCTAAAAGGAAATACGAGTACTATTACAAAAGATGCCTTATGGAGACGAATTGCTGTAATATATCCAGATTTCTATTAAGACTCAAAGTACTTTGAATAATTACCTTGTCTCATAAATTGTGCCATGTTATAATCCGCAACGTCACGCTTCTGTGCCACGACACGATTCCGGCTTGCTACTCAAAAGCATAAATAACAAAGTAAACACCAGAAACTTGACTGGAACCGTGTAAACTAATTTTAAATTGATACAGGAAAAGACAATGGCAAGAATACTCATAATAGATGATGAAGAAAGTATCAGATTTACCTTTGAAGACTTTTTCTCAGACGAAGGATATGAGGTGGCTACTGCCGGCAATTACGATGAGGCATTGACCATGATTGACGAATCCGATTTTGATTTGATATTTGCAGACATTAACTTAACTGGTAAAACCGGTATAGATATCTTGAGAGAAATCAGGATAAGAAATCTTAATTGTCCGGTTGTTATGATTACCGGAACTCCTGATTTTGACACTGCTTCGGACGCACTTCGATTGGGAGCCTTCGACTACGTTTCTAAACCGGTACAACTGGATTCATTAATGCACATTACAAAGACAGCATTGAAACACAAGGTGTTGACGGATGAAAAGGAAAAATACCGCTCAAACCTTGAGGCTATCTTTAAGAGCGTAAAGGATTCAATTATCACGGTAGACAAAGATTTGCATATAATAGAAATCAATGAAGCGGCCAAAGATATCTGTAACTTGTCCCGTGATTCCGTCGGAAAGTCATTTAAATCTCTCCTGACACATTGCGACGGAAGGTGTGCAGGGGCTCTCGAAGAAACTGTTAAGGAAAAAAAACCGGTCGAAATATACCATTTTGAATGCAGACACGAATCATGCCCGCAGCAAGTCGTAACCGCCACTACATACCCACTCATCAACAATAAAGGAACATTCACCGGAGCAGTCCTGGTCGTAAGAGACGAAACTCATCTGGCAGGCCTTGAGATGGAAATGAAAGAACGTCAACGCCTTCACAATATCATTGGCAAAAGCGAGAAGATGCAGGTAATCTACTCTTACATAGAAAATCTTGCCGATGTTCAAAGTACTGTCCTTATCACCGGGGAAAGCGGTACAGGTAAAGAGCTGGTAGCTGAAGCATTACACTACAAAGGAGTGCGAAACAACAAACCATTGGTTAAGGTAAATTGCTCGGCATTATCTGACAATTTGCTTGAAAGTGAACTCTTTGGACACGTCAAAGGTTCCTTTACCGGCGCCCTTAAGGATAGGATTGGCAGATTCAAGATGGCGGATGGCGGCACAATTCTTCTGGATGAAATCGGTGATATATCACCCAAAATACAAGTAAAGCTATTAAGGGTATTACAGGAAAAAACCTTTGAACGCGTAGGGGAGTCAACACCCACTAATGTTGATGTCAGAGTCGTTGCCTGTACTAACCAGGACCTTCGTAAAAAAATAGAACATGGTGAGTTCCGTGAAGATCTTTACTACCGCCTTAACGTGGTAGAAATAAATGTACCTCCGCTAAAGGACAGAAAAGAAGACATACCTGCCCTTATAGACCACTTTGTGAATAAATTCAACAAGAAGATTAACAAGAATATCGCAGGCATATCTACAGACGTCCAGAAAATATTTATGAATTATTCATGGCCTGGTAATATCAGGGAACTGGAACATGCACTGGAACATGCATTTATTCTGTGCCACCAAAAAACCATTACCCTTAAACACCTGCCACCTGCTTTTGAAAAGTTTATTGTAACAAAGGCTGATTATTCCAAAAATACGGGAGATGATGAAAGAAAGTCAATCATACAGGTACTTGTAAAGACGGCAGGAAATAAGACTATGGCAGCACGGCTGTTGGGCATAAGCCGACGCAGCATATATAGGAAGATTAAAGAACATAAAATCAAGATGCAAAACATGTAGACAGTAGTTCCACATTTTGTTCAGCTATCAACCAAAACGCATCAACAATACCACCATCCCCTTGCTGTGTGCCATGCTACACATATGTGCCATTGCACTATTGTGCCATGGCACATTATTCATCCAGAGAACACCTCATCCAATTCACCGGTATAATTTAAGAACTGCCCAATACTGTTCATAACATATTACTAGATAATGAATTAAGGAAACATAACGCTTGCTGGAAAATATAGTATACAACAATCTATCTTTGTGGCACATATTTTGATAATACAAACATCAGGTTAATCTTATCTTTTTAGAATTACTCCCTAAAAAAGAAATGTAAGGATTACATCGTTATGTTAAAGAAACTATTTACTATCGGGCTTTTTGCTATTATAGCATGTGCCATCTTTATAGCAGGCATAGGGAATAATATCGCACAGAATATCTTTAGGAGGCAATTATAAGTTCGAATATCTGGTGCGATGTTGTGATGTATTCTGGAATTATCCATTCTGCTGGTTCAGTTAAATGGCAGGGATGCCAACTTTCTATCCAGGATGGTAATAATTGGACCAGCAGAAAATTATAACTTAAATTCAAGGCAATCGGTACCTTTGATAGACCAATTCCTGTTAAGGCGGTTTTGAGCCCCCACCACCAAGTCAGGTAGAAACCGGACGATGCCTTGAATTTACATAAAAAGATTACGTGCTTTTTTAGAAAAAGGAGAAGTTATCATGGCATTAGAAAGATTGGTTTTTATCGGATTTGTCATAGTGTCCACCGTTTTTGTGATAAGCGCATGGTACAACATTGTACAGAACATTTTCTAGGAAACAACCTTCTGTACAAAGCTGGCTGTTTTACCATGTTGGATACCGAATCTACACACCTGATGGCCAATTCAAGTAAATGGCAAGGACGACAACTTTCAAAGAAAGAAGATAATAATTGAATTGGCGGGGATTATAACTTAAATTCAAGGCAATCGGTACCTTTGATAGACCAATTCCTATTAAAGACGGTTTTGCACCCCACCAACAAGTCTGGTAAGACCGGCCGATGCCTTGGACTTTTTCTAAAAGTAGAGAAAACTTTTATATAATACCTAAATTGAGCGATTTTATATTATATGATATTGTAGCCGCCCGCCTGGGCGGGCGTTTCTTATCATTTGATGGATCCACGTAAGTTGCGCAACCTAAAGGTTGCGGCTACAAAATCATTCAATTTAGGTAATAATCTTAAAATGGCTTTTGCCCTGATATATTACGGCAATCAACTGAACCGGTAGTAAAGTAACCAGGTAGAAACGGCGCTACAAGAATATGTGGAAAAATATCGCAAACTTGCAGCAACTGCACAGGATACGATTTCTTGTGATATAAATGGCGTAATTACTGACAGGGATAAATCCTTTGACTACGGTTTACAGCGATGATATTATTTGAAATATGTACCAAAAATCTTTTGTAATTTGCTCTACTTCTATTTATCTTACATTTAATATTCTTTAACTAAACAGAAATGGGAACTGAAAAAAAGAAAGTTGTGCTGGCGTATTCAGGCGGGCTTGATACCTCCGTTGCCATAAAGTGGATACAGGAAAAGTATAACATGGACGTAATAGCCCTGACTATTGATCTGGGAACGGAAAAGGATCTGAAACCGGTAGTGGAAAAAGCAGTAAAGACCGGCGCATGCAAGTCTATGATTATAGATGCAAAAGAGGTCTTTGTTTACTATTTTATCTTTCCTGCGATTCAGGCCGGAGCCCTTTACGAGAAAACATATCATCTTGCAACCGCACTCGGCAGACCGTTGATAGCAAAACTGCTGGTTGATACGGCAAAGGCAGAAGGCGCCTGTGCCGTAGCACATGGATGCACAGGGAAAGGAAATGACCAGGTTCGATTCGACGTTGCCATACACACGCTGGATCCATCCTTACAGATAATTGCACCATTACGGGAATGGAATATGACCAGAAATGAATCAATGGATTATGCCAGAATGAACGACATCCCCGTTGACGCAAGTACCCAGAATCCTTACAGCATAGATGAAAATATATGGGGGCGGAGTATTGAATGCGGAATACTTGAGAACCCATGGGCGGAACCGCCCGAAGATATATACAAATGGACAAAAAACGCAAAGGATGCCCCCGATGAACCAACATACATAGAAATTGGTTTTGAAAATGGTATTCCTCTATCTTTGAATGGTCAGGGGATGGATGGAATAACCCTAATAAACGATTTAAACAAGATAGCCGGTGATAACGGTGTAGGAAGGGTTGATCATCTTGAGAATCGTATTGTCGGTATAAAGTCCAGAGAGATCTACGAGTCGCCGGCAGCCGTAGTGCTTTATAAAGCCCATCAGGCATTAGAAGAAATAGTAATGACAAAAGACACTCACAGGTTTAAAGACCTGGTTTCCACCCACTATTCAGATATGGTTTATAATGGTTTGTGGTTTTCAACATTTCACCAGGACTTGGCGGCTTATATATTAAGCAATCAGCGATTCGTTGTCGGTACTGTCAGGCTGAAGCTATTCAAGGGCAACTGTATCGTAGTCGGCAGAAAATCACCGTTATCATTGTACGACCACTCACTCGCCACTTATGATACCGGAGACACCTTTGAACATGACGCTGCAATCGGTTTTATCAAGATCTATGGCCTGCCGACAAGAACCCAGGCACAGATTCAACTAAAGGCGCTGAAAAAAGGTGAAGTTATTCCCTCAATCATGCCGCCCAGAATTGAGCCGATAAACGTAATGGAGAAATAAAAAGAATTTGACTTTCTATTTTGTATTCAGAAGATTTGAGATTTTCCTTAATATTGAATCCGGCAATAAATCCCTGTTGCCCGCAGTTACTTCACTTATTTCAATATCTTCCCTTTTCTTTACTTCAAGAATAAAGGCGTCTCCGCCAAATGTAATTGTGCCTATGACGATATTTGGTGCATCAAGGGCATTGACAACTGCCTGTTTGAAGACCCTGGAAAAACATTCCATCTTTCCGATCTCATCAAGTATTATAATATTATTCTTTACGGGAGTAATTGAAGGCACGGCAATCTTTTCAATATTCTCAATACTTACGCCATATCTTCTTATATAAAAACCAGACTTAATATCCTGATGAGCAAGATAACCCTTTCTGCCGTCAATGGTCTTCAATAAGAAGCCGACCCTTTTACCGTCTACTCTCTCTTCTTCTGTAAAGAAACCGTTAGCAGGATGTTCCAGACTTTCAATTACTTTTTTGATGACTGTAGTCTTTCCTGAAGAAGGAGCTCCTGTTAAGAAAATATTTTTCTTGTTCATATAAAAAACTTATCAGCAATAAGCCTGTCGGTAGTGTCCTGTTTCAACCGCCTATCTTTATTTGTGATATGTTCAGCACTTCCAGTTTATTCTCAACCAGAAATCTTATCTGATCTTCTGCATCAAGCTCGTTCTCTGATTCTGCGCTGATAACGAATGTCTGTTCCCCTCTTTCTATTTCTCCCTCTTCTTCTCCTCCTATCCCAATTCCCACCCTTACTCTGAATTCGTACATTACTCATTTCTCCTTCTTAAAAAGATATTTATATATTTAAATTATAAAATTATTTCCTGCCTTCTATCTTCCTCCCAAATCAGTAAAATCCAATGGTTTCTTCATGTCTTTATTAAAGCTTTCGTGGCATGCATCACATGACTTTATCAGATTATTAAATTCCAGATTCGCATTATCAGTATCATGTTCTTTACTGCACAGAATTAATTTATTTGTAGCGCTGTTAAATTTGTTGCTTAATTCAGTAAACTCGTCTGAAATATCATTGTTCTCAATCATATACAGTTCCACACAATGAAAGCCAATCCCCTCCTTGAGTTCCTGTGTCCACATGTCCATTTCAACCCAGTTATTGTTTTCCACCGCCCTTGATAACCGCCTCATCATTATAGACGCTTTCTTCATGGCCCCTGCCAGGCCCTCCTGTTTGGGCGTATACGTTTGTACCTCTTCAACCTTCACTTCCTCAGACTTCTTGCAGGAAGCAATGGCCGTAAGAGTCCCCAGAATTAATGTCAAAATTAGTAATGAATACTTCATTTTCTTCTTCCTCCTTTTTCAATCATTATCAGATTATCAAACTATCAAACCATTTTAAATATATTGTAACCTTATTGCTACGGTAAGATTCTTAATAAAATGTTAAGAAATTCTCTTTTTCCTAATTAGTATCTGTTGCCTGAGCGTACTGGACGGACGTAGCTACCATCATCGACGTGGCACGTAAGCACGCCACCGCCGACGAAGTCCGTGCTCCACGCATTATCCGAATCATAGCTATCTCCAGTCCATATCCATTCTTGTTTTCCATCAAAAACAGGATCAATGTATCTATCATTTACTTTATCTGATTTCAGCAATGACGCTGCTTCTTCCACAGTAGGGAATCGCCAGTCGCTATAACCTGCGTATTTTTGTTGGTTCAGGTTCCTCACCCATTCCTTTGCATAACGTAGATTAATATAATCTGTAGTCCCAGACTGATGCCACATTAGACCGGTAGTACGATCTATTACCACATTGTCTCCATTGATTGCCTTTTCCTCATAGTCGTGTTCTATTGTACTGTGTCCCCAAAAACCCCAATCCTTTTTTTCTCGTATTGAGATGTGAGGTATTGATTGTACATGCCTTACAGACAATCCCTTATATGATGAACGTAATTTAGCTTGTGGCTTGGATTGGTTTTCATTTAGCTCTACTTCAACTGAATTATCGCAGCCCAAACTCCATAAAGTCACCATGATAAACACCATAAAAAATAACATTAAGTTTCTTTTCATTATCATACCGATCTTTTCTTCGTAAAAATTTATCCGGTAATATCCATTTTAGGGCCAAAATATTCATAGACAATATTATTTGGAGTGACCCCCCATCTGATTAATTCCCGGTATAGGCCCTTCATCATTTGCGCCGGACCACAGATATAAAACTCTGCATCCTTTTTATGACCTATAATCTCTTTAATCGAGTTCATAGTCATCCTGCCTTCTTTTGTATCAGCAGACTTTACCGAATCCCTGGAATAAAAGAATTGATGGTTAAAGTTATCGTGCTCTGATGTTAATGTTATAACATCATCTTTAAATGCATGGGTGTTTCTATCGGGTGTTCCATGAATAAAGTATATCTGTCTGGTCAGTTTTTTAACAGAGGCATCCTGTAGAATACTAATCATTGGGGTTATCCCGACACCGCCACTGATAAGTACCACCGGCTTATCTGCTTCATTCAGACATAGACTACCGTAAGGAGGATTTACCTTTATTTTATCTCCCTGACGAAGTGTATCGTGGAGGTAATTTGATACCAGACCATTTTCTTCCCGTTTGACTGAAATTCTATGGTACTTACCATTCGGGCTGTTTGAAAGTGAATAGTTACGGAAAACGGTGCCTCCTTCAGGTAAATCCAACATAATACTTATGTACTGGCCTGCTTTACAGGTTGCGACAACTTTTCCGTCTGCCGGTTCAAGGTAAAATGAGGTTATCAGAATACTTTCATTTCTTTTATTAGTGATGGTAAATTTTTTGTAACCTTTCCAACCACCCTCTTTTGCTAATGTCTCATCATATTTTTTACGTTCGACTTCAATTATCATATTTGCAAGATTTTTGACAGCCTCTTTCCAGGCTCCCATGACTTCAGAAGTTCCAGCTTCTCCGAGTATCTTTCCAATTGCCACCAGCATGCAGGTAGTAACAATAGAATATTGCACAGGCTTAATGTTCAACGAAGCGTGTTTTTCTGCTATACCGTTTACAAGTGGTTTAATTGCGTCAAGATTATCTATTGCGTTTGCATACTCTATAATTGATGCGGCCAGCGCTCGAGGCTGTGTGCCGTCACGCATATGTGTCTGGTTGAAAAAGACTTTTAACCCCGGATAACGACTGAACATTATTGGATAAAGTATCTTTGTAAATTCTATTACTTTTTCCTCAACTATTGGTACCGTTGCTTTAATGATCTCTATTGTCTTGCCTGTAAGATTCACATTCAGTTTCCTAAAATTAACGTTTTGGTCATTTGGTATTAGATTTTTGGATTTGTTTGTACTTTGCCTGCCTGTGCCGTGCACGGCAGACAGGGAATTTGTTTATTGTAATTTTCTCTGAACTTGACTGTGGTTAATCTTTCCACAAGATAAAATTCATGACCACATTTACTATTCTTTCCCGTGTCCTTTTGTCTCGAAGAATGTCACCTCTACCGGCATCTTCTCTTCCCCGCGCAATATCTCTATCAGGCAGGTATCCCCCGCCTTTTTCTGGCGCACATGGTAAATCACATCAAATACCTTATCTACGCTCTCGCCGTCCATCGACAGGATAATATCTCCGGCCTTCAGCCCGGCCTTCCCGGCAGGACTATCTTCCCGCACACTGTCAATAACAACCCTGTGCTTCTGTTCTTCCTTATCCTGCTCTTCCTTTTTTTCCTGCAAATCTCGGATAATAACACCCAGTTTCACCTTTGATTCTTTATGCTTTGTCAACTCAACGA
>ERZ1292630.1455-Hain-H41-02um-R3-1455-length-23332-cov-8_pt1 | contig 15961 bp, 13 predicted proteins | sample MGYA00564408_ERZ1292630 | MGnify/ENA primary metagenome ERZ1292630 (study PRJEB36523, sample SAMEA6512641) | groundwater metagenome | collected 2019-01-08 | study: AquaDiva: Metagenomics assemblies of 32 groundwater samples | reverse complement strand
TCCAAGCGGGGCAAGCCCAGTATGCCGATCTCAACGGGGATGGGCGGGCCGACCTGATCATGCAGGGGACGGATAACAAATTTTGGGTGTCGCTCTCAACGGGGACCACATTTACCGTGCCGGCCATGTGGGTGCAGCACGGTGGCACCTTCCAAGCGGGGCAAGCCCAGTATGCCGATCTCAACGGGGATGGGCGGGCCGACCTCGTCATGCAGGGGACGGACAATCAGTTTTGGGTGTCGCTCTCGACGGGGACCGGGCTAACAACCCCGGCCGTGTGGGTGCAACATGGCACGAGTTTCGTGGCGGGGCAGGCTCAGTATGCCGATCTCAACGGCGATGGGCGGGCCGACCTGATCATGCAGGGGACGGATAACAAATTTTGGGTGTCACTCTCGACGGGGACCGGGTTGACGATTCCCTCCATGTGGCTCCAGCACGGAACCAACTTCCAAGCGGGGCAAGCGCGATATGCCGATCTCAACGGAGATGGACGAGCCGACCTGATCTATCAAGGTTTGGACAACAGGTTCTGGGTGTCCCTTTCAACGGGAACAGAGCTGAGACTACCAGCAATGTGGATCCAGCATGGCGGTAGTTTCCAGGCGGGGCAGGCCCAGTATGGCGATCTCAACGGGGATGGGATGACTGATCTGATCATGCAAGGGACGGATAATAAATTTTGGGCGTCCCTCTCAACCGTCCAGGACACTGTCCAGAATACCATTCCCAATCTACTACATACGTTAAGTAATGGTCTCGGTGGGGCCACCACTGTAACCTATATCCCCTCGACCCAATGGGCAAACCAGCAATTACCCTTTCCTCTCCAGACCGTGAGTCAGTTGACCACTTGCGACAATTGGAACAGCAGCACATCCACATGTTCCGGTACTAGTGCGACGACGACCTACAGTTACACGGGTGGGTATCATCAGATTGGGGAACGCGACTTCAGGGGGTTCAAGACTGCAGTGGTAACCAGTCCCGGGGCGAGCGATGCCGACAAAACCGTGACCACCACGTGGTTTCATCAGAGCAACGAAATCACGCCCATCGACACCGAGAACCCGGGGCTAGCCAACGGCTATATGAAGGGCAACCCGTACCGCGTCGAAGTGCGGCGCAAAAGCGACAACCTCCTCTATACCAAGACCGAGACCACCTACCTCGCTGATCAAATCGGGACCAACACCACCGCACCGTGGTTCACCCCACCTGCGCAAGTGGAAAGCTCCATCTGTGACGGAGGCTCCTGCAAGACCACACGGGTGGCCTTTGCGGCGGCGGACTACGATGCGTATGGCAATGTGAAGAGAGAGAGCCACCACGGCGACCTCGCTGTAACGGGCGATGAGAAGACCGTGCAACGGACCTTCCTTGCCAACACCACGGACTATGTCGTGAGTGCGCCGGCGCGTGAGACGATCTACAAAGGCTTGAGTGTCGCAGTTGCCGACAAGCTCGCTGAAACCATCCTCTATTACGATGGCACTGGGACAGGGGCCTGTACCGCCGCGCCGACTGGCAGCAACACCGCTGTGACCAAAGGCAAGCTCACCAAGATCGAACGGTGGTTGAGCGGAGGAACCAATCCCGTGAGCGGCATGGAATACGATCTCACGACCGGAGTCTTGCTCTGTACCCGCGATCCGCTCGGCAACAAGACCACTACGACCTACGATCCAACCAAAACCTTTGTCCTGTCGACGACCAATCAGTTGGGCCATGTGACCACGACCCTCTATTTCGGGGTGAACGGGGTGGCGATCGATCCAACCACCGGCTTCTACGGTACGGTCAAGAGCGTGACCGATCCGAACGGCAAGGTCGTGAGCCATGAGTATGACGCCCTGGGCCGCAAGATCAAAACCACGGCTCCTGATGGCCTGCTCACCACGATGACCTATCCGGCCTTGGCCGAGTACGGCGTGATTGGCACCCAAAAGATCAGCACCACCACGAGTGGAGCGAGCCTGCCCGCGGCCCTCACCAGCCACACCTTCTTCGATGGATTGGGCCGCACCTTCAAGAAGGAGAGCAGCGGGCCGAATAGCACGACGCTCGTTACCGAGACGCAATATGATGGGAAGGGGCAGGTGTTCCGCACAAGTCTCCCGTACTTCAAGACCACCGAATCGACCACGGGTCGCTGGCGCACCACGACCTACGATCCCCTAGGCCGGGTCACGCAAGTCACCCATCCGGATATGTTGAGCGGGACCGCCCTCACCAGCAAGAGTTGCTACGCGCCGTTCGTCACCGTGACGCTCGATCCCAGCGGGGCCCGCAAACGTGAGACCAAGGATGCGTATGGACGGGAGGTCAAGATCGAGGAATACAGCACCACGACAAGTACCTGTGATACCTCAGTGGGTACTCCTTATGCCACCACCAATTACACGTACGACCTGCTCGGGAACTTGACCAAAGTGGTCGATGCCCTGGGCAATCGCACCACCATGCAGTACGACACGTTAAGCCGTAAGATCGCCATGTCCGATCCCGACATGAGTACTAATGGCACCAGCATGTGTGGCGATCTGACGACACTCACTCCCGCCGGAACCTATCCTTGGTACGCCGTGCCTTGCTGGAATTACCAATACGATGCGGCGGGAAACCTCACGCGGCAGACCGATGCCAAGAATCAGCACCTCTGGTTCAGGTACGACGGGTTGAACCGGCGCAGCCAAAAAGACTACACGACTCAAAAAGCCGCCGGCAGTGGCGACGTGCGCTACGACTATGACGATACGGTCACGACCTTCAATCGTAAAGGCCGGTTGCGACAGATGATCGATGCCGCGACGAACGTCACGTTCGAATACGATGCGATGGGGCGGACCAGCAAGAGCACTCGTGTGCTCGATGCCACCAGCTATGTCACGACGAGTATCTATGATGGCTTGGGTCGGCTGAAAGAAGTGACGTATCCGACTTCTCCCGCCAAGACCGTCGAGTATCTCTACACCGGCCCAGTCCTGGACAAAGTCCAAGATAAGGCGGGCAGTGGCACGACCATCTATGCGGCGTATACGAACTACACGTCACAAGGCCAGGCCCAAACCATCACCTACGGCAACGGGGTGGTGACCACCAGCACCTTTGCCGATCCAGCCCATCCGACCTGTATTCCTGCAAATAACTTCAAGCTCTGTACGCTCAAGACCCAGAAGGGAACGAATCCCCTGTATCAAGATTTCACCTATACCTTTACGGCCGATGGCAATGTGGATCTGATCACGGATCCGATCAATGGCAATCAAGACTTCAGCTACGATGCGTTGGATCGGCTGACCAGTGCCACAGGCCTCTACGGGACCGGCGGGACGACGACCACCTTCACCTATACCTACAATCAGATCGGCAACATGCTCAGCAATCCGCAGGTGGGCACCTATACCTATCCGACGAGCGGAGCCGGGGTCGTCCGGCCCCATGCCGCTACGGTGGTCGGCACCTATCCGCTCACCTACGACAACAATGGCAACATGATCACCTTGACGGATCCATCCGGCTTCCATGGCTATAACGCGACATATAACGTGGATAATCGCTTGTCCAGCATCGTGACAACCTATGCCGGGGTTCCGACCACCAGCACCTTCGTCTATGACGGCGAGGGCGGGCGGGTGAAGAAGATTGTGGGAACCACGACAACTCGGTACATTAGTAAACTGTACGAGTGCGATACAACCGGAGCCAATACGAGTTGCAGCCGGTTCATCTGGGGGGGCGACACCCGCATTGCGACGGTCGCCACGAATGGGACCGTGCACTACTGGCACGGGGATCACTTGGGCAGTTCCAGTGTGATCACGGACAGTACGGGCGCGAAGGTCCAGGCGCTGACCTACTATCCCTATGGTGATATTCGCACGAACGTGCCGGGCACCCCCGTGAATGTGCCCTACAAGTACACGGGCAAGGAACTGGATACGAGCAGCAATCTCTATTTCTATGAATCCCGGTACTATCATCCTATCTTCGGCCGGTTTATCTCGCCGGATACGATCGTGCCGAATCCTCGAGATCCGCAAGATCTGAACCGCTACACGTATGCGGGGAATAATCCGCTCAGATACACGGACCCCACCGGACACATCAAAATTGGGAAGTTCTTGCGACGTGCGTTAGGCGATGTGGGAACGACGGTTTTGGGTACGGTCCTACAGTTTGTCGGTCCATTCGGGTGGACGACCAACTTCCTCGTGGGTGGGGCGGTACTCACCCAATCCGAATCCGGACGCTATGTATTGGCAGGCGAAATTATTGTAGGTACTGCTATTGCCGGCACTGCGTGCACTGTAATGTCGGCGGGTGCGTGCGGTCCGGCTGCCGGCGCCATGCAGGGGGCAGCTATCGGAGCCGCCAGTGGCGCAGCGCTCGGCGGCTATGGTGCGGCTCGCAATGGCGGGGACTTGAGTAGCGGCATTTTATTTGGTGCATCCATTGGTGCAGTCACAGGGGCAATGTCGGGCTACGTTAGTCCACTTCTACCCGCCGCGCCTAAGTTTTCAGCATTAGCCTCAGCCCCCTTTGAATACGTCGCTCAGGCGAGTAAATATGCTCTTGCGCAGGTCGCTTTCGGAGCCGTCAAGAACATTGGCATGGGCGCAATAGCTTCTTATGCGGGTGGGCGAGGACAGTTTGGCGACGTTTTAGCTGGCGCGGGACGGAATGCGCTTTCGGGCTTCATTAACGAACGAGGCCTTAGTGCCGTAGGTTTAGTGACGGGTGGATGGGGATCTCTAGGAGGGTCTGATCTCGAGCTTTTTCGAATCAACGTTGCAAACAGCCTCTCTGTGTCTGTATCAATTCAAGCTCCAGAACAAGTGAAGAATTTCATAAGTACAGCGAGTATGGTCAAAAAAGATATTATTAACCCCGTTAAAGATTCGTTTGTGGGCCCCGAGACGTTAAACTATGCTCACTTCACCAAGGAATTCGCTCCACAATAATGGAATCGGATGTGCCGGGAGTCTTTTGGGTACTAAAAGCGGATCGAACTCAGTAGGTGGAACATCCTCGGGTAAACGATATAGAATTAGAGTTTGCAGGTTACAGCTCTGCTCTGGAACTTTCGCCCGAGAAAAATTTTCAGACATTGTGCATGGTTCACCAATTACGAAAGCCATGAAGCGACAACTGCACCTGGTTGTTCTCACTTTCCTGTTTGGGTCGATGAATGCCTGTATGATCGCGAACTACCAAATATCTGCTCAGGATTCTTCTGAGAAAAGAGCCATTTGGGCTTCTAAGTATGACGAGGCTGTGAGTTTTGTGATTCCAAGATACTATAGGCTTGAAGCACGTTGTCACAGTGGCGAGAGGGGATGGCTAGGTCTGATTGGTCTGTTAGCACCTTCTTGTGAGGAATATCGAGATTTTATTGGTGCTCAGATGCATGACGGCGTGTTAATGGCCCTCGACAATATGCCATTGGGAAAGCCCGTCGAGTTTATAGAGCACATTCGATCGCAGGGAGTGGTCAGCGTTGTCACTCTGAATGAGCAAATCAACGACGATATTCCCTACAGTGAGATTCTCAGTCTAGCGACCTTGTTCACTGTTCCTGCTTACACTAGGCATAAGTACGTTCTTAGTTATTCTCTGCTCATTGATTTTAAAACGGTCAAGGAATATGAGTATCACATTACAGAGAAGGCCATTTCTGGCTGGGTCTCCTGGCTACTGTTTCCCGTCATGTATCCATTTTGGGATGATATCAAGTTCAACCTAACTGAATATGGACCACGCGCCGGTGTCGTTAGAGAAGCAACGAAGATGTTTCTGCGTGAGGCCCACCGAGACGGGATTTTGTAGATAACCTCCTTGATTTCGGTAGTCCAAGCAGATGATGTGGACAGTTCGGTGAGTGGTGAGGTGATCTTCCTGTCATCGAATCATACATTTCCATCTCTGTGGATAATGCCTCGTTAACCTTTCCCAATTACTAGCATACGGTTTGTACGGTCTGCAGAAGACGCATATAGACTGCATGGTTGCCGCTCGTGGGGCAGCACTAATGTCACCTGTTCTTTGTGTGCCACCTATGTTCAACTGCCACGATCTGTATGACATGGGCTACCTGTCCCACAATCTTCTCCCTGGATGTAATTCCCTTGTCACGAGGGGGGCATCGGCCGGCACCGCGTCGTGCGTGAACAAGAAGGTTTCGCATGAGGTCGCCAGTCCTGTGAATGGGAAGATGGAGGAACAGTTTATGAAAGTCACGTGCCAGAAACGTACTTGCTGGCGGCTACGGTAAGCCCCTAGCCAGTTTGACGGCTCATGGTTTGGAGGTACACTTGAGCGGGTGGGATGACCTACAATGTCTACTCTATCCGTTGGCACAGTGCCCGTGCTCGGTAACCTATGGACCGTAGTGCCTTCGCGTGCCTCTGTTACTGTCCTGTTCCGCCTCGCCCCACTTGAAGAATTCCTCTTCGCGCATGTTGCTTCCAGAGCCAATCCATCATCGTCGTGAAACACGCCATGCAGTACCATCGGTCAGTCAACGTCGGCCTCTTGGTGATCTGTGCCCTCGCCGGATGTGCCTCTCCTGAGATCAAGCAAGCCCACCGCCTCGCCGAGGAAGGCAAATGGGACCAGGCGGTGGCTGCCTATCAGGACGCACAGCGAAAAGCCCCGTTTGATGAGAAGATTCAACGGCAGCTTGATAAAGCCAAGATCGCTGCCGCAACAGACCACTATGCGCTTGGCAAACTGGCATTTGAGAATCACCGACTGGCGGACGCCCTCCACGAATTCAAACTGGCCCTCGGTCTCGACCCCTCCAAGGCCGAGTACCATGCGATGATCGCCGATGCGCTTCGTCTAAAAGAGAGTCAAGAGCAACTCCAGGCCGCCAAGAAACTCCAGAATCTCGGCCGGGTGGAAGAATCGCTCACGGCCTTGGAACGAGCCGTAGAACTTGATCCAACCCAGACGACCGCGTTGGACAGCATCACCGAACTCACGAAGCAACAGCGTGCGGCGAAGACATTCGGCGGCTCCGAAGAGCCACTCACTCTCCGCTTTCAGGATGCCAAGCTGAAAGAGGTGTTCGACATTCTGGCGCGGACCGCCAACGTCAATGTTCTCTTTGACAAGGACGTGCGTGACGAGCCCATCACCATCTTCATCAAAGACCTGCCGTTCGATGAAGCGCTGCACCTGATCTTAAACACCAACGGCCTGATCGCCAAAAAGGTCGCACCGGACACCATTCTGGTCATGCCCAACAACAACCAGAAGCAGGCTCAGTATCAGGATCTGATGATGCGAACCTTCTATCTGGCGAACGCCAAGGCGAAAGATGCCGTGAATCTTGTTCGAACGATGCTCGACAGCAAAAAGATCCACGTCGATGACAAGGTCAATGCCATCGTCGTGCGCGATGAACCGGCCAAACTCCAACTGGCTGAGAAGCTCTTATTTGCTATCGATCAACGCGAGCCGGAAGTGGAACTCGACGTGGAAGTGCTGGAAGTCAATCGCACCAAGAGTATGAAATATGGGATAAACTTTGCCAAGCAACTGGGCTTCGGCATCACCAACGGGACCGGCGGCATTTCCACGGCGCCCACTACATTTAATCTCAACCAGCTGATGGCTCTCAACCCACAGAGCTATCTTTTCACACTCCCTGCGAGCATGTTGACCGATTTCTTCAAGCAGCAGTCTGATGCCAGGACACTCGCGTCACCGAAGCTTCGGGTGCTGAACAACAAAGCGGCTGCGATTAATGTAGGAGACAAACAGCCGATTCTTTTATCCACGACCAATGTGCTGCCTGGGCAGGCGGCGACTGGTGCTGTACCGACCACGTCCACCGTCACCTCGATTGAGTACAAGGATGTGGGGGTCAAGCTCACGGTCGAACCGTCGATCAATGCGTTGGATGAGATTGCCATGAAGCTCAAGATCGAAGTAACCAGGCTCGGCGATCAGGTCATTTTACAAGCGAGCCCGGAGATCAAGCAGTTCAAATTTGGCACGCGCATGGCAGAGACCTTTCTGATGATGAGGAACGACGAGACCATCGTGCTGGGAGGGTTGATTCAGGGGGAGGATCGGAAAAACCGCTCGACGGTCCTATCCTGGGTGATATTCCCTATCTAGGAGAGCTCCTGACGGCGACGACGGTGGACCGCGTCGAAACGGAAGTCGTGCTGACCATCACACCGCGTATCGTTCGGAGTTTAACGACGCCGCCCATTGCAGACCAGGCCTTCTGGTCTGGCACCGATCAAAATTATGCCACTACTCAACTTTTTCCACCGCGTGCACGGGCCGTGTCGCAAAGTAGACTCACCAGTTCTTCCGTTGCCGCCTCTGGTGTGGCATCGGTCGAGCAGCTTTCCCTAGCAGGTACGGCAGAATCGACGGAAGTCGTGCCACCGATGCCCTTAGCTCAACAGGCATCAGCGGCGCTCAATACAGTGGGGGCTTCACCAACTGGTGAGGAGACGGCAGTTCCAGCAGCAGCCGCACAACCAGGTGCACCGTTTGCTCCATTGGCTTCAATGCCAGTTGCGGAAGCTGCAAGCTCAACTACGCCATCGAATGAAACGAATGGTTCCTCTTCGTCATCTGAGCTTCTCGCACGTGGTCCAGGGCTCATCGCCTTCAATGCCTCGGATGTGTCGGCCATGGTCGGCCAAGAATTTCGCGTGGATCTTTCAACTGTGGCATTCGAATTGCTGTCCGAATCACTGGTGACGGTGTCCTACGATCCCAAGCTGGTGGAATTTCGACGAGTAGGGCCAGGGGCGGCGGCGATTTCCGCTCGTACGATGAATGGACAAGTGATCCTCACGGTACGGCGACAGGGACCAAGCGAAACGGGGAGCCGAGTGCTGGCGATGCTGTTCTTCCACGCGAAAGCCAAGGGCGACGTGACGTTGACGATGATGAGTTCCTTACACGCTGCGGCCTCACCGGTCAGCACAGGGAGGGTAGTGGTCCATGTGCAGTAGGAGCGTACGGCGTATGGATGTCGGAAACTCACATGCTCCCCGAGTGATCAAGAGCGCGGCTGGGTTTACCTTGCTGGAGCTCATGACCGCCGTCACGATCATCGGGATTCTGGCGACCTTGGCCGTGCCGAACTATGAACTCCGGGTCACGAAAGCGCGGGAAGGGGCCGTCAAGCAAACTTTGTTTGTACTGCGTGACGTGATCGATCAGTATCGGGCCGATAAAGGCAAATATCCTCAGACGCTAGCGGATCTTGTTGCTGCTGAGTATCTCCGATCCCTGCCGATCGATCCCATCACCCGTTCGAACCAGACTTGGCAGGAAATTCCGCATTCAATCGAGAAAGGGATCTTTGATGTGCACAGCGGCAGCAAGCTGGTGTCGATTTCGGACGGAAGGCCCTATAACGAATGGTAGGACAAACACGCCCATACCAATTGTTTTTGTTGTTCGTGAATCTGACGTTGGCGGTGAGTGGATGTGCCACCATGTCCGATCGTCCCATCACAAGTGCGACAGACGAGGGGCGACGAGTCACGCAGCTTGTGCAGGATCGAGAAAAGGAGCTCCTCGCCCTCCGAGCTGAGATGGCCTCGACCCGTATTGCCGCTGCGAAACAAGAGGCGGAACTGCAGGAGTTGCGAGCCACGGTGGTGCAGTTGCGGCAGGAGAACAGCGCTTCGCATCAAGCCCTGTTCGAAGCCAAGCGGACACTCGAGGCTCGTCAAACGGAACTTGCGGCGCTGAAGGCAGAGCGTAATCAACTCGCGCAGGGAAGTTCTCAATCAGACCTTAACGACGCCAAACTGGCGACGCTAGAAAACACGGTGACTTCGTTGAGTCAGGAGCTCACTGAACTGAAACAGACGCTAACAGCTGCGGCACACAAACCTGTCGATGATTCGGCAAGAGGGAAGGAAGACATAAGAGTTGATGCTACCACAAACTCATTCTCTGTCCTTCGCCAGGCAGCGCAACGGATCATTCCTGCCGTACATGTTATCGAGGAAGGCGGTTCATCCAAGCCATCATGGATTACCGTGCAGCCTGGCGAGAGCTGGTGGAGTTTGGCCCGCAAACATCACACAACCATGAACACGCTCCGAACCACCAATGGCCGGGTCGGCGATCACTTGACCGTAGGAGAAGCAATCCGGCTGCCGTAACGTCCGGATCAACGACGGGCAATCAACCGTCACGTACTGCCATGGAATCATTAGCCGACATCCTCCTTCGCCGTGGGGCCATCACACCCGATCAGGTTGACGACTTGTGTCATCGGGCATCAGGGTCAACACGAGTTCTCTCTCGATTGATCGTTGAGGAGAGGCTGCTCTCGGAGTCTGGTCTCGCCGAAGTGCTGGCCGAACAAGCGGGCCTGCCCTATCGCACGCTTGAAGACTACCGCGTGGAGTTTGATGCGTTTCCGGCTATTCCGGTGGACTGGATGCGCCAGCATGGGTTTGTGCCGCTGGAGGAGCGTGACGGCGTCCTAACCATCGCGGTGTCGGACCCGACCGATCTCAAGACGGTAGACGTATTGGACCGATTGCTCGGACGGGACCTCTCGCTCTGTGTCGCTCCTCCAAGCGCCATTGTCGAGGCGCTCCGGGAAAGCGAGCGCAACAGTCACGTCGTCGCCCGTATCACGGATGAATTCCGTCCCGCCCTCATTCATGAAAACGACAAGGGCGAAGAAGTGCTCTCGCGCGAAAAGATCAGCCAGGATGAGAGCCCGATCGTTCGGCTTGTGGACACGATCGTGATGAATGCCTTGCAGAAACGGGCCAGCGACATTCACATCGAGCCGGCCGATGGGGTCACCGAAGTGAAGAACCGTATCGATGGGGTCCTCTATCTGGCGATGGAGCCGCTGGATCTCCGATTTCACAATCCCTTGGTCTCCCGTATTAAGGTGATGTCGGAGCTCGACATCGCCGAGCGGCGGGTGCCACAGGATGGCCGCTTCAAGCTCCGGATTGACAAGCGCACCATCGATTTTCGCGTATCGATCATTCCCAGTGCCTTTGGGGAATCGGTCGTCATTCGAATCCTCGCGAAGGAAGAATTCAATTCAGGCCACAAAGGGCTGCACCTGGACTCGCTGGGGTTGAAAAAAGAGGATTTAACGAGGTTCCGTCGAGCAATCACGGCTTCCTATGGCATGGTCCTTGTGACCGGTCCGACGGGGAGTGGCAAGACGACGACGCTCTATGCGGCCCTGAACGAAGTGAATACGAAAGAAGATAAGGTCATCACTATCGAAGACCCGGTCGAGTATCAATTGAAGGGAGTGGTGCAGATTCCGGTGAATGAGAAGAAGGGACTCACCTTCGCGCGCGGGCTCCGGTCAATCTTGCGCCACGATCCCGATAAAATTATGGTGGGCGAAATCCGTGATGCGGAGACGGCACAGATCGCCATCCAATCGGCCCTCACGGGCCATCTGGTCTTTTCCACCGTCCACGCCAACAATGCGTTCGACGTCATCGGTCGATTCGTGAACATGGGCATTGAGCCCTACAACTTTGTCGCGTCCTTGAACTGTATTATGGCGCAACGGCTGGTCCGCAAACTCTGCGAGTCTTGTAAAGTGCCGATTTCAGTCAGCCTCGAGTCGTGCGAGGAATTGGGATTTGCACCGGCCCTCTTCGTGGATCGGGTGCTCTATGGCGAACAGGGCTGTGTAGACTGCCACGGGCTTGGCTTTCGCGGGCGCCATGCGATTACGGAGTTTCTCCCGGTCACGGACCGGATCAAGGATCTGATTCTCGAGAGGAAGCCCCCGTCCGAGATCCGTCAGGCGGCCATCGAGGCGGGAATGACGAGTCTTCGCGATGCCGGCATCGCGAAGATCCTGGCCGGAGAAACCACGCTGAAGGAAGTCAACCGGATGACCTTTTTAGGATGAGGGTGCATGTTCTCTCTCTTTCCGATCCATCGACCTCGTGTGGGGATCAGCTTCCGTGCCCACGCGCTCGACCTCGTCGAGATACGTCGAGGCTGGCGCCGAGTCCCGACCGTGACGCGCCTGGCAGCGCGACCACTGCCTGCTGGATTGCTGACGCCAACTACGGCGACACCCAACATCAGTGATCCCGCCGCCTTGACCAAAGAACTGCAAGCTCTTTTCCAGAATGTGCGCGACCGGGCGGTGGCCATCGATCTGCCGATAGCCTGCGGGATGCTGGCGTTATTCCACTTCGAGACGTTTCCGATCGTGCGAGCCGAACAAGAAGCGCTGCTCCGTTGGCGTCTGCGGCAAGAGGAACACCTCACCATTCCTGACCTCAAGATTCTGTGGCAGGTCTTTCCTGCCGCCGAACAGGGCTTGACTGCAGTCTCAGTGCTGTTAGTGGCGATCCGGCAGAGTATCCTTGACCAATACCATCGAGTCTGTGAGGAGGCTGATCTCCTACCGGTCTCGATGGGGTTATCCACCATTCATCTCTTGAGTCTGGTCCGGTCTGCCTTCTGCAACGAGCACGAGGATCTGTTTGTGGCCCATAGAACTGCCGAGTCCTTAGTTGTGCTGGCGGTTCGGCAGGGTAGGCCGGTTGGTCTCCGAGTAAAACCTATGCGGCGAGCTCGTATGGATCTGAAGGCCGAGCTGATCCAGACGTTGCAGTATTTCGCGAACGAAGGGGCACCTGCCCGGCAGGCGGCTACTCGCACGACGCCCTTGTATATGGTGGAGGAAGAGGATCCCGCTCCAGCGTTGTCGGAACGACAAGACCAGACGGAGATCTGGACCCTCTCCGAAGACCCGTCCTGGGCCGTGCCAGTGCATCGAGCGAGGTGGGTGCCGGCGCCGATTATCAGCACCGTGGCCCATCCCGTCCATCCGCCCTTCGCCGCGCTGGCGGGCGTCCTGGCAGCATGAGGGCATTATGACGTTTCCTATGTTGGGCCACCCTCCTTCCGCTCGGGTGGGGGTGCCATCCGTCCGGCTCGCCGTCGTCCCGCGCATGGTGTACGTCGCACAAGGAATTCAATGGGGGTTATTGAGCCTCACGATCGGGGCCGGTCTCTTGACCGGCTGGATGTGGTGGGACCGTCAGGCACTGAACGAGGAGGCGGACCGGTATGCCTCCGCAGTTGAACGCACCGAGTCGTTTAATCGACAGTTCACGGCGGAACTGGAGCAGGGACGGCTCACGCTCTCGGCTCAACAGATGGCGGAGATTAAGGACGAGGTATTGTTCATCAACCAGCTCGCCGAGAAGCGGCGGTTTTCCTGGACCCAGTTGCTGCATGATCTGGAAGAGGCGCTTCCGTCGGGCATCTCGATCGGCAAGATTCAACGGGACGTGAAACAGGCCACCATTACGATCGACGGCCGCGCCACCGGCATGACGGCCCTGAATACGCTGATGTCCACGTTGCAATCGCGTGTACCGTTTCGTCTGCCCGTCCTCCATCACCACAAATTCGCCGACTCGCACCGGTCCGATGGTGGAGGGGAGGGCGAGGCCGCAGGCGTGGATTTCTCCTTGACCGTGCAGTATGGAGGGCTTCCCGAGAAAGCGCACCACGATGACGTTTCCTGACCTCAGCACGATCCAGTTGCCGAAAGCCGTGATGCGGCGACTCGTGCCTCTGGCCGCGCTGACCCTCCTGTCTGTGGTTGGCGCCCTGCTGATGTATGTGTATGCGCTATGTCCGGCTGAGGAGCGGGTACGCCTGGCTGAAGAAGCCTATCAGCAGGCAAAACAGATTCAGGCAAACCTCCAGCGAACGAAGGCGCAGCAAGTGAAGGCTCATGCCGCGCAGCGGCAGCTGGAGGTCGAGCGGAAAGCCCTGCCCACGCAGGAGGAGTTTACTCCGCTCGCCCTCGCGCTCTCTGAACTGGCGAAGCGAGAACAGGTTCGGATTCCTGGGATGGGCTATGACATCAAGAAGCCGGAGGGTTCCAGACCGGTGAAAGCCACCATCGCTTTTCAAGCAAGCGGGGATTATGCCGCCATCTATCGGTTTCTTCATCGAATGGAAACGGCCGAGTCGTATCTCGTGATTGAACGGTTGGATGTCGCCAGTGAACAGAAAGAACACACGTCGGCGACACGCGTCGTGGTGAATATTGCCGTGGCGACGTATCTGCGCCAGACCGCACGACCAGGGAGTCTCTGATGACGCCACGGACCAAATGGTCTGCACTGGGCGTGCTCGTGGTGCTCTGGATCGGCTTGGTCTATGTCGATGTGATCAACGTGCCTCCTCCAGTCGAGGTGCCGTTGAAGTTTCAGTCCGGGCAGACCGTCGCGAGGTCCACATCGACCAATGCGGCGGAGACGTGGGAAGTCATCTCGCTCAAGGCACAGGCAGGAGAACTGCCGGTCACGCCGAAGCGAAACATTTTCACTGCTGCGGGGATCGCCGGTGCGGCGGATTCCCATGGTACCCGAATCGCTCAGCAGAAGAAGCCATCGAGTCCCAACAAAGCCATTTCGGCCATGCCGCCCGCTCCACCACCTCCCACGCCAGAAGAACTCGCGCGGCAACAAGAAGCGCTGGCGGCCCAAGCGGCCCAGCAACAAGAGCAGCTCCGGCGCCAGCAACTGCAGGAGCAAATGGGGCAGTATCGGTATCTCGGCTATGTCAATCAGAACGGCGTCCAGAAGGCGTTTTTGGGAAAAGGGCGGGAGATCTATATCATCCGTCAGGGAGACACGCTCGATGGGAAGTTTCAGGTCGCGCTCATCGAGGCGACGACCGTCAAACTGCTCGATGCAGATTCGAAGTTGGAAATGGTCCTGAAGCTCAAAAAGGAAGAGGCATCTGCTGGGACATGAATCGGTTACAATTCAATTTATACTTTTCATGAAAAAAGCGGAAACAGGTAACACTCACGCCTCCACGGCCAGTAGTGCTTTAGTAAAACTTGAATCGTCAGGGGCGCATTCCCTTCACTGAGGTTATGGGCCAAGACATACGCCTTCGGTTCTCACTCACCGCTTTCTTCACCAGTTCCTCGGTGTCACGCCGCATCTCTGGCAGCTACTCCACAATCTTCGTATACGGTTCCGTTCGTGTCTTCGCCGCTTCATAGGACATCTTGAACGACGTCAGGAGGCGCAGAACCGCGAATGGTGCAGTGAAGAGTTCCTTCTCCATGCCATTCTTTCGTAGCCGAAGGGTTACGGAAGAACCTTGCAGCCGGCCTGATAAGATTTCCGTACTGAGGTAGGTGAGCTGTTGTGACACCTGCGTTGGCAGAGCTGCAAAAACTTTATGTATGTTCACATCGACGCTGACCGAGGCCGTAGTGTTCACTTGCAGAGTAAATTGTACATCCAGCCTGTCGTGAGAACCTGCCGACTGTTGAAGATTTTCTATCACAGACTTTATCTTGATCCAGACATCTGAGCCAATATTTGATACGATGCCCCGGCCCGTTTCTGAGAATGAGAAGGACAGGACGACGAGCACTTTCGCAGTCGTCCAGTCACATTTCGTGAACGGAACGTCATGGACGCCAACCGTCACCGGGTATGCTCCCTCTAGCGTGCGAATTTCATCCATGAGCTCTTCGGGCAGTGTTCTTGTTATCATCTCGTCCTCATGAGTTTCCCTCTCGGTAACTGACAATCTTGCATCACGTGCTTGTCTTCGAAGTGTATTGCTACGTGCTGACTTCTTCTAGAGATTCGGCAGATGTCTCGCGGTCAGGGGTACTCAGTAGTCAAAGAGTATGGACCGTGACGGTCACTTTGGAGAAGTCCTTTCCTTTTCGCGGCCCCCTACCTTTTCGGTATGGTCAAAAATTCTGAACCCCCTCATAAGTGCCACTCGCGAGAGGTGTGCGGAGGTGTCGGTCGACTCACTGACCTATTTGCAGAGCACGACGGAAAGGCCTGTCTAAAGCGCCATGAATAATCTTTTGACAATGGATGAGGCCGCGAAGTATTTAGGCATATCAAAATTGACCCTGTACGGATGGGTCTCCGCGAGGAAACTGGGGTACGTCAAAATC
>ERZ1292630.2754-Hain-H41-02um-R3-2754-length-15964-cov-9_pt1 | contig 15964 bp, 15 predicted proteins | sample MGYA00564408_ERZ1292630 | MGnify/ENA primary metagenome ERZ1292630 (study PRJEB36523, sample SAMEA6512641) | groundwater metagenome | collected 2019-01-08 | study: AquaDiva: Metagenomics assemblies of 32 groundwater samples | reverse complement strand
TTATTGTCTTGCGTATTTTGAATAATTTGGGATACATTGGCGGAAATGAAATATTAAAAGACTTTATTAAATCACCATTTGAAGAAGATTTGATATTTAAGGTTTCAGAAAGTAGAGCAAAAATACTATATCAAATTAACAAAGCACTCAAAGAAACACATTTGTAAAATGCTTGTCTCGTAGGAGATTTTTAAAATCTCGTTCGGGATGATACAATTAAAGAATGCCACTTTATGATAGAGATAAACTGAATAAGATAGAAGAATTAAAAAGTAAACTCTTTAATAAAAATTATCAGACGAAAATTGAACATCGCGATAGTTTCCCGCATTTTCAAAGAAAAGAAGTAATGGATTCTTGGGAGAAAAAAGAAACTGCTGAACCGAATTTTAGGGAAAAATTTTTTATGAAAACGTCTATGTTTAAAAAATTTTTTATATTTTCCATAGTCTTTTTTGTCTTGGCTATAGGTTATGCTTCCTATATGTTTTTTTCCAAAAGTAATGCTGTTTTTAATGACAATATAGATATTTCTGTGCTTAGTAATGCTTTCACTGCCGGCGGGGAAGATTATCCTCTTTTACTTGAGATAGCAAACAAAAACAATTCTCCTCTTGACCTTGTTGATTTGGTGGTGGAATATCCGAAAAGTTCTCAAGTTGGTTTATCACAAGACAACGAACATCTTCGTATCTCTCTAGGAACAATTCCTGCTGGAGGAATAAAAAATGAAAGTGTAAAATTTATACTCTATGGCGAACAAGGAAGTACTCGCCCAATAAAAATTTCTCTTGAGTACAGAGTAGAAGGATCAAATGCTATTTTTGTAAAAGACAAACTTTATGATGTTTCTATAAGTTCTACTCCAATCAATCTCTCGATTGATGCTCCGACGGAAGTAAGTTCAAATCAAGATATCAATCTTAATGTGAAAGCTACATTAAATGCAACTAAGCCAGTTTCAAAAATACTTCTTAAGGTTGATTACCCGATTGGTTTTCAATTTATTTCTGCTAATCCGTCACCATATTTGGGTAACAATATTTGGAATTTAGGAGATCTTGCGCCTGGAGCAGAACGTAATATTTCTATCCTTGGTAAAATGATTGATGTTTTTGATGGAGAACAAAAAGTATTTCGCGCATGGAGCGGGTCTCAATCTTCGTCGGATAAATCTTTGATTGATGTTGTTTTTAATTCATTGGAACACACCATGTTCATAAAAAAATCTTCAATTGAAGCAAGACTTCTTGTTAATGGCGTCTATCAAAGAGAATATGCCATAGACACCAAAACTCCGATTCAGGGACAAATACAATGGTCAAATAATTTAGAAACAAAAATAAATAATTTAGAAATTCATGCAAAAATTTCTGGTAATGCAGTTAACCGTAAAACAATAACTGTAGGGCAAGGTTATTATAATTCATCTCAAGATTTAATAATTTGGGATAAAAATTCTCAAAGTAATTTTGCGGAAGTAAATCCAGGTGATTCTGGGTCTGTCTCTTTTTCTCTTTCTCCTCTTTCACTTTTCTCTGCTGCAGGCGGAATTATACCTTCTCCCACTATCAATATAGATGTTTCTGTCACAGGCCAACAAGCACAAAGCGGTGGGGCTGTCACACAATTAAGTAACTCAGAATCTAAAATTATAAGAATCCTTTCGGATCTTGGACTTTCCAATAAAGCACTTTATTATTCCGGATCTTTTACTAATACTGGACCAATACCTCCGAAAGTAGAACAGAAAACAACTTATACTATTGTTTGGTCTCTTTCTAATACCGCCAACAACATTTCAAAAGCGCAGATACGTTCTACTTTTCCTCCGTGGGTGAGATTTTTAGGGCCATTTTCTCCTGCTTCAGAAGATTTATCTTTCGATGCTTCTACAAAAGAAATAGTTTGGAATATAGGTGGAATTCCTAAAGGAACAGGCATTACCGAGGCTGGGAAAACGGTTTCTTTTCAAGTAGAACTTACTCCTTCTCTTTCTCAAGTTGGCACGACACCCACTATTATAAATGATACAATTTTGACCGGACACGATGATTTTGCTAATGTAGATGTGAGAGTTAATAAAACGTCACTAGATACTCGACTTCTGAATGATCCTAATTTCTCAGTTAATGGAAGTAGGGTGGTTGAATAGCTTTTAGGTGTTAGCTGATAGCTTATAGGATAAAAAATTAAAATAATATGAAAGAAAATACAGAAGAAAATTTAATGGAAAAAATAGTTTCGCTTTGCAAAAGACGAGGTTTTATATTTTCTGGTTCAGAAATTTATGGAGGGCTTGCCGGCACTTATGATTGGGGACATTTTGGAGTGGCTTTAAAAAATAATATTAAGCAATATTGGTGGAAAAAGTTTGTAGATAACAGACGTGATATGTATGGTGTTGATGCGGCTATCTTAATGAACAGTAAAGTTTGGGAGGCAACTGGCCATGTAGCTAATTTTGCAGACCCGCTTGATGGTAAACAATTTAATACAATGTTAAAGACACAAATTGGAGCAAAAAAAGAAGAAGTTGCAGTTTCTTATTTGCGTCCCGAAACAGCTCAAGGCATGTTTGTCAATTTTAAAAATACAGTGGATGCTTTTCATCCAAAACTTCCTTTCGGTATGGCTCAAATCGGCAAAGCATTTCGCAACGAGATAGCTCCGCGGGATTTTCTTTTTAGACAACGTGAATTTGAACAAATGGAAATAGAATATTTTGTTAGAAAAGAAGATTGGGAAAAATATTTTGAATATTGGAAAGATGAAATGCTTTCTTGGATGGAAGAAGTAGGTATTGATATGAATAAAATCCATGAACTTGAAGTATTAGGCGAAGAACGCGCCCATTATTCTAAGAGAACCATAGATTTCGAATTTGATTATCCTTTTGGTAAAAAAGAACTTTTTGGTTTAGCTTATAGGACAGATTTTGATTTAAAAAGTCATAAATTAGATTATATAGATGAACCTGCCCGAGATGAATCTCATTCAGGCGGGGAAAAAAATAAAAAAATAATTCCTCATGTTATAGAACCAACTTTTGGTATTGATCGTGCTGTTCTTGCTATTTTGCTTTCTGCTTATCATGAAGATCAGAAAGGAGGGGAGACGCGAGCTTATTTAAAGTTTAAGCCTTCTATGGCTCCAGTTATTTGCGCTGTTTCGCCATTACTAAAAAATAAACCGGAGTTAGTGGAATATGCTAATATAAAAGTATTTGCTCTACTAAAAGCAGAATTTGGCCGAGTGATTTGGGATGATAATGGCAATATCGGTAAACGTTATCGCCGACAGGACGAAATTGGAACACCATTTTGCATTGTAATAGATTTTGATACTTTGACTGATGATACTGTCACTGTTCGCGATAGAGATACAGGAGAGCAAGAAAGAATAAAGGTAGAAAGTTTGATTGATTATATAAAAAATAAATTAGATTAATCACCACCCCCAACCCCCTCCTCCACAAGGAGGGGGGAAAATTCATGAAATTCACAAAAAAAGTTTTACATAATGGACTTCGAGTGATAACAGTGCCGATGAAAGACAATCCAACGGCCACTGTTTTAGTATTAGTGGAAGCGGGGTCAAAATATGAAACGAAAAAGATAAATGGTTTATCTCATTTTTTGGAGCATATGTGTTTTAAAGGAACAATAAAAAGACCCAAAGCTATAGATATTTCCAAAGAACTAGATGCTCTTGGTTCTCAATATAATGCTTTTACTGCCCAAGAATACACTGGATATTACGCTAAGTCTGACGCCAAACATTTTGGTCAAATTTTTGATGTGGTTTCAGATATTTATTTGAATTCCACTTTTCCAGAAGCAGAAATGCAAAAAGAGAAAGGGGTCATTATTGAAGAGATAAATATGTATGAAGATATGCCTAATCGGCATGTTCAAGATTTAATAATGCAACTTTTATATGGCAATCAACCAGCAGGATGGAATATCGCTGGTGAGAAAAAAAATATTTTAAACATGAAACGTAGCGATTTTATAAAATATAAAAAAGCCCATTATCTGCCAGAGGCCACCGTCATAGTAGTGGCTGGGAAGGTAACAGAGAAAGAAGTTTTGAAGGAAGTAAATAAAGTTTTTGATAAAATTCCACGAGGAAGAAAAGCTCAAAAATTAAAAGTAAAAGAAAAACAAACGAAACCACAGACCTTAATTAATTTTAAAAAGACAGATCAAACACATTTTGTTTTGGGAGTCCGTAGTTATGATTTATTTAATAAAAAAAGTGCCGTACTTTCTGTTTTGGCTGGAGTTTTGGGTGGAGGAATGAGCTCTCGACTCTTTCAGAAATTGCGCGAAGAAATGGGAGTTGGTTATTATGTACGCGCTTATAATGATGCTTATACTGATCATGGATTTTTGCAAATTTCGGCTGGGGTAGATAATAAAAGAATTTATGAAGTTATTCAGGCAGTGCTGGAAGAATGTAGAAAGCTTAAAACAAAAAAGATTTCGAAGGACGAATTAAATAAAGTGAAAGAATGTTTAATTGGCAACATGAAACTTTCTCTTGAATCAAGCGACGATATTGCGAATTTCTATGGTGGACAAGAATTATTAAAAAAAGAAACAAAAAATTCAGAAGAAAAAGCTAATGAAGTTAGAAAAGTAACAGCAAACCAAATTAAACTTCTGGCGAATTATATCTTTAAAAATAATAAACTTAATTTAGCACTTATTGGACCTTTTAAAGACAAGGCTAAGTTTTTAAAAATATTGAAATTCTAGGCGTTTTTGTGGTATTATATCTATATGCCACCTAAGAACAATATTACTTCTATTTCAATAACTACCAGCACATTAATCCGATTTTTTTTAGTAGCAATTGGCTTATTCCTGATTTGGTATTTAAGAGATTTAGTTCTTGTTATTTTTTCTGCTATTATATTAGCTTCTTTTGTAGAATCAGCTATACCTCATTTTAGAAAGATAGGAATCAACCGAATTTTCGGGGTAGTTATCGTATATCTCTCTACGGTTATTATTTTAGCTCTTTTGTTTTATCTTTTTGTTCCACTTTTAATAACAGAAGTTTATAATTTTTCTGTTTTTCTATCCTCTTACATTCCCAATAATGCAATTCTAAATTATTTCACCAATGATGCATTTGGGGGTGCTAAAGATATTATAAATAATCTTTCACACAGTCTCTCTCTCACCACTCTCTTGGAAACTTCCAAAGCATTTATTTCTAATCTTTCTGGTGGATTTTTTCAAGTGATTGCTGTAGCCTTCGGAGGTATTTTTAATGTGATATTGATTGTGCTTATTTCTTTTTATCTTTCAATTCAAGAAAAAGGAATTGAGAAATTCTTAAGAATTATTTTACCTATCAAATACGAAGAATACGCGGTAGATTTGTGGGAACGTTCACGTAAAAAAATTGCCTTATGGATGAAGGGGCAACTGCTTTTGGGCGTACTTATCACCATTTTGACCTACCTAATGTTATCTCTCATGGGAATTCAATATGCCCTTCTTTTATCTATTATTGCAGGCATAATGGAGCTTGTGCCATACGGTATTTTAGTTGCGCTTATTCCAGCTGTTTACTTTTCTTTTCTTTCTGGAGGTCTCTCAACCGCTTTAATGGTTACTGGGGGTTATATAATACTTCACCAATTTGAAGTCTTTCTTTTTTCTCCTCTTGTTATAAAAAATGTGGTAGGCCTTTCTCCCCTTGTAGTAATTATTGCTGCTGTAGTCGGTTTTGAATTGAGTGGATTTTGGGGTTTGGTTTTAGCTATTCCTGTGGCTGTCTTTTTGATGGAATTAATAAGTGACTTGGAAAAAAAGAAAACTTCTTTTAGAACAAATAATGAAAACTAAAAGTTTTTACATCACAACAACCCTTCCTTATGTAAATGCGCCACTTCATATGGGGCATGCGCTTGAACTCATACGAGCAGATGCGATTGCTCGTTATAAAAAACTTTCTGGATACGATGTTTATTTTAATACTGGAACGGACGAGCATGGAATAAAAATTTACGGAAAAGCTCAAGAGAAGGGAGTAGAAATTCAAAATTTTGTTGATGAAGCATTTGAAACTTTCAAAAACCAACTAAAAATGTTTGGCATTACTGAGGAAGCGCATTTTATTCGCACCACTGACAAACATCACATAGAATCCGCGCAATATTTTTGGAAACTTGTTGCTCAAAATGGTTTTATTTATAATAAAAATTATGAGGCAAAATATTGTATTGGTTGTGAAAGTGAAAAAACAGATTCTGAATTAGAAAATGATGAATGCAAAGAACATCCGGGGGTTAAAGTTTCTATAATCAATGAGGAAAATTATTTTTTTAAGTACTCAGCTTTTCAAGAAAAATTGCTCAAATTTTATGAAGAACGTGGAGATTTTGTAATACCAGATTTTCGTTTTAATGAAATGAAAATATTCGTTGCTAATGGTTTGCAAGATTTTTCTATTTCACGACTTAAAACAAAAATGCCTTGGGGAATAGAAGTGCCAGAAGATCCAGAACATGTAATGTATGTCTGGTTTGATGCATTGATTAACTATATTTCTACTCTTGGTTGGCCCGCCTCTGCTGAAGCTTCGGCGGGCAAGCCCGAAAATTTATTTACCAAATTCTGGGTTAATGGCACACCTACGCAATATTGTGGAAAGGATAATACTCGTTTTCAGGGTGCTATGTGGCAAGCTATGTTAATGGCTGCCGGTTTACCGAATTCTCATCAGATTGTGGTAAATGGTTTTATCACTGGTGAAGGTGGAATTAGAATGTCTAAAACGTTAGGTAATGTTATTGACCCGAGAGACGTTGTTAGTGAATATGGAGTAGATGCTTTACGGTACTTTCTTCTAAGAGAAGTAAGTAGCTTTGAAGACAGTCCGTTTACTTTGGAACGATTTAAAGACGCATACAATTCAGGTTTGGCCAATGGGTTGGGGAATTTAGCTTCAAGGATTTTAACTCTTTCCGAAAAATATCTAGAAAAGTGTCCAGAGATTCCGGAGCGAACGGATTTTACAGAATATTTTAAAATATATGAAGAGTTTGATATTAAAAAAGCAATGGATTATATTTGGGATAAAATACAAAATCTTGATAAAAAAATTCAAACAACTGAGCCGTTTAAAGTTATAAAAATTGACGAAAAAAAAGGAAAAGAAATTATAAAAGAATTGGTCTTAGAGTTGTATCAAATTGCTAGAATGTTAAATCCCGTGATGCCAGAAACAAATGAAAAACTAAAAAAATTAATTCGTGAAAACAAAAAACCAGAAAAACCTTTGTTTTTTAGAAAAGAATAATATGATTCCTAAATACATAGACATACATGCTCACGTAAATTTTAAGGCTTTTGAAAAAGACCATAATGTTGTTATTCGTAGGGCATTAGATAGTGGCACTTGGTTTTTTAATGTTGGTACTCAGATTGATACTTCACGTGAAGCAATCAGAATGGCTCACAGATATGAAGAAGGCGTGTATGCAATTATTGGATTACACCCCATACATACCGATAAATCATTTCATGACAAGCAAGAATTGGGAAATGAAGGAGAAGCATTTACTTCACGTGGAGAAATTTTTGATAAAAAAATTTATTTAGAACTTGCTGGAGATTCAAAAGTTGTAGCCATAGGAGAATGTGGTCTTGATTATTTTCATATGGAAAAAAATTCTGTAGAAAAACAAAAAAAAGCATTTATTAAGCAAATAGAATTAGCAAATGAAGTAAAAAAACCATTAATGTTACATGTTAGAGATGCCCGTCCGAACGGAGATTCATCCGAGCGGGCTTATGCTGATACACTTAAAATTTTAAAAAAACATGCAAAAGTAAAAGGAGTAGTTCATTTTTTTGTTGGAAATATAGAAGAAGCAAAAAGTTTTTTAGATCTTGGTTTTATGCTTTCTTTTACTGGAGTAATTACGTTTACTCATGATTACGACGAGGTTATAAAAAGTATTCCTCTTAATATGATATTAGTTGATACAGATTCACCTTATGTTTCTCCAGTACCTCATCGCGGGAAACGCAACGAACCTTCTTTTGTTAAAGAAATAGTAAAAAAAATTGCTGAAATAAAAGATCTTCCTGAAATTGAAGTAGCAAAAATTATTGTAGCAAATGTTAAAAATCTTTTTGACATTTAGAGACAAAATTGCTAGTATATTTGAGTCTCATTTGTTCCGGCCTTGAAGTCGGAACACAAGCCCGCTAAAGGACGGGTAAAGGTCCACAATGGGATTTATTAAAAATAATTGAAATATTTGGAAAATGACAGATAAAAATAATGAAGTAGAAACAAATTCTCGTATTTACGAAGTGGGGTATCTTTTGGCATCTACTCTTTCCGAAGAAGAGGTACCTGTTAAATATGGTAATTTAAAAGATCTTATTGTTAGTTTGGGTGGAGAAATAATTTCAGACGAAATGCCTAAAATGATTTCCCTTGCTTACTTGATGTCTAAAGTTACTCAAAATGTACGAAATAAATTTGATTCGGCTTATTTTGGTTGGGTTAAATTTGAAATAAATCCAGAAAAAGTTTTGGAATTAAAGAAAAAATTAGATGTCGATTCAAACTTTGTTAGATTTTTGATATTAAAAACAGTCAGAGAAAATACTATTGCTGCTAAAAGATTTGTACATAAAGATTTTAGAAGAAGAATATCAACAATAAAAAAAGAAGGAGAAAATGAAGTAGTTGTGCCTATTAACAAAGAAGAAATAGATAAAGAAATAGATGCCATGGTCGCATCATAAATTATTATTAATTAATTTATAGTGTCTAGTTACTAGAACCTAGAAGCTAGAAACTAATCAAAAACATGTATTTAAATAAAGCAATTGTAATAGGAAATCTTACTCGCGATCCAGAACTTCGTTCTCTTCCTTCAGGCATAAAAGTTTGTTCATTTTCTCTTGCTACTAATCGTGTTTGGAAAGATAAAAATGGGGCACGCCAAGAAGCTACTGATTATCATAATGTTGTAGTTTTCGGGCGCCAAGCAGAAACGGTTGCGCAGTATATGAAGAAGGGAAGCTCTATGTTAGTGGAAGGCAGAATGCAGACTAGAAGTTGGGATGACAAAACAAGTGGAGAGAAAAAATATCGCACAGAAATAGTAGCAGATCGTACCCAATTTGGCCCCAAGAGTGCAGGATCCAATACTTCCGTCCAAAGTGCAACTTCGGAAAAAACAGGTAATGGTAAAGGTCCAGAAGAAATTGACACCATAGAATATCCAGAAGAAGACATTAACCCTGAAGATATTCCATTTTAAAAAATTATGAAACAAGATTATTTTTCAACCAACAATATAAAATATATAGATTACAAGGATATTGAAATTCTAAAGAAATTTTTAAATCCTAATGGCAAGATAATGAATCATAAACGAACAGGGGTGACCATGAAGAATCAACGCCAATTAGCCACAGCCATTAAGAATGCTCGATTTTTAGGCCTGCTTCCGTTTATTGCTAAATAAAACATGCTTCAATATAACGAAATTAGAGAAAAAAAAATTATCATTTATAATGATGAACCTTGTGAAGTAATAGATTCTCATGTGGCCAGAACTCAACAAAGAAAACCTCAAAATCAGGTGAAATTAAAGAGTTTAATTTCTGGCAAAACAATCGCTGCTACTTTTCACGTATCAGATACAGCAGATGAAGCGGATGTGGAAAAGCGCGAAGTTAAATTTTTGTATCACAATAGAGGTGAGTATTGGTTTTGTGATATAGATAATCCTAAAAATAGATTTGAACTAGATTCATCTTTAATTGGTGATGCAGGAAAATTTTTTAAAGAAAATAGAATTGTCACTGCTTTAATTTGGACTAATGAGGATGGAGAAGAAAAAACAATAAGAATAACTCTGCCAATTAAAGTTGAATTTAAAGTAAAAGAAGCACCTCCGGCTGTTCGTGGAGATACTTCTAAAAGTGGAAATAAAATAATTACTTTAGAAAATGGCACGACCTTAAGTACTCCGATGTTTATCGAAGAAGGGGATACTATTCGCGTGAATACTGAAACTGGAGAATACGTCGAGCGAGTTTAAACTTGTCAACCTGCCAGGTTGACAAGTTTTATGTGTTTTGAGAGAATATAAATATGGTTGGAGATATTTATCATATCTGTAATAGAGGAGTAAGAAAGGAGAAGATTTTTGACAACGATTCTGATTATTTGAGGTTTATTTTAAATTTGTATCGATTGAATAATAAAGGTGAAAGTTTAAGAATAAATCCATATAGAAAATTCATAGATTCTTTCCCAGAGCAAGAAAAAATTGTTGAAGTTTTGAAATGGACTTTATTACCAAATCATTACCATCTTCTTTTGTATGAAAAAGTTGATGGTGGAGTTTTAGAATTTGTAAAAAGACTTGGTAATTCATTTACCAAATACATTAATATCAAAAGGGAAGCCAGTGGTTATTTATTTCAAAATTCTGCACGCATTATTCAGATAACAAATAATCGGCATTTTTTATACATACCTTTTTATATAGATTTGAATATTTTTGATTTGTTTAAAAAAAATAATCTTTCCAAAAAAGAAAAATTAGATTTTTTAAAAAATTATAGGTGGTCTAGTTTCAAGGATTATTTTGGAGAAGGAACTTCTGAGTTTTCAAAAATTATAAATAAAGATTTATTTTATGAGAATTTTGATGTTGCGTCTGATGAATATTTGAAAGAAATTTTAGATTTGTTTGAAGAAAGAAAGTACAAGAAACTTGTCGACCTGGCAGGTTGACAAGTTAGTTAAATTTTTTATGAAACAACTTAAATTAATAAATCCAGAAAATGTTTTTGAAGAAGAAGTAAAAAAATATTCTGTGCGTGAAGCAGGGAGAGCGGTTGTTATTGATGAAAATAATAAAATTGCACTTCTACATGTGTCGAAAGAAAATTATTATAAGTTGCCAGGGGGGGGTATAGAAGAAGGAGAAGATAAAATGTCTGCCCTGAAACGAGAATGTCAAGAAGAAATAGGATGTGATATTGAAGTTGTAAATGAGATTGGTTTCATCGTTGAGTATAGAAAAATATTTAGTCTTAAACAAATTTCATACTGCTATTTGGCAAAAGTTAAGGGTAAAAAAAGAACACCTAATTTTACAGATGACGAAAAAGGGGGTGGTTTTGAACAGGTATGGTTGTCTTATAATGAAGCCCTAAAAGTTTTAGTAGAAAGTAAAACAATAAGTATAGAGGGAAAAGATTATATCGTTCCAAGAGATATAATTTTTTTAGAAGAAGCTAGAACAAAACTTGTCAACCTGGCAGGTTGACAAGTTTTTATATTTGCTCTGTAAATTTTTTTCTGATTTCTTTTAATATTTGGTCGGAGATTTTTTTATTTTCTTTCAAAAATGTGCGAGTAGAATCATAACCAACACCTAATTTTATTTTCTCTTTTGGTTCTTCGTTTGGTACATAGAAATATGAATTTCCAACTTTTTCCAAGATATCAAATTTTTCTCCCAAGGCGATGATTTCACCCTCTTTGGATATTCCTTCATTGTAAATAATATCAAACTCTGTTTGTTTAAACGGCGCCGCTACTTTATTTTTCACCACTTTCACGCGGGTGCGATTGCCGACAATATCTTCTCCTTTTTTGATTTGGGCGATTTTGCGAATATCTAAACGAACAGAAGTGTAAAACTTCAAAGCTTTGCCTCCGGGAGTAGTTTCGGGATTGCCGAACATGACGCCGATTTGCATGCGGATTTGATTTATAAAAATAACCACAGTTTTGCTTTTAGCCACAATAGCGGTCAGTTTGCGGAGCGCCTGAGACATCAATCTGGCTTGCTTGCCAACATGATATGCTCCCATATCTCCTTCTATTTCATCTTTAGGGGTGAGAGCGGCCACTGAATCAACCACAATCACATCAATTTTTCCCGTTCGCACCAAACTTTCAACTATCTCCAGCGCTTGTTCACCGGTATCTGGTTGGGAGATAAGTAAATTATCAATATTCACTCCAAGTTTTTTTGTATAATCCGGGTCCATAGCATGTTCGGCATCTATGTAGGCGCAGACCCCGCCCAGTTTCTGGGCTTCGGCCACTATGTGCAGAGAAAGGGTTGTTTTGCCGGACGATTCCGGTCCGAATATTTCAATAATTCTTCCGCGCGGTATGCCGCCCACCCCCAAAGCCATATCTAATCCGATGGATCCGGTCGGAATTGTGTTCACATCCACTTTTGGTGAATCACCGAATTTCATAATGGCCCCTTCTCCAAATTTTGCCTGAATAGCCCTTATGGTATCATCAAGCATTGATACCCCCACTGTTTTGTCTTCTTTTTTCTCTTTTTTCTTCATAGATTTTTAATGAATGAAATGAATATAAAAATCATAACCCTGTTAAATGTCCTTCGGACAATTTTTGCTTTGCAAAAATTATTTAACGGGGTCAAATAAAATATACTCACTTCGTTCGTTATTTTATAAGTTGATAATTTTTCTCATCACTATTTCCAAACTTATCTTTGGCTTTAATACTAATTACATTATAACCTGAAAGCAAGGCTATTGTCTCGTCAAAATTTCCTTTTTGATCTACTGAAATTGGACGATCGTTCAAGGTTAAATAAATGGCATTTTTAGCATTTCCCGTTATTTTTCTTATTCCAGAGGCCTTGCCTATAGAATCCATAGGCAAGGCCTCTGTGGTTGCTATATTTACATCTGTTATTTTTACTCCAAAAATCACATCTTTAGATATAAAAAAAGAATAAACAATAATAAAAAGCAAAAAAACAGATAAAGAACCTATTTTTAATATTTTTTTCGCATCTGTGTTCATTACATTACATTTTCCCCATTCTCATCACGATCAATTTTTTCCAAAACTTCTCTCGGCTTGGCGCCATCACCCGCGCTGATTACTCCGCGTTCTTCCAATTTATCCATTAATCGGGCTGCCCGAGCATAACCCAATTTTAATTTTCTTTGCAAATATGAAGTTGATGCTTTACCAGCTTCTATCACACACAATCTTGCTTCCTCATACATTTCGTCATCGTCATCATCATTATCTAAAGTACTTTCGAAAATACTTTTGTCAGCTGAGATAGAACCCGTTGTTAAAGATATTTCATCACCTATTTCATCTTTATATGCATCTGACAAATATTTCACCACTTTTTTTACTTCATCTTCTGAAATAAATGCTGACTGTAAACGTTCTGGCTGGGCATCTCCGGAGGAATACAACATGTCTCCGGCGCCCAAAAGTTTTTCTGCTCCGCCAGCATCTAAGATAGTGCGTGAATCAACTTGTGAAGAAACTTTCAAAGCAACACGGGCTGGAATGTTAGCTTTAATCAAACCAGTGATGACATTTACTTCCGGACGCTGAGTGGACAAGATTAAATGTATGCCAACGGCTCTAGACATCTGGGCTAAACGAACAATAGCGGATTCCAACTCTCTTGGATAAGTACTCATAATATCTGCCAACTCATCTATCACAATAACTATGTATGGCAAACGATCGGCATCAACTTCTGTTTTTACCCCATCGCTATCTGTCTTAACTTTTTTTGGATTTTTACCAAATACATTTGCATGATAAGACTCTATATCTCGCACAGATTCAGCTTCCAAAATATCGTAACGACGGTCCATTTCTCTAGCTGCCCATTTGAGAGCCAAAATTGTTTTCTTAGCCTCAGTTATGACGGGAGTAAGCAAATGCGGAATGTTATTATAAAGTGTAAGTTCTACCCGTTTTGGGTCTATTAAAATAAATTTCAAATCATCCGGTCCGTTTCTATAAAGAAGAGAAGTAATCATGGCGTGGATACTGACTGACTTTCCAGAACCAGTGGTTCCAGCCACTAGACAATGAGGCATTTTTGCAAGGTTGCCAAATATTGCTTTACCTGAAATTTCCCGTCCGAGGGCAATGGTCAAAGGTTTTGAAGAATTTTGAAACTTGCTGTCTCTTAAAAGGGTAGCCAACCCAACTATTGATTTTGATTTATTTGGAATTTCAATACCAACCAGAGATTTGCCTGGAATCGGAGCTTCTATGCGAATCGGATGGGCTGCCAGAGAAAGCGCTAAGTCATTTTGTAAACCAACAATGCGCGAAAGTTTTACTCCTTCGGCTGGTTTTAATGCATAACGGGTGACGGTTGGCCCGACGGTTATTTCATCCATCTCAACTTCTATGCCAAAATTAAGAAGTGTGCGTTTTATAATATTTGCATTTGCTTTGATGTCTCCAGTATTTGGTTTTCCTTGATCTTCTTCAAGTAATGAAAGTGGGGGAGGAACGTAGCTAGAGTTTAGCTTATGGCTTTTAGCTTTCAGTTTAGAGATTTCAAATTCTTCTTCTTTCCCGACCTGTGTCGGGATCCCGACTTTGGTCGGGACCTCCTCTGTTTTTTCTTCCGGTATGGATTTCTCCACTTCCTTCATCTCTGATTCTGTTAATTTATTAACAGAATCATCCCGAGTATTATCGAGGGATTTTTTCCTCAAAATAAAATTCCAAATATTTTTTAAAAGAGGGGAGAGATTTGGCTTTGCATCAAACATCACCAAGATTGAAATTATTAAAATCGCGCCGAGGAAAATTATACTGGCATAAACATCAAAAAGAACGACTAGTGGTGTTGATAAAATTTTTCCTAAAAATCCACCAGAATGATTTTGTGAAACGACATCTATCATACCGAGACCAGAAAGTAAAAACATCGTTCCACTGATGGCGCGCGTCCAGCCGATATTTGGAGTTTCTGATTTCAAAAATGAAGAACCAAGCAATATAAAAAGAAGAGGGAGAAGAACATAACCAATACCCAGAAAATAATTTAGAAAATCATAAATAAAATTTCCTGCCTTTCCCGCTCCACTGAACATAGACATCAAAAGAAACAAGGCAAGAACAAAAAAAAGAATTGCCCAAATAGTATGTTTAGTTTCAATCTTTAATTTAGTCATCACTGATGGAGTGTTTTTGAAAGATTTCTGCTTGTCATTTTTGTTCTTTGCCATACGACTATTTTATCACAAATTTTTTTTATTTTCCTTATTTTAAAAAGACAAGATTATTATTTTATACTGCGCAAAAATTTTCTGCTGAAAATTTTCTATGTCCGTCGCCGTCGCGACTCCCAATGCAGTCTAAAACAACAATCTTGTCTTTTTTTTGCTTTACAAACTTTATAACTTTATAAACTTTCTACTATGGCAAGTAGTTGACTTGCCATGTCTTTTATATATAATGGACAGCATGTTAGGTGAAAATAAAAACCTAAAAGACACCTCTAAAGATTCTCTAAAAGACTCTGAACGAAAGTCCTTAATGACTTCGTACGGGGCAGGCACCTCAGACATGTCTTTTACGTTAGCTTATACTAAAACAAGTAAACTCATTACCGCCCTATACATGGTAACGGACACGATGGAAAAAGAAGAACCACTACGTCTTAAATTAAGAACATTAGGCGTAGATATTTTATCGGACATCACTATGTCAAGGGGCATCTTTGACATACAGAAAATAGAGCAGATTTTATCTTTTTTGAACATTGCTTTTGATGTCAGAATGGTCTCCGAAATGAACTGTAACATCTTGAGAAAAGAGTTTGCAGAATTAAAACAATCTATACAAGAATTCACCACTAAAAATAATCTTTGGTTTGAGGAATTTACGAAGGACAGTCCTTCACCAAAAGTTGTGTCTTTTAATAAAGGACACGCTACCAGAATTGGTGTCCAAAAGGGAAGTACTCTAATGGACGCCTTGAATAAAATTGGACATGCAGAAAGTTTTCAAATCTTAAAAGATAAAAGACGAGAAGAAATTATAGCTATTATAAAAGCTTGCCCGTCCTCTGGCGTGGATAAAAAAAATAATAGTGGTACAGAAGGCCTGCCCGCCAATTTAAGGGCGGGAG
>ERZ1292630.2750-Hain-H41-02um-R3-2750-length-15977-cov-7_pt1 | contig 15977 bp, 12 predicted proteins | sample MGYA00564408_ERZ1292630 | MGnify/ENA primary metagenome ERZ1292630 (study PRJEB36523, sample SAMEA6512641) | groundwater metagenome | collected 2019-01-08 | study: AquaDiva: Metagenomics assemblies of 32 groundwater samples | reverse complement strand
CGCGCGCCAGGCGGGGGCGGCGGCGGAGACGGCGGGTAGGGCGGCTATGAGGAGCGTGGCCAGGAGCGGCGCGGTCAGGAGCGGCAAGAAAGATCGTTTCAGGGGAGGTACCTCCGGAGGGGGCATGACCTTCGTACCCCTCGGCCTGGTGATGGTTCCTACCGCAGACGTTGACGGCTCCGGCTCACTTTCTTAAGATTCGCGCGCCCCCGAGATTTGCCCCGTTCCCGAGACGACCGAGCGCGGTCCCCCCACGCGGCACTTAGCGTCGCAGTCCAGAAAGTCTCCGAATTCGTGACTTTCTGGCCTCTCACGGTAACTCCCCCGCAAAGTCAACCACGATGCCCAGCCGCGATCTGAACCACGACATCCGCCTCTTGACGCGCGCCGCCCGCGCGGGGGTCATCACCCTCCAGGAGGCCGTCCACGTGCTCGGCCTCGAGCCGCGACCCGCGACCATCCGAATGGCGGGCCTCACCGCCCGGGGCTGGCTGAGGCGAATCCGGCGCGGGGTATTTCTCGTCATTCCTCCCAAGACGCCGGTGCCGCAGGAAGAAACCGCGCGAGATGAGGGCGCGCTAGCGGAGGCTCTCTTCGGGCCCTGCTTCTTCGGCGGCTGGAGCGCCGCCGCGCAGTGGCACCTCGATCGAGGGAACCGCCGAGCAATCCTGATCGTGACAGCCGCGCGCGTGCGGCGGACCAGCGTCCGCGCGGAAGGGCATCGCTTCCACCTGGTCCATGCTCCCCTGGGGCGCATCCACGGCCCGGACGTCCTCCGCCCGCGCCCGTGGAGCGCGCCGGTATCGGGCCCCGCGCGGACGATCGTGGACGCGCTCTGCCGGCCCGGCTGGCTTGGAGGCGCGGTCTATCTCGCCGACGCGCTCGTGACCTACCGGCAATCGGCCCACTGGGACGAGGAGCAGTTCGCCGAAGTCTTGCGTGTGGTTGGAACGGGCGCGGCGCACCGGAGGCTCGGCTTTCTGATGGTGGCGAAACGGATCGAAGCCGGGGACCTGTTTCAACAGGCGGTTGCCGGACGCACCGCCGGCGTGGTCGATCTCGATCCGGGGTCGCCGCCCGAGGGCCCGATCGACTCGTTCTGGGGCGTCCGGCGGAACGTAAATCTGGAGGGGTGGGATCTCCCCGAGGACGACGACGTCGAGGACGATTTCATCGAAGGAGTCGACGACCCGGACCCCTGAGCGCCTATGGGGGGGGACCATTGCCGCTTCGGGGTCGACGATGGCTACTCCTGCATTGTCACCGCGGGTGCCGTGGTAGCATTCTTGCGCGAGCCCCACGGTCTTCCACTTCGGTGAGTTCCGGTTTTTCTTCTTCTCGCGCGAAGAGGAACGGCCCCACATTCATGCCGAGCGTGACACTGGCCATGAACTGGGGACTGCGTTCAGCCGCGATTGCGAAGGCAGAGAGGGTGATTCGTGAACGCCAAAGCGAAATCAAGCAAGCCTGGGACGAGCACTTCGGCGCCTGAGGTGACGAACATCTCGCCGCACGGACTCTGGCTGTTCGTGGACGGCAGTGAGCACTTCCTCTCATTCGAAGAATTCCCGTGGTTCGAAAATGCGACCGTCGGTGAGATCCATGCGGTCACTCGGCCATCGAAGAACCGACTTCGCTGGGCGAGTCTGGATGTCGATCTCGCACTCGACTCGATCAAGGACCCAGGTGGTTACCCGCTCGTCGCGCGCGATCGTCCGGTAAGTTCTAGGACCAGCGCGGCGACGCCGACGCGGAAGCCAGCGACCGCGAAGCCTCGGAAGCCCTCTCGGCGGTAATGGACGCCTGCGTGGGTCCCCGAAGCGCGCCCGGCAGGCGCGCACCGATTCAACGGAGGTGTGCCATGATCCGATCCGTGCTCTCCACGCTGGTCGCCGCTCTCGTGCTCCTAGCGCTGGCTCCCAGCCCCGCGGCCGCGACCGAGTTCGCGGCGGCCCGACCGGCCCTCCTTCCGTTGAATCTACCGGCCTCCCCGGTGGCATTGGCGACGATCCCGGCTCCACGGCCGGTCGCGGGATGGACCTTTTTGGGATGCTGGAAGTCCCGCCCGTGGGTGACCACCTGTCTCGATGTGTACCGTGACGAGGCGGGCGCGCTCTACACGTGCAAGGCCTGCGGCACGACCGGCAATCCCTCGAAGGGGAAGTGCCGCGCCACGACCCAGGCGAATCTCGACGCCGGCACCTGGTGTTCCGCGACCGAGTAGGAAGAAGGGCAGCGAAGGGGTCGGGCCGGTCCCCGGCTCGACCCCCGCATGATCGAACGATCGAGCCGTAGAAGCCCCAAATCTCGCTTTTCCACTGGCCCCCCACCGGCTACGCTGCAGCCCCAATGGACCCGACCCTGCCGGACGACACCCGCCCGCCCTCCTCGCACCCATCCTCGCGCGCCGACTCGCTTGCGGCCGCCAAGGTGAATCTCTAAGCCGTCAAGCCCTCGCCGGCTTTCTAGCTTGTGCGGGTTTGGGACGCGTGGGAGCCGGCCATCTCATCCGAAGTTTCCGCCTCGTGGCCGCGCAGTCTTGTAGGTAAAGATTGATAAGCGTCTGGTAGGGCATCCCCGTCGACCGCGAGAGCTTCTTGAAATACTGAATCGTGTCGATCGCCATTCGGATGGTCACCGCGCGCCGCAACTTCTTAGCGTACGGATTTCGACTCGCCTCCGAGAAATCGTATTCCTTCCTCATTGCATCCACCTCTTGGCGTCCTGTCAGGCCGTCGCGGCCTCCTCGAATGTGACTCCGTGCTTCTTATGGTTGCTTAGCGCCTTCTCGTTGTCCCACTCGAATCCGATTTCCGCCACCCGTACCTCCACGCCGAGAGTACATACAAAGTATGTACCTCCAACCCCAGCCTGTCAACTCTCCTCCAACTCACCCCACACCTCCCGCAACGCCCCACGCTTCACCCGCGCCGCGCGCTCCAGCACGCCGATGGCGCTCCCGGCGCCCAGCGTGAGCGACTTGTCGCGGCGGGGGATGGTGCGGGCGTACTTCCGGAGCCGCGCCAGGAGCGTCACGGCGTCCTGGTGGGCCCCCAGGAAATCCTGCAGCGCCACGATCCGCTTGGCCCGCGCCGTCGCGTCCGCGCCCAGGACCGGGGCCAGAAACTCCAGCGTGTAGCGAAGCCGCTTCGCCTCCAGACGGACGGCGTGGAGTGCTTCGGGCTCCATCGTCCGCTCGGCTTCGGCGTACGCGGCCTTCAGCGCCTGCTCGGCCTCGGCCACCAGGCGTGGCGCCACGTGATAGGCGGGGGCGCCTCCCGCGGGGACCGTGGCGCCTCGAGGCGGTCCCACCGCGATCCATTCGCGCGCGGCTTCCATAAGCCCGGCATAGCGCTCCGAATCGAGCGCCTCCACCAGCGCGACCCGCTGCTCGTTACGCCGAATCGCAAGGCCGGTCGCGAAAACCGACAGCGCGGCGCGTTCCTCCGCCGTCGCCTCCACCTCCATCGCGGCCACGCGCTCCAATCCCACGTCCAGATCGCGCACGCGTCCCAGCGCGCGGCCGATGTAGCGGAGATCCTCCGCGAAGCGCGTGCGCGTCTCCTCGGGGATCGCGCCCGCGAAGACCTCCAGCGCCATCCGGAGCCGCCGCGAGGCGACCCGCATGTCGTGGAGGTACTCCAGATCGACGCCGAGGCGTGTTCCCGGCTCGTTCCACGCCAGGCGCCCGAAGTGCCGCGCCAGCGTCTTCCACACCACGTCCAGCAGCCGGTCGCCCAGGTCTGCGGCGTAGGCACGCTCGTCGCGCTCGGGCGCGGTCAGTCCCGCGGCGGCGAGGGCGGAGGCGAGTTTGGAGTCGGCGTTGGCGCGGATGCGCGCGACCACGCGGAGCCGCTCGGGAATGCCTAGCCCCTTCAACGGCCAAAGCAGCGCGGTCACCGGTCCCGGCTCGAACGCCTCGCTCCCCCTCGGCAGCACGTCCGATGCCGGGGCGTCCTGCGCCCACTCGGTGCGGACCATCGCCTCCTCGCTCCGCGAGCGGAGCGTCTTCGCCTCCAGTCGCACGCGCCGCCCGTCGGCACGGAGCCGCAGCGCGATCCCCGCGCGGTAGAGAGTCCAATCCTCCGTGTCGAGGTAGCGGTCCTCGCGCGTCACGTCCGTCTGAGGCTCCAAGCGAAATCCAGCCGCTTCGATCGTGGCGCGGTGAACGACGACGGCATGGAATCCCCCGGCCCGGTCAGTCGCGCGCGGCGGCGCGGAGCGCGCCCGGCTGCATCAGCCACTGGAGCGTGCCGGCTCCGGGCTGCGGGCGCCCCGGGAAGGTAACGAGCGCCGCGGCCCCTTTCTTGAACAGTAAAGAGGCGTGGTTGTGAGGGCCGGCCAGGAGGAAGGCCGTGAAGCCGCTCACGTGGGGCTCGTGGCCGACGATGGCGATCGTCTCCTCGGGGAAGGCGAGGAGGGCCTTGGCGGTGTCGTCGAAGTCGCCCCCCGGCTCCAGATGCGGCTCCACCGACAGCTCCAGGTCGGGAGCGACGGCGTCGCGGAGGATCTCGGCCGTCTGGCGCGCCCGGACCAGGGTGCTCGAGACGATCCGATCGGGGCGCGGAGCGACCTCCTTCAGGCCCCGGGCGGCGATCCGGAACTTGTGGATCCCTTCCGGAGTCAGCGGGCGGTCGTCGTCCCAGGGAAAGGCGGGGTCGCCCCGATCGACGGCAATGGCGTGGCGAACGATGAGAAGGTTCATCAGATGGTAAGTTTCTCACCACCTGGGGGGTGGGTCAATGCGGGGGGTTTTCGAAGGTGGGTCATCCAGGGAGATGCGACAAGAGATGAAGATGTCAGCGAAAACAGCTATCGAACCAGGCTGGCTTCAATCTGATGTAGGAATTTGCCGATAGCGATAGGCGCCTGCATGGGCCTGGGCTGGCAGCGAACACCTTTTTCCCAATGGCGCGCACCGTCTCGACTGCAGGCGTAAAATCACCGTCAGCCGAGAGAAGGTACGCGGAATCGTACTCATCGCGGGTAGCCATGCTCACCATGTCCACGGCGATCTGGACGTCTACGGCCTTCTCTACGAATATCTTCGCCCGAGCGTGTCTGTGCCCGAGCGCCACCAAGTCCTTGTAGACCTGAATCGGGATTCTGATTTTGAGTCCACTTAGGTATCGAATTAATTCCTTGGCAGCTTCATTCTCGGTCGTTCTTGGCTCTATACGACCCATGTGGGCCGATATTCGTGAATCCTGAGCCTGCAATTGGGAAAGAAACCTGGTCTGATCACCGAGCAACTTCGGGCTCCCCATAGCACCTACATCTGCGATGTAGTATCTGGTTGCAATCCATGTTCGTTGCCCGGCGAGCTTCTCGCAAATTCTCAGATAGCTGAGGCGTCCGACATCATCTAGGCCGATCCCTCGAAGTGAGTGGTACCAATTGCTCCCGTCTATGAAGAAGATTGCTCTGTCCGAGTTCTGGCTCACCAATATCAAGCCCCCAAAAAGGAAAACCCCGGCGTCCGGCGTTGACCGGACCCCGGGGGGGTCAAGACTAGGCTTCCGTAAAAGCCTAGCGTATCAATAATTATCGGCAAGGAACGCGCAAGAATCAAGCTCTTTTGAGAGGTCCGCATATTGACGCAGCACCCTTTCGAATAAAGACTTACGACCAGATGGGGGCTCCGAAAAACAAAAACCCCGAGATCGGTGACCTCGGGGGGGGAGCGACGAGCCACATGTGACCCTGTCAGCGTCGACAGATGCATCCTATGGGCACTCCATCGCCAAAATCAAGAACGATTCCCAGGCCTCAGAATGAAGTGGTCCTACCTCATCCCCAATGCGGCCATCTGCGTGTTTCGGAACATGCCGAGCTTTGTCCGCTCCATGTCGCGCATCGGCTTGTCGGCCGGCGCGCTGCCGTCACGGAAGATGTAGCGGAGATTTCCGCTCGAGACGGGTGCGGGCGCGGTGCCGCGCGGCCCCACCGCGACGGTCCCCTCGAAGACACAGACGCAGGTGCCGGTCCTTTCCAAGATCACGGCGAACGTGGTGCCGGTCGCGCTGATCTCGGCGTCGGGGGTCGTCATGTCGAGGCGCGCGCCCTGGAAGGCAGGGCCGGTGGTGACGCGGATCTCGCCTTCCTGAACATGGAGCGCCGAGCGCCGGGCGAACCACCGTGGCGGCGAGGGAGGCAGGATGAGATCGGTGCCGCCCGTGACTTGCATCACCATGACCCCGTCGGCGCGGAGGTCGAGTTCGGCGGCGTTGGTGACTTCCACGCGCACGCCGGCCGGGATGCGCCGTCCTATGACGGAGGCATCGGTGACCGAGACGAACTTCCCGTCCAGGAGGATGGAACCTTCCCCGCGAACACCGGCGATTCGCCACGCCGGACCCTGGTTCAGAATGCCCGTGATCACGGCTACGACGAGCGCGGCGGCCACGGCGATGCCGGTCCAGAGGCGGTGACGCCCCGGGAAGGGGAGCGGCAGGATCGAGGGCTCGGGGACCTTGGCGGCTCCGCCCCGGGCCGCGCGCCCCGCGATCTCCCCGCTCGCGAACGCGGCCTTCAGCCCCGCGCGATATGCCGACTCCGGGGCGACAGGCCGCAACCCGCGCACGGCCTCGCGCGCCAGGAGCGCGTCGGCGTCGAGGCCCGCGTCGTCGCGGTCGTTCGGAATGCGCGGATCGTTCACAGGCCCTTCTTTCTCAGCAGCCGCCCCAGCTCGGCCAGGGCGCGCGAGTAGCGCTTCCGGACAGCCGATTCGTTCGCGCCGACGATGGCGGCGATCTCCTCGTACGCACGCCCGTCATAGTCGCGGAGCAGCACCACCTCGCGGAAGTCCTCCTTCAGCTCCATCACCGCTTCCTGCACGAGGCGCGCCCGCTCCGACCGAAGCAGATCCCGCTCCGGGTCGGCGATCCCGGTCGTGAGCCGGTCGGCCAGTCCCGGCGTGTCGTCGAGAGAGGCCGAGCGGCGCTCCATCCGGTGCGGCGCCGAGCGCCAGAGGTCGCGGCAGACGTTTGTCGCGATCATGGCCACCCAGGGCCCCGGATCGCGGGCCGGGTCGAGCGTGTGCGCGGCCCGGTGGATCTTGATGAAGACCTCCTGCGCCGCGTCCTCGGCGGCGGTACGGTTTCCCAGGAGGCGCGCCACGATCGAGAAGACGCGGTCGAAGTAATGCTCGAAGAAGGCCTCCAGGGCCGCGGGCTCGCGCCGCTGGAATCCCTCTAGATCGAGTACGGACGGCGTGGTGGATTGTGTCGGGTCGATTTTCATGTGGCGCTCGGCTGCAGCCTAGCACAGACGCGGCGGTGTCCGCGCCCGGCTCCGCGCGACGGTCACAAGGGAGGGCCCGGTTCGTACTGGGTGGACCACGGTCTCACGGCGACTGCCGCGGGACGAGACGCGCCGGCGCGTTGCTTCGTGGCCTTGCTCATGATGGATCGAACCACCCCGATACCGGAGGTCTGCCCATGCGCCGAATCCTTGGAGCCCTTTCCCTCGCCGCCTTCCTCGTCACGCTCTCGCTGGTTTCCGCGGCTCCCGCCGCCCAGGGACCGCCCATGGGCCGCATCTACGCGCATGACGAGCTCTATACCGTCGTGATCACCCCTCGCGATCTGCCCAACGAGGGCCGGTTCGACGCGATCTATGTTCTGGGCCCCGACCTCATGCCGGTCTCCGAAGCCGCGCCCGGCGACCCCGCCTACAACGGCGGACGATGGGAAGTCCGCATCGTCTCCTTCGTCGGGATGTCGCCGACCCAGTTCACGAACGCCGATCAGATCACCGCGGCGGCGGCCATGGGCAAGGTCACCGTCAGCGACGTCGTCCGCCGCTTCGAGTGCCCCTTGATTCCGCTCAACGGCCGCTAACGGCCGGCGGTCGGTGGCGGTTCCCGGCGGCATGGGGAACCGCCACCAGTCCCACCGCCGTCGGCTCCACCGCCACCAACGGACTATGGGCGGGACGTAGGGTTCCGCGTATCGTAACCTCCTGGACGAGCGGTGTGGCGCTGCCAGGGAGGTGAGCGATGAAACGTGTGTGGTGGTTGATCGTGGCCGCGATCACCGCGGCGATGATCCTGACGTACCTGCTCTCCAGGACGCACGCCGAGGCGGCGCCCGCCGCGGCGGCCCCGCCGGCGGCGGCGGCCCGGCCGGCCACGGCGGCGGCGCCCGCCATCGCCAACCCTCCGGGCCTCATCGCTTTCTATCCCCGCGTCGTGGCGCGGGTCGCCAAGCCGCCCGCCGAGAAGTCGCTGCGCGTTCTCTTGGAGTGGAAACACGGCGACGGCTCCCACGTGACCTTCGTCTCGCCCGGGAAGAGACTCTCGATCCTCGCGGTCCTCACGAGGGAGAAGTTCAAGAAGCCCGACCAGGCGCTCTACCTGTCGCCCCGCTACGTCGTCGCGAAGGACATGACGGCGGTGCAGGAGGGGAGGGAGCCGCTCGTCCGCGCGACCGCCGGCGAGGTGATGGACTGGGCCTACGTCTACGACCGGAACGGCGACGGTCGCGCCGATTATCTCTGCTACCTCGTGGGACCGATGCCGGTGGAGGGCGACTCCTTTCCGGCTGATTTCCCAGTCGAATCGCAGGCGCTCGACCATCAGCGGCTCGACTTCATGCTCGACCGCACCCGCTACATCTTCAGCCACGCCGCGGACGAGGACTTCGACGGGAGGGTCGACGCGATCGTCCTTCACGTGCGCGATCCCGACCGGCCGTGGGTGAAGGAATTCGCGGCGATCCTGGCGGATGGAGGCGCGGAACCCGACAGCTCGTGGACCTTCCGCGACGCGATCGCCTCGCCCACGGGCGCGCCGAAGCGGGTGAAGGGTGGCTTCGTGCGGCATCGCGCCAAGGGGAAGGACGTGCTCGTCACTGCGTCGAATTTTGCGGGGTGGACCCAGGTGCTGGGCAAGATCAACGCCGCCGCGGAGGCGACGAAGGCGCGGATCCCCCTCGCGCCTTGACGCCGCCGCCGTCGCGGCGCGAACATGGGCCCCATGGCCTCCCCCGCTAAGTCGCCGTTCCCCATCCGCTGCGCCGGTATGGACGTCGGCTCGAACGCCTTCCGCCTCGTCATCGCCGAATTCAAGACCCCGACCCACTATCGAGTGCTGGAGCGCGTCCGCGTTCCCGTGCGCCTGGGAGAGTCGGTCTTCAAGGGGGGACGCATCGAGCCGGCCACCATGGAGGCGGCGCTCGACGCCTTTCGCACCTTCCGCCGCACCATGGAGACGCACGGCGTCGTGGTCCATCGCGCGGTGGCGACCAGCGCCACGCGCGAGGCGCGAAACCGGGCGGCGTTTCTGGAGCGGATCCACCAGGAGACCGGGCTCGATCTCGAATTGATCCAGGGGACGGAGGAGGCGCGCCTGGTGGCGCTCGGCGTGCGGAGCCGGCTCTCGCTCGACCGCGGACTCTCGCTCATCCTGGATGTCGGCGGCGGCTCCAGCGAGATCGCGCTGGTGGGCCACGGCGAGATCCTCGTGGTCGAATCGCACGACGTCGGCGGGGTGCGGCTCCTGGAGCGTATCGGAAACGCGCCGCCGGAAAAGGCGCTCCGGATGATCCAGGACTCCCTGAAGACCTCCCGATTCCCGATTCTCGATTTTTTCAAGCGGCGCCGGCTGGAGCGCTTCGTCGGCACCGGGGGAAACATCGACACGATCGCCGCGCTTCTCTCGACGAACGGCGTGGCGAAGGGGCCCGACGGCGAGCGAAAGCCATCGCGCATCACGATGCCCCGCCTCCGGAAGATGCTCGCCACGCTCGCCAGGATGAGCCCCGCCGAGCGGGCGGAGCGCTACGGGCTTCGCCCCGACCGCGCCGACGTCATCGTGCCGGCGGGCTGCATCTTCGAGTACGTCGGGACGCGCGTCCGGGCGAAGGAGATCTGGGTGCCGCACGTCGGGCTGGTGGACGGCGTGCTGGTGGACGTGGCGCGCTCCGTCGGCGCCGAGGGGCTGAAGGCCCTGGAGGTGAGCCAGACGCGGAACGCGGCGGTCGCGATCGTGAAGAAGTACGACATCGACCAGAAGCACGCGAACCGGGTCGGAGCGCTGGCGCTCTCGCTCTTCGACCAGACGAAGAACCTGCACGGCCTCTCGAAGCGCGACCGGCTGTTGCTGGAGCTGGCGGCGCTCCTTCACGAAGTGGGGAACTTCATCGGCGTCGGGGGGCACCACCGGCACGCCTACTACATCATCTCGCAGACGCCGATCCTCGGCCTGAGCGACGGCGAGGTGGAGATCGTGGCCAACGTGGCGCGCTACCATCGGAAGGCGCCGCCCGATCCCAGCCACGAGGCCTACCGCGCCCTGGACGATCGCGATCGGGATCGCGTCCGCTCGCTGGCCGCCATTCTCCGCGTGGCCGACGCCCTCGACCACGATCACCGCCAGCGCGTCTCGGCCGTGCGGGCGAAGGCGCGCGGGGACGAGCTCAAGCTGTCGCTCCGGACGCGCGGCGACGTGACGCTCGATGCCTGGTCGGTCGAGGACAAGGGGGATCTCTTCCATGAGGAGTTCGGACTCAAGCCGGTGCTGGCCCGGTGAGCATGGGCGATGAGCGATAGCGAGAACGCCATCCGTCCCGTGGCGCCCGGAGCGCCTCCGATCATGTCGGTCATCGACATCGGATCGAGCGGCATCCGCATGCTCGTGGCCGAACTCCGCGGCGACGGGACGATCCGCACGCTGGAGGAACTCGACCGCCCGCTGGCGCTGGGGCGCGAGGCCTTCCGGACCGGCACGCTCTCGGCCTCCAGCATCCAGAAGGCGGTGAACGTCCTCCGCCAGTATCGCGAGCGGATGGACGCGTACGGCGTGACGCACGTTCGCGCCGTCGCCACGCACGCCGTCCGCGCGGCGCTGAACCGCGACACCTTCGTCGACCGGGTCTTTCTGGCGACCGGGATCGAGGTGGAAGTGATCGAGGGCTCCCAGGAGACGCTCCTCACCTTCGCGGCCGTCCAGAAGGCGCTCGCCACGCATCCCGAGTACCGCCAGGGGGAGGCGCTTCTCTTCGAGCTGGGAGGCGGCTCCACCGAGTGGGCTTTGCTGCGCGACGGGGAGGTGGTGGCGTCGGTGACGCACGACCTCGGCACGGTCCGGATGCGGGAGGCGATGCGGGCCGCGGAGAACGAGCGCCGCGCCAAGACGCGCCTCATGCAGCACAACGTGCGGGAGATGATGCAGGTGATTCGCCGCTCGCTCCCGTTCGGGAAGCTCTCGCTTCTCCTGGCGATCGGCTCGGAGGCGCGCTTCGCGGCGCGCGTGCTGGGGCACGCGGGCGCCGGCGGCGCGGGGGTCGGCGGGAATGGCGCGGGCGCGGACATGGCCGTGATCAGCGTGAAGGACGTGAAGAAGCTGGCGGATCAGATCCTGGCGCTCGCGCCCGACCAGATCGCGACGACCTTCTCCGTCCCACCGAACGAATCGGAATCGCTGGCGCCGGCGCTCCTGACCTACATCGAGGTGGCGAAGCTCTGCCAGCTGGACACCATCGTGGTGCCGCACGAGAGCATGCGCGACGGGCTGGTGCTCCACATGGCCCGCTCCATCCGCGAGGGCTCCACCGTCCTCTTCCCGGAGCAGACCATCGCGGCGGCGATCAACCTCGCCCGGAAATACCAGGGCGACGAGAAGCACGGACTCCACGTCGCGGCCCTGGCGCGGATCATCTTTCAGGCGACGCGCGCGCAGCACCAGATGGGGGAGCGGGAACAGCTGCTCCTGGAAGTCGCCTCCATCGTCCACGACATCGGCACGTATGTCGCGGCGCGCGGGCATCACCGCCATTCGTTCTACCTGCTCGTGAACTCCGAGGTCTTCGGCCTTTCGCGCACCGACCTCGAGATCGTGGCGAACCTGGCGCGCTACCACCGCCGCGAGGGGCCGCAGAGCGACCACCCCGCCTACGCCTCGCTGCCGCGCGCCGCGCGGCTGACGGTGAACCGCCTTGCCGGAATCCTCCGGGTGGCCGACGCCCTCGACAAGGGACACATCCAGCGCGTCCAGGCGCCGCGTGTCTCCGTGGTGGGGGACGAACTTCGGATCGAGGTGGGTCCGGGCGAGGATCTCGCGCTGGAGCGCATGGCCCTGGAATCGAAGGGCGGGCTCTTCGAGGAAGTGTTCGGGCTGAAGCCGGTGCTGGTCGAGATGTCGGCCGTTCCGATCTAGCGGTCTCGCTTTCCGCGGGGCGGGCCAAGACGGGGGAGGGCATCACTTCCGAGGCCAGTGACTGCGGCAGGCCAGAAAGTCACGAAAAGCGTGATTATCTGGCCTGCCACGATATGGCTCCGTAGATTTGATGGGGCACTCCTCCGGATCCCCGCGAACATTTCCTCGCCGCGTGACGCCCGGACACGGACCCTTCGTACCACTTGAGAAATCCACGCTAAACGTGCTATAATTAACCGCTTACATCGTCCACGCTTCCGGAGGGCCGCCATGCCGGGTCGGACTGAATTCGCGCTCCGCTTTCGTCGTCGCGTCACGGCGCCGGCCTCCCTGGCCTTTCTGCTCCTCGCGTTCCACGCCGCTCCCGCCTCTGCCCAGTACATGTATCTCGACACGAATGGCGACGGCGTGAATACGGCGGCCGACCTGGTTGCGCCGGGCGGCGCCACCGATGTCGACGTCTGGATCGTCACCGACCGGAATCGCGACGGATCCGCCGCGTCGTGCGTGAGCGGCGACGGACCGCTCTCGCTCGCGGGATACGACCTCGTTCTCGGCGCCGTCGACGGGACCGTCACGTGGGGCGGTTTCACCAACGCGCGTCCCGAGTTCAGCGGCACGGGCGGAGGATATGCGACAGGCACGCGCACGGGATCGGGAAGCTTTTCCGGCGCGCCCTTGCCGCCCGGCGCGTACAAACTTTCCACGATCGCCGTCACTCCCGCTTCGGGAACTCCATCGCTCACAATTCCCGCCCCGGCCGCGCCCGGCGACATGGTCTCCTCGTCGTTCGTCTCGACCTGCTCCGGGACCGACCTGGACAACACGCTGAAACTCGGCACCGACTGGTTCGACACCGACGGCGCCGCCTATGGAGGTGTCGCGAATCAGGCGCCGCTGTTCGAACCCGCCTCCGCCGCCGCACTTCGGGAGGGCGAGCAGGTCGCGTTGCCGCTCGAGGCAAACGACCAGGATGGGGAGGCGCTCACCTTCGCCCTTCAGTCGGGGCCCTCGTTCGCGACGGTCACGACGGTCGATCCCGGCGCCGGTAGGGCGACCGGCACGCTGGGGCTCTCGCCGGGCTATGCGGATTCCGGCTCCTACGTCGCGGCGGTCTCGGTGTCGGATCCGTTCCACACCGTGACGCGCGACATCCGCCTCCGGGTGGAGAACGCGAACCGCTCGCCCCAATTCACGGTCGTCCCGATGCCGATGGTCCCGGAAGGCGCCGACGTGGAGTACGCGGTCAGCGTCGTCGATCCGGACCGCGACGCGCTGGCGCTCCGCATCGCCTCGGGGCCGCTCTACATGACGCTCTCCGTCTCGCACTCCGACTACGGATTCATCTCGGCCGTTCTCCGCTTCAAGCCCGGCTACTTCGACGCCGGCATGACGACCGCCACGCTCGCCGTCAGCGATGGCATCACCGAAATCCTGCAATCCGTCGAGATCATGATTCGAAACGTGAATCGGCCGCCGACATTCTCCGCGCCCGACACGATCGCGGTCGGCGAGGGCTACGCCGTGGCGTTCACGGCCAGCGCTCCCGACCCCGACGGCGAGATGGTGAACCTGTCGGCGACCGGTCTTCCGGACGGCGCCACGTTCGTCGACGCCATGAGCAATCATGCCGATTTCAGGTGGCTCCCGCGCTACGACCAGGCGGGCGACTATTCGGTGACGCTCGAGGCCGACGATCATCAGGGCGGGCTGGTCACGCGCCATCTCGGAATCCACGTCGTCGACGTGACGGTGGGAGTGGCGCTGGCGCAGCCGTGGGACATGCGCCTGAGCGAGGGGGAGACGGCGGAACAGCCGCTCTTCGCCCACGACGCGGACGGCCTCGCCCTCGCGTTCACGCTCGTCTCGGGCCCCGCCTTCGTCACGGTGGGGACGACGGACGCGGGCGCCGGATCGGGCTTCGCCGCGGGCTTCGTGCGCGCGGCGCCGGGCTTCAGCGATTCGGGGATTGCAGGCGTCACGATCGCCGCCGGCGATGGCGTGGCGCACGCGGAGCGGACCTTCCAGGTCGAGATCGTCGACGCGCCCCTCGGCGTCTCGCCTGGCGGTCCGCCTTTCGCGCCTCCGTTCCCCACGGTGGCCACCGGGCAGACGCCGCACACCGTGACGATGGCCGACCTCGACCGGGACGGGCACCTCGACCTGGTGGTGGCCGCCATGAACTCGAACGCCGTGTCGGTCTACCTCGGCGCCGGTGACGGCACGTTCGGCATGCGGCGCGATTTCGCGACGGCGCTGAAGGTCCACACCGTGATCGCGCGCGACCTGAACGGCGACGGCATTCCCGACCTCTCGCTCTCCCACCTGGGCGCGAACTCGGTCGGCTCCATGCTGGGCGTGGGCGACGGCACGTTCGGTCCTCGTCGCGACGTCCCGATCGGCGGATCGCCGGTGTTCCTGGGCGTCGGCGACTTCGACCGCGACGGAATTCCCGACTACGCGGTCGCCGACCAGACGAACGGGGAACTCGTCGTCCTGCGCGGACAGGGCGACGGCACGTTCGCGGTCACGGGGCGCTTCGCCGCGGCCGCGGGCTCGCACGGCCTCACGATCGCCGACCTGAATCGCGACGGCGCGCTGGACGTGGCCGTGGCGAACGACGGCGCGCACATCGTCACGATCCACCTGGGGCGCGGCGACGGCACCTTCGACCCTGCGCGCGTGCTCCGCGTCGGGGCGCCCCACACCGTGTCCGCCGGCGACGTCGACGGGGATGGCATTCTCGATCTCATCGTCTCCAACTATCACGAGGGGACGATCTCGATCTGCCGCGGACAGGGCGACGGCGACTTCACGGAGGTCGCGGTGCTCCCGACGGGGGCCGACGCGCACGCCTCCCTGGTCGCCGATTTCGACGCCGACGGGCACCCCGACGTGGTCGTGGCGAATCAGGCGGCGGGAACGGTTTCGTTCTTCATGGGGCGTGGAGGCGGCGTGCTCTCGCCCCGGGTCGACTTCCCGGTCGGTCTCGGCGCCCATTCGCTCATCGCGGCCGACTACGACGAGGACGGCGCGCTCGATCTGGCCGTATCGAGCCTCTTCACCAACACGGTGACGCTGCTCCGGAACAAGAACACGGCGCCGATCGCCGCTCGCGCCTTCGTCGGGCCCGAGGACCACGTGCTGGTGCTCCGCGCGGAGAAGCCCGCCTGCCGCGTCTACGTGGAAGCCCCGGCGGGGCTGCCGACCTTCGCGCTCGAGGAGATCGATCCCGCCTCGGTGCGGCTCGAGATCGTGAGTGCGGGGGGCGCCGGCGCCGGAGCGGGCGGTTCGATCGCGCCGATTCCCGGAAAGCGGATCGTCCTGGTCGATCGCGACCGGAACGGTTCGCCCGAGGCCGCGTTCGACTTCGCGCGCTCGGAATTGCGCGCGCTCCTGACCGACGTCGTCGGCCGCTCCGTCGTGGAGGCAGTGGTGACCGGTGCGGTGGGAGGCGGGCGGCGATTTCGCGCGCCGCTCGCCCTGACAGTGGTCGGCGCGGGTCGCTCGGGCCCGCCCGTCACCGTCGCTCCGAATCCGCTCAATCCCGCCGGCGTGATCGCGTTCGAGACGGAAGTCGCTGGACGAGTCCGGGTGGTGGTGTTCGACGTGCGGGGGAGGATCGTGGCGCGACTCTACGAGGCCGCGAACGCCGCGCCGGGGACGCACCGGATCGCGCTTCGACCGGAAGGTAGACTGGCGTCGGGGATCTACTTCGTGCGGGTCGAATCTCCGGAAGGGGTCCGCTCGGTCCGCTTCGCCGTGCTGAAGTGATATGGAACGACCCTAGGTCAACCTCCTAGTGTGTTAGCACGGTAGT
>ERZ1292630.2749-Hain-H41-02um-R3-2749-length-15978-cov-5_pt1 | contig 15978 bp, 12 predicted proteins | sample MGYA00564408_ERZ1292630 | MGnify/ENA primary metagenome ERZ1292630 (study PRJEB36523, sample SAMEA6512641) | groundwater metagenome | collected 2019-01-08 | study: AquaDiva: Metagenomics assemblies of 32 groundwater samples | reverse complement strand
GCGGACAACACTAACGACTTGCGAAATCGCCAGGTTTTTCAAACGGCGACCGGGGAGGCGCGGCAGCGCGGCCCCGGTCGTCCTATTTGGGGCCGAAACCATCTATCGCTGCGGAGACAATTGCAGAGTCGCGGTTCCTCGATCGGAACTTCGGCGTCCGAGTTGCGATACCGAGCTTTGGTTATCGGTCGGAGATGTCAGCCGGCGGGGCTTTCCATGGGGTGTTGGTATTCGCTACAATGGTTGCTTGGATTGGAGGGGGCCTTTCAAGTGTTGTAAAGGCGCTCGTCCGGGGGGGCTTCGGAGCAAATCATGGATTGCGCGAAATGGCGGGCAGCCTCGCTGCTCGTATGCACGGTGTTGGTCTGCGCGGCGACGAGTTCGGCGGCTCGCGGAGGAGCGGTTGAAACGACGTTTACGTATCAGGGGCAGCTCAAGCGGGGCGGGGCACCCGCAAACGGGGTGTTTGATTTTCAATTCACGTTGCTGCAAGCGGACAGCAGCACTCGCGTCGATCGAACTTGCGCGTTCGACGTCGTCGTGGTCAACGGGTTGTTCCAGGCCGAGGTAGAGTTCGCCGCCTCCTCCCTCGACGGGTCGCCACGATTGCTTCAGCTCGGCGTCCGAGAAGCCATCGGCGGGATACACGATTGCACCTCAAACACGATTGGCTTCCTGTTCGAACTGCTGACACCTCTGCAACCCATCTCCGCGGCGCCCTACGCCATCCACGCCTTCAGCGCCCCGGCGGGCAGTTCGTTGAACGCACCGGACGGGTTGCCGATCGACGCTCTCGTGGTCGACAACACAGGACGCGTCGGAATCGGAACAACCTCGCCGCAGGCCAAGCTGCACATCGCGGGCACGCCCGGCACGGACGGGATCAAGTTTCCCGATGGCACGCTGCAGACCACCGCCTACCGTCGGCTCAAGGTCTCGACGGTCTTTGATCCGCCCTCCGTCGCGGCCGGGGGAAACACCACGATTTCAATTTCGGTGGCGGGCGCAGCGGTCGGTGACGTGGCGATCTTCAACCCGCGCGTCGGTTTGCCGGCGGGATTGGTGATCGGTCAGGTATTGGTCAACACCGACAGCGTTGCCGTTCGACTTAATAACGTTACGGCCAACGCGATTGATGCGGGGTCGAATACCGCCGACGTCGTGGTGCTCAAGTAGAAGGAGAGAGCGACCCACAGACCGGCGAAGTGCAGAAGTTGCGTGAGACATTGGAATCGCAGCAACGAGAAATCGAAGCCATGCGTTCGCTGCTCAGTGGTCAGCGTAGCTTGGCAAGCCGCGACAGAAGCTGACGAAGCCAGCGTCGCGCTTATTCGGGGTTATGGGAAAGGGAACGGAAAGGAAGGACAATCATGTGCAGTACTCGATGGTTGGCAGTCAATGTGACCCTGCTCGCGTATGCGGGCACAGTCTTGGCGGCGCCGGTCACGACGGCGTTCACCTATCAGGGGCAACTGAAGAGCGATGGGAGTCCTGCTAACGGGCTTCACGATCTGCGCTTCCGGCTGTTCGACGCCGCGGTCGGCGGTGCGCAGGTCGGGGCAGCCGTCTGCCTCGACGGCGTAAACGTAGTGAACGGGCTGTTCACCGTCTCGCTCGACTTCGGGGCGCAGTTCAACGGCAGCGCGCGCTTTCTCGAAATCGAGGCCCGCGCGGACAACCTAGTCGGCAATTGCGCGGTGGGCGTCCTCACCCTACTTTCGCCGCGACAAGAGTTGCAAGCCGCGCCCTATGCACTCGGGATGCGTTTGCCTTTGGACGAGCAGTTCGACACGGCCGGCACCGACATTCGCATCACCAACAACGGCACCGGGCGCATCTTGCAAGCAATCCGCGGAGGCGCGGGAGGACTGTCAGCCATCCGTGCGGACTCGGCGGGCGACTCGGCGCTCTGGGGTCAGGGATCGACGGCCACCGCCGAGGGTGTCTCGGCAGTCTCGACCGGCGGCGCCGATGCGCTCGACGCTCAGGCGCAAGGCGCCACGGGGCGAGCCGGCGACTTCGCTATCACCGACGCCGCGAACCCGGATCCGGCGCTCTTCGCTGCCACCGCGGGCACGGGTTCCGCAGCGCTTTTCGACGGCCGAGTGGACGTCGGCGCGAACGGCTCCAACGACGGCGAACTCCGGGTCTTTCACTCCGCGTCGGCAGGCCCGCAGATTCGGGCACGCGGGACGTCTTCGGGCGGCTACGTCGATTTGTACGACGAGACCGGGGCGTTTCACTCCGGTTTCGAGGCCGACACCGCCGGGACGGGCGGGTACGCATACATCTACCGCTCAGCGAGCAGTCAAGGCTTTACCGTGGACGGAAACACCGGAGCTAATGAACCCCGGGTGACCATCAGCGGTTCGGCCCGCTCCGCGGTTTTCGACATGGCCGACTCCGGAAACGCCTCGGTCGAGTTACCAACCAGCGCCATCTCGGCCGCCGAGTCCTTCGACGAGCCGGGCGTGGCCAGCGACGCGAACAGCAATGGTGTGGCCATCGCCAGTACGACGCTTGCGACCATTCTATCGCGCACCATCACCGTTCCGGCGGCGGGGTACGTTCTTGTGTTGGGGACGACCCAGTTCGAGGTCAGCCATACGACGGGTACGAGCGATACGTACAACCTCGGCGTCTCAGACTCGTCCACGGCGCTGCCCGTAAACCAGGACCTGTTAACGACCGTGATTGGGGCCCTGCCGACCGGATTCTATGAAAAAGTCGTCAGTGTGCACGGGTTGTTCGCCGTTTCCGCCGGCGCGAACACATTTTATCTGCTCGGACAGAAGACCAATTCAGCATCGGACAACGCAACGGCCTTCGATTCCCAGCTTACGCTCATCTACTTCGCCACCGCGTACGGCACGGTCACGAGCACTTTGCTGAATACAACAACAACTGCGGCGACTATCGATCCCGCCGCGCCAGACGAAAGCGCGGCAGCGGTGCGCGCGGGTCGAACGGAGCTTGAAATCGCTCTGGAAAGAGAGGAATCCATCGCGGCGAATCAGGTACGCTTGCAGAGCGAACTGACGGAGATGCGGGTCAGGTTCGACGCCCTCCAACGAGAACTCGAGGAAACGATGCGGGCACAGCAAGCCGCAACGCGGGAGGGTCGTGTGCGCAAAGCCGTGCCTCCGATCACCGAGGGGGAGGAGTAAACGGGACGAGCATTGCCCGGCACAAGCGGGGAACCGCGATCGCGATAGAAAGTGTGACGGGGACAGGGCGGCCCCACAGCGTGGGTCATCGAGGATTGGAGCAAAGGAATGAAACAAAGGATTCGGACAAGGAGATTGGCGCTTGCTGCGATGGCTCTAACGGGAACCGTGGTTCTCGCGGTGCCGCTCGGTACGGTCATCACCTACCAGGGGCAACTCAAGAGCAGCAGCGCGCCGCTGGACGGCACCGTGGCGATGACGTTTCAGTTATTCGACGCCCTGACGGCGGGAGCATCGGTCAGCTCGCTGCTGTCATTCCCGGCCGTGTCGGTGGTCAACGGGCTGTTCACCGTGGACTTGGACTTCGGAGTGGCACCCTTCGCAAGCGATGCGCGGTACCTGCAAGTGCGCGTGAACAGCGTTGCTGTGTCGCCTAGGCAGCGGATCGCCCCGACGCCGTTTGCCCTTCGTGCGCTCAATGCCCCGAATGGGCATTCGCTCGACGCCGCCGACGGCAGTCCGACCGACGCACTCTTCGTCAACAATTCCGGCTTTGTGGGCATCGGTACGACCGCGCCGAGCGTGCCCCTCGACATGGTTGCATCGTCCCAAACGATGCTCTCCCTGAGCAGTTCGAACCCCGGTGGCACATGGCTCAACCTGGCCAACACGAACCCCGGCGGGAAAGGTTGGAACCTCATCACCACCGGCCCTGCGAACGGCGAAGGCACGGGACACCTCCTGTTCCGCAATGGAACGGACAGCAGGGTCGTGTTGACCCTGACCCACACCGGAAATGTCGGCATCGGTACGCCGACGCCCGACAACACCCTCCATGTGTTGAAGGGATCGGCTGGAACGGTCACCGCAAACGGCAACTCCCCGCTGGTCGTCGAGAACAGCACGGACGCGTACCTGAGCATTCTGACGCCAGATGCCACCGAGCGCGGCATTCTGTTCGGCGAGCCGAGCAACAACGCCGCGGGCGGGATCACGTACAACAGCGTTGCGACTCCAGACGGATTGCAGTTCCGTACCAACGGCAATGTCACGCGCATGTCTCTCGACAATGCCGGCAACGTGGGCATCGGAATCGCCGACGCCGCGACGCCGCTGGACATGGCCTTGGGAGACAAGCGGTTCCAGGTGCGGTCGGATGGGGGACTTGTGCCCGGAATCAACTTGACCGGCACGGGCGGGAGCCTGGGCATCATGCGGATCCGCAACAAGATCGAGATGTGGCCCAATGACGCGGGGACGACGGCCGCCTCGATCGACGTGCGTAGCGCCGCGGGGGCGGTCACTGTCAACCTCGACGGAGGCAGCGGCAACGCGAGCTTCACGGGGAATCTTTCGTTCGGCTCGGCCACGCGGCAGATGCTCAACCTGTGGGGGAGCGTGTACGGAATTGGGGTGCAGGGTTTCACCGAATACTTCCGTAGCGACGGAGGATTCGCTTGGTTCAGAGGTGGTTCGCATAACGACGCCACAAACAACCCCGGAGCCGGCGGCAGTGTGCTCATGGTGCTGGACTCTTCGGGCAACCTGGGGATCGGCACGACGAGTCCGGCGGCGAAGCTGGACGTGAACGGCCGAACGCGCACCGACTCCCTGGAGATCGTCGGTGGCGCGGACTTGGCGGAGCCGTTTGACATCCGCAGCGACGAAGCGATCAATCCGAGCCGCGACCGTGAGGGAGCGGGTCCGGACGAAGGCACCGAGGCATTGAGGCATTCAGGCATTGAGGTTGAACCCGGCACGGTAGTGGTCATTGATCCCGAACACCCCGGCGAATTGAGAATCTCCACCCAGGCAAACGACCCCAAGGTCGCGGGGATCGTCAGCGGGGCGAAGGGTCTGGCGCCTGGGATGGTGCTGCGAAGCGAGCGCCACGCCGAGGCCGACGGAAAGCACCTGGTGGCCATGACCGGACGGGTGTGGTGCAAGTGCGATACGTCTTCGGGGCCGATCCGCCCCGGCGATCTGCTCACCACCAGTGCCAATGCCGGGCACGCTATGCGCGTGAACTCGGACGCGAACGTTCCGCGCGGCGCGATCCTTGGAAAGGCCATGAGCGAACTAACCGACGGAACCGGCCTGGTCCTTGTTTTGGTGAACCTGCAATGAGATCGCCGATTGTCGATTGTCGATTGTCGATTGCCGCGGTTCGAGCCTGCGCTCTGTTCTGCGTGTTCTTTTCGGTGGCGTCGAACGTCCAAGCACAGAACTGCATCCTCTTTCCCTGCTCCGAAGGTTGCCCCAATCGGCAGTGCAATCCCGTCTGCGGCGGGAACGCCTGCAACGGCGGGTGTTCGCAATACTGCAACCCGGTCACCTGCCCAAGGAATTGGGCGTGCGATCCGGCCTGCGGCGGGGACTGGTGCGCCTTCGTGGAATGCCCCTGCCACGAGAACTGCCCGGAGACGCGATGTACGCCCGTTTGCGGCGGCAATCGCTGCGCGTCGGGTTGCGCGGATGAATGCGACCCGGTGATTTGCGCGCTTTCCTTCTGCAATGCCACATGCGGCAACAACGTGCAGTGCAACCCGCTGTGCGGCGGCAATCCGTGCAATGCGGGCTGCTCCACGGAATGCGATCCCGTGCTCTGTCACGCCAACTATTGCACGGCTCGCTGCAACGCGCAGGCCCAATGCGACCCGACTTGCGGCGGCAATCCTTGCAACAACGGATGCCTTGACGAGTGCAACTTCTTTCTCTGTCCCGGGAACCTCTGCGACTTGGGTTGTCGACCAGCCGCGGCTTGCGATCCGCTCTGCGGCGGGAGTCCTTGTGCGCCCAACTGTCCGCCCACCGGGTGCGGGTGCCCATCCAACCGCTGCTTCAACCTCGAGATTGACTACATGGTGGACAATGACCACACCCACCGACCGAACCAGGCCGAACTCGACGCGGTGATTCAGATGTTCGCCTGCCAGGGATGGACCTTGAACATCCAAGTCAGTGACGCGATCCCGCACTACGATTTACTCGAGGCCGATCCTATCGGCTGCATCAATATTTTCACCTATATCGGCGAGGAAGCGACGTTCCCGCGGCTCAAACAGCAATACGCCAATCACGCCTTTGAGCCGGGCTGGCACTACGCGATCTTCGCCCACGACTATGAGTTCATGACGAACGGCACGTGCCAAAACTCCAGGAGTTCCGGTCTCGCGGAGACTCCAGGAAATGATCTGATTGTTACGCTGGGGCAGTTCGGCGGCGGCAATCAGATTGGCACCGCCTTCGATCGAGCGGCGACACTCGCCCATGAATTCGGGCACAATCTCGGACTGACCCACTGCGGCGGCAACGATCCTGGCGGCGGAACAACCCCGTCGTGTCAGAACGTCGGGGCCAACATGCCCAACCTGGCCAGCATCATGAGCTATTTCTATCAGTTGAGAGGCGTGCGCTCGAATCTCCTGTGCCAGGGTCTTGGTTTCGGTGAGGCTGCGCTATTCAAGGAAATCGACTACTCCCACGGAACAATGTGCGATCTGAACGAGAGCGCTCTGGATGAGGTGTTTGGGACGGGCATGAGTTCCGTGGACTGGAACTGCAGCGGCGTCATCAGCGGCACGGTCGCCAAGGACCTCAACGGAAACTCCAATGGTTGGTGCAGCGCCAACGCCGGGCTACAAACCCTCTCCGACCTCGACGAATGGGGCTTCATTGAGGCCGAGCACGCCGTGACCGCGACCGCGGGCCCGCGCCCGTCGCGCCAACCGACACCCTGCATCACCGCGGACGAAGTGCGACAGTACGTGATCGCCGGCGGGTGCACCCCCTCCCAGCCGACGCTGAGCACCGAGGCGTGCGAGAACCGGGATATGATTTACCTGCACCCCGCCGGCGGAGGCGGCGCCGATGGAACGTGCAGCGTACCCTACCAGAATGTGCAGACGGCGCACGACGTAGCCGCCAACGGCAGCGTGATGTTCTTTCGTGTGGGGTCGTATCCCCAACCGGGCCGCGTGCTGCTGACAAGGCCCATGAAGTTGTTCAATCAGCCCACCGCGGGGCAGTCGACGACGGTGATAACGGCCCCGTGAGGGCCTCGCGTATGGTTTGGGCTGAGGTTGATTCGACGGTCGTCCGGGAGGGGACGCGAGGGGTTGCAAGCGAAGGCGTGTTCGGTTATGATGCTGAGAAGCGAAAGGGAGGAAGTGCCATGTTTATGACAATTGGTCGGGAAGTGAAACGCATCGCGGGTCTGGTGTGTCTGGCGTTGACGGCGGCGGCGGCTGCCCAGCAATTTGAGATCACCCGGTCCACGATCGACGGCGGCGGCGTGATGCGCAGCACCGGCGGGAACTTCGAGCTTTCAGGCACGATCGGCCAGCCGGACGCGGGCACGATGACCGGCGGCGCCTTTGAACTCAACGGCGGTTTCTGGTTCCCGCTCGACCTCGGCGATTGCCAGGAGGACGGCGACGTGGACCTGTTGGACCACGATCTATTCGAATCGTGCCTGACCGGCCCGGGTGGCGTAGCGCCTGTCGGCAGTTGCCGATGCTTCGACGTGAACGCGAGCGGGCACGTGGACCTGATCGACTTCGCCGAGATTCAGACCGCGTTCACGAACTAAATGACCGTGCATGATTCTGCAACGCGCCGAACCGCGGGCGGACATCGGGAGGCCCACGCGTCGGCGGGGGCGGCATTGTTCGAACTGACGCCGCAGACGCTACGCGATCTGCTGATCGAGTGGCACGAGCCGCCATATCGCGCAGCACAAATCCTTCGCTGGACATACGAGGACGGCGTGTCTTCGTACGAGCAGATGACGAATCTGCCGAAGGCTCTTCGCACGCGCCTCGCCGCCGAACTTCCGATCTATTCGTCACATGTCCTTCGTTCGCAGGAATCGGCGGACGGCACGATCAAGCGGCTCCTGCAATGGCCCGACGGGGCGACCTCCGAGTGCGTTCTGATTCCCGACGAGAACCGCCGCACCGCGTGCATCTCGACGCAGGTCGGTTGTCCTGTCGGCTGCGTGTTCTGTGCGAGCGGGATCGGCGGGTTGCAGCGCCAGCTTTCCGCGGGGCAGATCGTCGAGCAGGCGATGCGCGTCCGCGAAGTCTGCGGCGGCGGGACGAGACTCTCCAACGTCGTCTTCATGGGACTGGGCGAACCGCTGGCCAACTACAATGACGCGCTGCACGCGATTCGGACGATCAACGCGGATTGGGGGATGGGCATCGGGGCGCGGAAGATTACCGTGAGCACCGTAGGTCTGCCCACGCCGATGCGACGTCTCGCCGATGAAAAGCTGCAGATCACGCTGGCGCTTTCGCTGCACGCGCCGACGGATGAACTGCGGCAGCGGTTGATCCCGTGGGCCGAACGGGTCTCGATTGACTCGCTGATCGAAGCCTGTCGGTACTACTTCGATGTGAACGGGCGGGAGGTCACGCTGGAGTATATTCTCCTCGGCGGCGTCAATGATTCCACGGAGCAGGCGGCGGCGCTCGCGGATATCGCCGGGCGCATTCGCAGCCACGTCAACCTGCTGGCGTACAATCCGGTGGCGGGGTTGCCCTATGAGCGACCGTCCAACAACGCTTGCGTGCGATTTCTCGACGCCCTTCGCGCTCGCGGCGTCAATGCGCACATCCGCCGCAGCCGCGGACTGGACATCGATGGGGCCTGCGGACAGCTTCGTCGACGCGAGCTTGCGGCGCAGGGCGCCGTGTCCACGGAGTTGATTTGACCGGCGAATTGTCCATCGGCGTCTGCGGCTGGTCGCTGGATCGGCACGATGCGTTGCGGTCCATCGCGACCGCAGCCGAGATCGACCTACCCATCATTCAACTCGGCTTCTTCACGCGCGCCGCTGTTGAAAACGCCGACGCACGGGCGATTCGTGCAAAAGCCGACGCGTGCGGTGTGACGATTTGCGGCGCGTTTGTCGCCTTCGATGGAGAGGACTATTCCTCGATTTCGCGCATTGCGGCCACCGGCGGGCTTCTGCCGGACGACGCCTACGGCGAACGGCTTCGCCTTACCCGACGAGTCGCGGAAATCGCCGCCGCCGTCGGCGCGACGTCGGTCGCCATGCACGCCGCAACGATTCCGCGCGACTCCGCCGATCCGGCCTATGCAACGCTCTCTTCTCGCGCCCGCGAGGTCGCCGACACGCTGGCCGAACGCAAGCTGAAGTTGCTGCTCGAAACAGGCCGCGAATCCGCCGATACCCTCTTGCGATTCCTCGACGCCGTCGGTCGTGACAACATCGCCGTCAACTTCGATCCGGCCAACTTCATCGTCTACGGCACGGACGATCCGGTGGGCGCGGTGAGTAAACTTCGTAACCGCATCGAACTGGTACATCTGAAGGATGCGTCGCGCCCTGTGCGTCCAGGCGTGGACTATGGTCGTTCGGCGGCGTTCGGAACCGGAGACGTGCAGATCGCCCGCGTGGTCAGCAAGCTGCGCGCGACGGGGTATCGCGGTCCGCTCCTGCTGGAAGTCGACACGCGAGCGACGGGCATCGATGCCGTTCGCGGCGCGGCGGACTATCTTCGAAGCCTGTTGGGGTAAGCGCCGTCCGCCGTTACCGCCGATCGGCCATTACGCCTGGTCGGCGCTGATGTACGAGCTTCGATTCGCCTCCGTCGTTCGCGCAGGCTCGACGTGGATGAGCACGTCGGCGACCTCCGCGTGCCGGGCCAGGACCGCGTCCTTGACCGCGTGCGCAATCCCGTGCGCCTTCAGGACGCTCAACGTCGGCTCGACCTCCAGGTGCAGGTCGACATACAGTCGCGGACCCATTTTTCGCACGAGCAGTTTCTCGACATACATCGCGCCGTCAACCCGCAAAGCCGTCGCCCGAATTTCGTCGATCAGCAGCGCTCGCGGCGTCGTGTCCATCAACTCCATAACTGCCGTCCGCGCGAAGCGGACCCCGGTTGTGACGATCACGGCGCAGGCGGCCAGCGCCGCCCAGTCGTCGGCGGACTCGTAGCCCTTACCTCCGATCAGCGCGATGGCGATGCCGACCGCCGCCGCGGCCGAGGTGATGGCGTCGCTACGCTGGTGCCAGGCGTCCACGGTGATTGCAGTGCTGTTGATGCTCCGCCCGGTGCGCGACTGATACCGAAACATCGTCTCCTTGATCGCCACGACCGCGAGCAGAACGATGAGCGTGTAAGAGGCCGGAGCATGATGCGGCGTGCGGATTTCCTGAACGGCCTGCACCGCGATCGTCGCCGCGGCCCCGAGGAGCATGAGCGATACTGCAAGCGCCGCAAGAGGTTCGGCTTTGCCGTGTCCGTAGGGGTGATCTGAGTCGGCGGGTCGTGCGGCGATGACCAGCCCGCCCCAGACGATGGCCGAGCTGATGATGTCGCCCAGCGATTCTATGGCGTCGGCGATGAGAGCGTAGGAGTTCCCGGCAATGCCGGCGACGAGTTTGACGAGCGCTAGGCCGCCGTTCACCGCGAGGCTGATCGAGGACGCACGAGTGCCGATGGACAGGCGGTCTTCCACCCCCATAGCGTACCGTGAACGGCGCCCGATCGCATCGTCACGGGAACACGGAAGCCCAAACCCCTCTCCCTCTCAGGGAGAGGGGAAGGGGTGAGGGTCAGACTCGGATCGTCGATTAGACGTATTGACGTTTTGACTTTTCGACCTTTTCTACGGCCCCGTCAGCGTATTGCGGAACCAGACGAGGGCGTCGTTGCTCAACCCGCTTAGACCCGATCGGTCGAATGTCGCGACCACGTCGTTTGCTCCGTCGCCGTCGAGATCAACAACAATAATCGAATTGATGAAGGTCGTATCCGCCACCTCGGACGGGGCAACGTTCGGGTCGGTCGTCGCGGGACTGCTCCCGGGGTTTCCGGGCGGTTCATCGTCGATGATTAACTGTTCGATCCACTGATCGTACACGCTTGGCGCTGCTTGCGAATCCAGAAAGAGCAATCCTCCCGCGGCCGACGCAACGACCTCGAGCTGCCCGTCGAAGTTCAGGTCGGCAAGGGCGATGCCCGCCGGGGTACGCTCATTGAACTCCGCCATCGTGTAAACGCGCCACGGGATGTTCCGCACGGGATCCGTGGTCGATTGGAACCCGGGTCCTTTCAACCACTGAATCACGCGGCCGCCCGTCGACCGCACGACCACATCGAGCAGGCCGTCGCGGTCAATATCGGCGACGCGGATGATGTCCGCACCGCCAAGATCAGAGAACGGTCCGGGGAATGGGTCTTGTTTCGGCGAGACCTGACCGACAGTCCCGACCCGCCAATCTGTACCCGAAAAGTGATATTCGTCAGGGATGTCGATCGCGGGGTTGCGGTACCATCGGATGTTCATGCTCAACGCATCGGGAAAAGTGGCGATGACGTCCAAGTCTCCGTCGTTGTCCACGTCGCCCAGCACCACATCCTTGATTCGCACCGGGAACAACCCCGGTTCGTCCGAAAGGCGTGGCCCCTTTTCGAACGGATCGGGAAGGACGGCAACGGACCAACTGCCGTCGCGAACCGGGCCGAATCCGCCGTTCCCGAAGATGAGGACTTTGGGATCATCCGAATTACAGGGATCGTTCCACGCCGTGACGACATCCGTGCCTCCGTCCCCGTCCGGGTCTCCGAGCGCCATGCTGGTGTAGCCTTCTTCTTCCGGCGGACCGCCCGGGCCGATCGCGAGTCCCGCAAGCCGCGAAGACTCGATGGGCGTCTCCGTCCATGCGAGCGCCTGTTTCGTCTGAGCTGGATCGACGGGGGCAAGGTAGACGATGATCAGGCCCCGGTAGCCGCTTCCAGCCGTTTGGTTTTCGAGGCACGTCAATCCGTCTTCGAGACCAGTCTCCTTTACTAAGACAGCCACATCGGGCGCACCGTCGAGGTCGAAGTCAGCGACGCCCAATCCGGCGACGCGAATTACTGGAATGGTGCCCGCCAGAGTAATGGTTTCAAAGCCGATCGCGCCGGCGGCATTACGCCGCTGGAAGTGGATTTGCACCGGCTGCGACTGATTCCATGCCGACACAAGGTCGAGCAGGCCGTCGCTGTCGATATCCGCGGCCGTCACGAACTGCGGACCGGCGGTGTCTTCGCTGCGCGGATCGACCTGTATCGCCTGGAAGTAGCTGGCCGTTCGCCCGGTGGTCAGGAAGTCGATGGTGCTGCCGCCTCCGCCGATTGGGGTCGCGCCGTACTGGCCTCGACAGCCGACAAATCCGCCCGTCGCCGCCAATCCGAACACTGTAAGCGCCGCGAGCAGCCTGCTGATTCGATGAAGCGATAACTTCATGGACCTAGTCCTCATAAACAAGGGTTGTGACTTTAGCGGGGCATGCCGCCTTACATGTTATCGGCGCACACTTGTGCGGGCTTTGGGATCGGCGCTGCGATCTTGGGATTTACAGGATTTGTCCGATAACGGGCGAGCGGATGGGCAAGAAAGCCACGGATGGCTGATCCGGTAGGACGCGTTGCACCCGCCATTCCGTGATTGCTGCTCGGATTCCCGCGGGCAGAGCCCGCCCTGACTCTACCCGACTCGGACGGCCAGCATGGTAATGTCGTCGCTTTGTTCGGCTGCGCCGGCGAAGGACGCGACCTGCTTGCGGACGTGTTTGACGGCGGCCTGCGGGTTGAGTTCCGATCGCCCCGCAAGCGACTCGCGGAGTCGATCCAAACCGAACGATTCCCCTTCCGGGTTCCACGCCTCGATCACGCCGTCAGTAAAACAGAACAGCATGCATGGATCGGCGCCGAGTTCGATCATCGAGGTCGCAAACTCGGCGTCGGCGGCCACACCCAGCGGATACCCGGCGTCCACCGTCACGTCGCGCGGCGATTCGTCCGACGCGGTGACCAGCAGCGGAGGCCAGTGACCGGCGCTGGCCAGTGCGGCGATCCGCGCCTTGGGATCGACCAGCGCCAGAAGGCACGTGATGATCCGTGATTGGTGCGTATTCTTGTAGATGAAGTCATTCCACCGTGTAAGCAGCCAGCCGGGCTGATCGCTCTCGCCGATCGTGGCGCGGACGACGGCCTGGAGGTTGGCCATCTGGAATGCGGCGGCGGCCCCCTCGCCCGTAACGTCGGCGATCAGACACCAGACGCGACCGTCGTCGCGCTCGATCACGTCGTAGTAATCGCCGCTTACCCGTCGACCCGGATCGTTCAACGCCGCGATGCGCAGCTTCTCCGTGTTGGGCAGCGCCTTGGGAAAAAGTCCGTTCTGGATGGTTCGTGCCAGGTCGAGATCGTGGTGGAGTTTGATCATCTGCTTCTGATCCTCCAGAAGCCGGGCATTGATCAAACCGATCGAGACCTGCCGGGCGATGGCCGCGAAAAAATCGATGTCCTCGTTGGTGTACGAAGTGGACGTGCTCGTTCGGTCGCCGTAGATCACCCCGATCGTGGCGTCGCCGTCGATCAACGGGACGCACATCGCGGAGCGGATGCCGTGCTGCACCATGCTCACCGTCGGATCGGCAGCCGCGCCGCTTTCAGTAAAGATCGCCCGCTCGCCGTGCTCCAGGGCGCGGGCCAGCAGCGACCGGCTGATGGTCAGTTCGCCCTCGGCGCCGCGAAGATTTCGCACCACCGGCCAATCGACGGTCCGCTGGTTCCGGCGGCGGATGGCGATCGCGCCGCGCTCGAAGTGCAGCATTTCGAAGCAGATGGACATCGCATCCTCGAGCAACGAGTCGCGGCTTTTGAGCGTCGTCAATCGCTCCGTGAGTTCGTAGATCATCTGCAGCCGTCGTTGCGGAAGCAGCAGCGCCTGGTTACGCGGAACATAATGCGTCGCGCGGCTTGAGCTGTGGTCGTCGGACAGTACGACGGACGGGGAGGAAATCGGTTCCTCGTGAAAAACAGCCAGGGCCCCGCCGATCAGCACGCGATCGCCATGACGAAGCGGTGTGTTCTTGCACGGCAGGTCATTGACCAGTGTGCCGTTCTTGCTGCCCAAGTCCTCGACGATGTATCCGTCGGCCGTCGGTGTAAACCGTGCATGGCGGCGCGACGCACTCGGGTCGTCGATGGGCAGTTCGCAGCCCGCGTCACGACCGATCACCATCGGGCGTAACGTCAGGCGGTGTCGAACGAGGCGACCGTCGGAGAGCGTGATAACCAGTTCCGCCATTTTTTGCTTCCTGCCGTGTCACCCATCCGAGCCGGGAGCGTCAGCGACCGGTCCGTCGTCCATTGCGGGCGATACACTTTCTCCGTCTGCACGCCCCAAACTGCTCGCTTATCGTTTCGATTTGCACGAGCAGACGAGCTTTCCGCAACCCGGACAACCCGTACCGTATTTGGCCTGTAACGCTTCTGTCAGATTCACGTCGTTGATGTTCGCAAGCGTCACCAGCCACGCGATGACATCCGCGAACTCGCCGCACTTTTCTTCGTGCGTCCCCTCGCGAAGCGCCGTCGCCAGCTCGCCGATCTCCTCGACCAGCCACAGAAACGTCGCCGGCGTCCCCCGCTCGCGGTCCTTGTCCGAATACATCTTATCAATGAGCGCTTGTAAATCGTCGAGGGTCATGCGTCCTCTTGAATGTCGAATATCGAATGGCGAAGATCGAAACAAAGTCGTAACGCTGGCAGGCGAATTGGCGTCATCGCCATTCCGAATTCAGCATTCACTATTCGCCATTCCACGATAGTAGTCAATTGCCCTCCGCAGTCCTTCCTCAAACCCGATCGACGGTCGGAATCGGAGTAGTCGCTTTGCGAACTCGATGTCGGCGCAAGAATGCCTCACATCTCCCGCGCGCGGCGCGAAGTATCGCGGCTTGACGTTCGTGCCCAGCGCCCGGTTGATCGCGGCGATCACCTCGTTCACCGTGATCCGCCCGCCGCACGCGAGGTTGACCGTCTCGCCGCTGGTTCGTGAAACCGTCATCGCCAACACGTTCCCGTCCACAACATTGTCGATGTACGTGAAGTCGCGCGACTGCTCGCCGTCGCCGTAGATGGTCGGCGCTTCGCCGCGAAGGATCGCCGTCACGAACGCGGGAATCGCCGCCGCGTACTGACTCTTCGGGTCCTGCCGCTCGCCGAACACGTTGAAGTAACGCAGTGTGATCGTCTCCAGGCCGAAACACGTGGAGAACGCGCTGCAATAGTGTTCGCCCGTGAGTTTCTGTACTGCATAAGGGCTTAACGGCCGCGGAATCAATCCTTCGTGTTTCGGCGACTCCTCGGCGTCGCCGTAAGCCGAACTGCTACCCGCGTAGATGAAGCGGCGGACCTTCCGGTCCACGGCTGCGCGCAGCATGTTGAACGTACCGTTGATGTTCACGTCGTGGCTGGGCTGCGGATCATCGACCGACTTGGGCACCGAACCCAGTGCCGCCTCGTGGAAGACGAACTCAATTCCTTCGCAGGCCCGGCGACACGCTTCGGCGTCGCGCAGATCGGCCTCCATCAACTCCACCCGGCCGGCCAAATGAGCGAGGTTTTCACGCTTGCCGGTGGACAGATTATCGAACACGCGCACACGATGACCCATTTCGACGAAGCGCGTCATCAGATGCGAGCCGATGAACCCCGCCCCGCCGGTCACCAATATATTCGCCATGATCACGATCCTTCGGAGCCTTGCTTGCTCCCGACGGCATCCTACCAGAACCGCGACCGCAAGGGAGCGGAGAGACCGTACGACTTGCGGCGCATCCTTTAGTGCTTCAACACTATCTTCGTTGCGGGGCGCGACAGGATCGCTTTCGATGGTCAGGCCGCTTTAGCGGTCTTTCGCCGCCGAAGGCGGCGCTTCAGGCCAGCCGTTTTACGCTTGCTGTTACCCACATTTTTCCGAGGCGGATGCCTCTTGGGCG
>ERZ1292630.2746-Hain-H41-02um-R3-2746-length-15986-cov-12_pt1 | contig 15986 bp, 10 predicted proteins | sample MGYA00564408_ERZ1292630 | MGnify/ENA primary metagenome ERZ1292630 (study PRJEB36523, sample SAMEA6512641) | groundwater metagenome | collected 2019-01-08 | study: AquaDiva: Metagenomics assemblies of 32 groundwater samples | reverse complement strand
TTATGTATCTCCTCGCTAATATTAAAAAATGAATAATGAATGTTTAAAGAGTTTTTAATTTTGTCTTTTCCTTCAAGCGGATGATGTAAAATCCTGCCTTTGCGAGAAATTCTGGCAGTTTTTTGGCGTTCATTCGATTGTAATCTTTTTGTTCTTCAGGCAATTCTTTCCACGGTATAAGGTACGGATTAATTCTTTTCTCGATATCTTTCACCGGTCCCGGTTTCCATCCTGCATCTTTACGTTCCTTAACCCACCGATCATGCTCCATTTCAGCCATAATCCCGACTTCCTCAGGGGTAAAATTAAACCCTGTCACTTCAAGGTTTTTATCTTTCGTACGCACGAGCCTGTAACCAATTTTCATTAATCTCACATTTACAGAATCAGCTTGTTCCCTGTTTGATTCTCTTAATTCATCCCTGAGTTTATACCAGGGAACCATTGATGGATTGGTCTGAGGAGTTTGTCCCTGATTTGCCTGATTGAGGATATAATCATCGTGAATAGCGCGCGCAAGTATTTCGCGTGTACTGCGAAAGATGCGAAAACCCGCCCTTGAAAGCACAAAAGGTAACCTCTTAATTGTTTCGCGGTTGAATTCTTTTGTACCTTCGGATAATTCTTCCCATGGCTTTAAATTGGGATTTAACTTTTTTTCATTATTCTTTACTGCATTATACTTCCAGCCTTTCTGTTTGCGCTCTTTATACCAGCGTTCATGCTCCATTTTAGCCAGAATCTCAATTTCTGTCTCTGTAAATTTGAATAACTTCTCTCCCCAATCCGTCATCTGGGCAATCCTGCATCCCACGGCTTTTAATTTTTCGTCAATATGATCAGCTTGTTCCTTGTTTGAATCCTTCATATCGTTTGTCAATTCATCCCATGATACCATCGAAGAATTGGTTTGAGGAGTATATCCCAAATCCTTTTGACATTGGATATAGTCTTCATGGATGGCATGGGCAAGTATCTCATGGGTGCCTTTCTGTAATACCTCCAGAGTGCATGCCCGGTCCATCAATCCGAATGCATACAGATTTTCAAAACCTCCGCTCTGCTCGTCAACCCCGGCCAATAAAGTAGCCAGCCCTGCGTCATAGGTGGTTCTTACCACAACCGGTATCATAAAATCCGTCACATGGTGATGCAGATTCAGCGCTACTGTTAAACCAGCCGAGTCGTCATCCAGGCAGACAAATACCATGGTTAAATCGCACGAACCGTGAGAGTCAAACAGGAATTTACACTGATGAAACTCATGCGAGTGAATATCCATCTGTTGTGTTGCAAGATTACATACATCTTTCAATCTCGGATACTTTAGAGACAGCAGCCGCTTCTTTGTTTCAGCATCCTTATCAATTATCGTAATATGTATTTTCTTTTTAGCGTTAGGGGTGTTTTGCATTGCCTGCCATCTTTTTCTCGCTAAATGGGCAACAAGGTTTGCGCCCATTCTGCCAAGACCCACCACAAGGAAATGAGGACTGTATCCGGTATTTTCACATGAAGTAAGGACGGAGTATTCATCCAGCAGTATCCTCACGCCACTGTCGAAGACATTGAATAATTGCAACCTGAATGATTTAATGTTCTCAGCGCCAATCTCACGTTCTCTCAGTAAATACCACAGATCAGGGTCAATAATGTGTATAAAACATGACAGCTCATGTTTTTTTTTATTTTTCTTAACCAATTTTTGCGCGTGGATGGCAACCTCGGCATTGACACCATCGTCTCCGCAAACAGAAATCAGGTACTTAGCTTTACGAATACCCGCATCGGAAAGAAGTTCCTGATCAGTAGCATTGCCAATCAGCACAGTAGCCCCTATATCCCAGCACTTTTCAATGAGACTGTTGTCCTTGTTTTGCTCTATTACAACAACGCGTGATGTATTCCTTTTGTTTATACTGTTCTTATCGGCGTTACAAAATTCCTCGGCAAACAGGAACCCCTTCCTTCCGAGACCGCATATTATTACATGATTATGCGTAAGATGCCGTAATTTGAATATCCGGAGTCTTTCACTAAAGATTGAAAACAGCGCCATTACCGCAGTCCAGCCCACTACAATGGGCGCCAGAAAACGCGCAATCTCAAACGTTATGGGCAATTCAGGCTTTTTGCCCACCATGCTGTTGTCCATGGCAAAGAGCTGAAGTGCGCCGTAGATAGGGTCGGTAACCGGATGTGTTGCTTGCTCTTTCTGTTGTTTAAATAATTCCAGTATTTTTTGTTCCTCTTCGGCAGTAAGCACCCATGCTTCTTTTTGTTTCTGTTCGTGCAAAATTGTCTTTATGCCAAGATATCCGAGGAGCATTGTAACAAAACTGAGTATGCCAATAATCAGCCACTGGTTATTCTTTAAAAAATACCATATTTTCCTTGTGCGGCTTTGATGTTTCTCGTCAGAAGAATCTCTATGCGGGTTTTTCATAATTCCTCCTCCAAAAAATAAATTGAATTGCCATTGCGAGAGAAGCGAAGCAATCCCCCCATCTTGTCATTGCGAGGGTTTTATCCGAAGCAATCTTGCTCTAATAAAACACAAGGAAATCAAGAGATTGCTTCAGTCGTTCCTCCTTCGCAATGACACGACAAATGGCTTTTTGCACAGATTCGATAGCCCGAAGCAATCCCCTTATTGAATCGTCATCGTGAGGAGCAATAGCAACGAAGCAATCCACGCCCTTTTCACATTTTTCACCCTTGACACCAGACGTATAGTAAATTAGTATAAATACGTCACGTGTTTTTTGCCAATAATATTTTGACATTATTGGCAAACGCATAATGAAAACCATGCATTGCAAAATGCCAAATTAACTTTGTAATTTACATTTTACGCTTTCGACTCGTTTTCGGTTAAGAGGCATTCCATGACTACAAAACTAACTTTGCGATTAGACGATGAACTGATCAAACAGGCAAAGAAAACAGCACAGGACAAGGGTGTAAGCCTGTCACGCATAGTGGAAGACTATTTCAGGTCACTCACGATCCGGAAAGAGAAGGCAACGCCAGCGTCTCCGGTATTATCAGAAATATCAGGCGTCCTTTCAGCCAGGCCAGGCACAAAAAAGCCCCGGGAGGAATACAGAAAACATCTTGAGGAAAAATATGCAGTATTATTCGGCGGTTCAAACACAAGCAGATTGTCTTATTACCAGAAATAAGGGCGATTACAAGGTTGACAACCTGCCGGTTCTGACACCGGAAGAATTTCTGGCAATTGTCAAAGTATAGAGGACATGGGCGATTTTCTGTCGTTATTCTGACTCCTGACTCTTATAGTTAACGCAAAAAGAATGTTGTCATTGCGAAGGCGATAGTCTGAAGCAATCCCCACCCTTCCCGTCATTGCGATTTTCTTTTTTCTGTCATTGCGAGAGAAGCGAAGCAATCTCCTGCTTTTATAATATGAGATTGCCACGTCGCTCTGCTTCTCGCAATGACAGAGTACAAAAAAGTCGAAGAAAAATCATACGAAAGTGTTCAGTGATGAAAAGCCGTGCAGTGATGATGGTCTTGCGAAAAAGCTTGAGAAGTTGCCTGGAAGAAGATTAAGTGCACTGTCATAGAGAATGCCTTGCTAAAACAATAAATAGTCGCTGTTCACATTTTCCGTAGGAAGCGCGCTTGCTGGTCAATGCCTTGGGGCACGTAGCAGTAACGCTCGCCGAGGATGCCTATGAAGAACAGCAGGGACCCTTCGGTCTGTTGGAAGCAGAGGTCCAGCACCTTGTCGTTGTCGGATTGCTCCTGCATCACGCACAGGTGCAGATCAACGTATACCAATCGACCTCATGCATTTCCAGTTTCTCGTAAGTGCCTGAAAACATCACCTCAGCAGTAATCGTATGCCGCTTGCCCGCTCTGGGCCCAGTCAAAGAGCATGTCGCGGCGTATGCTATAGTCCAGCGACGACTAGAAGGTTGCTGTTGATGAACACGAAAATCGTTTGCCAGATGCCTCCATGTTCATCTTTGTCGCCAAATCGCTATTTGTAACCAAGCATCGAACCTTAGTGCTACTTGAGCAGTTACCTCTACTTCCGGCAAGGTCTCCTTAGCGTCAAGGTCTGTTCTGCAATTGAAGAATGTCCACTCCATGATCAGTCCCGGCAACGACTAATAAACCTCTCCCAACCGCAGCACAATGGACTCTACTGTCATGGTTGAAGGCCGCCAGCATACTTCCTTTTCCAATGTCCCAGAGCTTAACCGTCTGGTCGTTCGAGGTTGATGCAGCGTGACGACCGTCAGGGCTTATGGTCAGACTGGTGATTTCATCTTGGTAGCTATCTAGCACCCGCATAAGCGAACCGGTGCTGAGGTCCCAAAGCCGAAGTGTATAATCATCAGCGGCCGACATGGTATACAGCCCATCACGAGTTATAATTACCGATGTCACCATGCCCAAATGCCCCTCAAGTGCATACTTTAGGTTGCCTGACTTCACATCCCACACATTCAGATTACTGCAAAGCTGGTCACCCTGTTTGCCCATCCGTGAACGCTGATGAGCGCCTGCCTTTCGGGCACAGTCGTAAGCTCCTCCACCAGAAACCGCCAGGCTTCCATCTGGTGTAATAGCCACTGCAGTGACTCGCGTTTGATGTCCTTGCAGGCTTCGTAGCTCTTGACCATTACTTAAATCCCACACTTTCAATGTGCAATCCTCGGAACCAGAAACTGCAAAACGGCCGTCTGCCGTAATCACCACTTGCCACACGAAACTGTCGTGACCCTTCAAAGTATGTTTCAGATGGAAGTCCTCCAGGTCCCAGACCTTTAGAGTCTCGTTAGCGGAATCATAGACGAGGTATCGTCCGTCCCCGCTGATGGCAATCGCACGCAAATCTAGCACGTGGCCAGTAGCAACCCAGCCATTTTCGAGTACACGTGCCAGGATACCAGTTTCCAATTCCCAGATCCGAACAGAACCATCACGATTAGCAGTCACGGCAAGCCTACCGTCTGGCGTGACAGCAAGAGCCATTACTCCTTTCCCTTCATCTTGCCAAATGCGGAGTAGCGTTCTACTAGCCACATCAAAGAGCTTCAGTGTCCCGTCATATCCGGCAGAGACAGCTCGATCAGCTTTAGGAGTAATTGCCACCGCGCTTACAGCCCACTCAATGCACTCACGACCTTCAAACCGACTTTCAAGATTCCACTGCCTTAGTGTTTTGTCGCCTGCACCCGATAGTGCAAATCGCCCGTCCCGTGTCATGGCGACGGTCGTGACCTCATATGAGTGATTCATTGTCCAAACGAGTTTTTCTGTTTCTATATCCCATAATCGGACAGTCCAATCCCGTGATCCAGACACAACGAAGCGACTATCTGGCGTGACTGCGAGGGTACTGACGCCTCGAGTATGCCCGGCAAGAACACATAATTGCGTGAAGGAATTGAGGTCCCATACTTGAATAGTATTATCATCGGACGAGTAGAGTCCGTCGCCAGCTGAAATGACCATTCGACCATTCGGCGTTACTGCCAGTGTTCGGGTTTGGCTTCGATGTGAGCCAAGCGTTGCCAAGAGACAACCTGTGGCTAGATCCCAAACCTTCACGGTGTTTTTCACAGAGTACGGTGCAGTTTGGGAATCTCCAGAAGCCGATACGATTCGTGTTCCGTCTGGCGTCAGAGCAATCGCGTGAACGGCACCAGCATGACCACGCAATGTATGGAGTAGAACCCCAGAATCAATATCCCACACACGGATCATACTGTCAGCCGAGGCAGTAACTGCGCGCGCACCATTTTCAGTCACTGCAATTGCTGTCACATAAGATTCGTGATTCCCCAGAGTCTTGAGCAAGACGCCATTTACGATGTCCCACAGCATCAGAGCATTGCCGGATCCAGAAAGGACCCGGTGGCCATCAGGAGTCAGTGCTAAGGTTTGAGTACCACCCATGTCGCCTCTTAGGGTATGGATGAGCATACCAGTGTCCAAACTCCAAACCTTCATTGTGCCGGATTCTACATGGTGCTCACGGGTTAAGCGGCTATTCGAGGAGATGACCGCACGTGATGCGGAAACTATGCGTCGGGTATTTGAGCTCAAACCAACGGCGTGAACTCCTCCAGAATGGCCTTTAAGGACGTATACTAGCTCACCAGAATCGATATCCCATACTCTCAAGGTGTTGTCGTTGGAAGCGGAGACAACTTGTTGTCCGTCGGGTGTCACAGCGATGGCATTGACTCCTTCTGTGTGTCCAACGAACGTCCTCATTAACGGACCACCCGGCTTGGATATGCTGGATAATAGAGGCATCAGCCAAGGTCCCCCAGACCAAGCCTTAGCAGCTTCGAGGGTTTGTTCGAATTCCGGTTCCTTTGAGTGTGACATTCTCCCTAAGAGTTGGCTGGCGAGTTGGTTTTTGTCGTTGGAGACCACATGCGCCGAGAGTTGCAGTGCTCCTTGCATCAGTTCAAGTGCATGTCGTTGTGGATAGTTACGCGGAAAAGTGCGTATAGCTTCGTCGTAGTCCAGCAGGAGTTCATACACCAGCGTCTTGTCTGTCTTGGCTTGGAGCCAACTAAAGTCTAAGAGCAGTTGCGCCAGTTCTTCCGCTTTACTGCGCGCCAAGTGATATGGCAACTCCAAGAAGGGCCGATCAACTTCACTTTTCCAGCTTTGATTCTTTTCCGGGTCCGCTTGATCACGGAAGTAGTCAGCCAGCCGTGCATGAGCGGCTTGGCGTTGAGCGTCTGTTTTCATCCACCCCTCCTCCGCCGCTTCACAGAACTGGCCATGGTAGAAATCGAGCAGTTCGCCGCGGAGCATGAGGTAGGGGCGCAGCAGGTACAGCAGCGCGGCGACATTGCCCTGCGGGTCGGGTTCAATGGGCGGGACAGCTTTGGCATTACCGGGTGCGAGCAGGTCGGCAAGCTCACGTTGGCTCAGTCCATAGCGGCTTGCCCCCAGCAGCGAGGCGAAGCGGGAAACCAGTTCGCGCCCCACACGTCGCCCCACCGCATCGCGGAAGCCATCGTCGTTTTCCAGCCGCTTTAGAATCCATGCGAAAAGCTCGTGGATCATGGGCGGTAATTGGACGATCAATCCGAGCACGGCCTGGTCTTGGTCGCGGCTGTCGGCAACTTGTCTTGAGACACTGAGCGTGCGTAGTTCTTCCAGCGCAGCCAGCAGATAGAGCGGCGTGCCGGCATCAGGCTTAGCTCGCAAGGCAGCTCGCTGCTCGTTCGTCATCGTCCTTTTGTGGCGATCGAGGAACTGGGTAATGACTGCATCGGCATCCTCTGCCGTGAGCGGTTTCAACTCGATCTCATGCGGCTTCAGACGGCGACGTAGTTCCCCCATTGCTGGATGAGATTTTACGTCACTCCGGTCTCCCCCACCTTCGTCTTCTCTCGCGAGGGAAGAGGAAACGTCAGTTTGTTGTGTCTCTGCAACAGTTTCATTTCGTGTGGTTTGTGTATTTCGAGGCTCCAACAGCGCCGACACAATTACGCGGGCGTTGGGCGGCAGATCTCCAGGCAGCCAGTGCAGTCCAGATGAATGTGACGTGGAATCAAACTGATTGACGGCATCGAGCAGGATAACAACGCGCCTCTTCTCGCAGGCTTGCCTCAGAAAGTCCGAGAACGCGACCCGGAGTTTTTCGGGGTCGTCGGGGATGTCTGCGGTGATATCGGGGCAGCCTGCCTTTAGTTCGTGGCAGAGCCGCCTCAGTGTGCGGCGCACGTCAGTCGAGCCGGGACTGGCGCCGACGAAGTGAGCAATTATGATTGCAGATTGCCGAAACTCAGAGAGAGATATCAGGTGTCTGTACAGATGCGCGAGTAACGCTGACTTGCCGCTTCCAGACGCACCAGTGAGACAGACATAACCTTTGCCGCCGGTCGCGCGGGTGTGGTCAATCAGCTTGTTCAGTACCTTATCGCGGCTACCGAGCACAAAGCGTTCACTACGCTCCTCGACGAATGCCTCCATCGCGGCGTTTTCCTCATCAAACTCATCAGGCCGCGACACGATGTCCGTCACGAAGCGATCCTGTAATTCCGGGTCTGACTTCATGCTGGCAAGCAGGTCGTCGTAAACACGGTCGCCAAACTGCTTAAGTCCGGTTAGCCGCCTGCTGTCGTTGTCCCATTGTGCTTGATACATAAATGGATTTAGGCCCGTGGCGACGATGGCTAGCTTTAGTTCAGTCAACTTCTTCTGATTGTCGCTGCCTTGCGGTTCGCGGAATTCACCGGGAGTGGTTTCTACCATTGCGGCGGTGGCAGCATCCTCGCGGAAATAGAAATAGGCAAAACCACGATCTTTCAGCGTGCGGTCGAGGACTCCGTAATGCACTTCGTCTGCGGTGATTGAGCGGGTTTTGCCAGGCGGCACCCAGCCGTAGCGACCGCCGAGCATGCACAAGAAGCGTGGGCGGCATTCGTTGATGATTTCGCGGCAGACTTCCGAGGCATCCTGCTCGCTGGTGACTCCCCAGCGCAGGTCTACGTCCACGAGATGAATGCGGCGCGGGAGCAACTGCTCGCGCAAGCGCGGGAAGACAAAGCGCACCAGGTGATCCCTTTCCGCATGCATATCGCGGAAGGTTGAGGAAATAAAAACCCTGACTGTCTTCCAACAATTACTTGTTTTATCTTCAAGCTCCGGCATAAATATTAAGGCTCCGCGAAATCAGACTTCAATTTCTTGAAATCCGCCTTATCAAAGGAAATGATCTTGCAGTCCTTCACTCTTGCTAAAACCGCCAGAAAAATATCCTGAATGTCTACTGTGTAAACGGTGTACAGTTTCAGGCTTTCTGTAAAGATTTCTTTGCTGAAAACGGTTTTTAAGCCATGATAATTTAGTAATTTCAGGAATTTCGGGCTGATCTCTTTCCGCGGGATGCTGTAGACTTTCTGTAAGACCCAGATGACTTCGGCAAAAACGATCTCTGTCAAAAGCGCCTCATCTTCCCCGAACTCAAGTTTCCTGAAAAACTCCTTTGACCTCTGGAATTTCCCCTCATCCTCTTCAAGAAAAAACCTCAAGATTACGTTGGCGTCAATTATCTTTTTTGGCAATTTCATGGGCAACAATCTCCGCGGCTTTCTCTAAGGCTTCTTCCGCCGTGAATTTCTTTTTAAGGGTATATTTTTTAAAACAGCCCGCAAGGTCGTCTGTTACTGATTCGGGTTTTCTAACGATTGCTTTTTTGTCCTTGATTTCAACCTCTATGAGGTCTTTCACCTCAATGGCCTCTCTCAATTTCTTCGGGAATGTAACCTGCCCCTTCGGAGAAACCTTCAGTATGTATTCCATAAGTTGTACCTCGCTAAATGTTATACTATGATAAATGTTATGCTTCATATTATAGTTATACATATCTTTTGTCAAGCAGGTTTTGTCCCTTTGAAAAAGGTATCGCGGATCCTTTGTTTGTGGTAGGACACGCGTCCCCGCTTGTCATAATAATAAATTCCGTATTCAACCGTCCCCGGTTGTCATTATAACAAATTCCATATTCATTCATCCCCATGTATCAAAACATTTTTACCGCATGTTTGTTTTTATTTGTCAATCGAGGACGATTGACCTACCATAAAAATGTTTCATTCGTCAATCTGCGAGTTTGAAACAGCGGATAATTGATTGTTCACGTAGGGCAAACCTTTAGGTTTGCGGCGCGTTTTGCAATATTGTTGGGTTACATGAATACGTGCGTGTTTGCACCCAATGACACGTTCCACACGCAAGGCTAAAGCCTCGCCCTACATAATTACTCTGCCTGCGGCAGGATACAGTAATCTGCTATGTCTCCGGAAATAATCCCGCTCCGCATGCATATCGCGGAAGGTGGAGGAGATAAAAACCTTTACCGTCCTCCAGCGTGATTGCAGTGGTGTTTGATGGTCAGGCACAAGAAACCTCCCGAGCAGATTTGCGATTTTGGATTTAAGAATTCGGATTTCGGATTTAGAATAACGTCAAATTCACCATTTATTTGTCAACCGGGGACGGTTGACCTACCGATAATAACAACCCCCTTGCCCCCTTTTCGCTCGACTGAGCTCACGACGAAGTCTAAGGGGGATTTCTGATTTTTGAATTTGGATTTATTTTTATGACAATCGAGACGATTGTCCTACCATATTCAATTTTGGATTTTCGATTTCGGATTTTGGATTTAAAACAATATCAAATTTAACATTCATCGGTGGGATAAGCGTCCTCGCTTGTCATAATAAAACCACCGTCCCGGTTGACACCTCATATCAATTGCAAATTACCCGTACCACTCTGCATCGAGCATCAGGCGCAGCCACTCATAATGTTCATCTTCCATGAACTGCTCACACTGCCACAAGGTACACGAAGAATTATTATAATGAATCTGGAACTCATGAAATCAGGAACGAAATTTAAAAAATTATTTCAGTGATGTCCTTATGGCTTGAAAGTGAAAACCGTGCGGACCATTTGCAATGTGGGCAAATCGCCTTGGTGTGACGTACCATACAACCACCCCAGACTACTTCTCCCTGTGAAGCTCTTAATAATGTTTCAAGCGTTGGGTATCCATAAACCACCGGTATTGCCTCTGATTTTTTAAAATGTTTAAAGTGGAACGGACATACGTTTAGTCCCGCGTGAAGCGCAAACACTGCAACAGTAAAGAAAATGAAGCCCAGACTGAGGATCACATATACCTTTACAATACAAAATACGATTTTAGAAACGCGATTCATCAGCATTATTTTTATTATCCGGGATTACTGTTTCTTCTCCACCTGCTGAAAATACTGACTACACGCCTCCTGAATATACCAGGCATGGCTCCTCTGATATACATCCCTCATTGCCGCAATTATTTGTTCTGTGGGCGTCAATGTCATAACTCCGTGGATTACGTTGCGCAGGATAAGGTCGTCGTCCCGCTGCAATAGTTGCAGAAGTATTTCTTCCGCATTTTCAACCCTCTTTGCAAGCAGATAAGCGGAGTTTTTCCCCAACGCATATCCTGTTAAAATGTTGGAAATCAGGACGGGCAGGAGTTCTTCCCCTAAATCGTTTCTCCCCAGGAGTGCCTCCATCGCAATTTTTGATAATAATGCGCGTATCGGATTTGACCGGACACCTTTCGGGTTCAGCATCGCAATAAGCACGTGCTTGCCCAATCGGGGCGCTATTTTTTTACGAAAGGATACCTCACCCAGATGCTCCAAATGATTGCCCAAACGTGCAGGTATGGAAATGTCTTGCGTTTGCTCGTTCGTATGTTTTACCTGCTCTAGCAATTTTAGCAAGGCTTTTTTCACTTTGCCCTGTCTTACCATATTCACGAAAGCAGAGGGCTTTATTTTTGGATAACATACATGCCCTCCGTTCTTTTTTGCCTGTATGTCTTGATCCTCAGGCTGCCGGAATAATTCTTCCAAATACTGCGCGCAGCTTTGTATCCTTTCCGCAGGGTTTTTTTGTAGGCTCTTTACCACGGCAGATAGTATTTGACCGGTAACTCGCGTGTTTCTCATAATTGACTGGGTGAGGGAACTCTGTATGATTTTCTGTTTGATTTCCCCGACAGTATTCCCCGAAAAGAGTTGATTTCCCATGATCATTTCATAAAAGATGCATCCTAATGAAAAAATGTCGCTCTGAACACTGCAAGCGCCTCCTTTCCAAATCTCCGGCGCGGTGTAGGATGGTGTGCCTCCATGAAATTCCGATTGAGAAACATAAGATGCCAGGCCAAAATCAATGATCTTTATTTCGTTGTTTCCTGTAAGCAGAATGTTGCCTGTCTTCAAATCGCCATGGACAATACCATGATCGTGGATGTATTTGACGGTATTGAGTATTTTCACGGCATAATAATGGAAAGACCTCGCAATGGCGTTGTGATTTTTCTGGATATGATCGTACAGTGATTCTGCCTGAAGAAGTTCCGTAAAGATGAGAAGGCTTTCTTCGTGGATTTCACAGGTATGGAAGCGAATAATGTATGGATGATGGAGGTCCATCAAACAGCGCGCTTCACGTAATACACTCTCCTTGTTTGTATGCCGTATATCAACCACCTTGACGGCAAAGGATTTTTCCAGCAGGGTGTCCCACATTTCATAAACATCACCGTATGCGCCGCTTCCCAGCCATCGTTTAGTTATATACCTGTCCCTTATTTTTTGCGGTAACATGATCGTAGAGAGAAAAACTTATGATTTGCCTGTCCAGGATTAGCCCTGAACCGATGATCCCGTTGCCTTCAATCCTGAGATTTTTACCCATATCCACCCCACGATATGTTTGAACCGCGCTAACCGAGGCAATGTTTTCCAGCCATTTTTCAATAGTTGACACCTCTGAGGGATTGGTCATTTCGCTGCTGTGCAAAAGCGACTCTATGACGTAACTGTTTATGAGTTTCTGATGGAGCATACCAAAGAGCCCCGGATCAAAGATATCCAACGCCATGCCGTTTCCGATACCGCAAATGTACCCCCGCATCCCTTTTTTTAGGGAGGCAGTTCCAGCATAGCGAACGATATCCGTCTTTTTTTGTTCGTAGAGATCATGAATTGATTGTGTATTCGACTGAATATGCAAGGTTGCAAGACTCTTAGCAACATACTCCCAGATTTTTTCCTGGTTTATCGTAACCTGTGCTGTATTTCCGTCTCGTGAAAGACTGCTTGCAACCTCAGCGCGTAATGAGGGAAATGCCAGTGTGCTGTCAGGTAAAAAATTTGCAGACGATCCGGTGCTCCTCCCACTTTCCACGCAGGCCACGGGAACTATTTTCGATGTATGCTTACTTATGAGACCTGACGTCACCACGATGCGGTCCTGATACCCTGCACAGCATATTTCTCCGTCAAGCAGGAATAAGGGTGATTCAGAATTATTGCAAATCTCAACGCTATGTATGGACATGGGAGAAAGCTCTTTCATCTTGATACGGTTTTCCTGCCTGCCCGCTTCAAGCGTTATGAAACGTGGCGGAGGGTCATGGATCGTCTGGCGGGTATCATGCAATGTATAGAGGACTGCATTTCTTAAAAAATACGGACCGTCTATCTGTGTCGTGTCCAAAATATTTTTCAGGATGTTCATCGTTTATCCTTTCTTGCTCTTCACCCAAAATTTCAGGGTAACACGATGCCCTTTTGTGAGCCTTCGGCTCATGAATGTTTACCTTGTAAAAACTTCTTTTCCCCATCCCCGCTCTCCGTTTACACGAGGACAAGTTTGTATAAGTTTTTTTACCCCCCTGTGTCCCCCCTTGCGAAGGGGGGAAAGAGAGGGGTTCTTTGGTTGCGAATTTGCTGTGCTATGATATTCATTGGCACCTGTTTCTGGTAAAACCCTCATGAAATATCGCATTAAGCCGTAATATTATGTATAGCGCAATACGTTGTCAAATAGATTTTAATAAAATATTGACCTGTTAACAACTCTTGCATTAAACAACCACGAGAATCGGTTCATAACGGTAACTTCAAGGGAATCCCCCTTTGCAAAGGGGGATATAGGGGGTTGTGTGTTTTCCGTGCTATTCCCCATTTTCATGAGGACACGTTTACAACCCCCTCGCCCCCTTTTTTAAGGGGGATTCTCTAAGCCATACATCGTATAACCCGCATAAAGAAAATGAAAATTAGCGAAGCAAACCCATGAGATTCCACGCTTCGCTCGGAATGACGTTTTTGGGGAGATTGCTTCATGCTTGCGCCTTCGCAATGACAACTTTTGTTCAGCGTTACGCCTCACAATACGGGCATCGTTGTGTACAGTATAATAGCAATCAAAAAACTTCTTTCTCTCTGTCCTACCTATGTCCTCTGTGGTTTGCAGTTTCTTGGTTAAAAAAGGGTTGCAATCCCCAAAATATTTGGTTTAATGTCCTGCCTGAAGAGAAGGTATTCTTGTTTCCTTATAAACAGTAGTAAAAGGGCGAATACACTCTATGGATTCTCGAATCCCATTTCGCATCCGCATTGGCGTTTCCGGACACCGGAAATTGCCCGATGAAAATACCCTTTCAGAAAAGACTCAACAGGTTTTAAGCCTGCTCACGGAGGTAATTCAAACCATCAAAGATGGAAAAAAATTCAAAAACACAAATCAACCCCTAAAAAAAGACATCTACGACCTGTTTGATAAAGACTCACGAAAAGCCATTTACTCATCACCCGGTACCCCTATCACCTTCAGTATTCTGACACCCCTTGCCGAGGGAGCAGACCGTCTGGTAGCAAGGAATGTATTGAAGTTTCCGGACTCCCGGATCGAAGTTGTCCTGCCCCTGACAAAAGAGGACTATTTAGAGGACTTCGAAACGGAAAAATCAAAACATGAATTTGAGGAACTCCTCAACAAAGCAAGGAGGCCAATCACGTTAAAGAAATATTTATTAAAGGAAGAATACAGGAGTGAAGACCTTGCAGAGTCCCGGCGGCAGGCATATAAGGCGGTAGGTCAATATGTTGTCAACCACTGCGATATCCTGATTGCGCTCTGGGACGGTGAACCATCAAGGGGAAAGGGAGGCACAGCGGAAATTGTTGAATATGCCGCAAAAAGAAAACGCCCTGTCATTATTATTTCTACCGGTGGTTCTCGTGAAATTACCGTAAAAACAGGACACGGTCTAAATGCCCGCTCAATCCAACAGATCGAAATGTTCAACACGTATCCACTCTCTTTAGACACTCAGACAGAGTATGTTGATAATATGTACAAGGAAACATTTTACAAGAAAGAAGAAAAAAAGTTTCCTGAAGATGCAAGGGCTCTGATCAAAGAAAATTTATTACCATACTATGCCCGTGCCTCAATACTAGCAAAGTGGTATCAAAAACTCTACTTGTGGACGGGTACTGTCGCATATTCCCTCTCTGCGCTGGCAATTGCTGCCGTTGCTACGGGCATATTGAATTTCAGTTTATCGTTCTATGCCTTCCTTCTGGAATTCCTTCTTTTAGTAACTATCTTTTCTTTCGTTACCTTTGCTAATCACAAAAAGGCGCATAAAAAGTGGGTTGAGAACCGATTCCTTGCAGAGCGTATCCGTTCAGCCAGGTTCTTTGTCGCCTGCGGTGTGGAAATGTTGCCCATAGAGATACCGCCCTATATGGGCGTTGCCCATCAACCTGATGACTGGATGATAAGGGTATTTCATGAAATTTGGAACAGACTGCCTGCCCTGAAAGGTTGCAAGACTTTAAATCCCCAGCAGTTGAATGCGTATATCCGAAGACACTGGGTTCAGGATCAAATCAAATATCATAAAAAAAAGAAAACAACAACCGGCGGAAAAAGTAAGATACTTGAATGGACTGGCTATGTTTTGTTTCTTATAGCAATGACGGTTGCTATAACCCATGCAATATCACATTTCCAAGTCCATGAATTACATCGCTCCCTGTTGAATGATGTGCTTACTTTCTTTGCAATTGTGTTGCCGGTAACAGGTGCGGTAATTGGCGGTATCCGTTCACACAGGGAGTATTCAAGGCTGGAAAAAAGGAGTAATAACATGGAGGTAGTCCTCAAAGATTTGAAAGAACGCTATTCTCAAATACTGAGATTAGAAGAACTGGAATCATTACTCAGGGAAACGGATGAACTCATGCTCCGCGAGACCCAGGACTGGCTCATGCTCATGAGGTTTGTTGAACTAAAACCCGAAGCGTAGATTCTTAACAAGAGGTTTTTGCACGTTCAACAAAAGTGTGTATGAAAAGAGATTTATTAAGGTAAATCAATGTATCGGTAGGTCAACCGTCCCCGGTTGACAAATAAAACAAACATGCGGTAATAATGATTTGACAAGCAAGGATGCTCGAATACGGAATTTCTTATAATGACAAGCGGGGACGCATGTCCTACCGGAACGTGTCATTATGACAAGCGAGGACGCATGTCCTACCGTATTACAATTTTGGATTGTGGATTTCAGATTGCGGATTTTGGAATTTGGATTTTAAACATTA
>ERZ1292630.2743-Hain-H41-02um-R3-2743-length-15990-cov-7_pt1 | contig 15990 bp, 17 predicted proteins | sample MGYA00564408_ERZ1292630 | MGnify/ENA primary metagenome ERZ1292630 (study PRJEB36523, sample SAMEA6512641) | groundwater metagenome | collected 2019-01-08 | study: AquaDiva: Metagenomics assemblies of 32 groundwater samples | reverse complement strand
AAGATAAGAAAATATTTTATAAATAAACATAGAACTAGAGTCATCTCCGAACAATTGATTATTGGTAAAAAACGAAAATATAGGAATTAATATATTTATCCCTATGCTATCTAAAAATCCACTAAAAAATCCCAACACAACTATAACGGCAATGTTTTTCCTATAACCTTTAAATACCATATTTAAAACCCTAAAGGTTTCTAAAAAAACAAATAAATATTTTTTAATATTTTTTAAAAACATAATTAGTCAATAATATCCCATGCCAATGGCGTGCCTATTTTAACATCCTTTTTAAACTTTTTTCCTAAAACTTTATTCAAAAATTTAGGTCGCAAGCCATATCCAGGCCTTATACATTTAACATTTAAGCGATTTAGCTCATCCCCCTTTTTAATGTCTTTAACCACAAAAAGAGAGCGTCTAAAAATCAGATTGGTTGACTCTCTTTTTCCGGAAACAAACTGCGGTTTTCCTAAAGATTTTTCAACAACCCTGATTGATTTTACCAATTCTTTTAACTCTCTTGGCTCAAGAGAAAATGCGGCATCCGGTCCTCCATCTGTTCTCTTCAAAGTAACATGCTTTTCCACTATCTTAGCCCCTAAAGCTACGGCGCCGATAGTAACCGCCGAATCTAAATTATGGTCGGATATGCCGACAACCGTCCCTAATTTTTTCTGTAATACGGGAATCGTGGAAATATTCATTTCATTCGGATTTGCCGGATAAGAACTGACGCAATGCAAAATAGCAATGCTCGGAGCGCCCGCTTTTTTCAAAGTTTTAATAGCTAATTTAATTTCTTGTAAATTAGCCATGCCCCTGGAAATTATCACCGGTTTTTTTGTTGAACCGATTTTTTTCAATAGTTCCAAGTCGCCAATTTCAAAAGAAGCCACCTTATAAGCCGGTACTTTCATTCTTTCCAGAAAATCCACCGCCGTTGAATCAAAGGGCGTAGAAAAAAGCAGAACGCCGTATTTCTTAGTAATTTTCTGCAATTTAGGTTGCCATTCCCATGGCGTATGGGCCTTTTTATATAAACTATAGAGGGTCTGGCCCTGCCATTCTTTATTGGTGCCGCCAACCTGAAACCATTTATTATCACAATTAATGGTCATTGTGTCTGGCGTATAGGTTTGTAATTTTACGGCATCTACCCCGGCTCGGCATGCTGCTTCAACAATTTTTTTAGCCCTGTTAAAACTTTGGTTATGGTTGCCGGAAATTTCGGCAATCACAAATACCGGGCAATCTAAACCTATTGATTTATTGCCTATTTTTATCTTTTTTTCCATATATTATTAATATAACAAATATCATCGGGTTTCTGTCTCAAAAAGAAAAACTCCGTCCCGCATTGCGGGACGGAGTTTTTTAATACTTTTATCTTTTAAGAATTAATTGATAATTCTCGTCGTCAGTTTTGTAAACAACAAAACCATTTTTCTTAAAAATACTTAAGGAGGGCAGATTATTCAACCGAATTTCGGCAAAAACATCTTTGTCCGCTTTTAGCTCTCTAAGGGCTTCGCCCAGCAGAATCCCGCCAAAGCCCTTTCCGGCATACTCCGGATCAATTGCTATAGAAGTCAGATAGCCCTCGTCGAAATCAAAACGGCAATAACCTATCACCCTGCCGTCCACTTCCAGAACAAAGCACTTATTATCCTGACCCCCGAAATACTTTTTTTCAAACCACTTCTCGTGCCGATCAAAAGGTATTTCATCCAGACTGTTAAAATTATTCCTATTTAACGGATTATTTCTTATCGCCCAAACAGCTCTTGTGTCTTTTTTTTCCGCTTTTCTTATCAGATATCCGACTGTATTATTTTGCATAATTTCTCCTTCTTCTATCAAACACCAAAGAAAAAGATTCAGCGGCACGCATTCCTGATTGCGCGCCCCGAACTTTCGCTAAAGCTTCGATATATTCAATCGATCGCGGATGAGGAAAATCACGAAGCTCTGAACCATAGCATTTAAGAGCCATAATCTTTTTATTTATGTAATTTTCTATGTTTATAAACACATTCGGCCGGAATGGATCTGATTTGACAAAATTCCATTCCGACGAAGAAGCTATCTCGAAAGAAAACGCCCGGTTCACAAAAGAGCGCTCCATGGGCCTAATCGCCGACTCAACGGCTTCCGCGATTATGCGATGATCAACATTCACATCGGAGTGATGATGAGTATATACAATATTCGGCTTGAACTCCGACATAACCGACTCAATAGACTGTACGACATCCAGTAAGGCCACTGAATCGAGCTTATTATCGGGAAATTCTCTAAGGATCAATCGCTTCACGCCCAATACTTCATTGGCTTTTTTTGCCGATCCACGCAAAGCATCCAGCTCTTTATTATCTTCCTCTTTTGATCCGCCGATCCTTGATGTGACTCCTTCAACCAAGATCAAAACCCAAACCTCATCCCCTTCGTCAGCATGCCTAGCTATAGTCGCTCCACAACCCAGAACTTCATCGTCCGGATGAGCGGCAACCACCAAAACCTTATTTTTTGTCTGTTTCATCGTTTTCTCCTTTTATTTTTTTAATGCTAACCTTGGCGCTGACATCTCCCTTGCCATTCAGAATAGCATCATGGAACTCATAACGCCATCCATTCGATTCAATGAACGCTCTGGGATAGCCGTCGGCATCAAGCATCCTTATGAAGTCGTAAAGCTTCCGGCCGCCAAGGAGCTCGGGAATCCGACTCTCTTCGGGTTTTCTTCGTTTCCACACCACGACTTTTCCGTGTTGCGGCTTCGAGATCGGCCGAAGCCGGACTATTTTCTCTATCATTTTGAAAGAAATCGCGCTGATCCTCTTCAAAATTTCTTCCGCAGAACCGGTTTTGATATTTACCGACTCGCGCATATAAACAGACCCCGCATCAACCTCGGCGGTAACTTTGAGAGCGCATACTTGGATATCATAGATCCCGCGGATGATATGATTTTGAATAGGGCTTCCTCCGCGGCCGAAAGGCAAATTAGCGGAATGAAAAACCACACATTCAAAATTGTCATATATTTCTTTGGGGATCATCCACGACCAATGCGGAAAAAAAATATAACGCGGATTCAACTTTCGAAGATATTCTAAAGTTAATTTTTCAGGAGAAGTGATCAGATGTTTTGTAAAGCCGCGCGGCACAATCCATGAACGAAAGTTTGAAATATTCCAAGGTTTTATCGTAGCTATCACGATTGATCTTTTATGCATAATTTAATACTCCTTATCTTAAATTTTCAAATAGCGAGTAATTATACTCATAAAACCTATTAAATTGCAATAAAGTTGCTTAAAAGGCAAATAATTTTAGGATTTATTTAATTTTGCCATCACAACCTCATCCACCCACTTTCCATTACAAATAAAATGTTTTTTCATCACGCCCTCAATAATATAACCATTCTTGACAAATGTCTTAACCGAACCGACGTTGTCTTCATATGCCCCGGCTACAATCTTATGCAATTTTAATTTATTAAACGCGAAGTCGGTTAAAAGATTAATTGCCTCGCCGGCATAACCATGGCCCCAAGAATTCTTATCACCTATCATGATTCCGATCTCGGCGCGCTTATGATACCTATTGATCGGACCCAATTTTATATTGCCTATATGTTTATCGGAATCTTTTCGAACTATGGCTAAAAATACCAAATCTTTATCTTGGGAAGCTTTTTCAACATATTCTCTGACATTCTTTAAAGTATGACGCGCTGATCTAATTTCCAAATATTGATTAATTTCGGGACTATTTAACCAGCTAACATATTCCTTGGTGGCATCAGAAACTCGCACTGGCCTTAAATAAATATTCTCTCCTACTAACTTAATATTTTTTTGATTATTCATAAATAGTGATTATTTTTCTATAAACTCAACTAATTTTTTTTCTTTAAACTTTAATAAATAATTATAAAGTTCTTTGTAGGGCAAATCGTGTTTTATGGCGATATCTAAAATAGAAATATTTTTATTAAAGTAGCGCGGCAGACAATCCATCAGATAATTCCATTTCGCTCTCGTCTCCGCATTGTCTAACTTCATTGATGGATCTGTTCCCGGACTAAGATATAGATTATATTTGGGATTGCTTAGCGCTATCAACCCGGAAAATTTTCTTTTTAAAAAACAGTTGGTTTCTAATGTATCAATGATACCCAATACCGCGTTAACCGATTCTTCCAGCTTATCTTCTTTCATAATTTTTATATTATCACTATCAAGATGATATTCCGGATAAAAAAACCTTGAATTTTCACAACGAGAAAGAGAAATAGTAGGAATTTCTATGCCTGGCGCTTCCCAAACAGTTTCGTCATTACCCACGATCTTCCTGAATCTGTCTTGATAAAATTTAGCGTTAAATTTCAAATAATTGGATGCCGCTTTATCAAGATCCGTGTCGCCCGAAAATGTTTCTTGAAGAGCAAAGCGCGGATTTTCATTTCCAAGCATCTCCAAAAAAATACAATATTTATAATATTTTAATAAATTATTTTTTAAACCAGCCAAATAAAAAACCGTACCCATATGTTCCGGCGCAATAACCAACTTATAAGTATACTTAGTATCTTTTTTTGACAATCGCTTTAAAACCTCAATACCGACGGCATATCCGGCCGGCCCGTCATTAAGTTGCGCCGCATGACAATTATGCGCATTCAATATTATGGTCTCCATGGTCTTTCCCGACTTAGTGTATTCCAAAACTTTCATCGTTCCGTCTATCCGCTGTGTTTCAAGATCAATTTCGTAATCACCGTCCTTCATTTTCTTGTATATGTTGTATGGAAGGGAAAAACCCCATAATTTTTTAAAGGGCTTATAATAAAGATCGCAATGATACACTATATTATCCGGAGCGTTTTCTTTGTAAAATAAATGTCCCTTCAGGTCTTTAAACTTAATTTTTCCTTTAAATGAATCGGAGTAGCCAATGACGCCGAGCGGATGCTTCTTGCCGTCATAAATTAATTTTCCCTCTTTTTTAATGGTCGCCCTAATCACCTCCCATTTTTGAGGCACAACCCAGCCATTATGTTCCCTACCTGATTTATACTCTAAAACTTTAAACGGCAATTCCTGACATAGAATCTCATTTTGCGCATCCGCGCCATCAGAAACCGGAGTAATAAACAAACCATCAACTTTTTTTAAAACCTGCATCATTTTGCTCATATTTTTTGAGATCCTTTGGGTGAATAAATTATTTTGGAGTTCCTTGCTTCCTCTAAAAATTTATTAGGGGTTAATAACCTATCGCCCAATTCTATCTTATTAATAATATTCTTATTCTCTTTATCTAAAACTTTTTTAATATACAAAAGGTTTCCGATTGTGGCGACAAAAATACCCCCATCATTCTTACGAATTACCAATCCGCTGGAAAAGGGATGATATTTTTCTTCCGCCTTCAATAATTCAACGTCCTTCAAGGCAACGCGCTCCTGCCCCAAAAAAGTGGATGCTCCATCATAAGGATCATCAAACGCATTAATGAATAAAAATATGTCCCTGCCTACCCAGCTCCAATCAACAAATCCATTGATTTTAGTATTTAAAAACGGGTAATAAGAACTATGTTCTTCTTTGAGATTTTTCAATTTAAATTCTTTACCTTTTTTAACTTCAGATAAAAAATCTTTCAAAAAATCAATTTCTTGTTTTCCTATAAAATCAAAATAGTCTTTCGGTTTTTGAAGTTGGGCAGGCAATTTAAAATCTCGCCTCTTCAAAATCTCTCCCTTATGAAAAGTTTTCAAACCCCCATGAATTATCTGCAAATTAGCGCATCCTTTTCTATTCCCGTGAAGTATCTGCCACGTATAATGAGCTCCTCCTCTATAACGGGGCAAATCAATTCCCATAAAATCCAATAGCTGATTTTTAGGGAATAAATCAGCAGTTTCTTTATTAAAAATCCAAACAGCTCCAAAAGCTATTCCTAGAACGTTGCCGGCGATCTCGCTCTTTAAATTTTTATCGGAATTAATATCATCAGAATTAAAATAGCGAATTTTATTTTTAGCCAGCACCTCTTTAAGGGTTTTTCCTTCAATCGACGAAATTCCGTTTAAATGCCTCTCTGAACTGAACACAACCAGATCCAAACTGCTATTTTTAGCAATGTAAACGGCAAATTCGCTTAATATATAAGATCCTCCGAAAATTATTAATTTTTTTATTTCTTTTATTCTCATAAATTAAATAGGCCTGACGGAAATGCCCGAATTATTAAGAAAAGATTTTACCTGTGAAAGATTGGAATCGGAAAAATGAAAAATTGAAGAAGCCGCAACGGCCGAAGCGTTCGCAATTTTAATCGCATCTGCAAAATGCTGCCTTGTGCCGGCTCCGCCATTAGCAATGACCGGTATTGAAACAGCCTCAGAAATAATTTTTATCAAATCCAGATCATAACCAACCATCATTCCCTCTCTATCAATTGAGGTCAATAATATTTCTCCGGCCCCCAATTTCTCGACTTTTTTAGCCCACTCAACCGCATCTAATCCGGTAGCTTTTTTTCCTTGATTGATAAACACTTCGTAGATGCCCCGATCATTCTTTTTGACATCTATAGAAACAACGATGCACTGGCCGCCGAATTTATTCGCCGCTTCAGTTATAAAAGAGGGATTCTCCACCGCATAGGTATTTATCGCAACTTTGTCCGCCCCCGACGACAAAAGATCATTGATCGCTTCGATGCTCCTGATCCCGCCCCCGACAGTTAGCGGCACAAAACAATCCCGCGCTACTCCCGAAAGCGTATCCAAAAGAAAGTTGCGGCCGTCCTCAGTGGCGGTAATATCCAAAAAAACCAATTCATCGGCGCCCTGCGAATCATAAATTCTCGCGGTTGTTACCGGAAAACCAACATCCCTCTCTCCTTTTTCCCCAAAATTAATCGGTTTTACCATCCTGTTATTTTTTAATAAAAGAACGGGAATTATTCTTATTTTCAACATAAGTGATGTCTAAACTAATATTATCACTGTTAAGGGTTATGATCCCAAAGTTTCATATCCCACAACGGCTCGTCATCTTTCTCCTTTGAAAAATCATGCTTGTATGGCGGAATAGTTTGGGCAACCGCGATCTTTCTGAATTCATCTTCGGTGATCCCTAATATCTTCAAAAGAAAATCCAAGCTTTGCGGCCTCTTGCCTTCATATTGCTCAATGAGTTTTTTTGCTTCCTCCCTGGCCATTCTCCCGTTCCTTATGTCTATGCTGGTCAGATGCGTGGCGCGCGCGTATCCGCGTTTTATGAATTTTATATAATCGCGCTGGCCCTGTAATTGATATTCTATCTTCTCATATGGATATATCGGCGGAACTCCCTCTACTTGATCGCCCAGCCAACCCAGCTCATTATTAATAATTTCCGACTGTTTTTTAACATCCCACGGAATAAATGAACCAAGACAAATCGATTTAACGCCTAAAGCCATCAAATCTTTAAGGGGCGGATAAACATACGGCGCCATTTCCCTCATAGTAACCTCGCCGCCCAAAAATCCAACCATATCCTCTGCCGTAATTCCTAAATTATTTAATCGATTGTTTCTTCTTTCGTCTACTTCCTCTATTTCATCATAATTATAATAAGCGGTATATTCAGCGCTAGATTCTCCCCAAAAAATCAAAGGAATGCCAAATCTCACCGCTACCTGCATAGGATAAGCAAAGGTTCCGACATGCGCGTGCCAATCAAAATCGCCTTTTCTTTTCAAAGATTCAAGCATAAGTTTTCTAACCAGCTTCCAATCAGAACGAAATTTCAAAAAATCAACGCCTAATTTCCTTAGCGTTCTTTCATTATTTTCAAGAACCCGCGGACGATAAAATCCATGATCAAAACTTACCACTAATGGTTTCATTCCAAGCTCCTTCACGATATACCAAAGCGTGAATGTGCTATCTTTTCCGCCGCTAAACGGAACAATGCAATCATAGTCTCCGGTTCCCTTATATTGCTCTACGATTTTCTTCAATTCTTGTTTTCTTTTATTCCAATCAATTACATCTTTCTTAGTCTCTGCCGCCCGGCAGATATTACAAACCCCTTCTTCGTCAAAAATAATGGTCTCATGCGTTTCGGGCAGGGTACACCTAGCGCATCGTCTTAAATTATTTAAAATATGCGTATGTGAAAAATCTTTTATCATAGTTTTATTTATTATAATCTTAAAAAAGAATTGAGTAAATTCAAGCCCTCGCGCTGGCTTTTTTCCGGATGAAACTGGACTCCGAAAATATTTTCTTTTTGAATCGCGGCGGAAAAAATTTCCCCATAATCGCAAGTGGCGATTATCACCGAATTATCCTTTGGAACAAAATGATAACTGTGATCAAAATAAAAAATCGGAGTTTTGACATTCTTAAGTAGAATGTTTTCCCTGCTTAAAACCACATCGTTCCAGCCAATGTGAGGGATCCTGAATTTTTTATCTTCAATTTTAAACTTTCTAACCGTTCCCTCTATAAATCCAAGGCCGGTTGTAATCCCATGCTCTTCTCCTACAGAGGCCAACAATTGCATACCCAAACAAATTCCTAGAAGAGGCTTTTTTTTATTTAGAACCTCTTCCGTTAATATCTTATCAATTCCCAAATCCTTAAGATTTTTCATTCCATCAGGAAAAGCGCCTACGCCGGGCAAAATAATCTTGTCGGCCATCTTTATATCTTCAGCCTTGCTAGAAACAATAACTTCAGCGCCTAGAGTCTTTATGGCGTTTTCCACAGAAAAAAGATTCCCCATGCCATAATCAATGATTGTGATCATGCTTTATATTTTTGTCTGTAATGCCCGGTATTAAGCAAATGTCCCTGATCCAATCCAAGTTTCAATTTATCCGCAATCCTTTTTAAATTCCGAATGGTTGTTTCCTCTATCTGCTCTTTCGTTAAGCTATCGGTTAAATTAATCGTAAAATCTTGCCTATCTCCTATTTTTAACAAATATTCCTCTTCATCTTTTATTATTCCTTTTTCTTTAGCGTAATCATACATTATCGTTCCCGGCTGGGGAAGCAAATAACCCGTACTCGGATAAATTTCTAAATCATAACAAACATCAAAAGTTTTTTGCAGTGTTTCTAAGGTTTCCTTAGGATATCCGATTACTATGCTAGTCGTAGGCAATATCCCGACTTTTTGCAATATTTTTGTCTGTATTATAAATTGCTCTACAGTAATATGCTTATTCATATCCTTTAAAATGTCCTTGTCGGCGGACTCTAATGAATAACCTAGATCAACACATCCGGCTTCTTTTAATTTTAATGCCAAATCCAAATCTCCCTCCCCAAATAAACCCGCCCTGCAATCAGCGGCCCACCAAAACTTCAATCCGCTCTGAATTATTCCGTTCGCAAATTCCAGCGCCTGCTCCCTTGAATATAAAGTCAATTCATCGCAAAACTGAATATAATTTACTTTATACTTCTTCTGTAAATGCCTTATTTCTTCGCATATATTTTGTATCGGCCTTGTCCTATATTTTTTATTTTTAAAAACATGGTAACAAAAAGTACAATTAAATATGCATCCTCTCGCCGTATTGACCGGTATCGCCATTATTTTATCAAACTCAATCGGATATGGTTCGGAAACGCTATATTTGCATTTTCGCAAATATGTATCCATATCAAATATATCGTGTTGGATCATCGGCAACGTACTCAAATCTGATATCAATTCTCTTTCTTCCGTAAAAAAAACTTTATTATCTTTTCTAAAAAATATCCCCCTAACATCTTCTAGGGGTGTTTTATTTTCAATAGCCCTCAATAACTCCACAATAGTGATGTCTCCCTCCCTAACAACTCCTATATCCGCTTTTGTATTTTTCAATAATATTTCCGGTATTGAAGTCGCAACGGAATTACCCACAATAATAGGAACTTTTTTATATTTTTTTATTATTTCGCATAATTTTTTAACATGTTTATATCCCGTAACAATGGAACCCATTGCTACCGCGTCGCATTCGGTATTTTTTATATACTCTTCAATTTCTTGGTCGGTCGGACGCAAAGCGTCCAAATCGTAAAAAATTAAATCATGGCCGGCATTCTTTATAGCCGTGCCAATATAGGCTATTCCAATCGGAAAAATTATCTTCTCGCTCTTTGGCCTTAAACATATGTTAATTAAAAGTATTTTCATTGTTTAGAGAATATAATAAAGTTTATTTATTAGCAATGTAAATTAATTCAAGAACTTTTTATCTTCTTCAAAAGATTTTTTCATTCCCTCATTTCTTTCGTATTTATTATTTCCTAAAAATATTTTAGGATTTTTTCTTTTGAGATCTAGAATGTCCTCAAGACCGAAATCTTTTTTATCAGGAAAATTTTCAATGATTCTTTTGACCACTTCAAAGTCTTCTTTGCTATCCACCGTCAGACGCATAGATGAAACATCGTCTTTGCGAAGAATGTTTCCTATTTTAAAAATTTCCGGATGATTAGCGATATAAGCCGTTACGTGTTCGCGTTCCGAAGGAAGTTTTGCCTTTTTCCATGCTTTTTCTAAAACTTCAAATGGAAAAACCTCCACATCCATTCCATCGGGAAAAGTCGGCGGGCGAACATTACTTACATAGTCATATTTGTCCGAATTTTCTTTATAATATTCAACCACCCGATCAATGATCTTTGGATCCATTAACGGACAATCTCCGGTTATCCTGACAACAACATCGGCTTTGAATTTTTTAGCCGTCTGATAATATCTGTCCAAAACATCTTTTTCCGACCCGCGATGACTATCCAGACCCAATTTCCCGGCCAGATCGGCGATCTTTTTATCTTCCGCGCTATCGGTCGTAGCAATAACTATCTTTTCTATTGAAGAGGCGCGCCTGACCCTTTCAACCAAAATTTCCAACAGTGTCTTTCCGCCTATCTTTTTTAAAACCTTGCCATGTAAACGCGTAGAACTCATACGGGCTTGAATAATTGCGATTGTCATATTTATTTAGTTAGATAATTAAATCTACCGTTTCGCCATTTTGAATATTCAGCGCATTGGCTTCGTCTGTGTCTAAATGAACCCTGAAATCAAAATCAGGGGAAACACGCACTAATATATTACCCAATTCTCCGGCCCGCATCCCATCCTTTCTTATTGAAACATAATCCCCGTCTTTTAATCCCAATTCGTCGGCTTGTTTGTCAGAAATATGCAAATGACGCAAAATAACCACATAGCCGGCTTCCTTATCTTTTTTCCAAACCGGTTTTCTATCTCTGCCGAATCTTTTAATCCAATCGGTTAGAGACAATTCAAATTGATCTTGTCCGCGGCAAGGCATTATTATCCTAAATTTATCTATTCCGTCGCTATAACATTCATTTGTCACCCATTGCCCCGGTTGAGACAAATCTTTTAATTTAGTCGGCTGTATTTTAGATTTCAATAAAGTTTCTTCAGTCAAATGACAATGTTTATTAGAAACCTCGCATATAACTTTTTTCATTTTATTTTATATTTTTATATATATTATTAAACTCATAAAATAATTATAAAGTCATTGTAGTTAATATGAACGGATTTTGCTTATTTCATCCGCGCGCTCAGGAAAAAGATCTTTCAGCTGTTGAAGTCCGCGCTCTACTCTTTTATGATCGCCTGTCAAGCTTTCACTCCTTCGACAATAAACATAAAAAGGAGTTTTTATATGAAAACCCCGCCAATTTTGATTTTTAAGAAAAAGCGCATATTCCGGAAAAAATAATTGCTCATTATAATATCCCGTCTCGATCATCCTCTTCCTTCTAAACATAACGCCGCCGCCGATTGTTTCAAAAATATTTTCAGGCGAAACTAATTTTCGCCCGCCATTAATCTCTTCATAATAATCAGAATACGCAAAATCAAAGTTTTGATTTTTATCTAAAATAGAAACCAATTCCTTTAAAATTCCCTGCTCGAAAAAATCATCGCCGTCTAATTTGATTACATATTCTCCCAATGCATTTTCTAAACCAATATTTGCCGCCCTCACAGCGCCCTGATTTAGCTGATTTATGATTTTTATTTCTTTTGAATATTTATTCAAAACATCAATAGTTCCATCGGTCGATCCGTCATTTACAACAATAATTTCCATCTCTTCTTTTGGAAAATCTTGAGTCAAAACACTTTGAATGGCTTTATCTGCCATGTCTTCGAAATTAAAAACCGTAATTATTATTGATACTTTCATTTTTTTACAAAAAATTGATTATATCTTTTAAAAAAGCTTCTTTGTTTGAAAATAATATAGTTTTCATACCAAGTCTTTTCGCCGCATCAATATTTTTCAACGAATTATCTATAAACAGACACTTCTTCATGGGCACTCCTAATTTATCAGAAATTGCCTTGTACGGTTTTGAATCGGGCTTCATGGCCGCCACATCCGCATCGCAACTAAAAACCTCCGCATCAAAATATTTTTCTAAATCATGCTTCTTCTTTATTTTATTCCGCATTTCAGGGGTTAAATTTGAAAGCAATCCTAATTTATATTTTTTTCTTAATTTTAAAATGACGCCCATAATATCCGGATATATACCGTAAGAATTAAGGTATGCCTCAGAAAGAGAGCACGGATTAATTTCCAGATTTTCTTTCAATTTAAAAAAATGCATTATTTCACGCCAGAAAGAATCGCTGTTATATTTCCCGGTATAATACCCGTCATATATATTCCTTGCTTTTTCCGCGATTTGTTCGGGATTCAAAGATAATGTTTTTTGCAAAGCCTCGGAGGCAAACGGCTCTCCCTCATTACAGCAAACCCCCCCCCAATCAAAAATAATAGCTTTTATATCTTCCATTTTATTTTATTGATAAGTTCTTACGGTTCTTGGTTCAATTACCCTTCCCTCCAACAATGTTTCAAGATTTTTAAAATCACCTTTTTCTTTTATCTTTTTACAAATAACATCTAAATTTTTTAAGACAAAATCAATTTCTTCCTTTTTATGTATATAACCAATCATCATTGAAGAACTAAATAAAATTCCGGCTTTATTCATTTCTTGATAAATAAAAGTTTTAATCAAACGATTTATGTAATCATCGGTTATAATTACCTTCATTATTGGATGTGGGCCATAACCAGCAAGCTCAATTGGCAACTCATATTTTTTAAATGTTTCATTTCCCTTATCAATAAAATAATCTCCTAATTCATGCATATATTTATGAACATTTCCTAATTCTTTCATCATATTTATTGTTTCAATCGCAGCCGCCAAGCTGGGTATAAATCCGCCAAAGGTCATAGAAACAAAGACTTCATCCATTGATTTCATATATTCAGCCTTGCCGCAAATAGCAGCTAAGGGATATCCATTTGAAATAGCCTTTCCAAAACAGGCTATATCGGGAATTACGCCGAAATATTCCTGCGCGCCGCCCAAAGCCCATCTAAAGCCAGTAACCATCTCATCAAATACCAATATTGCTCCATTGTTTTTTGCGATCTCTTTTATTTTTTTCAAAAAACCATTTTTTGGTTTCTCGCTAGAAGTCGGCTCTAAGATCACAACCGCAATCTGGTTTGGATATTTCGCGAATATTTTTTCTAAAGACTCGGGATCATTATATATAAATTCGTGCGTCAAAGTCTTTACCAATTCCGGAACACCCGTATTTCTTCCCGGCTTAGTGCCTATGCTCCAATCCTGCCATCCATGGTATCCGCATTTTGCAATATGATCTCGTTTAGTTATATGCCTAGCCAAACGAATAGCCCCGCTAGTGGCATCATTGCCATTTAAAACAAACCTGCTCATTTCCGCGCAGGGCACCACTTCCTTTAATAATTTTGCCAACTCCAATTCCTTTTCGGACGGTAAGGAAAAAATTGTGCCTTTATCGATCTGCTCCTTTACCTTTTTGTCTATTCTTTTATTAACATAGCCAAAAACCATCGGTCCCAAAGCCAGCATTAAATCTAAATATTTATCTCCGTCTTTATCCCACAAATAAGCTCCTTTTGCCCTATCAATTACGGGCGGGGTTACACCGATCACAAATTGTCCCGGATTCTTGCTTAGAGTCTGGGTTCCCGAAGGAATATATTCAAGCATTTCTTCCAAAAATAATTTTTTATTCATACTATTTATTTGGCCAAAAATAATTAATTTCTTGCATCGCCGCTAAAAATTTATGCAGATCGCCGGCCCATAAAAAATTCCCTTCTTTATAAATTCCCTTCAAAACAAACAATGTCTTCAATAAAAATTCATCTTTGATCAAGACTGGCATCAGACGAATTTCTTCTTCGGACAGCTTCTCTGCTGTTATATAACTATCAATAAACGCTTTTGATAACAATGGCGCTTTCAGCGCGGCCGCCCCATCATCCAAGCCGATAAGGAATTGTCTGCCCAATCTATATATAGCAAAAGCGATATCTCTGGCGCGCTGGCTAAGCCGCATAGTGTCAAAATCAATTATAGCGCCGACAGCGCCGCCATTCATCAATATATTATGCGGATGCAGATCGGAATGAATAATCTGCTTCGGCAATAATGCTATTTCTTTTTCCCTGCTTTTAACTTCCAGAATTGTTTTTTTGATAAATGCCAATTCTTTTAAAACCAGCTCATCGTCTTCATTTCTTTTCTTACTTGCCAATATCTTTTCTATTTCCAAAAAATCATTTTCCGAATATGATTTTATTTTATTGTAATAAGTAGCGGCTATTTTACTGAATGATTCAATGACCGAGACCCGATCTTCATTTAAATTTTTCAGTCCCTGATGCGCCTTGGCAATTTCTTTTGCCGCGGCCTTCAAACTATTTTCGTTCGGCGAAAAATAATCGGCTTCTATAAAATCAAATAATGTATAAATGCCATCGCTTATTTTCACGGCATGCCCGCCATTTAAAGAATTAATTACCCGGCTCACTTTCGCGCCGCTTTTGTCCAACGCGGATAATATCTCCAGATAAAAATTAATCTGGTCTAATCCGGTCAATAATTTGTGTTTACGAAGCAATATTTTTTTATCTGTTCCGTTAATGAATAACAATATCTGGAAATTTTGGGAATTTATTTCCAACCTGTCCAATTGCAAAACGTCTTTAATTTCAAACGCGGGAAAATACAATGCCAAAACATCGTTAAAAACAGCGGGGCTACCGCTAAATTTTTTATATTTTATGTCTGTTTGAGAAAAATTATCCGGCCGAAATAATCCCGATTCCATAAAATTACTTCTTTATGCAATATTTTAATAAACTTGCCGCCGTTTTAATGCCGTTAAAAGTATCTTTTCTTTTTTTAACGCAATCAAAAAAATATTTAACCTCTTTTACGTAAACTTGATTAAAATCGAAATTTTTAACCAGCAAAAGCTCTTTTATTTCGTCCTTGGTTTTTAACAAAACATTATTATCCTTAAAATCCCATTCAAGGGCCCCCCTTTCGCCAACAATCTTGCATTTTCTCGTATAATGCTGCTGTAAATAATCGCAAATTACCATTCCCAAAACTTTATTTTTAAATAAAAAAGTTCCAATAGCTTGATCTTCGGTTTGAATATCTAAATCGCTGGAGTGATTAAAAATGACTTTCTTTTCGATTACTCTATTAAAATTATTTAACCAAAAGAGTAAATCAAATTCGTGAATGTCGTCTAAAATAATTCCTGTTCCTCTGGCAACAGAAGAAAGCGGGTCATCTACTACGTAGATTGGAATTTTAAGGACACTTTGTAAAAGCTTATCTATCCCTAAAAGCAAAGCTCCTCCGCCAGAGAGAGTAATTCCATTGTGCATTATGTCGGACAAAATTTCAGGTGGCGTTGTCTCCAGCACATCTTTCACGCCTTCAATGAGTTCCTTTATTGATAATAAAAATGCCTCGCGAATATCAGAATCTGTTACTACTACTTCTCGCGGAAGACCGGTTAATATATCACGTCCGCGCACTTTTATTTCC
>ERZ1292630.2742-Hain-H41-02um-R3-2742-length-15994-cov-5_pt1 | contig 15994 bp, 10 predicted proteins | sample MGYA00564408_ERZ1292630 | MGnify/ENA primary metagenome ERZ1292630 (study PRJEB36523, sample SAMEA6512641) | groundwater metagenome | collected 2019-01-08 | study: AquaDiva: Metagenomics assemblies of 32 groundwater samples | reverse complement strand
GCCGCTCCGGGTTCGGATGAGGCCCCCCGTTTGTCCCCCCTTGGGAAGGGGGGAGGCGCGCCGGGGACAAGCCCCGACGCCACAACTCGATTGATGTCCCCCACCTTCGGTCCCCCTTGGGAGGGGGGACGGTTTGACGGGGAAAGGTCCGCGCGGGCTGAAGCCCGCGGCTCGGGAATGGGGCGGGGTTTTTCGAATGAGAGGTACGAGAGGCAATGCTGGCAGTAAGTGTCAGCCTGTGACACTTGCTGGTGACAGTGCCAGCACCTTCCGAAGTAGCGGCTCAGGCCGGGGGCCTCGACGGCGAACCGCCACTGATAATCGGTGGACGGACCGCGAACGATCGACGTTTCCGTAATCAACCCGCGGCGAATCTGGCGGATGACGCGTTCGAGCGACACGCCGGGGAAGGGGCGGACGTGTTCGAGGACGAACCACGGGCCGGCGTGGACGCGCATTTTGTCGAGCATTTCCTCGGAGAGGTCCTGGCCGCAGTGGTCGCACTGCGTTTCCTCGCGGCGGACGAGTTGTCCGCAGGAGACGCAGGGCGCGGCGTCGCCGTGCCAGGCTCTCTTGCCAAGCGGACTGAGCGGACCGAACCCGGCGCGGGCGGCGATCTCGAGCGCGTGATTGCCGGGCGGGAGACTGTCGTCGAACTCCGGCGGGGATGGGGGGTCGGTGGTTGTCGTTTCCGGCTGATTCTGCACGCTTGACGCTCCTTTTACGATGGATTGTATGCGCGCGATCGAGTCTGAACAACCAGCGGACGAATTAGCGATTGGCGATTGACAATTGGCGATTCGCGCGGTGAGTTTGCGTTGGTAGGAGCCTGTTCATACACTCGCCGAATCGAGAGGTGGCACCGCGATTCGGGGCGGATCCCAAACGGATTGAAGGCACATGGGCGAGGCGCAGCGCGAGGAAAGACGAGGGCGGTACGACTTCGCGGTGATTGAGGCGAAGTGGCAGCGGTACTGGGAGGAGCGGGGGACGTTTCGGACGCCCAATCCCGGCGAGGCCGGGTTCGACGCGTCGAGGCCGAAGTTCTACGTGCTGGATATGTTTCCGTATCCGAGCGGGGCCGGGCTGCATGTGGGGCATCCGCTGGGGTACTGCGCGACGGACATCATCACGCGCTACAAGCGGATGCGGGGGTTCAACGTCCTGCATCCGATGGGGTTCGACGCGTTCGGGTTGCCCGCGGAGCAATACGCGATCGAAACCAACGTCCACCCAGCGGTCACGACCAAAAAGAACATCGAGGGGTATCGGCGGCAGCTTCGCATGTTCGGCTTCTCCTACGACTGGAGCCGCGAGGTCGTGACGTGCGACGCGTCCTACTACCGGTGGACGCAGTGGATGTTCGCGCGGATGTTCGAGAGCTGGTACGACGACGAGTGCCGGTGGGTGGCACCGGACGGCAGGCGTGTGGTCGGTCGGGCGAGGCCGATCGGGGAGCTGGTAGCGGAGCTGGAGGCGGGGCGCTGGGGGGTCGATGGCGCCGGCGGCATCGTGCGAACGATGACAGCGGGTCGCCGGGAGTGGACTGATCTGTCAGCGGCGGATCGGCGGAGCGTCCTCGACCGGCAACGACTGGCGTACCTCGACGAGATTCCGGTGAACTGGTGTCCGGCGCTGGGGACGGTGCTGGCCAACGAGGAGGTGGACAACGACGGGCGAAGCGAACGCGGCGGGCATCCGGTGTTTCGCCGTCCGCTCAAACAGTGGATGCTGCGGATTACGAAGTACGCGGAGCGATTACTGACCGACCTCGACGAGCTCGATTGGCCTGAACCGATCAAGTCGATGCAGCGAAACTGGGTTGGAAGGAGCACGGGGGCGGAAGTGGTGTTTCCGCTGGCGGATCGATGGAGGATTGACGGCGAGCGCCTTGTGCATCGTGATGGCCCGGACAAGACCGCCGGGCTCATTAATTTCGATGATCTCGCTGACTCTGTCCGCATTTTCACAACGCGACCGGACACGCTTTTTGGGGCAACGTACATGGTGCTGGCGCCGGAGCATCCGCTCGTTGAGCAGGTCACGACGGTCGAGCAGCGGGCGGCGGTGGATCAGTATGTGGAGGCCGCGGGGCGGAAGAGTGATCTGGCGCGGACCGCGGAGAGCAAGGAAAAAACGGGTGTTTTCACGGGTGCGTACGCGGTCAATCCGGTGAACGGCGCGCGGATTCCGATCTGGATCGCGGATTACGTGGTGATGGGTTACGGCACGGGGGCGATCATGGCCGTGCCGGGCAGTGACACTCGCGATTTCGAGTTCGCGTGCGCGTTCGATCTGCCGATCGTCGCCGTGGTGAAGCCGGCGGCGGCGTGGATCGAAGAGCGGATCGCGGCGATGGCGTCGCAGATCGAATCGGCGGCCGCGAAGGGGTTTGAGGCGGCACTGCGAGAACACCCGGAATTGCGGGATGAGATTGAGGCCAGTCGGCGGCAGTCGGCGGGGCTGAGCGACAGGACTGTGGCAATCCTGCGAGAAAAGGTCGGCATCGAGAAGTTGATCGAGCATTATGTGAAGCATCCGAAGGCGTGGGGGGCGGCGTTTGCCGAGGAAGGGTTGGCGGTGAACTCGCCCGCGACGGAAGTGACGACGAGCCTTGCGGGCAAGGTTTGTACTCTGAATGGACTCTCCACCGCGGACGCGAAAAAGATAATCACGGCATGGTTGGAGTGGAGCGCGCTAGGGCGGCGGACTGTGAACTACAAGCTGCGCGACTGGCTTTTCAGCCGGCAGCGGTATTGGGGCGAACCGTTTCCGGTGCTGCACGGCGAGGATGGAGAGACGATCGTCGTCGGCGAAGATGAGTTGCCGGTTGAACTGCCGGAGATGGAGGACTTTCGGCCGACGCCGTCGGCGGAGAATGCGGAGTCGCTGCCTGCGCCGCCGCTTTCGCGGGCGAAGAAATGGATGACGGTTTCGCACGGTGGAAAGGACTATCACCGTGATGTGAACACCATGCCGCAGTGGGCGGGGTCGTGCTGGTACTATTTGCGGTTCATTGATCCGCACAATGAACGGGCGTTTTGCGATTCGCGGGCGGAGAAGTATTGGATGCCCGTGGATTTGTATGTGGGCGGGGCCGAGCACGCGGTGTTGCACCTGCTGTATGCCAGGTTCTGGCACAAGGTGTTGTTTGACCTGGGGTGTGTTTCGACGCGCGAGCCGTTCGGCAAGTTGTTCAATCAAGGAATGATTCAGGGGTTTGCGTTTCGAGATCAGCGCGGACTGACCGTCGGACCGGACGCGGTGGAGGAGCTCGGCGACGATCAGTTCGTGCTCAAGGCGACCGGCGAGCCGGTAGCGCGCATTGTCGCGAAGATGAGCAAGTCGCTCAAGAACGTGGTGAACCCCGACGAAATCATCGGCGAGTACGGGGCGGACACGTTTCGACTCTACGAGATGTATATGGGACCGCTGGACGCGTCCAAGCCGTGGAATACGCGGGACGTACCGGGATTGCACAAGCTCTGCCAGCGCATCTGGCGATTGTTTGTGGATGAGGGGACGGGGGCGTTGAGTGCGGCATTGACAGACGGGGCGGCGGATGAGGCCTCTCTGCGTGCGTTGCACAAACTCATCAAACGTGTGACGACGGAACTGGAGCAGTTCAAGCTGAATACGGCCATTGCCGCGATTTTTGACTTTGTGAATACGATGACGCCGATGGCGAGGCGCTCGCGGGCGGCGCTGGAGCCGTTGGTGCCGGTGCTATCGCCGTTTGCACCGCACCTGGCCGAGGAACTTTGGGCGCGGATTGGGCATGGGGAATCGTTGGCGTATGAATCGTGGCCGGCGTATGACGATCGCCTGGCGCGCGACGAGGCTGTGGAGGTCGCGGTGCAGGTGTGCGGGAAAATCAAGGCACGGGTGATGGTGTCGGCGGAGGCGGACGAGAAGGCACTGGAGGCGGCGGCGATGGGAGATGAGAAGGTGAAAGCGGCGATCGGGGGGAAGGCGATACGGAAGGTGATTGTGGTGAAGGGGAGACTGGTCAACATCATTGTTTGATTTGGCGAGCAAGAGGGTGCGTCCGGGACGCACCCTACTGGTGAGGGCGAATGGCGACTGAAATCGAATTGAAAGTGCGTGTGGCGTCGCACGGGCCGGTGCGCGAACGATTGCAGGCGCTGGGCGGCGAGTTCGTCGCGTTGATGCTGGAGACGAATCGCATCTTCGATCGGCCGGACCGATCACTGCGAAGAGGCGGTTGCGGGCTTCGGATCCGCTCGACGAAGGTGTTGGAGGGCGTCGGCGGCGGAGCGAAGATAACCTTCAAGGGTCCCGCTCAGCCCGGTGCGTTCAAGACGCGCGAAGAGGTGGAGGTCAAAGTCGAAGACGCGGAGGCGGCGGTTGCGGTATTGGAGCGGCTGGGATTTGCGAGGATGCTGGAATACGAAAAGCGGCGGGAGCGTTGGCGTCTGGGGGGATGTGTTGTCGAGTTGGACGAGCCGGCACGACTCGGGCTTTTCGTCGAGATCGAGGGTCCAGACGACGATGCCATACGCGATGTGCAGCGACAATTGGGGTTTGAGGAGTTGAAGCACATTGCGACGTCGTATGTGGAGATGGCGACGAGGTATTGTGAGGAACATGGGATTGTCGATTGGCGATTGACGATTGTGGATTGACGGCAGGGTGATTGCCAATTGACAATTTCCAATTGCCGATTGGATCAGTCGATCCGGGGAGAGGCGCAAGGCGATTGAGGTGATGTAGTCGGCAATTGGAAAGGTGCGATTTGAAATTTGAGATTTCAGATTGTGCAGGCAGTCCGCCGGGCGGGCTTTACGAAGAGGAGAGAAATTAGTGTTACGAAAGGCGGCGTTGACGGCGATTTTGCTGGGCGGGTGTGCGTGGGTGCCGGCGTTGGTGACGCGGGCTGACAGTGCGGAGCCGGAGAAGGCGGCGGCTGCGTTCAAGCCGGTGGCGAGCGTACACACGTTGATGGAGGGTCAGGGAATCTTTTTCAAGAGAATCGGCGACGCTCTGCAGGATCCGCAAACGCCGAAGCGCAGTAAGGAAATCGCTTTCGGCGCGGAATTTTTGGCGGAACTCGCCAATGTCAATACGCACAACAAGGATCAGGCCGATTATGTGCAATGGGCCGGTCAGCTACGCGACACGGCGATGGAACTGGCGGGCGAAGCCAAGAAGAAGGGGGACGCGGACGAGGACAAAATGAATTCGCTGTTCTCCAGGCTGGAGGCGACGTGCAAGGCGTGTCATGAGAAATACCAATAAACGTCCAAAAGTCCAAAAATAAAAAAGTCCAAATGCCGGTTTAAGAGTACTTGGGATAAACACACGCGTTGAGCAACGGGAGACGGCCATTGCGGCGCGATTAGCGGATTGGTACTACAGCGCTAACTCTGGTTGCCGGGTGGATCAGGAAAGCCCGTTGAAACGGGCTGAAAGGAGCTTTTCGGGGTTGACGTGTTACCAGCCGTAAAACGGCCGGCCTGAAAAGCCGCCTACTGCGGCGAAAGGCCGGTGAACCGGCCTGAACGTCGAACGCGCGTTCGTCGTGTCCGCGGGCAATGCAGCGTGTAGTATTAGTAGCCTGGGGCCCAGAGGTAAAGGAACTGGGGCGCGCGAGGGAGGAGCGAAGAAGGCAAACTGATGTTGAGCAGGTTCACGTTGGCCGTCGCGGGGGCTGAGGGCGACCAAGGCGGTAGCCCGAAAGGGGCGGCGGCGTAGTAGTTGGGGCGGTAGTCGTAGGGTCGCTGGTAAGCGATGAGGCGGACGGCGGTTGAGTTGGTGCGCTTCTTAAGGACGTCAACGGTGTCGCGGAGGGTGGCGATGCGGTCGATGAGTCCGACTTCGAGGGCCTGGTTGGCGGTGTAGACCCGACCGTCGGCGAGCTTGCGGACGACGGCTTCGTCGAGCTTCGGGCGGCCGGCGGCGACGACCTTCACGAAGCGGTCGTACATATCGAGCACGATCTTCTGGAACCACTCGCGTTCTTCGGGCTTCATGGCGCGGAAGGGAGAGCCAGCGTCCTTGAAGGGGCCGGAGGTGATGGCGTCGCTCTTGATGCCGATGAGGTTCATGGTGCCGGTCACGTCGAACATGAGCATGATGACGCCGATGCTGCCGGTGACGGTGGAGGATTGGGCGACGATCTCATCGCAGGCGCAGGCGACGTAGTATCCGCCGCTGGCGGCGAGGTCCATCATGACGGCGACGACGGGCTTGCCGGTGGTTTTGCGGAAGTGGGTGATCTCGTCGTGCATGAGTTCGCTGGCGACGACGGTTCCGCCGGGGGAGTTGATGCGGAGGATGACGGCCTTTACGGCGGAGTCGCGGCGTGCGACGTCGAGCTGTTCGAGGAGGAGGCTGACGGGATTGTCGCCGGGGCTGAGGAAGAAGCCGGTTTCGGCGTTCTGAATCGTTCCGGAGATGTCGATCAGCGCGATCTTGTGGCGGGCGAAGAGGGTGTCGCGGGAGAGTTCGGTTTCTTCGAGTTGCCGCCGACCGGAGACGGGCGTGATGAGAAGGCTCGGAGCATGGCAGGCGGGGACGGTTGTTGCGAAGGCGATCAGCGCGAGAAAGATCGCGCGCACAACCGGGTTCGATCGAGCGATAGGCATCGGATAGACCTCCTTGTCCGGGTGCGGCGGGTCAACGACCTGCCTATTCCGTGAGCGTACCAGCTAGTATGCTCTCGGTAAAGTTTGGAAGATCGCGGCATCGCGGCCGATTTTCTTCCTTTGCTTGCTCATGAAGGCATCATGGCATCGTTGTTATGAAATCGTCGAACCGCCCAATTTGGCACTGGTTGATCGCAATCATGATTATTGGCTTGTTGATTTGGTTCGTGCGTCCAAACGTCGTGCGCTAAAGAGATCCAAACTTTACTAGTACCGATCACGGACTGCGCCTGACGGGCGGATCGTGCTCCAAGAGGCGGGCTAATTGGTATGAAATTGTCGGTGGATGAATTCGGGAAGCTCGTTGACGCGGCGATGGCGGAGATCCCGCCGCCGCTGCAGCGGTACCTGGAGAATGTGATCGTCGAAGTGGAGGCGATGCCGAGCGGCGAGGACATTGCCGAGGTGGGCATTGACGATCCGACGGAGCTGTTGGGGTTGTATCACGGGACGCCGCTGACGGAGCGGGGCGTGGAATTCGCCGGGGCGTTGCCGGATCGGATCACGATCTATCAGCGGAACATCGAGCAAATCTGCCGGAGCCGGCGAGAGATTGTCGAGGAGATTCGCACGACCGTGCTGCACGAGATCGGGCATCACTTCGGGTTGGGAGAGGATGATCTGTTCGACGTGGGATATGAGTAGGCAAGCCACGGAGCGACGAAGCCACGAAGCGAAGGACTTGCGTGTAAGCAATTGTCGGATGCAGGGCGAAGCGGTTGACAGGGTGTGAGCGGGCCGGGTAGCGTCGCTCCGACGGTTGTAGGAGGAGGTCGAGCCGATTGGTTGCGGTTTGAAGATGGGTATCCGTCAGAGCCGTAAGCGCCGGGGCGTCGTCGCGTCGAGAAGCGGTAAGGAGTGTCGGCCCGTCGCTGCCGCTCCGGGTTCTGATGGAAGATGCAATGCGGCGCGTGACGGCGCCGGGGGAGACGGCGATGCGAAGAGGTTTTGACGCTTTTGCGGCGGTGGTTTTCCTGGCGGGATGCGCGGCGGCACAGGACAAGCCGGCGTATGAGCTGACGACGACGAAGATCGAGCCGGTTCGGGCGGGTGCGGAGTCGGGCGGTCATCGGCCTCACGCGGGAATGCTGCGCTACCCGGACATCAGCGCGACGCAGATCGTCTTTTCGTACACGAACGACCTTTGGGTTGTTCCGCGCGAAGGCGGAGTCGCGTCGCCGCTGGCGAGTCCGCCGGGGCAGGAGACGTTTCCGCGGTTCTCGCCGGACGGGAAGTTCATCGGCTTTGTGGGCAACTACGAAGGGAACAAGGACCTCTACACGATGCCGGTCGACGGCGGAGTGTCAACGCGCGTCACCTATCATCCGGCCGCGGAGACGCTCTGTGACTGGACTCCCGACGGGAGACTTCTGTATTTCACCAACGGTTTCGCGGGACTCCAGCGGCAGATGCAATTGTACACGACGGCGGCGACCGGCGGACTGCCCTCGCCGCTGCCGGTTCCCTATGGGACAAATGGTTCCATCAGTGCGGACGGGCGCTGGCTCGCCTATACGCCGCACACCACCGACCACCGAACCTGGAAGCGTTACCGCGGCGGAATGGCGACCGACATCTGGCTGTTCGACTTGAAGGAAAACAAATCCAAGAAGGTCACCGAATGGGAGGGGACGGACTCGCAGCCCATGTGGCAAGGCGCCAAGGTCTATTACATGTCCGATCAGGGACCGGAGCATCGGCTGAATATCTGGTGTTATGACACCACGAACGGTCAGCGCGATCAGATCACCAGGCTGACGGATTTCGACGTGAAGTGGCCGGCGATGGGCCCGTGGCCGGATGGGAAGGGGGAAATCGTCTTCCAGAACGGGCCGGCGCTGAGCATTGTATCACTCGCCGACGGCAAGGTGCGTGACGTTGAAGTGGTGATTCCCGGCGATCGACCGTTCATTCGCCCCAGGGATTATGACGGGAGCAAATTCATCCAGGCCTTTGACATTTCGTCGACCGGTCAGCGGGCGGTGCTGCAGGTGCGCGGGGATATCTGGACGGCGCCGGCGAAGAAGGGTACGCCGCGCGACCTGACGCGCTCGAGCGGCGTGGCCGAGCGCGATCCGAGCTGGAGCCCCGACGGGCAGTGGCTCGCCTATTTTTCCGACGCCGCGGGCGAGTATGAACTCTACATCACCCAGTCCGACGGGCGCGGGGAGACGAAGAAGCTCACCTCGGACGGAACCACATTCCGCTTTCAGGCGACATGGTCGCCGGATTCCAAGCGCATCGCCTTTGTGGACAAGACTGGAGCGATTTACCTTCACACGATCGAAAGCGGCGAAACCAAACCGATCGATCGGGACGAGTGGGGCAATACGAGCCGACTGCACTGGTCGAGCGACTCCAATTGGATTGCCTATGTGAAGTCTAACGATTCACAGTTGACCGGGTCCGTTTGGCTTTACAAAGTCGATGCCGGCGAGAAGCATCAGGTGAGTTCGCCGATGTTCAACTGTTCGTGGCCGACGTTCGATCGAAAGGGTGATTATCTGTTTTTCGCCAGCAATCGGAACTTCAATTCGCCCGCGTATGAAGACGTCGGCAATACATTCGTGTACGCCGATACAGATATGCTCTTCGTCGTTCCGCTCCGCGCGGAGGTCGGCTCTCCGTTTGCCCCGAAGAGCGACGAGGAAAAGTTTGGCGAAGAGAAAAAGAAGGAAGAGGAGAAGGCCAAGGAGGGCGAAAAGAAGGACGCCAAGGAAGGCGAGAAGAAGGACGAGAAGGACGACGAGAAGAAGCCCGACGATTCCAAGAAAGATGACGAGCCGGCGGACGACAAGAAAGACGCCGGAAAGACGGATGAGACGCCTGACGGCGAAAAGAAGGCGGAGGCCGGCCCGGAGGATGCGAAGAAGGGCGAGAAGAAGGAAGAAATCACTCCTGTAGTAATCGAGATCGACGGGTTTGAGCGGCGCGCCGTTCCCCTTCCCGTGGATCGCGGAGCGTTCTCCAACCTTGCCGTCAATCACGAGGGTAAGCTGTTGTATGTTCGCGGGGCGCGAAAGAACTCCGACGGCAAGCCTTCCGCGAGACTCTTCGATCTCAAGGATGAGGAGAAAAAGGAAAAGACCATTGTCGACGAGGTCGGGCAGTTTGTGATATCGGCGGACGGGAAGAAGCTGTTGGTTCGCAAGGATCAGACCATGGCGATCGTCGACGCCGCGGCGGATCAAAAGCTCGACAAGCCGATGGCGCTTTCCGAGATAACCGGGCGGGTCGACCCACGCGAGGAATGGCGGCAGATGTTCAACGAGGCGTGGCGGATTCAACGTGACTACTTCTATGACCCGAACATGCACGGCGTGGACTGGGAAAGAATGCGCGAGCCTTACGGGCGGATGCTCGAGGACTGCTCGTCGCGCGAGGATGTGGATTATGTGATCGGCGAGATGATTTCGGAACTGAACGTCGGTCATGCCTATGTTCGCGGCGGAGGGGACTATGAAAAGGAACCGGAGGTCGCTGTCGGCATGTTGGGTGCAGACTACGAACTGCACGAGGGCGCCTATCGCATATCGAAAATCCACGAGGGCGCCCCGTGGGATTATGACGCCCGCGGGCCGCTGAGTCAGCCCGGCGTCAAGGTCAAGGTCGGCGACTATCTGCTCGCGGTGAACGGCGTGCCGGTGGACGCGGCGAAGGATCCGTGGGCGGCCTTACACGGGCTGGCCGGCAAGGTGGTGACATTGACGGTCAGCGAAAAACCGAACATCGACGGCGACGCCCGCCAGGTGATCGTCGAAACGCTCAAGAGCGAATCCGACCTGCGCTATCGCGCATGGATCGAGCGAAAGCGCGCTTATGTCGAGCAGAAAAGCGGCGGGAAAATCGGCTACGTCTACGTGCCCAACACGGGAACCAACGGGCAGAACGACTTGTTCCGCCAGTTCTACGGGCAGGTCGATCGCTCGGCGATGATCATTGACGAGCGATGGAACGGCGGCGGACAGATTCCAACGCGGTTCATCGAATTGCTCAACCGCCCGATCACGAACTACTGGGCAACGCGCGCTCCCAAGGACCGCGCCTGGCCTCCGGACGCTCACGGCGGACCCAAATGCATGCTCATCAACGGGCTGGCCGGCTCCGGCGGCGACTGCTTCCCCTATTACTTCAGACAGTCCAAGCTCGGCAAGCTCATCGGCATGCGCACCTGGGGCGGACTGGTGGGGATTTCGGGCAATCCCCAGCTCATCGACGGGGGTGGAACGAGTGCGCCCACGTTTGCCTTCTTTGAAACGGACGGGACGTGGGGCGTGGAGGGGCACGGCGTCGATCCGGACATCGAGGTGATCGACGATCCGGCACTGATGGTGGACGGCGGTGATCCGCAGCTTGACGCGGCGATTTCGCATTTGACCGACGAAATGCAGAAGAACCCGCATACGCCGCCGAAGCGGCCGGCCTATCCAAACCGCAGCGGGATGGGGATCAAACCGGAGGACAAGTAGGACTGGTCCCGTACCCGCGGGCGGAAACGGAGGGGCGCAGTGCGCTTATTCGCTGAGTTGGACGCTGGCGAGGCCGGTGGCGACGCTTTCGGCGAACTCGAAGACCTTGTCGAGTCCGGTGACGAGGAACAGGCCCCAGACGTTGGTGTCGATCCCGCAGAGGACGAGGCGTCGCTTGTTGTTGATGAGTCGCTTGCGGAGCTTGAGGAGCTTGGCGATGTTGGACGAGTTGACGTAATTCACGCCGGCGAAACCGAGGACGACGTCCACGTCGTTTCGTTCGGCGGTCTGCTCGATCACGGAGGTGAGATCGTCCGTGAACGCCGGGTCGTCCTGCAACTCGACGATGACAATGTTTTCCGACCAATTTTCGATCGACACCGGCGTAACTCCTCTGCCTGCGCTATTCAACCTAGTCGCGGCCCCGCCGGGTGTCAATCCGCGCTGCAACCGCCGCACGACTCCGCGTCGGACCGGCTTCGAGTCCGTGCGGCGGTGAATCCGTCAGCGCATGCGTACGAGCGTGTTGCGATCGACGGAAAGGCGTTTCAGCGCGGGGGCGGCGTCGCGGAGCCAGCGCTTCGCGTCGGTGAAGTACCCTGCGGTGGGTTTCAGACCTGCATGTTGCCGGCACCAATAGTCGTTGAAGACGCGCATATACAGCTCGCGGACGTACTTGCTGACCATGCTGGCGAGGGCGACGGCGAAGAAGCGGTCCTCGCCGCCGACGACGAACTCGATGCGGCACACGCGACCCTCGCCCGCGAGCCGGTAGGCGCTTCGCTGCGCGGTTTCCTCGACGATCCGCAGATCGAAACCGGGAAAGGCCGTCTGGAGCGGTTCGCGATAGTGCATCCGTCCGCCGAGGCGGTCGACGCCAATCCGCACGCGTTCGTCCCGCCCGCTGCGAAAAATCCGATCGACGAGGCGAAGGGCCAGCCCCAGCAGGGCGACGGACTTGTTGTTGGTGCTTCCGACGAGGCGATTGTAATGCCCCTCGGGGAGCGGTTCGCAAAGGACGCCCAGCAATTCGACGCGGTTGTCGGCGAGATCGCGTCGCAGGGCGTTGGCCCGCGTCGGAATGTCGCCGACGCCCTCCCCCACCGGGATCGGCAAATCGGTGACGGCGTACCACGGATAGGCTTCCAGCGCGGCCGTCGCCTTGGGGGCTATTTCATCCAACAGGCCGCGCCATGTGCGGGGGCTCTTGGTCAGCGCCCCGAGCATCACGAGGACGGATCGCTCAAGCAGCGAAAGGGCGCCGCGCGCACGGTAGAGCTTCTTGCTGTCGGCGATCGCCAGACGCCGACCGCTTCGTTCGATGTCGCATGAGCAGGAGGCGACGAGCGTGTCCCACAGGCAGCGATCGACGCGCTCATCGGGCACGCGAAAGGCCGTGGCGGAAACCACCAGCGGCCCCAGGAGCGGACCGAACCCCGCCTCGTCAATTCCAGCGATAATCGCCAAGCCGAACCCTCCGCCCTGCCTGTCGGCAGACAGGGTCGTCGGCGGCGATTCTACGTCACCTACAAGGGGTGACGCTACATCACCGGTCCCGACGTAAAGGCGTCGCGGTCAGGTGCCCCGCTGGCAAATGGGTTTGAGGGCTTGGACGAGCTTCTTGGTGACAGCGTCGCGATGGTCGTGGGGATCGCAGAGGAAAAGTTCGCTCTTTCGGCCGCAGACGCCGCGAACGCGCGTGAGCAGTTGTCCGATCCGCCGCAAGCACTCGTCCGTTTCGGAACCGCGGATGCCGATCGTGGAATTGATGATAATGACGTCGCTTTCGACGAGACCGTGGTAGGGCTGCCGAAGCTGGATGCGGGTGGCGAGTTCGTCGCCGAGCGGGGAGTAGAGAAACCCGCGCATGTGCGTGCCGGACAGGTCGGGTCGGTCTTCGGAGGGTTCGCCGTCGGAACGGTCGGCGAAAAGCCCGAAGATTTCGGAGGCGAAGGCGGCGGTATCGTCCAGCACGCGGCGCAGCTCCTCGGCGGCACGCGTGGGGTCGCGGAAGACCTCGTGTACGGTCGAGGGCAAGGGCATCACGAAGACGCGGTGATCGTAGGGGTAAGCGCAGCGGAGGTTGGGGTCGGCGTCGGCTTCGATCACAACGCACCCATAGCGGTCTTTCTTATGAATGGCCGCGAGGGCTTCCGGAAGGATCTCAAAGATTCGATCGGGGGTGTATTCGAGCCAGCGGGCGGTGGCGATGTTGCAGTCGGTCGAGATTTTGGCGCCCTTGGGCGGCTGTTTATCGGAACCGGCTTCAACGAGTCGCAGATAGTGGGGTTTAGTTTTCGCGACGCGATCGACGAGCATCTGGATGGCGTGGCTCTTTCCGGAGCGGCGCGGACCGCTGACAAATAAGACGCAAAGCCCCAATACCATTCCTTTCAGCAGACGACCAACCCGGGGTCGGCGTGGCTGGACCTCCAGCGCAGCGCGCCCCGTTTGATAATAGGCGGCCCGATCGCAACGTGCCAGAAAAACCGCGACCTTGGGTGTGCGATCGTCGCGCCTTGCGGAAATCGGATCGCGCGACGAGTCGTCCGTCTCTGGACGAATTTCAATCGGGTCGGGCTTCTTTGTCGGTTTTTGTCGGCTCGGCGTCCGGCGGAGGCGCCGGCAGCGGGATGGCCGGAGCGAGTCGCAACATGGTGACCACGCTTTTGAAATTGCGCTCGTTGATACGTTGCCCCTCGGCGACACACCATGCGCGTTCGTCGGACTCGGTGGCGGGCGAGAGACGATCGTACCAGTCGCGAACGATCTGCAAACGAACGAAGGCGCACGTCCGCGTGGCATCGGCGCGACGCGGGGCGTCGGTAAACCAGTCGTTGGCGCGTTCTTCGATCTGCGTGAGCAATGCGAGCGCGGCAGCCGGTCCACCCCGGGCGGCGATCAGGCGGCAACGAAGCAGCCGCGAGAAGAACGCATAGGGCAGTGAGCCGGGCGGAGGCTCCATCAGCGCCGGTTCGAGAATGTACAGCGCGGGAGCGGGATCGTCTTCCAAAGCGCGAAGCGCCGCCTGCCACATCCGCGCGGCCGAGGCGATTTGCTTGTCCGAGTCTTCGAGGAGCGGAGCGATGGCGGACGCCGCGCGGCGTCGGTGAGAGGCAGTCTCGGCGGCGTCGCTGCTCGATAGATACGCTCGCTGACTGTCCGCGAACGCGCGGAGGGCCTCTGCGCGGCGGGACAGGCGCGTCACGTCGTCGGGCGTGGGGTTCTGCGGTTCCTCTTCGCTGCGAGCCGGAATGGCGCGGATCAATTCGTTCGCGTCGGCCAGCAGTCGATCGGCGCGGTCCAGCGCGTCCGTGAGCGAGGTTATCGAAGCGCCCGACTCCTCGGCATGCAGCTTCAGCAGGGCGAGCGTGCAGGGCGGTTCAAGCTGTTGGGCAAGAATCAGATTGGCTGCCGCGAGCAACCATTCCACCTTACCCGCCGGGTCGTCGGTTTGTTGGGCGCGGGCGGCGACCTCATCGACATGAACGGAGATGGAACGGATGTAGGAGGCGTCGTCGGCGAAGTCCGGGACGGGGCTGAGCCGCACCGACGGCAGCGGCGGAAAGTTCCGTTCGACCTCAGGCGGTTTGCGGGCGGTGTCGTCGGATTGACCGAACGAGCCCGCGGCGTTCGCCAACGAGGCGACAAACAGCAGGACCGGCAACTTGCCGTGCCCGAAGCAGGGTAGGCGGCCTTGTGCAAAGCTCATGTCGGAGAGTTTACCGCCGGTCGCAAGTCAACGAAACCGGATTCGTTTCGAGAGTGCGATGGGCAGTCGGTCCTCAGCCCAACCCCGGCGTGGGGCGGTCGGTTGTTTTGACCCCGCACTGGCGGAGGACTACACTTATACTGAGTCGGCACCGGGCATGGAACGGATGGGGCACACGACCAAGGAGGGAGCGTGCCCGCCCCTTGGTGTCGTCGTCCTACCTACCGCACCGATTGCACGAGGGTCCCGGCGCATTGCGAAGCGAACACGATCCCGCAAGCGAGACCAAACCGTCGGACGCCGAGGAGATCGGGCCGGGAGTGTCCGGTCATGAGGGTTCCGCGTCGCCGAGCCTGACCGGAAGGGGCGTGCTGCTGGCGTGGATTCTGTCGATCGGTCTGCACATCGGCGGGTTGGGGGCGACGCTGCTGGTGGTCTTTCCGTTCGTTGGGACGCAGAAGGAAGCGCCCCCGTCGGCCTTGGCGAGAGTCGTCGGCGATGTTGACGCCGTCGCGCCCCCGCCGTCCCAGATCACGGAGCTGCCCCAGCAGTCCGCGGCGCCCGACGCCCTCGATCGCCTGTTCCGCCCCGACGCGACGCGGGCGGCGGAAGCGATCGAACAGCTTTCCGGTACCTCAGTCCAGAAGCAGCCGGAGCTTTCCATCGTCGGCATTGTGGCGGGCGGCGGCGACATCGCCCGCGGCGGGCTGACGCTGGGCGGCGGCGCGGGGCCTGAGTTCTTCGGTCTGGGCGCGACGGCGCCGGGCGTGCGCACGATTGTGTTTGTCGTGGACCGCAGCGGTTCGATGGTGGGGACGTTCGCGGCGGTGCGGGCGGAGTTGAAGCGCTCGATTTCGGCGCTGCGGCGAAGCCAGAAGTTCCACGTGATTTTTTTCAACTCCAGCGACCCGGTAGAGAACCCGCCGATGCGGCCGGTCAACGCCGTTGATGCCAACAAGCGGGAGTTTTTCGAGTTTCTTCAAAACGTAACGCCCGGAGGCGGCACGCGTCCGGAGCGGGCGATGCGGCGGGCGCTCGCCCTCGAACCCGATCTGATTTACTTTCTTTCCGACGGCCTGTTCGAAGCCGAATTGTTGGACCGACTGGATGAATGGAATCGGACGCGGCGCACGAAGATCTACACG
>ERZ1292630.2739-Hain-H41-02um-R3-2739-length-16001-cov-5_pt1 | contig 16001 bp, 15 predicted proteins | sample MGYA00564408_ERZ1292630 | MGnify/ENA primary metagenome ERZ1292630 (study PRJEB36523, sample SAMEA6512641) | groundwater metagenome | collected 2019-01-08 | study: AquaDiva: Metagenomics assemblies of 32 groundwater samples | reverse complement strand
CATTACCAGACCTCGTTTGCCCCAAGTGCTCTGGCTTCCCTTACGGATGGCAATCCAACCACCTTGAGCGATGTAGTGGCGACAGGCCCGGGAGATGTGGAATTCGCCTATCAATGGGATGTCGTGCTGGCGCCAAATGAAGCACTGACCATCAGCAAACTTTTAGGCGTTGTTCCCGAACCTACAACTGCTGCCTTGCTCCTGCTAGGGCTGGGTGTGGGGATTGCTGCCCGCCGGAAAAATTAATCACAACTTTGAAAACCAACTTTGATCACTATTTCAGGAGCAACTATGAAGCATAAAATTGTCACAACCGTCGCTATTCTGTCGGCTGTTGCGTCCTTGGCCTCTAGCCCCGTTTTGGCCGCGAGCTACGTTCTCACCGATAACGGCAGCACGGCGCGCATTGATGCGGATTCCGGGGCCGGTATGTATGACTGGGTCGTGGGCAATGAGGATCATCTTGAGAAGCAGTGGTTTTATTATCGCACGCCCAGCAGCGGAGCCTATGCCTTGCCCATCAACGCAATCAGCCCGTCTGTGCTGGATTTTCAGTCTGCAAACACACTTGTCACGACTTATGCAAACAGCGAATTTTCGCTGCAAATCAGCTATATTTTAAATGGTGGTTTGGCGGGCGATAGCGCTGATATTTTGGAAACTATTGTGGTGCAAAACAACAGCGGTACCGTTTTGCCGTTCAGCTTGTTCCAATATTCCAATTTCGACCTGCTCGGTTCGCCGGGTGGTGACTCGGTCAACTTTCTGAGTTGGGACTCGGTAAAACAAAACGAAGGATTGTTCGGTATTCAAGAAGGCATCATTCAACCGACTGCCACATATCGCGAAGCCGCGCTGAACATCCCAGGGGGGACGCTTGATAACCTCATTAATGTTGCAAACTACAATTTGAATAACGTCGCAAGCCAATCCGGTGATGTGACTTGGGCCTTCCAATGGGATTACAATATCCCGGTTGGCCAGGCGTTGGAAGTTTTTAAGGACAAGACTCTGATTGCTCCGGTCGTACCCGAGCCGACTTCTGCGGCCCTCATGGTGCTGGCTGCGGCGGCGTTGGCCTTGCGGCGGCGCGGAATCCGATAAGCGTTCAGCGCTCCTTTTTGGGCCGGTCTTAACGGACCGGCCCTTTTTTATTAATCGGCTGCCTCAAAACACTTACCTTCTCCGCTCAATGTCGTTGCGATATCCGCGACTCCACCTAGGGCGAGGCAGCCGGTGGGTTGGTAGTCTGTGTTTATTCCTGTGGCTGCTATCGGCCTGCCCAGCGTGGAGTGGAGGTAGCGGTATAAACACCTTGGTGGTGGTCAACTCGCGCAGCCCGGATTCCATCGAGATCGGCAACTATTTCGCGGAACAACGGCAGGTGCCGCCCGAAAACGTGGTGCGGATTGACTGGACCGGTGGCAACGGCAACTGGACCGCCACACAATGCTCTAACGTGCTCCTGAACCCGGTTCTAACGGCACTAACAGAGCGGTCATTGACGGGACAAATCCAGTTCATTGTGTTGTCCATGGATATCCCCTTTCGAACCGGTTCTGGTCCGTCCGACTTCAACAGCACCACTGCCGCCTTGTTTTACGGGCTCCAAGCCACCGCCCAAACGAACTCTTATGCGGGCACGGAGACGGCTTACGACCTGTACCAGGCGGCAAATCCGGTCTCGACTGGTTTTCTGACCTTCATGCTTACCGGGGACAACGTCGCGCAAGTCAAAGCACTGATTGACCGCGGGGTCGCCAGCGATGGCAGCGCACCCACGCACCCGGTGGTCTTGGCGAAAACCACCGATCCGCTCCGGAACTTGCGTGCGGAACAGTTTCAGTCCGTCGCCATTGACGCTGGCATTCTCGGTCGGCCTGCCGTGCTCGTCACCAATTCCGACCTGCCACAAATCAGCACTAACATCGCCGGCTACGCCACGGGGCTGCAACGATTTGCCGTGGCCTCGAACACGTTTGTTCCGGGAGCCATCGCCGACAGCCTGACTTCCTTCGGCGGCATCATCTTTGGACCGAATGACCAGACCAATCTGCTGGAATTCATCCGGGGTGGGGCCACGGCCAGCTACGGCACCGTCACCGAACCGGGTGCCGACTCCCGAAAGTTCCCCGCGGCGCAAAGCTATTTCTATCAGGGCCGCGGGTTCACTGTAGCCGAGAGCTATTATCAAAGTCTCCTCGTTCCCTATCAGGGCTTGATGGTGGGGGAACCCCTAGCCGCGCCCTTCGCCAGAAGCGGAAGCGGCGCGTGGGGAAGCATGGCGACCAACGGCGTGCTCTCAAACATCAGTACCCTCGTTGTTACGTTTCGGCCTCCCAGCATCAGCGGGTATCTCTTTCAGACAGTGGACCTGTTCGTGGACGGCAAGTTTCACACGTGCCTGACCAACCTGACACCGCAGCCGGGCAATCTGGTTCGCGTCCAGATCAACGGCTATCCTTTGGAATATATCGTCCCGACCAATGCGACGATTGCCTCAGTGGCGCAAGCCTTGGCGGGGTTGATCAACGCCCCCCAGCCTGCCAATCTCACGATGATTACCGCCACCGCATTCGGTGACCGGCTTGAGCTTCTCGCTTCGGTGACCAACATCCTATATCCACCTTATTACTTGACCGTGCCGGCTCAGCCGGGAACCAACTACTCCGCCACCTATCTCCCCGAAAGCCATCCACCCGAATTCCGCGCCTTGGGCACCACACCGGACGGATCACTCCACTTTGAACTCGCACTGCCTACCGGACTACCCTATACGGTGGAAGCCTCGACCAACCTTGCGAACTGGCAACCCATCTGGACCAACAGCAGCGCGGGTTTGGACGAATTCGTTGATCAGGACGCGGTGTTTTTTCCACGGAGATTCTATCGGATTGCCGGCCCCGTGCCCGATCAGCCACCCCAAATTACCCTGCTTGGACCGGTCACCAACCAACAACTGTTGATTCGCATTGAAAGCTTGCCCGGTCAGGGGTGCGCCATTCAGGCTTCTCTGGATTTAACCAACTGGACGTACCTTGGCACCAACACCGCCGGAGGAGTCTATGATTATCACGACCTCATCATGCCGGATTCCACCCGCCGCTTTTATCGCGCGGTCCTGGCATCCCCTCCCGCTCCCACCGTCACGGTGTTCAGCAATGGTCCACCGGAATCCGTGCTATTGCGCATCGAGAATGCCGCCCGGCCTTATGCCGTCAGCCAAACGAATACTGGCACCGCGATCGTCTCCACTAATTTTGGTTACCGGGACATCTCGCTGACCGCAGCGGTCGGTGCTTCCGGCACCGAACCGGTGACCACGGCGGTGAAGGCCGGACAGCCTTATTTCGTCTTTCCGAAAACTCACGGACAGCGCGCCTATAGTTTCTTCTCCGGCACTTTAACCACCTACGCCTGGGGACAGTTCAAATTCACGAAGACTAACGCGCAACAAGTGGTCATTTCCCTTACCAATCAGGTGGCGGGCGCAAATGCCACCAACCTCGCCTTCGCCCTGTTCAACGCAATTAACGCGCACCCCAATCTGCAAACCCCGGACGGCGCGGTGGCGGAAGACTTTGGCGTCGTGCTGGGACAGGCCCAGTTCATCCTGCGCGCCCGCACCCCGGGATATGCTGCGTCACAAATTAAAGTCGAAACCAAGCGCTCCAGCTTTGGCGCAGGATTCGTCATCGTGCCCGCAGAAGCATTGCGCCTCGATGAAAACCTTTCCGACCTCAAGCCCCGCAATCATCTCTACGTCACCGCAGGCGCGGCGCAACTAAACGTCAATTTCCCTCTCGACACCACGCAACTCCCTGACGGCTATCACGAACTCACCGCCGTGGCCTATGAAGGCAGTTCTGTCCGCACCCAGACCCGCACCACCGTTCCTGTCTGCATCAGTAACTCTCCGCTCTCCGCCACTTTAACGTTGCTCGATCTGACCAACAACGCCCCCGTCAACGACACCTACCACATCCAGGTTTCCGTCAACACCAACAACGTCAGCCTCACCACCTTGTTTAGCACCGGTGGCCCGATTGGTTTTGCCACCAACAATCCGAGCGCGACTTTCGACGTCATCGGCACAAATCTCTGGGCCGGGTTACATCCCTTCTACGCCCTCGTCGAAACTACCACCGGGCAAAAATATCGCACGCAAACCGCCTGGATCCGTTTGCAATAACGGGGCGCCAAATTTCCACTTTGTTTTCCCGGCTCTTCCCTTAATCTCCGGGCGACAAAATGGGTCTCAGCTTTTTCAACACGCTTTCGCACTCCGTCCAGGAGTTTGTCCCGCTTGATGCCAACTCCAAAAAGGTTGGCATGTATTGCTGCGGACCGACCGTTTATGACTTCGCCCACATCGGCAACTGGCGCACGTTCGTCTTCGGCGATCTCGTCCGGCGCTACCTGACGTTTCGTGGCTACGACGTGAACCACGTCATGAACATCACCGACGTGGAAGACAAGATCATCCGCCGCGTTCGCGAAACCAAAACCACCCTGCGGGAGTTCACCAGCCAATACGAAGCCGCCTTCTTCGACGACATGAAAGCGCTCGGCTGCCATTTACCGAACGTCACCCCTCGCGCCACCGAATACATCGCCGACATCGTTTCGCTGATCGAGAAACTCATCGCACGCGGTATCGCCTATCAGGCGGCAGATGGCTCGGTCTATTTCAGCATCGAGAAATATCGCGGCTGCGGCTGCAACTACGGCCAACTCGTGAAGTTGAACTTCGACGAGATGCGCACCGGCGAACGCGTCGCCTCCGATGAATACGAGAAGGAATCCCTCGCCGACTTCGCACTCTGGAAAGCCCGCGTGCCCGACGACGGTGACGTCTTCTGGCCCAGCCCGTGGGGCGAGGGTCGGCCCGGCTGGCATATCGAGTGTTCCGCCATGAGCATGAAAGTACTCGGCACGAGCTTCGATCTGCATCTCGGGGGCGAGGACCTGAAGTTCCCGCACCACGAGGATGAAATCGCCCAGAGCGAAGGCGCGACCGGCAAGCCGTTCGTGAAATACTGGATGCACGGCGCCTTCCTGCTCGTTGAAGGCAAGAAGATGAGTAAGAGCCTTGGAAACTTCTTCACGCTCCGCGATCTGTTGGCCAAGGGTTTCACTGGCCGCGAAGTGCGTTACCTCCTGCTGTCCGCGCACTATCGCGATACGTTCAACTTCACGCTAGATGGATTGAGCGGCGCGCGAACCGCTCTAGCGAGAATGAAAGAGTGTTTGGTGAAGTTACTTGAAATTGCAGAGGAGTCTATAGAGACGCGAACGGCCCAAGCACAACCTAGTCCTGAAATCGTTAGTAGTTTTTGTAAAGCGCTTGATGATGATCTCAATGTTTCAAAAGCATGGGCTGTCATTTTTGAATGGATTCGCAATCTAAACCGCTCCATTGCTCAGGAGAAAATGTCAGTTGAGCAAGCTATCGTCGCCATAGCTACTTGGAAGAAATTGGATGAGGTGCTCGGAATTGGTTTCGACATCAAAACCTCTGCCCGGATGACCGATAATACAGCGCACTTTCAAGGACTGGGTCTGCCTACCTCATTCGCGGCTTCAATTAAAAGCGAAGAGCAAATCCCTCAAGACGTCGAACTCTTAATGGAAGAAAGGATGAAAGCGCGCAAAGCCAAAGACTTCAAACGCAGCGACGAGATCCGCGATGAATTGAAAGCCAAAGGCTGGGTCGTGGAAGATTCTCCAAAAGGTCCGAAGCTCAAAAAAACTTTGATCGCGTGAAAGGCTTGTTCATCACATTCGAGGGCAACGAAGGCGCGGGCAAAAGCACGCAGTTGCCGCTCTTAGTCGAACGACTGAAGGAGTGGGGTCACACAGTGAAGGTTTTCCGCGAACCCGGTGGCACGCCCATCGGCGAGGAAATCCGCCACACGCTCAAGCATAGTCACGCCAACACGGCCATGACCAGCGAGGCCGAGTTGCTGCTGATGAACGCCAGTCGCGCGCAACTCGTGCGCGAAGTCATCCGCCCTGCCCTCGCACGCGGCGAGATCATCGTCTGCGACCGCTTCTATGATTCCACCACCGCATATCAAGGCTATGGCCGGCAACTCGATTTGCAGACAGTAAAACACATCATTGATCTCGCCGTCGGCGATACGCGCCCCGATCTGACCTTGTTCATGAAAGTCCCTCAAGTCGTCAGCGAAGATCGGCTGCGCTCGCGTCAGGCCACGCTGCCCTTCATCCGCGACCGGATGGAAGAAGCGGACCGTGCTTTCTTCGAGCGCGTCGCCAAAGGTTACGATGCCATTGCCGCCGCCGAACCAGAGCGCATCAAAGTCATCAACGCCTCTGGTACGGTTGAAGAGGTTCAGGCCGCCATCTGGCGCGTCGTCGCGCCCCTGGCCGCCACGCGAGTAGCTTGAAGCCGACTTCCCTCGCTGGAATTAAAGTCGAGCTTTGTTGCGCCGATGTATAGGTGATGGTCAGATGCTGCATTACCCTTTTATCGCTCGCGCTGCTTTGCGGCTGTGGCTCGCGCACTGTGCGCATGGCCCAACCCGAGGACCCGAAAGGCCGTTACCAAAACCAGATCGCTGCCGCGAAAGCACTTTTGGAACAAAAAGAGTCGTGGGCGGATCGGGCGGAATGGGAAGTCATCAAAACCACCGGCGGCTGGCAGGTGATTGCCTGGCGCATTGAGCATCCTGACCGCACCGGCCCCAAACGCTACCTCCCCTGGGGCTATTCGGTCATCGAGTTGGACAGCCGCCACGTCACCGTCGGCTACAAACCGAAGGGTTGATGCTCTGCCGGAGAATCTACGATTGCCGAAAGCGGAATCCCGGGTAAGTTTTCGGTGGCAACCAAGGCATCCTATGATTAACGAAACCATCAAGCAGATCGAAGCCCGGATTCAAAGCGCGGACGCCCTTCCTCCCGACCGGCGTCGCGAATTGCTGGACCTGCTCACCAAGCTGAAATCTGAAGCGGGCGAACTCGCCAAGACTCACAACGAACAGGCGCAAAGCATCGTCGGCTTCACCCAGGTCAGCGCCCACGAAGCAACGCGCGCCGACCAAGACCCCGCCTTGCTGAATCTCTCGACGGAAGGTTTGCGCAAGTCCGTGGAAGAATTCGAGAAGTCCCACCCCAAACTCGCGCAGGTGGTCAACACCATCAGCACCACGCTCTCAAACAGCGGGATTTAGTGTAGCCGCCGACGTGAGGAGGCGGATTTAATCGCTTCATGCCTACCGCTCAGGGAAACCGTTCCTTGTCCTCGCACGGCTCCAGCTTCGCAATTTGCTCCATGATCTGGTCCGCGACCTCCTGATAAATCTCCTTCAACCGTGGCTTGGAACACGTCTTCGCCTCGGCCCGCAGTTCGGTGAACAGCATCGGCCTGCCATACTTCGCCATGATCTTGTAGGGCTTGGGAAACTTGGCGTCCTTGCCGTACGCCTCGAACGTCCCGAACACCCTCACCGGCACCACGGGCGCAGTAGATTTGATGACGGTTAACCCAATGCCCGAACGTGCCGGTTGAAGTTTTCCATCCATCGTGCGCGTGCCTTCAGGAAAAAGAATGATACCGGCACCACCCAACAGCCGATCCAGAATCGTCTTCAACCCTTTCGCGCCGCCGCCATCGCGGTCCACCGGCACGGCATCCCAGTTGCGCAACACCCAACCGACGCCCCAGAAGCGGAACAACGATTCCCGCGCGAGATAACTGATGCCGCGCTCCAAGCCCGTGCCCACGAGCGGCGGATCAATGATGCTCGCATGGTTGGACGCCAGAATGACCGGCCCGGATTTCGGCACGCGCTCGGCATTGAACCACTCGGCGCGACAATAAACTTTGTAAGCCGTCCGGAAAAACCGCCAGCCGCAGTAATAGACAGGATTCATCGTCCGTCCGCCTTCAGTCGGGCCTGAATATCTTTGATCAACAATCCGCTCGTCTCAGCGCTCGTCATGTTCGAGTTGTTGATGACCTTCGCGCCCAGCGCGATCATCAGCGGCGCGGCGGCGCGTTGGCTGTCGCGCTGATCGCGCGCGGCCAGATTTTCATTCACGCCCTCGGCGACGCGACGTTTGGTGCGTTCCTCAAGATGCGCGTCGAGGTAATACTTGTAGTCCGTCTCGGGGAAAACATTCGTGCCGATGTCGCGACCTTCCATCACCAGATTGCCGAACTGGATGCACTCGCGTTGGGTCTTCTTCATCCAATCCCGCACCTTCGGCACTGCGGCGATCATCGAGACCGCTACACTCACCTCAACGAGCCGGATTTCTTTCTCGGGAAAATAACCATCCACCGTGAGGCGCACCTTGGCGTCCACACATTCCAGCTTGGTCTTCCACTTACGACACGCCGTCGCGACGGCTTTGGCGTCGTGGAAATCAATGCGGTTGGACAGGCAATACCACGCCAGCGTACGATACATCGCGCCGGTGTCCACATAGACGTAGCCCAGCGCTTTGGCAACCAACTTGGCGTTGGTGCTCTTGCCGCTGGCGCTCGTGCCATCAATGGCGATGACGTTTGGATGCTTTTTCAAAATCAAATCCGAGTTGAGACAGGATTAACAAGATTATCAGTATTCAATCCTGTTACATCCTGTAAATCCTGTCTGGTTTAGTCCGCGAACAAATCTTCCCCTTCCAACTTCCGGGTGCGCTGACCGTCTTGGACCTCCCAAATCTCCACGCCCAATCCATTGGGCGGTGCGGTGGCCAGTTTTTGGAAAAAATTGGGGAATGTCTTCTTCACGCACGCAGGATTCTTGAGGCGAATGCCCGGCACTTTCAATCCCAGAATTGCGAAACACATCGCCATGCGATGGTCGTTGTAGGTTTCAATCTCCGCGCCGTGAAGCTCTGATGGATAAACCGTCAGCGTATCGCCCTCCTCAATCACTTTCGCTCCACACTTGGTTAATTCGGTGCGCAAGGCAACAACGCGCTCACACTCTTGGACGCGAAGGCGACCGAGATCCGTAAAATCCCATGGATTCCATGACAAAGGTGAGAGTCCAATCACCGTCATGATGCTGTCACCTAAATCTTCCTTTCGTGAGTAGCGACAAAGATGCGGTGGCTGTGACTCAGACTGAGCAGACTGAGATCGGCAAAGTTCAAAGAGCCTTTTGCCGTAAACATTTAAGGCAACTTTTTCGTTTGAAGAACCGAACCCAAAAGCACCATTCGCGAAACATAGAAATGCTATTGGAAATCTCTCATCAATTTGCCAACCAGTCCTGGGCCAAGAATGAACTTTCACACTCCACTTGAATTTCAGCATCTCCTCTGCTCCATCCTCCGACCGCTGCTTGTCTTCGCTTACGCCCTCGGAAACACCGGCTGCCCAAAAATAACTCCCGCTGCTCGCATCTGGTTCAATCTGAAATTCTCCACCATCCCACGGAAACACCTCCACCAACCGCTCGGTCATGGTCACGTATGGCGCTTCCTCGTCATCATCGCCCGCCACTTTCACATCCCAACCGCCGTGCTTGGCAGAAAGCAACAGCGCCGAGGCAAACTGCGAACTCTCGTCAATACTCACCGTGCAGCTTCGCACCTCGATCTTCGCACCTCGCACCTGACCATGAATCACTGCTGGCAGCTTGTCATTCGTCGCATCCACGCGGTAGCCAAGTTCGCGCAGCGCCTGGAACAGCGCCGCCTGCGGGCGCTCGTGCATCCGCGGCACGCCGCTCAAGCGATACACGCCATTGCCCAGACAAACCATCGCCGCCAGAAATCGCGCCGCCGTGCCCGCATTGCCAACGAACAACTCAAGGGGCTGCTCCGCCGTGCCCGCCTTGGGAATTCTGCCGCCCTGCCCTTTGACTGTGATGGTGCGATTACAAAACTCCGCCGGATCATTCTCCACGCGCACATCGAAGCCCAGCGTCCGCAACGCCTCGGTCATCACCTGCGTATCTTCACTCCAGAGCGCGCCGGGGAGCGTCACCTCGCCATCCGCCAGCGCCGCGAGGATGAGCGCACGGTTCGTGATACTCTTCGATCCCGGCACGGTGATCTCCGCTCGCACAGGTTTGTCGAGCGGGACGATTTCGATGAGGTCAGGCAATGGCATCAGATTGCTTTCAAAACAGTCCAAACAACTTCTTGGCGGTGTTCTTGCGTTTTACGTCCAGCAACTCCGTCACGCCGTTCTTCTCCAGAAGCTCCCACAACGCTTCCGCGCCCTTCTTCATCTTGAGGTCCATCTCCTCGCGATAAATGAAGTAGAGGCCGAAGAAATTGATGGTCTTCTCGTCGTTGACCTTGAGTTGCCAGAATTCCTGCGGGGCCGTGCTGGCTGGTCCAATCATGGCACAGCAAAATTTGGTGTCGCCGAAAAGCTCGGGCGGATCGCCGTTGGGAACGGTGTGATCCACACACAACCACGTCTCAAACTCATGCGGGAAGCGCGCCAGAAATTTCAACGACTGGATCGGCCAGAAATTGTTTTCATCCTTTTTCCATTCGTCCTCGGACATGGGCCAGTCCGGCGGCAGACAGATCATGAGTTCGGTATAGCGCAACTCTTCCGCTCCTTCCGGGGCATTCATGGGCTTGTCGCTCATCCCGGAAGTGATCAACGTGTAATAGGGTCGTTCCGCCGTTGGCGTGAGGATGTGAACATCAATGTGAACCTTGTCCGAAATCAATTCGTGAAACACCGTGTCCGGCGCACCAAGGTGCTTCTCGATGTGTTTCTCGATGATTTCGATGTTTTGCTCGCTGCCGATCGCGAACTCAAACCCCTTCGGCGCGGTATGCCGATAAATCGGGCTGCCGCTCTCGCTGAATTCAGTGGGTTCACTCATACGTGGTTATGGGGTTGGTTGATCCGGTCAAAAAATCCCGAAGCGTTTGACGGTGCTTTTGCGGTTGAGATCGAGGATTTCGGTCACGCCATTGGCTTCCAGTAATTCAAACAGCGGCTCGGACCCTTGCTTGAGCGCGAGCTTGATCTCGGCAAGGTAAAGCGGAATGACCGCGAGGAAGTGGATGGTTTTATTGTCGGCCACCTTCAATTGCGCGAATTCTGCGGGCGCAGTTTTTGGCGTCGCAAACGTGACCGCGCAAAATTTCGTGCTCGGCGTGTAATGCTCGAACGCCGGGGTGTTGGGAACAGTATGGCTCTCGGCAAACCAAGTTTCATACTCGTGCGGCTTACGGGCCAGGTGCTTGAGCAACTCGACCGGCCAACATACTTCCAGATCTTCCGAACCTTTTTTATCCAGCGGCCAGTCGGGCGGCAGGCACAGCATCAGTTCGGCATAACTGTATTCCGCATATTCTTCTGGCGGCGTCATCGGGCGATCACTCATGCCGGTGGTCACCAAAGTGAAATAGTTGCGTTCCGGGGTGGGCGCGATGACGTGGACATCCAGATGAACCAGGTCCGAAACAAATTCATGGAAGACGTAATCCGGTTCCGCGATGTGCTTAGCGATGTGGGCCGTGACCAACTCGATGTTTTCGCTATCGCCAAAGGCCGGATCGAAGTCGCGCGGGCGTTCCTTGTGATACAGATTCCGTTCCTCTGGATCGCTTGGTTGGTCGTCCTGGTTCATGGGTTGCGCGTTTCAGGAGCTATTCCGGCGATGGCGAGACACAGCACGCACACCAGTTGTCGCGCCGGTGTTTGGCGGTTTCAAAAAACTTCGCGATGGCTTTGGCATCGCCACGTTTGAGGGCGGCTTGAAACTTTCCGAGTTCAGAGATAAAGCCCGCGAGCGCCCGCCCGAGGTGCTTGCGATTGGTCAAGGCGATGTCCCGCCACATCTCCGGCGAACCGGAAGCAATGCGGGTCGTGTCGCGAAATCCCGTGGCGCAGAGCGTCGCAATGTCTTTGGGGTTCTTGGGGTCGAGCACGGTCGCGGCGAGGGTTGCCGCCACCACATGCGGCAGATGACTGGACCGACTGACCAGCGCGTCATGCGCTTCCGGGGTGAGTTTCAGCAACCGCCCGCCAACGGATTCCCAAAGCTGCTCCACTTTGCGGACGGCCGGGCGATGCGATTTCGTGGTCGGCGTGACGACGCAGACGGCGCACTCAAACAAACTGGCCCGCGCCGCGAGCACGCCGGTTTTCTCCGCGCCCGCCATCGGATGGCTGCCGACAAAATGCGCGCCCGCTTTGGCGATGAGCGATTCCAACTCCTGCACCACGCTGCCCTTCACGCTGCCAACATCGGTGACGATGGCACCGCGTTTGAGCGCAGGCAGCATCTGTCGCACGAGCGGCTTCATCTGCGCCAACGGTGTGCAAAGCACGACCAAATCCGCGCCGGAAACTGCCGCGAGCAGATCGGTGGTGGCGAAGTCCGTTACGCCGGCGCGTTCACACTCCTTGAGGCTCGCCTCGCGCCGGACGTAACCGGCGATCTCTTTGGCGAGTTTGCGCCGGCGCAGTGCCAAGCCAAGCGAGCCGCCCAGCAAGCCCACGCCTACGAGTGTGATTTTGTTCCAACGCACCCGCGTAGCATAGCGGATGGAGGACGGCGGATGGAAGATGGAAAGTGGCGACGGATTTCCGAATTAAACGTTGCCAACGGAGACCAGTTTACTCTCAGCCCACGCCGAGGCGAGGCAAGCGTCCATGACCAGCTGGGTTTTCAACGCCATCTCCGGCCAGGAGAGGTCGAGCTTCCCAGTGCGAACCTGGTTGGCAAAGTTTCGGAACATGCGCGCGTCCTGGGCCGTGGGATGGCCAAATTCACTCAGCGCCCCGGGATACAACGGAACTTCCGTGCCGGGCGTGGCGAGAACGCGTTGCTCAGTAGCGTTGATTTCGTAGGCGGGCTCGTAGGTGTTTCGCGGATGCACAAAATCGGCAATCCGAACCGTTCCGCGCGCGCCGCTCATCGTGACCCATTGCTGGGACTCCGCCACGAATGAGCAGTAGAATCCCGCCGAGGCCCCGTGGTCGAAGATGAGTTCCCCGGAAAATTGCGTCGGAGTGACACCGTCGTTGGCATATGAGAGAATGCGCCCGGTCACGAGGCCGGGCAGTTCCCATTTCATCGCGAACAACGACATCCGCAAACAATACCAGCCGAGATCGCCCAAACAGCCCGCTGGCTCCAACGCACTTTGCACCCGGATGTTGGAATGAAAATTCTTCTCGTCACCGGCGAAACTGAACACGGACTCAATCCGGCGAATTGACCCAATGCGCTTGTCGTCGTCCAACACGGCGCGCACGACAGGCAGGCGCGGGCTGTGCATGAACATCACGCCATCCATGAACTGCACCTGATGCTTTGCGCAGGCAGCGATCATCTCCCGCAAATCCGCTGCGTTCACCGCACAGGGTTTTTCGCAAAGCACATGCTTCCCGGCTTGAGCAGCGCGGATGACCCACTCCTTACGCAACGCCGTGGGCAACGGGATGTAAACGGCGTCCACGTCAGGTGAAGCCAGCAATTGCTCATAGCTGCCAAGCGCTTTCGGGGTCGGGTCGAAAGCGAATTGCGCCTGACACTCGCGGATGAATTGTTCCGCCCGCGCCACATCGCGCGCCGCGACAGTGGTGACGACGTTGTTGCCGGAATGAAATAGGGCCTTCCAGTTCTTGCGGGCAATGCCTGCCGCACCGAGGATTCCCCAACGGAGTTTGGTCATGGGTTCAGGTTACAAAGAAATCAAAAAGGAGGAACTCAGAAACTCAGGAAAATCCATTCTTGAGTTCCTGATTTCCTCCTTCATGTCTTGCCCTTAGGATTGATTTGCCGCCTCTCGCACGCGTTCCAGAATCACTTCAGCCATCAGCGGTTCACTGCCGATGGCTTGGGAATACCAGGTGAGCTTGCCAAGTTTCTCGCTGGGGTTGCGCCAAGTCGGTTGTCCGGCGGCGAGACGTTCCTTCACCAGGCGTTCTGGTTCACCCAGCAAAACTGGGATGTCTTCCGTCGTGTGCAAGCCGTCGCTGATGAAAAACGGGACGACGACGACATTGCGCGTGTGGGCAGTCGCCTGACAACCCTTGATACGCGGGTCTTCATCCATGTAAATCGCCCGCACATCGGCATAAAGATTCTGAGCACGGATTAATTCGACCTGCTGCTCCACCGCCACCCGGGACTGCGCGCTGCGTTCTGTGCCATGTCCGGCGATGAATAGGGTGATGTCCTTCGGTTTGGGCGCGCGCGGAAAGGGAAATTGCTCCACCACGCCCCGCGCCCGGGCCAGCAACACGTTCGTGATGCCGGGATGCGTGCCAACGGGCTTGCAATAGAACAGCCTTGAGTCTTGAGTCTTGAGTCTGAAGTCAGAATCCAAGCCCAACTCGCGTGGGATGACTTCGCTGGCGAAGTAGCCTTCGCTGATCATCAGCGGGGCGACGTAGATGCGCGGGGTCTTGATTTCGGCGAGGACGATCTTGATGTGCGGGTCTTGCTTCCAGAATGCCTCGCGCACCCCGGCAAAAATGTCGCGCTGGCGCAAGGCCGCTGCATGTTGCATCACGGGCAAGGCCGAGCCGTCATTCAGCGTCGTGCCGTGGCCGAGGATGACGAGCGTGGCGTCTTGGAATTGGTCCGAACTCACGCGCAATGGTTAGCCGACCCCTTCGCTCCTCGCAAGGCGACGTTATGTGGCGCAACAAAGTATTGAATGTTTTTGACACCACGGGCGTCTTTCGTTCCAATTCCGGCGAATTTGATACCAACTATGAGCAAAAAATATATCTCCACCTCAACCACCTTGGTCTTGGCGGCGTTCACGGCAGTCGCCTTGAACCTCACGGCCTCGGCTGACGAAAGCAAACTCCCCCCCGCTGCCACGAAGGCGAATGTCACGTTTGCGACGGACATCAAGCCGATCTTTGATGTCGCTTGCGTCAAATGCCATGGCGATGAAAAGCCCAAGGCTGGATTGAAACTCACCAGCCTCGAAGCTACGCTCAAGGGCACGAAGGAAGGCAAAGTCGTCGAACCCGGCAACAGCGCCAAGAGCAGCCTGGTTCTCAGCGTTGCGTATATCGGCGAAGAAGATCATTGGATGCCGCCGAAAAACAACAAAGCTAAGATCGCTCCGCTGACCAAGGAACAGGTCGGGCTGGTGCGCGCGTGGGTGGATCAAGGCGCGAAGTAAGATTTTGGGATTAACCGAACCGGCGCGGGCTGACCTCAGCTCGCGCCGTTTTTGTTTTAAGCCAGCGGGGCGAGCGGCTGACGTTTGTAGAGCCGCCATTGCTGCTGCTCGCGCATGAGTTCGACATGCTCTGACTCATTCGTCTCCGGTTGGCTGAGCCGCTGCGTCAGCGCCGTCATCTGGCGGTCCACGAAGAGATTTCGCAGGCGCAAGGTCAAGTCGGCGAGCTGCTGGTCGGGATTGGGAATTTCGCGGTCGTCAGAAATCAATTCCGTCATCAGCCCCCGGACTCCCGCCGACTCGAACTCATCGAGGAACAGCCCCATGCTACGCCATGTTCCTTCAGTGTGCGCTTTCAAGCGGCGCGTCATAACATCCCGCACGCTGGGGTGCTGAATCCAATTCGGGTCGAGATGCGCCACGAGCCAATCCATGCCAGAATCATGACGTAACGCCAGCTTCAGCAACCACAACTCCGGCGTGGTCGGACGCGGAATGGCTTCCTCAGTTTCAGCGGCGGCAGAATCGAAATACTCGTCGTCAGCAGCAACAACGGGCGCGGCGGTGGTTTTGTTGAACTCCCGACGCACGGCTTCCGGCGTGACCCCAAGTCGGAGCGCGGTCTTCTGCGCATACTTGTCCACGAGCACGGGGTTGCCGGTTTTCTGGACGGCTTCAGCCATCTCGCGCACCACGCCGATGCGGCCCTTGTCGCTGGTGATGTCATTGGTGCGACAGAGGCGACCGAGGTAGTAGTCAAAAAAACCCTCCGCGCCGGCGATCAACTGGCGAAACGCCTCGCCGCCATTCGCTTTGATGAAACTATCAGGATCATGCGGCGGCTGCACGATGGCAACGCGCACGGCCAAACCGGACGCCAGCAAGCTGTC
>ERZ1292630.2738-Hain-H41-02um-R3-2738-length-16001-cov-183_pt1 | contig 16001 bp, 20 predicted proteins | sample MGYA00564408_ERZ1292630 | MGnify/ENA primary metagenome ERZ1292630 (study PRJEB36523, sample SAMEA6512641) | groundwater metagenome | collected 2019-01-08 | study: AquaDiva: Metagenomics assemblies of 32 groundwater samples | reverse complement strand
CTCGGTGAGCCGGTAGCTCAGTTGGTAGAGCATCGCCCTTTTAAGGCGAGGGTCCTGGGTTCGAGTCCCAGCCGGCTCACCATTTACAATCAGTCACTTGCGAGAGTGCTCGCTCTCGCAAGGCCGTTCAAAATCTGTCCTTGTGCTAAATTTGTGCTAACTCGTTGCGGTTGAGGCTCATCCAAGACGTTCACACCCTCTCTCAAACTCTCCGGCGAATGATGTGCATACCGTTGCGTCATCAGGCTGGTCTTGTGACCGAGCAGACGTTGGACCTTGTACAAATCCACTCCACGTTGCACGAGTCGCGTGGCGAACGTGTGCCGCATGTCGTGAAAGCGGAAGTCCGGAATGCCTGCCCGATCGCGCGCCTCGCAAAACTCCCGAACCAAGTACCGTACTTGGAGTTCATTTCCGAGGGGGGTCCTGAACACGGGACCGCGTAAGGCTCCCGTCGTCGCTTGCTTGGCCGCCAGCAGCTCGTACACGGTCGCATTCAAGGGAATCGTGCGGCGAGTTCCGTTCTTACTCTTCATCACCATCAGGGTTCCTCGCGCAAAATCCACATCCTGCCATTGCAGGTTGAGGATCTCTCCTTGACGCATACCCGTATTCAGCGCGAATCCGATCATCTCTCGGAGCCAGGGCGAGGATGAAGCTAAGAGGTGTTCCTCTTCGTTAGCGGTCAGCCAACGGTCCACTTCATTCTGTACTGACTCCATCGAGACTCGGTGCATAGGGTTTTCCCGGCACCATTCCCATTCGCGCATCGCCACGTTGAACGCATGGCGTACGAGCTGTAGTTCCTTGTTGATCGTGGCAGGTGCCGCTTTCTCTATGCGCCGTTGCGTCTTGTAGCCCGCCAGCAACTTCGGCGTGATCGCGGCAAGCACCATCTCTCCAAACATCGGGCGGAGATGGTTCAGGGCCTGACAATCACGCTGGTGGCTCTTCGGGGCCTTCAGAACTGCGCGCTCTTTGAGATACCGATCCATCATTTCTCCAAAGGTGCGTTCCTGTTCCTCACGCGTCTCAAAGAACCGACCTTCCGCAATTTGCACCTTCACCTTGCACAGGATCGATTCAGCCAATCGTTTGTCCGTCGTACCCGTCGTACGGCGAACCTGTCGCCCGAGATACATGAAACTCATCCACCAGACCTTATTACGCTTCAAGAGCCCCATCATGCTCCCCCTTTCCGATGAGGCTTGATCTCGGTCTAGTTTCCCCGTGGCCGGAAGTATAGACCTCGCGTTTTACACTCGCAATCAGTCTGTTCAGGTCGGAGTTGTCCGCCCTCCGTTTCCCTATCTGGAGATGGATGGTCTTCGACGGGGAAAAGGATGAAAGCCAGCGGTCAACCTCAAGGGGATCGAACCGGACTATCCCATGAATCTTCCGGCAGGGGATCTTGCCTTGCGCAGCCCAGGAATAGAGTGTCCCAGGTTTGATCCGTAGCTGTTCCGCCAGGTCTTTGATCGTCAGTAGCATAGCGATACCAACCGGGGGAGTCTCACGACACCCCCCTCCCCCCACGATGCGCCCGCATGTCTGCAGGCGTCGGATTCGGACTGCACTCTCAGTGGATGCGAGCTGGCGCTGATGAGCAGGAGCCAGGCCTTCCGGATGTCACTTCAGGCCTGACCCCTGCGAACGCGCCATCCCGCCTCCTTCTTCGACGCCCCACCCCCTGTGCTGTGAAGGGTGGGGCTAAACATCTTGATGAAGAAGGAGGGGGATATGGCCATTCACAGTTCACAGGGCCTCTTGAACGGTATCCGGCAGCCGAAGCCGAGGAACGAATACGCCGTGCCGCGATACCGGGTCACGCTCGTCCGCGACAACCGGGCCGTGCCGCCCTCTTCACCGTTGACCACCTCGGTCGCCGCTACGGCGATCCTCAGGCCGCTCTTTGCGGGACTGGACCGTGAACAATTCCTGGTCTGTGGACTGGATGCCAAGCACCGCATCATCGGCGTCAACATCGTCTCGATCGGGTCCCTGACCTTGGCCATCGTGCATCCACGCGAGGTGTTCAAACCATTGATCTTGATGAATGCCGGAGCCTGGATTTGTGCCCACAACCACCCCTCTGGCGATGTCACCCCAAGCCAGGAAGATCGCGTGCTCACCAGCCGACTCAAGCAGGGCGCCGACCTGCTCGGCATCAGATTGCTGGACCATCTCATCCTCACTGACGAAGGCTACTATAGCTTCGCCGATCAGAGCTGGCCCGGTGAGTGAGGGGCGTACACCCACACGAGCCGGAGCATTCTGATCACGGCGCCTTCCCACATGTCGATCACCTGAGGAACCGATCCCGACACAGGGCGAATTGGACCTAGAGATGCGGATGATGGGCCCGCAGGTCCACATATTCTTCGAGGATGGTCTTGAGCACGTCCTCCGGCGACAACGTATTCTCTTCACCCACCTCCGTCAGTACGCCAAACTCCACTTCAGTCAACATCAGCTCCATAGAGATGCAGGGTTGTGCACTCATTTCGTGACCTCCATCAAACACCAGTAATGGACTGCACTATCAACCGCACGCACAGGGTGATGAACCGCGGCCCGCACATCTCGAGCGTTAAGACGCCGGGGTGACACTCGCGACAGTGAATCCATCCCGAGGATTCCACTCCCGCATCTTCTGTCGGAGTCGCCGGACTTCCTGTGCACTCCCCAACAACATCATCTGCTCGGGTCGCCATCGTTCCACTCCCTCCACAATTCGATTGATCAGCCACCGTTCACCCGCTTCGGGATGCGCACAGAGCAGCCCCAACATGGGCGCGAGGCTCTTCTCTGCCCACCGCTTGACGTCCTCGATCTTTTTGACGGACTTGGCAATCTCTAACCGGGCCCGCTGCATCCCCTCCGTCAGGACCTTCCACCAGTCCAACAAAGGCGCGTAATAGCGATCCTTGGGATCATCGGCTCTGGTACAGTCCCGGAAATCCAAGGCACTGCGAAAGACGCCGACGATGTATTTCTGGAATGAGTCCTGATCGAGCCCGGACAAGGCCATGCCCACCGCATCCGCGCGTTCCGATTTCCATTCCATTTCCCAGCGGATCCACGTGCCCTCGACCACTTTGTCTTTCGACCGTTGTTCAGCGGCCTTATCGTAGATACGGAGATAGGTGTCGGACTGGCGGGAGCCCATGCACAGTGTTTGACCGGTATCGAGGCCTGAACCCACATCGAGGCCTGAAATCAAGCGAGACTGCCGGAAGTGCGAGACACAGTTCCCGGCCTTCACTGATTGATAGATGCGATCGACATCAATCACGCCATTGCGGTCATCCAAGGCCACATCAATGCGCCCGAAATGGCCGTTCTTCTCGAAGACCCACGTCGCCACCTCGTGAAATTTTTGATAGGTCCAGTCACTGATGAGCTCTTGAGACAGATCCACATGCACTTCACGAGGAGCCCAGCTGGCACCGGTACCGATCCGGCCTAACCCACCAGCAGGCCCACGAGACAACCAGCCTTGCCGGTAGCCCAAGAAGCCTTTTTTATCTTTGATCCATTCCCCACCCATTCGTGCGATGACCTCATCGGCGGTCGAGTCGGGTACGGTGAAACGAAACCAGCCGAGTACACAGGTCCAGATGCTCATGTGATCCTCCGTGAAAAACCGTGGAAATTCCGCCCCCGTTTTACCGAACGGGGGCCTTTCTGCTGTGCGCGTCGCCGGCCTTGGCCGGCGATCGCGCGCTGCGTAGTCGTACGATCGTTGATAATCCTTTGGCCAGAAAAATCCGCTGAACTCGTGCCAGGTCGAAGCGCAGAATTTTGGTGATACGATACGCGGGAATATCGCCTCTCCAGTAGGCACGTCGAATCGATTGCGGACTCACGCCCAATTCCTGTGCGACTTCTTTCACCGACCACAACATGCGCTCATCACTATCCTCTCCTTCATATATGTGCCTCATGGTACTGACCATACCGTTTTGCATGGATGATGGGAATTAGTCAGATGTATCCAGATGTGACTTTATGTATCCGGGTGCAACAACGGGAGAGCAAATAAAAACCTGAATGGAAATCTCCCGCTTCGACAGGCCCACCGCGGAGACGTCAGACTCATGCCCAATTTCTCTGGCAATTTCTTTCTTCATGCCCGTCCTTTCTGCGGGTATCGTTCACACAGGGCTGACCTTACCGGCGGGAGCGAGGGAATGGAATTAGGCAGTTTGGGGCAGCGTACGGCAGTATAGGGCAGTTGACGCATTCCGGAGTTCCGCCGCCATTTCCTTCACCGTGAGCCATACCTTTTCTTCATACCCGTCTTTTCTCCGATACCGCCAGCATGACGCTGACCATACCGGTGTATGATGATGATGGGAAGTACCCTAGTTAGGCCTGCTTAGGTCAGTTAGAGACTGTTGAGGACAACCGCAGGTCCACAGTTCTCAGTGGTATCGGAAGAAGTTCATCTCGGAGACCATGCAACCGAAGAACCGCAGTGTCAAACCACTGCGTGCAGAGATTCTGAGGTTCGTGGAGACGATTAAAGGTGATAAGCCGATAGACAGCATCACCAAGGACGATGCGAGAGGGTACAAGGACCATCTCTTGAACGTACGGAAGTTGTCCCTTATGACCGTGGGTAAGCATGTCATGTCACTACAAGCCATCTTCAAGTTCGCGCTCAATCAGGGGTATCTGCCAGAAGGTAAGTCCAATCCCTTCACAGGTCTCGCGCCAAGTAAGAAGATCATACGGAAGACCAAGCTGAACATAGGGGAGTCCAGCAAGTCGGAAATGCTGGCTGTCTTTGGGTCGAAGGATTTCCTTATCCAACGCACAGAGAACCCCTCTCGGTACTGGGTGTGCCTCATGGTCTTGTTCATGGGTCTACGAAGAGAGGAGGCTGCACAAGCTGCCGTCACGGATATTCATCAATCGAAGGAGGGCATTTATTATCTACAGACTGCTGTAGACGAGAAACTACAACAGAACTTGAAGAACGAAGGAAGCAAGCGGAGAGTACCTATACACTCGTCCTTGATTGCCCTTGGGTTCCTGGACTACCTCGCACGTATCAAGAAGGACCGCCATGCACGCCTCTTCCTAGATCTCAAGAAGGGCGGGAACGGCTATGGAGTGCTGTTGGGAAGTGGCTTGGCCGCCTTCTAAGAAACCTTGGCCTAGTCGATTCTGCATTAGTCTTCCACTCAACTGGACATACCTTCATTACGACCCTGTATGCTGCAAGGTGTCCGCGCGAGACTTACAACTACTCACCGGACACAGTGACGGAACGGTGGACGAGGATTACATCCACAAAGAGAATCGACCGATGTCGCTGTTGAAGGAAGGGATTGAGCTGCTGAAGTATTTACCCGTTGTGCAGGCACTGTCGAAGCGTTGAACGTGCTGACCTAGGAAGGCCGCGTGTAGCCACGAATCTTAGGCCACTCGTCCTTCTGGAGACGTACGGCAGGGAGGGAGGCTCGTACCACGAAGCGCTTGATGAGGAGGATCAATGCCGTGATGGAAAGTGCTTGGAGGAGTTTCAGCATCATGAATCAGGAACACCGAACACGTTTTTTCTTGTCCTCAAAGGCTTGTATCGGATCTTGATCTGGAGGTAGTAACTGGTGAAAGCCACTATGAACATTGCGAGCCATCTTCACCAGTGAGCTTAACAGCTCATGTACATCTTCCTGTTTCTCACGAATGTACTGCTTTACTTGGAGGTTCGCTTCACCAGTGTTATCAAGGTATTTTTGATCTACCTCACCACCATTATGCTCGTACAGGTGGCGACGGAAGAACATGATTGATACGTTGTGGCACTCATCATCCCTCATCCCCGAACATACATTGATATCAAACCAGTTCTGAAATGTCTCCCGAAGCTCGGCGAGGTTGTGAAAGCTGTGGCTGCGAAGTCGATCCTTCCTCCTCTGCGTCATCTTTACCCAAAAGCTAAGTTGTTTTGCATACTGTGCAATAAATGAATCAAAAGCGGATACTCCATCTCGGAGACAATCCTCCGGTGGGGCACCTGTTTTCAATCGATCACGGACGCCTGGAACAGTCTGACGCTCGAAAATAGATAGATCGTTGCGGGTTCCGCATAACGAGCAAAACCCAAATCGGCCCAATATGTCATTGAACTCTTCACAGGATTCACACGTGAATTTATTTTGTTGGCTTTTCTCAGAGATATAGAAGGACGGTTTTTCACCTTCTTTACCTACAGCATCAGCCACTTCATCCATATCAAGGACTACTTTTCCATCCGACTCAGTTGCCGATGCTTGTACTAGGAGGGCACAGTAATGATGTATGTACCTCCGCTGTGCGGCTGATAAGAATTTGTGTGGAGGAGCCGTGCATCCGCAGTAAGGACAATGTTTAGGCCAGGGGCCACTTCGCCAGTAACCCCGACATTTTTGACAAGTATGTCCAAACTTGCCTTCGCTGTCGGAGGCAACAAGTACTGAGAAACAGCCATTTACCGGCGGCGGTTCCGGTTCTACACCCATCCCCATACGGCGATTGATGCCAACGGCAACACCAGAGTCGGCCAAGGCATATAGTTCAATAAGAACTGCTGGAACTGGGCGGCTTGATCTAAAGCTGGTCTGATATCCTCGCCTGCCTCCTGCGTCAGTCACTACTTCAAAAGTGATCTTTCCACCAGAATGTCCGATTTCCTCAAATTCACCAGACACGCGCCTCATGATATTCTCTCTTTTGCCTTAGTTGGGAGGATCTGGCCCCCTGTCGTAACTATCGAATCCCTTGAACGCATTGATCTCGTGTCTGTCGCAATCCTATTACAAGCTGCTGCTCTTCCTTCTTCAGTTTGTTGAACCCTAACTCTTCCTTAGTCTGTGTGGCAGCAAGGATATAGTGCTCAAAGGATGTGGTACCAGGCCGATTATTTCGGATGCATCGACAAAAAACGGTATGCCCAAATGCGGAGAGGCATTTTTGTTCAAACACACGGCCCATCCGTTCCAACAGTACACCGAGTTCTTCCACGGTCCCTTTGAGATTCTCAAATTCGTTCAGGGACTCCAATTGTTCTATAGAAAATTGTTGCTCTTCGGCACTCGCGCAAGGGGGCTCGGCGAAAGAGAGGATGATTGAGGAAAGGAAAACTAGCGTTAATCGTATCGACATTCAACCTCTTGGTGTCAGATTTTATGATGTATCAAGAGAATCTGCAACGTCACTAATCAGAGGTAGGTACACCGGAAGCCGAATACATTAGCCTTGCGCCCTTGTCACCGAGCCTCCTATAATGCGCCTCATGCCCGAGTCTTCACCTAAGGAGACCTGCGTGGCTAACTGTCAGGGAGTGCGGACAATGAGGTTCTGAAATGAAACTCAACAGTAAGTTGGTTATGTTAATTCTAGGAGCGGGCTGCTTCGCCATAATTTATGGATGTGTGGCAACACGAGCCGATGACGCCTATCAGCGGAAACGCGCAGAAGCAAGGCAACGGGCGGCAGAGCCAATGCCGGAAGCCCCAAACTTGACCGGAGTAGATCAGGAAATAGTTCGACAAGGTAAAATTCTATTCAACGGCAAAGCTGTTTGTTTCAATTGTCATGGGACCAATGGTGATATCAGGCAAGTCAGCAATCCAGCCGTATTAAAGTTGAATCCGAGTCCAACTGACCTCCGAGAACCATCCGATAAGACCACACGGCAGCTCGAACTCATTATCAAGTATGGGATTCCCGAAACCGGGATGGTAGCGATGCAAGAGACACTAGGACTACGAGACCAGGATGTAACTTTCCTTATCTCCTATCTTTTGGCTCTCCGTGGACAGGCTCGTCCTCTCAGCGCAATTCATGAGGAACTATCCACGGCCAGCACGTCAGCCGAAATTGTCATCTACAAAATCTGTGATGACCAGGCGCTTGGTGATACTTCTATGAAGGATGCCTGCGAACATCGCCTACAACGGCGGCATCATGACATTTTAATTGGGCGTCCTCCCGACATTCCGACTGCTCGATACGCAGAGATTCAGACGAGCTGCGGGGAGAAGTTTGGAAACGATCTGGACGATGTCACGCGGTGCTATCGTTTGGAATATGGAATTACACGACAGCGGATGCGCTGACGATGGGATATCATAGAGGTTCAGTGGTATATCTAGTCCTTCTCCCCTCGCTTCTCGTTTTGAACCTTATGTTCTATGTCGCTCCGGTTCAATCTGATGAATCGCTTGAAGCATTTGGCCTTTGCCATAATATCGAAAATCTAGTGAATGCTCTCGTTGACTACACGAGCACCAAGTGTTTCCCATCATCAGACCACGGCGCGATTAGTTTTCTCCTGATATCAGAGAAGCCTATATTTTCAGCTGAGGCGTCCAAGAAACCCTGGCTGGTTGTGACAGTGGGTGCGGTGGGTAAGACTATGAACGAACATCCGAAAATCAAGAGTTCTTCCGTCTTCGTATCAGACATGAACTTGATGAAGGACCGGAAAAGTTACAAGTATCCTATTGCTCTTGCAAAATCACTCCAGCGACAAGCTAAGGCAGATCAGATTGGAATAGAGGTATTATATAAGCAGCTTAATAGAGCTATGGTCCTATATTCCGTTCCTCCGAAGTAAAGTTGTATCTTACTTACATCTCAAATCGTGGGAAGACTGTGAACTGAACTTGTTGACTTATACAGAAATCGGACATTTGCCAGTTCCAGAACAACTGTTCGAGTATGCTGATGCGAAACAGTGGGGTCGTGTCTTGTATTCATATATTGGCACGACAGCCGGACAAATGCGTCTCGCCTGTATGACCAGCAGGAAAACTATCGCGGCAAGCTGAGCGCGAACCCGTATGATCCTGATTCGACCAGTAACCCCTACGGCCGCTATGGCTCTCCGCTCTCGCAGGACTCGATCATGAATCCCTACGGCGCCGGGAACCCCTACCACCCCAGCAGTCCCACGAATCCCTACGGCCGCGGCCTACGAATTGAAGGACGCTGACGATCGCTCGGTAAAGGGCGATAACACTCCAGTATAGGGTTTAGATTAGGAAGCCACTTCTGCGCTCCGGTGTGGGTTGTGGCATGAACACATTGTACTGATCTCCTTCTCCCCCCTCTTCGGAGCCTGTGAAGCACGGCCGTCGATTGTTTACCTGGCCATTCAGCCAGTAGCCGTCCTATCCTCCTTAAACTACAAAGACATCGCCGGAATGAGTGTACTTCGACAACTCTTTCCACTTAAGGAGGTAACATGGCTCAAATCTTTACCGTACTCATCATAATCGTATGGATCATACTGGCACCTGCTGCATGGGCGGATTCAGCGCTAGACGAAGCGGCGTCAAAAGCAAACATAATTGTGCTTAAGGATGATGTGGAAAAGGCGAAGAAGAAGCTTGAGGGGTTAACAGGCACGGCTTATGACGAGCAACTGGAAAAAGTGAAGAAGCTTGAGGAAAACCTCGCAGGAGCTGTTATGCCCGCGTCGAAAAAGCCACCTACAGATCTTGTAGAGTCATCGAGGCAGCTCCTTAGAAAAAAGAGAATCGTTGATGAGCTGACTGTTAAGAAAAACTCCAAGGAAGGGGATGAACGCCAATCTGTTCAAGAAGAATTGGATCTTGCTGAATCTGACTTGAGAAATTCTATCAAAGAAGCAAGTGAACAGGATAAGCTGCAAAAGTTACAACTTGAAGCTGATGAGCGATTTGCCCGTTGGGGGTTTGGCGTTGCCATCGGCGTAGTGGCCAAAGCAGGGAGTCGAGACGTGATCCAATCTGCCACACTTGATCCCAACGGTATTGTTCGAGTTGATCGTGATGCTAATACGACAGCAAATCTACTACTGGAAGGTCATTACTTTTTCACCCCTGAAAAGCGATTCTTGCCTTGGGCATTTGACGTTGCTCCTAGAAACTGGGGGCATGGTCCGTTCGTCGCGATACAACCGGGCACACAAAACATTATTGAGTCAATCGGCACTGGCTGGATGTTCGGATTCAAACGATCGAGCTTGATCGCTAAGGATACTGCACCCGGTCGTGGTGACAGTTTCAATCTTGGCTTTGGAATAATGGTTAATCCGAATGCCCAAGTTCTTGGAGATGGCATTATAAAGAACCAAGTGTTGCCAGCGGGAGAAACAGCGGTTCGACTCAAATCGACAACAGAGCTGGGTTGGCTATTTGTGTTTTCGTACACCTTCTGACAAAGCCGAAGGGTTAGTAAATGCCTTAACTGTCAAGCATGCAGGATCCCTGAAACGGTGGTCAGGTGTGCAGGAGTTTGTTGTAGAGACTGTTTTGGTTGAGCCGCACACCCAGGCTAGGCTCCAGTATTCTGGCGACTCTGGCTGCGTAACTACCCATATAATAATTGATCAGTAGGTAAATACAATGATATCATTCCAAGAATTGAGCGCACCTCGTTTTACCAATCTGCTATCTGGTTCCTGGAAAACTTGGTTGAGCTGAATTTCGACTCGTATAAGTCAATCGTCTGAATAGAGTTCTATGTGGTGAAATATTTGGAGGAAGAAAAATCTCTCGGAAGTTACGCGATGATCACTGATATTCAACAACTGCCGCAATTGCTGCGACGAGTTCTTCCATTAAAGTCGATGGCAGATTCCCAAACTTCTTGATGAACCGCGATGTATCCACTCCCCTGAGTTGCAGTGCATCGATAGAAGAAGTCTTTGAGAGGCCACTCCTATCGTCGGGATCAATCCGGACATGCCAGATGCTCCCTTTGAAATGATCCTTCCATTCGGTAATAGGGGCGATAAGTCTGAGAGGAAGTCGACCCAGCGCATCAGAACTGACTATGACAGCTGGTCGTGATTTCTTTATCTCAGAACCCACGGTCGGGTCTAAGTTGACGAGCCAAATTTCGCCGCGCTTAGGCGATGGAGAGTTAGTACTCAACGAAGTCTCCACTCTGGAGATCGCTTCTGTCTGCGCCATCCAAATAGTGTGACTTCAATTTATCTGCTTGCTCAGACAAAATCCGTCTGCGCTCTTCAAGAGGCAACTTCATAAAGGCTCGTCGTTCAATAAGGGTGAGCGGCTCCTCGACATCAAGAGGCTCGCCAAGCAACCTTTCTACTTCTTCACGCGTAATCAGTCCCTCTGCATAGGCTCGAAGTGCTGTTTGCCGAAGCCATTGTGATTGCTCAGGCTCCAATTCACCCGGCTCTTTCCGTTTCCATTTCAAACGGTTTATGAGCATCATCCAATGCCGGTAGTATCCCTCTGAGATGATGTTCAAATCGAACAGTCGTCGAACAAGTGCTTGCACGCTCATTCCAAAACGCTTCTTGAAAAGCAGTAGTTCCTCACTAAGAATGGTGTCCCGCTTAGTACCAATCTCACGATAGACCACTTGTGCGGGAGCAAGAAAGGCTGCTCCGAACCGGAATGCCGCCTTTTCCTCATCAAGATTATGACCTATCTTCAAAACAAGATGGCCTAATTCATGCGCAAGGCTCAATCGCTGCCGCTCTCCAGACACGCCTTTGGACGTGACAAGTCCTGCGGCTTGACTCTGCGTAACTTCATCAACCGCCACCGCGCAAATGCCATCAAACTTATCGATGGCGTCAATCTCGATGACATGAATGTGATGATCCTCGAGCATGCCAACCATGCTTGAAATAGGATCCTGCCCAAGCTTCCAATTCGTACGCAACTCTTCAGCAGCCCGCTCAGTATCTTCTATCTTTGAAATGCGGTGTGCGTGGATCGGCAAATGATTCCCGTTCGGGCATCCGGTCATGGCCTGAAGATTGACTCTATCCTCCAAGACCTCAGACACAAGGCTCTCGATTCTTCCCTGATCTTTCTTGGGTAAACTCGAAGCTTTTCTATATCCGATGAACTTGACCTTGATTTGAGGCTCTCTCAAAAAATATGACGCCTTCACCTTAAAGGTGTCGGCAAGCTTGTTCAGAACGATGGGGGATGGGTTAGCCTTTCCACACTCATATTTTGAAAGCGCCTGCTTCGTTACAACATGCCCCATCGACGCAACTAGCGCATCAAGCGACAGCCCTTGCGACATTCGCGATCGCTTCAGCCGGTGAGCAATGGTAGTTGAATTAGACATAGATAGAATGGATAGCGGTTGACAAATTATACAATTTGTACACAGTTTGTCAACCGTTAAGTAATGACCTATTCGCCTCTCTAAGACCCTGGCCCTGTGCTAAATTTGTGCTAAAAGTCTGCATAATGGATCGCACTTTATAGAATCAATGGAATGTACAGAATCGTCTCAAGTGCTTGTCCTCAAAGAAAAAACGGGGAAACCTTCGCAAAACCAAGCCCCTGTGTAAATCCATCTTTTCGCTCTTTTAAGGCGAGGGTCCTGGGTTCGAGTCCCAGCCGGCTCACCACATAGTTGATCATGTCATGGCCCCATTCCCGCACTTAATGGATGTGTTCTTTTTGAGGAGGGGAAGGATTTTGCCACGTTGAGTTGCGGTTCCACTCGGTGGCGCCACGAGTTCTGCCTCATTGGGCTGGTCGATAGGTAACGACGGTAGGCTCTGTACGGTCAGATCGTGTGATCTCGATAACAATCACGTAGGCAGAAAATTCGATAGCGTTCTGATGGGTTATCGGCTGACTGAAGTTTCTTCTATTCTCTCCTTTTATTTGCGCGCGTGATCAGAAACCCAAAGCCCAGGACCACACCGAGGACTGCCACAACCCCTCCCAGGCCCCATCCAAGCACGCAGGAATATTCTTCATTGCAGAGATTAAACATAAACTCCCAAAAATGGGTCATCTCGGTCTTGGCCATATTTTGCACAAACATGATTTCTGCTCCGTGGCTTATCTGGTTGAGTGCCAGTATAGCATTTTTGCCTGTGGGCTTGACAGCCTTTAAGGCACTAGACAATAATGCAATCTTCTAACAGCATCGTCGCTGTGCTGCATGGCTCAGTATGAGATTGCGCCGCTACAGTTGGAGATATGGGCTGTTGTAAATTGATCGGCATCCTCACTCAGGGTGAACATACCTGAGTGACGGCAGGTGCCCATCACGCAAGTATTCCAATCCTGATTTCCTACTGTAGTCGGATCAAGTCGGTTTAAGACACGCGCCGGAAACTTCACGCGCATCGCGCGATGAGCTTGCCCGTTGCGAATAAAGCGGGCGGTTAATTGGTGATGCGTAGCTGTAGTTGTCGAATTCTGTCCCGTAAGCTGTGCCCGCTGCTACAGCGGCCAATCTCGCCTCATCAACCGAAAAACTATTCACATAAACAGCTACATAGACGATGGCGCCACTTCGACTCTTTTACCCGGTGGCCATTGGGTGACGAGGCCGGTTTCATATCGGCCCAAGCCGGGCGTGGCCCACCTTACTGGGCCAGTTTTCAGGCTCCACGTTGTCAGGGGCAGTTCGTTCACATTATTTATTAATCATTGGAGGGGTAGATCGTCATGAAGAAGTATAGAATCGTCACGCTCGCAGTCGTTGGGCTCTGCTTATCCCTATCATTTCTTGCCTCACCCGCGATGGCCGTCGAGAAGGATGGCGTCACGATGAAGGATGGTAAAATGTGGAGATTGCAGGACGGGAAGGAAATTGGCCGGATGGATCGCGAGACGACCATGTCTAATGGTACGAGGATCATGATGAACGGTAAGATGGTCATGAAGGATGGGAAAATGATACAGCTGCAGGAAGGCCAATCCCTGATGCTGGACGGTAAGCTGATCGAGGGGGCCAAGTAAGTTCTTAGAGTCGTTACCTCAAACGACATCTGGCGGCTAGCGGAGCCCATTGGGGCTCCGCTCCGCCGGTACCAACCATGAGGGGCTTGGGCTCAAGTCCCAACGGGCCCACCAGTTTTCAATAACCCTCCTCCATTTTCTTTTGTTGCCAAGCGCTGTAAGAGCGTCCCTGTTTCTCCGATAGACATTCATGCGTTGGACCATGTGCCTGCTCATCATCCTCTTAAGTGGTTGCCAGGGTGTCTCGCTATTAGAGCAAACAACGGCAGAGCCTCCGTCACCGATCATGCCATTATGGGAGAGTTATCAACATTGCCTCGCTGCCACCGATCCCACGGAGTTGATCTTGATCGTTGAACGGTTCGAGCGTGTTGTATCTGAGGGAACTGAACCTCCATCTTGGACGAAGGCATGGGGACATCACGTGACGAACCAACCGCGCCGTACGTCGGTCGATCTTCAAGCTCTTGGAGCTGCCTGTACTCTCAGGGCGCCGGTGTGATGGCCGAGGCCGAATTTATGCCTGAAGCTCGGGCGCTCTATCAGCGTGTGCTCGCACGATATTCGAACCGCGAATGGGCCTACGATGTTGATCGAGCCAAAGCGGCGCTGGCTGGGCTTCAAGACTCAACTCCCGCAGTCGTCGCATTTCGCTCTGATCCGCTACTGTCCCGCTGACTCTCAGCGCAATCGAGACCAGACAACTGACCTCCAATGTCACATGGGGAGAGGATGGGCAGACCCTGTTCATCACGGGCGGTTCGTCGATCTCTCGTCTTCGCTTGACGACATCCGGAGCTCAGTACTAGGCTGCTGTAAGACTTTTTGTAGCGCGCCGACTCTAGTTATGTCACGTTTCTACCGAAGGAGTCGTATGGCCTCTCCTCGTCAGACCGCTTCCGCCCCTCAACCGTCACTCCTGGCTGAACAGCAGCGCCTTGAAGAGGACGCGCAACGTCAGCGCCACTGGAAACGTTGGGGCCCTTATCTGAGCGAACGGGCTTGGGGAACTGTGCGCGAGGACTATAGCCCTCATGGAACGGCCTGGGAAGCGTTTCCCCATGATCATGCGAGATCCCGCGCCTACCGCTGGAACGAGGATGGTCTCGCCGGCATCTGCGATCGCCATCAATTGATCTGCTTTGCCGTCGCCTTGTGGAACGGGCGCGATCCGTTTTTAAAAGAACGGATCTTCGGCCTCACCGGCAACGAAGGCAATCACGGTGAGGACGTCAAGGAATGCTACTTCTATCTCGATTCGACGCCGACGCATTCCTACATGAAATACCTCTACAAGTACCCGCACGCGGCTTTCCCTTATACCCAGCTGGCTGAGGAAAACCGCCATCGAGGCCGTCGTGATCCTGAGTTTGAATTGATCGACAGCGGAGTGTTTGATGAAAACCGCTACTTCGATGTCTTTGTGGAGTATGCCAAGGCCTCGCCGGAAGATCTGTGCATCCGTATCCAGGTGGTGAATCGTGGCCCCGAGCAAGCAGAACTCACGCTGCTTCCGACAATCTGGTATCGCAACACATGGTCCTGGGGATCGGACATCAGGCGCCCCCGTTTCAGGCAAGGGGAGTCGACGAATCAGATGGGGGTCATTGAGACCCAGCATGATTACTATGGCCTCCGCAGGCTGCTCTGCGAGGGCGAACCTCCCTTACTGTTCACAGAAAATGAAACCAACAGCCGTCGCCTCTATGGCGACCGAGAAGGCGCCCGGTACGTGAAGGACAGCTTTCACAATTATGTTGTGCAGGGCGAGAAAGACGCGGTCAACCCGGACCACTTGGGGACGAAGGCGGCGGCTCAGTACGTGCTGACGCTTGCCCCAGGCGCCACGAAGACGATCAAGCTGCGATTTACCAACGACGCGCAAAGTCCAGGTTTCGCCAACCAGGACTTTGACACGGTGTTTTCGACACGCCTCGAGGAGGCGAATGAGTTCTATGACAGCCTCGCACCGAGCAATCTGTCGGAAGATGCGCGCTGTGTGCAGCGGCAAGCCTTTGCCGGATTGCTTTGGAGTAAACAGTTTTATCACTACGATGTGAATCGCTGGCTCAAAGGCGACCCGGGCATGCCGGAGCCGCCGCGTGAACGGCTCCATGGCCGTAATTCGGACTGGGGGCACCTCTATAACGCCGACGTCATTTCGATGCCGGACAAGTGGGAATATCCCTGGTATGCGGCGTGGGATCTCGCGTTTCACTGCATCCCGCTCGCGCTCGTCGATCCGACGTTCGCCAAGGAGCAACT
>ERZ1292630.319-Hain-H41-02um-R3-319-length-50861-cov-7_pt4 | contig 16002 bp, 7 predicted proteins | sample MGYA00564408_ERZ1292630 | MGnify/ENA primary metagenome ERZ1292630 (study PRJEB36523, sample SAMEA6512641) | groundwater metagenome | collected 2019-01-08 | study: AquaDiva: Metagenomics assemblies of 32 groundwater samples | reverse complement strand
TCCTGGGCTTGGTCGCCGAGGCGAGGAGCCGGCGAGGGGAGGCGGCGACGACCGATTGCCGTTCACAACTTGACGTCAACGGCCGAAGTGCGGCGGACTTGGCCCGTGCGGCAGGATGCGATGAGGAGATTATCCTCGCCTTGTCGGACCCGTCATAGGCTGCGCCGAATTCGCGCACGTATCATCCGGACGATCACTGTTCTTGGGGGTGCAAAGGCGAACCCACGAAGAACGCTTGATGCCTCCTGTCGTTTCGTGAAGGTGAATGCACACACGATAACTGTAGAGCCATTGACTTCAACTATCTTTGAAAAATGCTCCACGGTCGCATCTTGGTCGTGCTCGCTGCTCTGCTGATCGCCGCGTTGGCCGCGACGCCCTCAGAGGCACTTTCCAAGCGAATTGTGTTTCCCCACTTCCGCCAGTGCGATCCACGTTGGGGAAACGACATGATGGGAGTCAAAGGCCCCGGCGAGCGCAATACGATCTGCAATGAGGGCTGCGCGATGACGTCGACGGCAATGGCCCTAGCGGGTCTGATGACCAAAATCAACGGCTCCCTCGTCAACCCCGGCACGTTCAACACGTGGCTGAAGGAAAACAACGGATATCTGTGCCTCGCTGGAGATTGCAACAATCTGCGCCTTACGGCGCCCGAGGAATTGAGCGCCAAGTTGAACTTGATTGGGGAGACCGTAAAACCGTCTTTCGAGGAAATCGAGCAGGACATCGCGCTCGGAAACGTTGTGCACGTCGCACACGTGCGCAACAACAGCCACTTCGTTTTGCTCATCGGCACCAGCCGCGACACGACACGCTCCTTCTATGTCAACGACCCCTACTACAAGGTGCGATCGTATCCTTACGCGAACGTGTCGGACATTATCCGTTTCAAGGTCAACAAGTACCCGGTGTACAAGCAATGCGACCCACGTTGGGGCAGTAACGTCATGGGCGCCAACAACCAAACCATCTGCGACGTCGGATGCTTGATGTCCTCCATCTCGAGCGCGCTGGCGGGTACCGACATCCACATTGAGAACGTGACGTCGACCCCGGCGACGCTGAACGAGTTCCTCCGCACTCACCACGGGTACGATCCGAACAGCGCCCTGTTCGAATCGGTCATTCCAAAGATCAACCCGGCTCGCATCGTGTGGCCTCCGGATGGGATGCACACGACCAATGATCTCAATTTCACGACCATCAAGGAATACTTGGACCGCCCGGTGCCGCGCATCGTCATCGCCAACGTGATGCAGGGTCAGCACTTCGTGCTGGTGGTGGGGTACCGCAGCGACGGGGACACGTTGGTGGTGAATGACTCGGGCTTCAATCGTAACACGTACAGCCGGTCGAAGGACGTCGTGGGGTGGCGCATTTTTGACATGAAGTGAGAAGGCAACACATGGCGTCTGTCCCTGGCTGGCCCTTTCTCTGCCGAAGTAACTGTTTTTCGTCTCCCCCCCACCCCCCTGCTTGTTGCAGAGTGTTTATGGGATTGCTGTTCGACCGACTTCTTTTTCGACCGAGAGTTCTTCCTGGTTTCGATGGCCCCTTTGCTGCCCTCGTCCCCAATGCGGTCTTCTAACCGGACGACAATTACTGGTATCTCGGGCCTTCCGCTCCTCCATGTAAAGTTTGCTTCCCCCCATTTTTCGTCCTAAGCGTGAACGCTACCCTCGTCGCTCTTGGAGATGCGGTACGCGGTATTTCTCGTTTGCGGCGCGGTCGCTTCCTTGCTGTGTAGCGCGGCGGCGATGGACCACCACCCGGCGTTCAATCCCCGCAACGCTCACGGTCACGGTGAAGCTCAGCAGGAGTTCCGGGACCCAGACCATCCCGCCCACCATGGCTTCGTGTTGGACCCGGTGCAGAAGGCGATCTACGAAGCCAAGAACGGCAGAAAACCGAATCAGCCTACAGTGCCGACGAACTACGAGGAGTGGAAGGAACATCGGGACGCGTTTCTCGCGCAGCATGGGGCCGCGGGGGCTAGCCAGTCGGGTCACCACCACAGCGGTGCGATGGACGAAGCGAACTACCACAACGTCATTCAGCTCGACTTCGGCAAACTTAAGAAGCTGTGCCGAGCGGTGAAGTATCGCCATCTTCCGTACGTTCGGAGCCGCAAGGAGCACGGGCTCGAACGACGAGCGTCCATCGCGCTCTCCGTTCTGGGCGAGTACCTCCGCAATTACGCTCGGGAACAGGACTTGCCCCAAATCGAGAGTGCCACCTGCACGCAAGCGCAGTTCATCGTCCGTCAGAAGCCGACGATTGACGCCGTGAACGCCGTGCGGATGATCGTCCAGGGCAACCACGCCGTCCTCACCGCGGCGGAGGTACGTCGGCACCTTGACGCCCTCGTGGCCGCGCTCCGCGAGTCGCGCGCTGCCGATGATGAGACCTTGGACGATGTGCAGGACGTGTCGATGGACCTCCAACACGCGGAGAAGGTTCTCGCCGCGATGGCCGCCGCCGTGGAGGCGATTGTCAAGGAGACCGAGCTCGACCCCGCGGCGACGATCACACCAGGGCTGCCGACCGCCGAAAGCGAGTGCCGACGAGCGTTCGTCGGCTTTGTTGGCGCCGCTATGAACTCCCCGACTGATATGGTCGCCAACTGGGAGGCACTGCTGGATCGGCTCCACACGATCGAGGTGATGTGCGAGGAGGACGAAAACCTGGGTGTCGGTGCCCCGGCGTCCGGTCCGGATGATGAACTATGAAACCCTCCCAAATCGCTACCCCGCAGATAGTTTAGCAGCGGTCGGCTGATCTCTCGCTCGCTCACGGCTGAGAAGAGTGAATTTTCCATTTCAAACGAGCATAGTGATGCAGTGATTCGCAAAAGTCGTTCCGCTTTTGTGGATTATTTTGGCCCCCCAACCATCGTGATGTGTCCATTCCTCTGTGTGAGTCCCTTTGAACAAGGACGTGTGCGAGGATATGCCTCCTCATGACAATGCCTCAGTAGTGGGAGTCTCTCGGGCCGTGATTCGGGGCCCCCTGCTCGCATCCCTGGTGGCGCAACTATTTTCCGTGGCGGACGAGGTGCAAGAGGGCCGTCTCTTTGGTCGTTTTATCCGGACGACGTCCCACACCGATGCGTCCGAGAGCGGCAGCGCCGAGCTCTCGATGCGCGTCGAAAGTGCAGTGATGGGCTTCGATACAGCGCCCCAAACACGATTGGGCGACGGTCTCGAGAATCAGTCAGATGTGACCCCTTCTAACGCTTCGCCGACGCTGACGGGAGACGCGAGGAGTCTGTTGGATCTCGACCCCGTGGGCTGGTATCGACTGAGGCGGTGCGGTTCAACGTCCGTCTTGTCAACGGGGGAGGCCTCGTCGCTGATGCATCCTGTACCTGCCCTGCACGGGGCGGGTTTCCTGCTCCTCTTGACGCACACGAGCGATCACCATCGCGGCCTCTCCTCGATTCACATCGCCTTGTTCGAACCCATGAGCGCCATGGACGCCAGCACGCAGGCTACCTTCGCCGAGGGGCTGACCGCAGCAGGGGCCTTGTGCATCTTCGCGACCGATGATGTCTGTCGCCAAGTGCCGCTCGTGATCGAGAACCTGGGCACGGGGTCCAGCTATGTCGAGGCGTTCGCATCGGCGATGGGTTGTACGGCGGGGAGCGACGATACCACGATTGTCCGCTGGGGGCTCAATAAAATCGACGACGCCTCTTCGTCTTGCCTTCCGGCTGCGGCTGGTCCCACCTTGGGTGCTGCCGCAGCTCTGCGCCTAGCGTTGGTAACTGATGCCGATGACCGTGCGTCGCCCGTATTAGTACCATCTGCGTCGCAGCAACCGCTGTCTCTCGTCGCCGAAGCGGCGCGAAGGCGGCTCGTCGCAGCCGAAGAGGTGGCGGATGATTTACGGCGTCAGTTGCGCCAGTTGATGGACGATATTGCCGACTTTGGTGGTGGGGACGATGTGGCTGACGTGGACACAAGGGACGATGCCGTCACGCTGACGGGCGACTCTTCGCCCGGGGTGAGCTCAAAACAGCCCGTCGTTGTGCCGCGCGACGAGATCCCGAAGCAGGCGACGGAAACCGCGCCACCTGCCCTCCCGGAAGGACCGGCCAATGCTTCGAACGCCGCACCGACGCCATGAATCAGCGACCGTGTAGTCTAGTGCCAGGTCCACTTCCTCCCACAGATTGCGACTCACTCGTCTCGTCACAATCGTTTCATTCACCGTTTCTTTGCCCTACACAAACGGCGTCAAGCAACGTTCGCCCCCCACGAGGAGCTCAATCAATGTCCGCGAGTGGAGCCTCTCAACAATTTACCTCCGTGACGTTTGATCGCCTGGAGAGGACGTCGCCCTCGACGGTGCGACTATCCGTGACCTGGTCCGTGCGCGCCCTCGGCCGTCTGGTCGCACAGGCGAAGCCCAAGCAAAAAGTCTCCACAAAGCCGTTCGTCGTTCGCCATGATCCGTTTGCCTATCTCTGCAACGCGGAGGAGGAAGTGGGGGTGGAGGATCCTGCGGCAAGCCGTGTTGAGGCGGCGGAGGGGGATGGAGGGTCGAGAAGGCGCATCGCACCCGTCCATGATGCCGAGACCGGAGGGGGATCGATCAGCCTATCCAACGCAGACACGGGAGGAGCAGGAGGAGGGGCCGCTGGCGGTGCCCTTTTCGCCCGGTATTCCGTGTCGCAGCTCATTGGCTGCCAGCTGCCCGCGCCAGATAACGTGGACGCGGTCGCGCAGTGGATGCCGACATCATCCGCATCCGCCGACGGCGCCATGCCCCTGTGGTCATCGTGGAAGCTGCAAATCTATCCCAAGGGCGCCGACGCGGAAGGGGGATCGGGTCCATTGCCGCCGCGATTTTCCTTGTTGCAAAACGTCGACATCGGCCTGGTCCTCGTAGGAGGGACGTTCTCATCGACTGGATCTGCGTTCTTGCAGTCAGATGCCTCGGAGCCGGGGCCGGAGACCCCAGGAAATTGGGAGGCCGGCGAGGAGGAGGCTTGCCTCTGTGGCCAACAGTTGAACGCGGCCGGCGCATCATTGGGATTCGTTGCTCGGGCCCCGTTGTGGGGCCCCGCTTCCCACCCAGCCGTGCGGCGGGGCACCCTTCCGATCGCGAACATGCTGCAGTGGGTACGCACCGTCGTCGATGACTCACTGGCGCCGCGTCGTCGTCGCCGTCGACGACGTGTTCTTCCCACAATAGGAGGGGCCACAGCAGCAGCCTCCAGCACGCCACCACATGGGAGTGCAGTGACTAGTGTGTCGGTCGGTCCAGGAGTGGAGGGCATACGGCGCTTCGCCGTTCGGTTTGAGGTGGCTGGGTTGACCGGCGGCATGAGTGCCCCGTACGAGGGCGACATCGACGCGGCGACGTGCACTGGCCAGTGCCTCATTCGGAAGCCCGCTGCAGTCGCGGCGGCGCACGCACAAACGGAAAGCTCGACACGCCAAGAGGCCGTCTTGGACGACGAGGTGACGTTCCATGTATTCATCGACATCGAGGAGCAGCGCGCGACGGCACTGGAGGCGTGCATGACCGCCTTTCGGCGAAATGTGGAGATGCGACCGTCGGAACGCACATCCTCCGCTCCAGCAGGGTCGCTTGGAAACCATACCACCACTAGCGCCAATCGTGCCTCCCATGACGATGCCCACCGCGTCGCGGATGGAAACGATGCCGGGGCGGATCGTGGCGCCGCGTCCCTTTTGTCTGCGGTGATGTCACACTCTACGTCGTTGCTGGGTCGCGTGACTGGCGCGCATGAGGACGCACTGGTCACCACGAGCGATACGACCGCCTTTGCGGCGCAGATGCGAAGACGCGACGACGGGGGCGCCGAAGAAGGAAATGCAGAGGGGTCACAAAGCGGCGACGTCACAACCAACGTCCTCGTCGCGCGTTCCTGGGAGACGTTGTTTTCGTTGCTCATGCTCCGCATCACAGACCGCGTGCCTGGGGCTTGGGGGTGTCACCAGGGCGCCCGGGTGGCCTGGCTTGCCATGGTCGCGTTGCTTCCGTCCCTCGAGTCAGTTTTTACGACGGATTCACTCGGGGCCGCCGATCTATCAACGTCGGGGGCAGCAGCCTCGTCGCCGCTGGACTTGTGCGTTCAGTTTCTTAGGGACGACGAGAACGTCAACGTTGACATCACGCCCCTCGAAGTCAGGGATCCTCGCGGAGGAGGTGATCAGCGCTACTTGTTCGGTCATCTGGTCACCATCGCGGAGCCAGCTGACGACCTTTGCGATGCCGCACTCGCGGCGTTCCCCCTGCTGCAACGAGCCTTCCGCGCGCTGGTGCCGGGATCGGTCAAAGGCCACGCTTTTTGGTGCCGGTTTCTCACCTTCTTGCATGTCGTGTCGTGCGTCGGGCCAGATAGCATGCAAGTGCTGCGAACCACCGCACTGATTTTGCTTTCTACGAAAGGGGCAGTGTCGTCTCGGAGGAGCGACGCAGACGTGGTGGCGCAGCTCGAAACACTGCTTCATACCTGCGATGACCTCTGCGCGGATGAGGTTGAGAACGTGGAGGTCGCCCCCTTCGACACCCCGGAGAGCCACGAGGGTCATCGTGAGCGCGGCAGCGATGTCGTGGGGCATACCTTGCCATTCACACCAGCTCGTATTGAAGAACACGTCGACGTTCTCTTGTCCGTCGGGCACTGTTGCTCTGAGCTCGCACTGGGAGGGGGGGCCGCGCCCCCTCGTGCATGCTACTACCCGGTAATACCTGCTGCGATGGAGAAGGAAGGACACGCGGCCGTGCCGACGTCAACCCTTTCCCCACCCCTCGGCAGTCGGGATGCCGTGAAGGCACCCTCGTCGACAGCGGCGATGAACGACGGCAGCGGAATACCGTCGTCGTCGTCGTCGCCCTCGTCCGCGTGGCTGGCTCCCATCAGCGGCTCACTGCACCGCGTCGCTGAGGAATGGCGCCGTGAGGCTCAACTGGCGGAAGAACGCGAGCGTCACCATGCCGCCGCCATCGAGCGGTTTCTCAGTCACGCGCCGGAAGCTCACCGGCGATGGCTGCAGCAGCACGAACCCTCGTTGATGTTGCACATCGACGACGGCGGCGCACCGTCCACGCAGTTGTTGTCTCCACCACGGCTGCCGTCCGCGATGGCCCCGAAGAGCGTGGCGCATGAATCCCAAGCGGCTGGCAGCCCCGCACCACGCGCCCCGCCGACGCCTGGCGACCCTGCGGCGTTGACGTCTTCCTCGTCAAGACGACCGCAGTCTCGGTCTGTGGCGATCACGGCGATGGCGGATACTCTGCAGGAGATCAGCGATGGGTATGCTGACTTGCAGTGGCTGGTGTCACAGTTGCAGGAGGCAGAGGGAGGAGGTCATGACCACAACCTCGACGCACGCGAATGCAATTGACATTGGGTCCGTTGTTGCATAGCGCGTTTACTTGATTATCTCTCGCCACAGTTCTACTGAATCGTTTGGGTGAGGGCAAGGATCGAGTGGACGTAATGCTCAAAAATTTTGGCGCCCACAAAATCGTGATTTTTTTGGTGTGACCCACCCGCAGTAGTTCAAAAGAACTCGGTTTCAACCTCCCGGCCTTTGCTCTTCGATCGGTCTTGCTCTTTAATACCGTGGCGCTAACTCGACGCGTTGGTTGGCAGTTTGGCACGTCAATCCGCTCGCCATCCCCGGCCTTTCTCGTGTCTCACACACGAATCTCTCTCCCTTATCTCTCTTCTTTCTTTGCCCCGGCCGCAACACTCCTCCGGTGGCCGACATCCCTCCTTGCCTCTCGTCGAAAGAAGTCCGCTTTCCGTCCGTCCAGCCGTAAATGGTCGGCTTCCTGAGACAGTTGTCCCTAGTGCTGCGCAAGTCGGCCATACTGAAGTACCGAGAAATCGGTAAAACGAGCGTCGAAATTCTCGTTCCCGCGTTCTTCACATTACTGCTTACCATCGGATTCTTCGTGGCCGAGAAGCAACGCATTGATGAGACCATCTACTCCTCGGACCTTCAAAACGACGTCACGCATGTCAACGACGTGGTGGCGGGCTTATTTTGCGTGCGGCAAAACAGCAATAGCAGCAGCAACACCGAGGAGGGCAATGCAAACCGTACGACGTCGCGCCTTCGCCGGGAGTTTGGCGTCAAGGATTGCCCCGCGGACGCACCGACGGTCGCCCCGCCGCCAACATCGTGGGGCTTCTTGCATTCAGATGGCGGCGGTTCGGACTCTTCTCTGTCGGCGGCGCGGCTTTGGTGCCTCAACCCACCCCTTGACGATATTTGCACGACGGACAAGAAGCTCGTGGACGGCGCCATCGTCGTCTTGCTCTTCGTGGACAATCCGATGACCGTGTTCGATCTTGACCTGTTTCTTATTTTGTCTGGTTTCGCCTACGTGTTCCATCCTGGTTGGGACAACTTCGGAGAAAATTCGGCACGGATGAGCTTGATGCACTCGGGCATGCTGATGCTCGTCGGCGATGCCGCTCAAACCCAAGACTTCCGCACGTATTGCATGAATACGACGCGCAGTGATCTGTGCGGCCGTATCCTATTTCCAGAATTGGTTCCCGATGCGGCGACGGCTGTCGCGTACACCACCGATCACGGCGCGAAGGTCTGGGCCGTGGTTGACTTTTCACAATACGATCCCGATCGAAGCGCCGCCCCGTTACCAATGTCAAACGCTGCGGTGCAGCAAGCGGCTGATGCGACGACCACCGCAAGCGACGGCGGCGCGGTGTTTGACAGCCCGTTGCGCTACACGATACGCATGAACTGCACATCGACGCCGTACACGTTCAAGGCCATCAACGAGTTCACTGAAGGTTTGGGGCCGAAATTCTTTCTCATGTATCAATATTCCGGCTTTCTGACGTTGCAGCGCTTTGTCGATGGTTACTTTGCCGGAGAAATTCTCAAGAAAACCGTGCAAGCGATGCCCAACATCAGCGAACGTGGTGCACTTTTTCTCGACGGTGGCGTGGATCCGCTGGTGCAATGGGGCCGGCTCGTGTCCACGCCGATGCCGACTCGAGGTTTTAGCACGAGTGCCTTTTTGCTCAAGTCGGGACGTTTTATCCCGTTGGTGATGACGTTCGGCTTCCTCTACGCCCTCTCACGGCTGCTGTCGCAGATGGTGGAGGAGAAGGAAACCCGACTGCGCGAGGCGATGTGCGTCATGGGGATGGACGGCACCGTTGTGGAGCTTGGGTGGCTGCTGACGGCGATGGCAATTAACATCCTGGCGACCGTGTTCTCGACCACCTTGGCATCCACGACGTTCTTCCGCGGCGTCAACTGGCTGCTGCTGTGGATCGTTAACTTCCTCTTCGCCATGACGATTTCGTGCTTCGGCATTCTCATGTCGACCTTCTTCTCACGCGCCAAGGTGGCGGCCCTCGCAGGGCCGTTGGTCATGTTCGTGGTATCCGTGCTTCACTACGCCATTCCAGCCGAGTCATCCCTCGCGGTGCAGTACGGCGCGTCCTTGTTGCCCTGCACCGCTTACGGCCACATCATGGAGACGATGTCCAGCCTAGTGACCAACGCGGAGCCGGTGTCCTTTGCATTCGCCATCCACGGCAGTGAAAAGTATCCCATGATCGTGGCCATGTTGTGGATGCTCGTCAGTTGCGTCGTGTACCTTGCCATCGCGGCGTATTTATCCAAAGTGATGCCGTCGGAGTTTGGTGTCCGGCGACATCCGCTGTTCTGCTTCATCGATCCTTGTCGCCGATGGATCGACAAGAGCCGCCGGCAAGCTTCCGACGACGACGTCGGGGAGCAGGACGACGAGCTGGAAGCGGGCGACGCCGCCATGCGCGCCGGCCGTCTGGAGCCTCGACCCGCTGGGCAGGAGCTCTTCGTCACCACGAGGCGACTGCGCAAGGTGTACGGCGCCAGCACCATTACCGATGCAGTGAAGAGGTGTTGGACGCATCTTCGGGACGGCGAACGGACGAACGAGCGAGGCGGTCAAACCACCGCGGCCGTGAAGTGCCTCAACCTGGACCTTGCCCGACGCGAAATCTTCGTGCTACTGGGCCACAATGGTGCCGGAAAGTCGACTGCGATGCACATGCTGACATCCACGATCGCTCAAACAAGCGGCACCGTTCATGTCGGTGAATTTTCACTGCCGCGCGATGCTGCTCTCGCGCGACAGACCATTGGCTTTTGCCCCCAGCATAACGTCTTGTTCTCCCTCCTCACCGTCCGGGAGCACCTAGAGTTCTTCGCCGGCCTCAAAGGTGTTCCGCCAGTGCAAGTGGCCAAGGCCGTTGTCGACAGCGTTGATGAAGTGGATTTAACGGAAAAGATTGACGCCATCGCCGCGTCACTATCTGGCGGGCAAAAACGCAAACTCTCGGTCGCCATCTCCTTAATCGGCGGGTCTGAGTTTGTGCTCTTGGACGAGCCGACCGCGGGAATGGACGTCAGCGCGCGGCGTCATCTGTGGAACGTGCTTCTACGGAAGAAGGCCGAGGGCCGCTGCCTGCTTCTGTCCACGCACTACATGGACGAGGCAGATATCCTTGGCGACCGCATCGCCGTGATGCATCAGGGATTGCTTCACAGCTGCGGCTCCGCGATGTTTTTGAAATCGAAGCTTGGGGTCGGGTATTACCTGCACGCCGTTCTAGCATCACGCCCGGATGACGCAGATTGGTCCCCCTCACTTGCGCAGTCGTCGAGCGTCGTGCGGCAGACCGTTGCCACACACTGCCCCAACGCAGTCGTGGTCATGGATTCGACCGCGGCATCAGCAAGTACGGTGCCGATCGCCGCCCTCCCAATAACAGGAGCGGTTGTGACCCATCACGCGAACCGTGATACACAACCTCACCACAGGATCACGCTTGGAGAACTCACCATGCAGCTGCCCAAGGCGTTCATAGACGATACCACCTCCGCGTCACGCCTGTTCGCGGCCTTGGAACAACTCGTCGATGCGGGAGGTTTACCTGCCCCCTCGTCGGGTCTCGCAAGCCGGTCACGGCTTCAAGTGTGCCTCCGCAGCTTTGGGTTGTCGTTGACTACGATGGAGGACGTCTTCGTCGCGATCGCCGAAGAGCGCCCCACGCCGGAACCACACGCCGTCTCGTCACCCTCCGAACCCACCACTACCGCGGTGCCGGCCGCCTCGGTGACAACCGGCTTGACGGCGACGGAGGGATCGTCCCCGGTAAAGAAGAACTATGCGGGCACGACGGCGGTGGCCGTTGCGTCGTCGCTAACCGACCAAGATGGCGTCTTGTTGCGCAGACGTCAAAGAAGCATCCTGCGCCACTTTACGGCCTTGTTCAAAAAGCGAGCGCACTGTGCCAAGCGCGATTCCCGCGCGTTGTGCTTTCAGGTGGCATTGCCGATCGTCTTCTTGGCGATCGCGCTCCTCCTGTTGCTGATTAAAATGCCCATGCCGCCCCCACTGGCGCTCGACGCCTCCATGTTCGAACCGAGAGATGAGGCGGGAACCCGGCTCAGTAGCGTGTTGTTCAACTATCCTTCGGGAGGAAGCACGTCTGGCGCCCAACCGACGTGCGTTGATGGCAACATGACCTTATGTTTCCACACGTTGGCGGGGGATCTGAACCAGGGAGTAGACGCCATCGCGGATCGCGCCACGTGGCAGGTGACTCAATCGGGACCGGAGCTGAAATCGGCGCTCTTTGACATCAAAGACGATCAAACCGCCTATGTCTGGTCGGCGTTGAACGGCGGCTGCTCGGAACCGGGTGATAATTTCACGAGCCGATGCGAAAATCCATCGGAACTTGCGTTGGAGTTGGTCACCGAGTTGGCGACTCACGGCGACATGCCTCGGTGGGTGGCCATGTCCCCCCGTCAACAAGTGACCGATCCCGATACGCTCTTGAACACGACGTACACGTTACTGTGGCATAACGCGACGGCCTTGCATGCCTTGCCGCTCGCGGTGTCGATTCTGGACAATTATTTAATCGACAGCCTTGTCCGCAACTTGACGGGCGGTGCGTTCACGGCGCCTCGCATCCTCACCACGAATCATGCGTTGCCCATGTCGACCTTCGAAACTGAAATGGTGACCGATATCATGCGAATTATTTCCGCGGTGTTCATCTTAATCCCGTTCACGTTCATTCCGTCCCAATTCGTCAGCTTCATCGTGCGGGAGAAAGAGACCAAAGCGAAACACCTTCAAATGGTCTCCGGTGCCCACATGGGTGCGTACTGGGCGGCCAATTACGCCTTCGACCTGCTCGCGTTTTGTGGCACCGAATTGCTCGCAATGATCACGTTCTGGATCTTCAACCGCACAGAGTTCATCGGCGATGCCGAAACCGCGGGTGCGTCCGTTTGCTTGTTCTTTTTTTATGGCATGAGTGTCATTCCCGCGTCGTACATCATGTCGCTGTTCTTCGAGAAGCACACGACCGCTCAAAACGTCTCGATGATTGTGATGTTCTTCTTCGGCTTTCTCCTCGTGCTTGCGAGTCAGATCCTCGCAGCGACGGAAAGCACGCGGCATGTGAGTAACTTTCTTTGCAAATTTTGGCGCGTCATCCCCAGCTACGCTCTCGGAGAGGGGATCATCGCCTTGTCCGGCCGCGGCTTGGCGTCTACCCTTATTGGATACAAGCCAGATGCGTTCTCGTTGCTCATCTATCACAACGGCATCGCGGGCTTTCTTGGAGGCGTCGGGACCTCCCTTTGCTATATGGCGGCCGTGACACCAGTTCTCCTCGTGATCATGTTCGTCGCAGAGTGGATGCGACTGAAGGCGATTCCGTTGCCCTGCAGCCGGAAGCTCAAGGATCACCACGACCATTCACACGATGCGGCTGCACGCGGTCCGCTGACCGCGGCGACGTCGGTGGCCCCGCCGGCCACGATTCCCGACGCCGCCTGCGGTAGCGGCGAGGATTCTTCCTCCCTGCGACCGTTGCTCGCCGCCCAGGAAGCCACTTCCTCTCCTGCGCCTCCAGAGGACGTTGACATCACCCAGGAACGCCACGAAGTGGAAACCGGCTTGGGTCGAACCGGAGACTGCCTGACCGTCCAGCAGCTCACCAAGATATGGCCCACGGCCGCGGGTAGCAAGAAACGCATCGCCGTGAATCATTTGTCGTTCGGCGTTAAAACCGGAGAGATTTTTGCCTTCCTCGGTACGAACGGCGCGGGGAAAACCACGACGATGGGTGTACTGACCGGCGACTTTCGCCCCACGAGCGGCCGAGCGCTCATCCAAGGGCACGACTGCACGACGGAGACCGACGCCGCTCGCAGCAGCCTCGGCTACTGCCCTCAGTTCGACGCGTTGTCGCCCGAGATGAACGCCCTTGAGCACATGTGGCTCTACGGGCGCTTGAAGGAGATGTCCGACGCCTCAATCGAGCAGCAGTCAACGCAGCTTCTGCAAGCGCTTGGTGTTTTCCAGTACCGATTGAAGCCTGCGCGCGAGCTAAGCGGCGGCAACCGACGAAAGTTGTCGATTGCGATCGCCCTCGTGGGGAATCCGAGCGTCGTTCTTCTGGATGAGCCAAGCGCGGGGATGGACCCATTGGCCCGCCGCGAGTTGTGGAAGTCGCTGCGGACAATCGCCGAAAACCGCAGCGTGGTGCTGACCACCCATCATCTCGAGGAAGTGGAAGCCCTCGCGCATCGCGCGGCTATTCTAGTGGATGGCGAAATGCGGTGCATCGGCACCCTGCAGCACCTGAAGAGCAAGATTGGTGAAGGAACCTACGAAGTGCAACTGAAGGTGAATATGGCGAGCTCCGGTCATAGTCGCCGTGCGACTGGCGCGGCACCCGTGGTGGTGAAAAACGACGACGACGGCGAGGAAGGCGGAGGACAAGGAGCACCAGGTCCCATCGGACGACTTTCACTTGCTCTCATCGACGAGGGTGCCACGCGAGACCGCGTCGAATTTGTCACTCGGTACGTGTCGAGTGCCACCACCTCATCGCCTGAGGCCGTCGCTGCCACGACTCGGTCCGCACCGGCATCGTCGTTGCTCAGTGGAGCTCGCATCGTCGAGGTTCAAGGCAGCCACGTGACCATCGCCGTGAAGGACCATTCTTTGTCCGAAATTATGGCCTGGCTCAGCCTCATTCGCGCGGCATATCGTACACGACGAACGGGTGCCACGCAGGAGGACGAGGAGCTGCTGGACGACTTCGCCGTCAACCAGCCTTCTATGGAGCAAGTATTCTTGACCGTGCTGAAGTCGTCTACGCACGAAGGGGATGATCCGAACGCCGCCGGCGGTGCCACCCACAGCCATTAACCACTCCACGTACCAAGATCACAACGCAATAGGGGTTCGAGAACAAAATAAAGTTAGAACCATACCGATATCCTGGTTAGGGAGTTTGGTTCGCTGTGGGATCAAGGGGGCCTTGTATCCCCGCACAATGAGTTCCTGCATCTGACAATCGTATCACCAGCCCCCCGCGCCATTTAGCAACCGGAAGAGCCGGTACCAGTCCGGCCGGGGAGGGGCGCGGTGGTTGCGTGCGTTTGCTTTTTCGTGAATTTTCTTGTCCACCCTGCCCACCTCCCTCCGCAGCAGTGTCGCACGATGAGAAGACCCCCACCATTTCTTTTTTTGACGATCAACCCTCTCGCGTTCTGTTCATGTCAAGTCACCCCGGCCACAGGGAGGAGAACCAGCGGTGTCGGTCTCCAGTCCATGCAGGTGCGAAGGTTGACCTCGCCCAAGACGCACTCATTTTCAAGCCTGCCGAGCTAGACTGATGCCAGGTCGGGTGATGTGCTAGAACGCCTCCGCCTTCTTTGTCCGTTGAAGGTTGTCGCATTTTGCGGAGTATCAATTGGTCTTTGTCGGCTCTTGTTGCGTCCTCTCTTGTCGAGGCATCATCCCTCGCTTGTCGTTGTTGTCGGGCGCTTGGCGGCGCCCGGGAACGTCCAGACCATGGCGACCGTGTCGCGCCACGAAGGCCACAACCTGCCCGGCCGACAACAGAGCGACGACGGGCCGGGGTTCGATCCCCCGCGCAGCAGTAGGTCTATCTCTCGAGATCTTCTGCTTCGAAACGCCGTTTTTCCGTCTTTCCACGTGGCGGTGTCGAGTGTACCGCACCGTTTCAGCGCAACGTTTCAGAGAGACTTTAGGCCACGTCCGATGGCAGGTCCGATTTTTGCAGAGTTGACGCTGCGGACGCACTCATTTTCAAGCCTGTCGCACGAGTCTGATGTTCCACAGGTCGGGTGATGTGCCAGAGCGAGAGCCTATTCTCCGCGTTGGTCCTTTGAACGGTTGTCCGCGTTTTGCGGAGTATCAATTGGCGTTTGTCGGCAGAGGTCCTCGGCACTGAGCCGGCGGCGTTGCCGGGGGCGGTCCACCCGCCGCCCACTTCAGTTGTTGTGGTTCATGGACCCTCCGCGTCCTAGCATTGGCATGTTGCATTCGCTCGTGGCCCTGTTCGCGGCCAAAACCAAGGCCGACGCCACCTTGGGGCGGATCTCACCCATGGCGATGGGACGCACGCCGCCTCCCGGCTTGGCCGGGCCAACGAGCAGGCACGCCGCAGCCGTCGGGGCGACATCGTTGTTCGCCAGGTCGGCGATGACCTTGGCCAGAAAGGCCAGAGTGCCCGGCGCGGAATTTTTTCGCGCACTCTATCCTTCGAGATATCTTCGATGCTTCGAAACACCGTTCTTTCTAGTGGAAAGTTTCCACGTGGCAGTGTCGAGTGTACCGCACCGTTTCAGATTGACTTTAGCCACGTCCCATGTCAGGTCCGTTTTTTGCAGAGGTGACGCTGCGGACGCACTCATTTTCAAGCCTGTCGCACGAGTCTGATGTTCCACAGGTCGGGTGATGTGCTAGAGCGAGAGTTGGTGCTCCGTTTGGGTTGACGCAGCGAACGCACTCATTTTCAAGCCTGTCGAGCAAGACTGATGCTCCACAGGTCGGGTGATGTGCCAGAGCGAGAGCCTATTCTCCGCGTTGGTCCGTTGAACGGTTGTCCGCGTTTTGCGGAGTATCAATTGGCGTTTGTCGGCAGAGGTC
>ERZ1292630.629-Hain-H41-02um-R3-629-length-36061-cov-8_pt2 | contig 16009 bp, 7 predicted proteins | sample MGYA00564408_ERZ1292630 | MGnify/ENA primary metagenome ERZ1292630 (study PRJEB36523, sample SAMEA6512641) | groundwater metagenome | collected 2019-01-08 | study: AquaDiva: Metagenomics assemblies of 32 groundwater samples | reverse complement strand
TCGTGGCTGTCTGCGATGGGGTCGCAGTCGGCGCTGGAGTTATCGTCAGCGACTGCGATGGGGTCGTCGTGGGTGCCGGCGTGATCGTGGCCGTGGCTGAAAGCGTCCGCGTCGGTGCTGGTGTAATCGTCGCCGTCCTCGACCGCGTTGAAGTGGGGGCCGGTGTGATCGTGAAGGTCATCGATTTCGTGTGATTCCCTTTGGCCACGGCACGAACGACGTTCCAAGGTGTCACAGGCGTCGGCCACCACCGTGGCGATCCGGATTCGACGACGACGTCATGCCGGAGTACTCGTCTTTTCCATACTGCGGCACCAGCCGCGTCCATTGAGCTGCACGGAGGCGCTGTTATCCGCGCTACGGCTGAGGACTGACAAAGGATTAAACTGGGGAAACGGGAACAGCATCTCCGTGAATCCAGCAAGAGGTCGGCTAAGATGCCGCCTGCGACAAGGAGAACGATGGACGTCATCAATCTCCAACAGCGGTCGCTGCGTTCAGCGATGATGCGGCGATCGGCGTTGTCACCTGACGCTGCGTTGTCGTCATCATCGTCTCGTCTGCGGACGCTGTCCAGCAGGTCCGGGAGGGGGCAGTCTTCGTTCGTGGTTATTACGATACGTCTGGTCGCTGTCCTCTGCTTTGTGTTGTTGTTTTTGCTTGTAATAAGAGTGGTAGGGCTCGGCGAAGACGTCGTCACCGCCTCTCTCCTCGTGGCTGCAAACCGATCGGACGAGGCGGCGTCGGTGGGAGACGACGGCGTCAGGAAAGTCGTCGTCATCGTCGTCGTCGGGGGCGCGTTTGGATTGTGTTGTGGTCGCCGTGCGGCTGCGGATGGATCTACCGCCGCCATCGGGGGGGTCATCATCTCAACTGGGGGAATCGACGCAGAGGGAACCTCCATGGTTACGGGTGGTGGGTCCCTACTACTTCTGCTTGGCAGTGGCAGCGACGAAGGCTGCTGCTGTTCCTGCCACAACGCTCCTCCTCCTCCACCCATCTTCTCCTCCTCCGCACGAAGGTGATCGTCGTGTCGCGATGACGTTGGCAGTGAGCGATCAGTGCAGCGACAGTTGTTCATTTCGGGGAAAGTTGCGGAAGATTTGACAGCGAAAATGATGAATTGGAGCAACGATGAGACGATGACGGAGGGTTGGACGACGACACACGATGATATCACAACAGATCTTTAGGGGAGTGAAGGGAGATAATAAAGAGAGAGGAAAGAAAAAAGGGAACGCGCGCCTTGTTACGCGGTCACCGCGTTGTTTGACTTGTTGATAGCCGAAGCGGAAAATCCTTTTCTGTTTTCGAGAAGGGGAAATGCGGTCAAACAATTAAAAAAAAAACAGCAAAAGTTCGTCCCAAAAAATGTATCGACACGTGCGAGGAATAAAAAAACCTCACATTTCCAATAGACCAAATACGACAAACGATCGCAAAGCGGGGAGGAAGGGATGGATGCTGCTGACTTCCTGCTTTTTCTTTTCGCACAACCATCCGTGTCGCCATTCCACCGAAAAAATAATTGCCATCAAATTTTTGACGTTGAGGCGTTTGCCGGTGGTGCAGGTTCCGACCATTTCGGGGCTCGCAGCACCGCCGTCAGATTCAGGTTGCTTTCTCGCAGCAGAAACGACGTCGCCTTATTGGGATCCGTGACGCTGAGGGCAAAGTTGGGGGTCATGACGGACGGGTTGATGGCCACGTAGGTGAGGTACGCCAAGCGACGGAGCACCGCACGTTCGATTTGAATTCCACTCCGAGAAGCAGAAGGTTTCGACGAGGACGTAGAGATCATACCTTTAACGCCGCCATTTGGAGCCGCGCTGTGATCATTGTCCTCGCCGCCCTTGGCTCCACGGAGACCGGTAACGACGGGCAGTTGGATCACGCGGGCGGCCAGGGACAGCTCCTCCCGCGATCGCATGGAGGCGGCGAGATCCGGCCAGCCGATCGTCAGCGGCGTTCTAGTGGTGACAACTGCCGAGGGTCGGTTTGCTCCAAAAAGTTGCTGCGACACCGATGGTGATGGACGATTCATCGACGAAGCATCGGCTGCTGCTGCGATGCCGCTACTCGTCATCGTCGCGTTGTCGACAACGGACGTGAGGAGCGCGGCTAAGAGCAAGTCCTCGCGCTCCATGTGCGCGAGAAATACTCGTGCTGGGTTGTACCCCCCCGGGACGTATGCGGCCTCCAATTCCTGCCGTTCGAGGTAACTTGGCACGCCGCCCCTCAGCGCCCAGGCGTAGGGATAGTCCTTTTGGAAGAGCACCGTGGATTGCATGCGGACAAAGTCGCGGAAGGCCTTGTTCCCTTGGTAGGCGTGCCGATGGGCATCGAATGACGATGATGAAGGAGAGGGCAAAAGTTGTTGTCCGCCTTTCTCACCTTTTTTGTCACTCGCGTTGGTCGCCGTCAACGTCACGACTGTTCCACTGCCGTCATTTCGGTTTCCGCCGGCTCTCAACATTCGAGACAAAAAGTGCAACGCGTCCGCCACGCCCAACGTGGCCGTCATGTACCCGCCATCATGCTTCGCTCGCTGATCGAGGCCGATGGCCCTCCCCTCAAACGGATCGACCGTCTTTTTCCGTGCCCCTGGACGACTGCTCTTGTTCGTCCACTCAATAATCTCACCCGGGAACCCGTTTAAATAGTCCACGAGCGTCGCGCGCACCGACGTGCCCACCGGACCGACAATGCGTTCGTAATTATCCATCGCTCGTTCGAAGAAGAGACGCGTGTGCTTCGCCGCCGAAATCTCGTTGATGTGGATTGGCACCACGCGCCATGGCAGCAATCGAGACGCCTGGGCATTGGCTAACAACAGCTGGGCCGCAAACCCTTCGATGAAGTGACTCGCAAGCAACGTGGATCCGAACAAGAGAGACAGCTGCATGCCTTGCACGGTCATGGCAATCTTTGTGGGCGCGCTTCCACCCTCCCTTGCCTGGGCCCGAAGCACGACGTGAGGAGACTCTACGATGCGGCCCCCTCCTCGCATTTGATCGTCGCCTCCGCCAAGCATCACGAACATCCGGATGCCATCGTACTGATCGCTGCACATGGACAAGAGCGTCCCCATCGTGGCCTCTTGCGCGCCTTGCACGCCCGGCCCACTCAGCCGCGCGGTGTCGCTCTTCGCAATCATGCAAATCACGTGGCCGCGGTGGCGGCAGTGCTGGCGGTAGATGGGATCGGTCAGGAGGTCGTGCATGATGACCTGCGCGTTGGAGAGATCATTGCGGCTTTCGAAGAGGGGAACGATGTCCAGAAGCGAACCGGGGGCGAAAACGGACGCGCCGGCCGCGCGTAACAGCAAGGCCGCGGCCAAAGAGTTGGCCACGCAATCGGTCTCAGCAATGATGAATTTTCCAAAGTGACTGGGATACTTCGCCATGACCAACAGCCGCCGCCAGAGGTCGCGCACGCCTTCCGGCACATGGCTCGCGATCTCCCAGCCTTTTCGCACTCGAAGATTGAATGAATTGTCCCGGAGGCGGCTGCGAAGAATGCCCGCCTGAGTGTCCTGCGATGAGCGGATGAAATCATCGACGTTGAAGTTGTCCGATGCGTGGAGCAAATGGGCGACGGCGGCCATGACGTCGCGCGAATTGTGACGGACGTCGATGCGGGCGAAGTGCAAATTGAACGTGGCCAGCCGCACACCGAAGTCCTGAACGAGGTCCTTGACGCTGTCGGGGAACGCCGCGGCGGAGTCGGTGAGCAAGGACTTGGCATCGTAGATAAACGCAGTGAGATCATCGAAGCGGAAGATTGCATTGTCATGTCGCGCCGCGCCGGATGCGCCTTCCACACCTCCCTCATCCGCAGTGTCTCCCTGCTGCTGTGAAGTGGGAAAAATGTCAAGAAGCGGATTGTGCGGCTTCTGAGGAGTAATCAGCGGCGGATGCTGCTGATGAGGCACAACCGCCGTTGCGGTGGTCGAAGAGGAAGGGGAATTGCCGGTCGCCGCCGGGTCGTGCAGAGCCCTACCACTGGCGGCGACCACGGTTGGATAGCAGCTCGCGATGAGGCGCATCAGGGACGCGGTGGACGAGAGGCCGTGCTGACGCTCGTGCCAGTTGAGCCGGCTCTGCAGGCGGTGCAGTACCGCGGTCGCACGCTGGATGAGGTTGTCCAATCTGCCTCCGAGTTCCACGTGGACCTCTGTGCTCTTTTCGAGGATGATCGAAAGGTCGCGCACGTAGTGGTACATGAGCGCGGCGGTGAGGCAGAGCACAAATTGCTCCAAAACGGGGCCCTTCATGCTCGGGTTGCCGTCTGCGTCACCTGGACCCCACAGGCACGTTTCCAGCAGTGGCCCGATCACGCCTGGGGCTTCCGCCATGGCGCGGTACTCAGGATGATGGACGAGAGCGCTGCGCAATGAGCGGTACGGGATCGGCACCGTTTCGTACAGGACGCGCAGAAAGCAAAACAGTTCGAGCGCCTCGTCGGTTGGTGTTTTTCGCAGCGATGCCGCCGAATCGGGAAAGCGACCCACTTCGCCGAGCAGCGCTCGGAGCTGCGCAGGCGGATGATGGCCCTGTTGGCCTTGTAACTGAGGCGGAGAAGGAGACGACGAAGCTGCGCTGCCGCCAACGTTTCCCTCCGTTGTGGTTGCCGTCGATGCACGAGAATTCAGCTGGTCCATTTCAGTCAGAATGATCGCGCGTAACGCAACTTTGAGGTCCGCCGCGGAGGTGGTGGTCGGGTGTGCCAGAAGGCGATCGAGCTCATTGGCGACCATGGTGTAAGCGAGTGACGTTGGATTGGTGGGGTGCGTCGTTAAACTCGGCCACACCTGGACGTCGCGAAGCAGAAGCTGAACACGTTCGGCAGGCACCTTGGCAGCAGCGAGACGACCCACAACCTCACGGAACGTGTCCCCCGTCGCCACGTTTAGTGTTTGGGTGAGTGCGTTGATGACTTGAATGCCCGCCGTTTTGCGGACGCGCCATTGCACATCGACCAATTTCGCATCGAGTTCCGCGAATAGCGGTAACAAGGGTGTTGGGATGCGGCTCACGAACTCTGACGTGGCGGTATAGTCGGGTCCGTTGAAAAGGAAGTTGCCCTTTGTGGGGGTGTCGGTGGCCCGAGAAGCGTCTCGACCTGACGTGACCTCAAGCTTTTGACGGAGGAGCGACGCACAGGCGGCAAGACGTTCCGTTAATGATGCCGTCGATTTCATCCCTTCATCGTTGGCTAACTCTTCGAGCGCTTCGACGAAGAGGACGCCGATGCGACGTTGCAGATCGTGGGTGAAGTGAGATGACATGGACTCACCACCACAGAGAGAAGAGGAGAGGGGGAATATGTCAGGAGGGAGTGAGGCGCTGAGAGTGATAGGGCATCACACTGATCAACACGCAGATGACATTCATTTTCTCTCTCGCGTGGAGAAGGAGGAGGATGCACCACCATCATTGGCGAGTGCCCACCATCGGGGAAGTCGGTCATATCCATCCACGGATCCCATCGACTCAGGTGTGAGAGGAAGGGGAGGAAGGAATGTTGGAGGAAGAGAGGGGGGAGACGCGGGGGCGGGAGAAAGCCATCATTCTTTACCCCCCGTCGCACAAACGACGACTCGTCAACGTAGATCCTCATCCATCCACACTTCGATCACCCCACTGTCGTCGCTGTCGGAGGTGGTACTGCTGATCACGTCGTCGTTGTCCTCATCGCCTTCGCCGGCGTCGATGAGGCCACCACCGCTGAGCTGTTGTCGCCGCTTCTCTCTTTGTTCGCGTCTCACCTCGCGGCGGCGGTGCCGCTTTTCCTTTTGAAAGCACCTCCAATGAGCCCAAATGGTACGGACGGCGATAACATGCGCCACCGTGAACACATTCGGGTCGGACACCGAGGCCAATAGGTCGGTCATGTGCGACCGTACCGAAGTGGTTTCGATGTTAAACGCGTGCAACAGCAGCGCTTGAACCACAGGCTCGTAGCGTATTTTTAGGTCCTTGTGCAATTCGATATGGAGCGATGACACGAGCTGAAAGATGCCCCTCCAAGTCGCGCCCACATGCAGCCGCGTGATACGCTTCGGCACCCGCGACAGCAACCACATCAGCTTATCCACTGAAATGCTCATCGACGTTGACCGCGTGACCTCCAGCCACAAGCGCTTGACTTCACTGAAAGCTGCAATCATGTGCGTGTCACCGGAGAGGTCGATGTCGTCCAAGTGCTCAACGATCACCACCGCGGTGAGTTGGAGCACGATGAGAAACGACAACACGACGAAGAAGGTGAAGAATGCGTATGCCACGGCCGGTTGGCAGGCGGCGCACGTTGGCGTCGGCACGGCACACTGCGCGGCGACATCGAGCCACGACTCCGTGGTGAGCACCTGATAGAGAACCAAGAGTGCCGACTCAATGCTTCGAAAGTGCGACAGACCACCAAGTGGCCCTCCAAGTGCGGCCCCCGAAAATAGCTGCACGCCGATCGATGCAAACATGAACAAAATCGTGGACAACAGCATGATGACCGTGACGAAGTTCCGCGCTCCATGGATGAACATCGCGACCAGCTTTTGGGCATTTTCATTGCGCTTCAGAAGGGTCGCAAACCTCACGGCACGGAGGATCATCACCACGGGGTGCAAAAAGGCGGCGCTCGTGCTAAAATACGACAACAGGATGACGCACAGAAGCACGAAGTCGATTTGATTCTGCGGAATCAAAATGTATCCGGCGCTGTAGCCGACGACCTTCACCGCAAAATCGAAGATGAGCATCATGATGGCCGAGAAGTGGATCAGCTCCAGCCAGCTATTTGCAAGGTCAGAGAACGTGTAACCTTTGACGCAAAGACGCGTGAGCGCGCCTAACATGAAAAGGAACACCAACAGCTCCAGCAGTGGCGTGTCCAAAGTGACGATGTACTTCGCGGTCATCGCGGCTTCCTTTCTCCGCCGTTTTTGCTTTTTCTCCTCTTCCGCGGTGCGCCCTTCTGCGGCGCCGCCCATCGCCCCGACTTCGGCGTCGCTGCACAGAGACATCGGCGTGGCATTGACCATGTTGTAGCAGAAGCGGCGCAAAATGTTCTTCGGCGGCCCGGGGTCGTAGCCAAACATGGACGCTTGGAGCGTTTTGCGCGTAAATAGAAACATCCGCTGATCGTGGGTGAGCATCATGGTCCCATCGTGTTTCCGCTTCTCGCGCAGAAAAAACGTCACGAGCACGCCCATGACAATGTTGAGCGTGAAGAAATTCCCCACGATGACAAAACCCACGAAGTACAACGCGACCCACGGGTTGTTGCCGTGCACGGGACCGGTGCCCTGGTCCGTTGCGTCAATGCCGCGGTACATGACGACGGTCCATTGCTCCCCGATGGCGACGACAAAGAGGGAGAACATCGCGTTAGGGAAATTGTCGAAGTTCGTGTTGTAGGGCTCCCAGCGGCGGACGGTGTGGACGTACGTGGACGTGTGATTCACGAAGCTGTCCACGGAGCCATCTCTTCTGAGCTCGGGAAACGTTCCCGAGTTGGCACACTCCGCTTCGGTGAAGATCGACGGATCGGAGCACCGGTACCACGCGCCCATCCACAATTGCATCCCAAAGACCGCGAAGATGGACCAAAACACGAGGCAGAGCATCAGCGCTTGGACGACACCAGGGAGGGTCTCCGCCACCGCGAGCGTCGTCAGTCGCAAGGAGGGAATCAGCGCGATCAAGCGGATGGCCCGGATGGCATCGGCGACGCGCAAGAATGGAAAATAAATACCAAGGATGCCGTGAATCGTAACTAGGACGTTCGCCACATTCGACATGCTCGAAAAGTACGCGTACACCATGCCATCTCGCCGCTCATTCAACCCACCGAGGTCGGAGCCATCAGGGAAACAATGCGCCTCCTTCAAGGGCAAGAAGACCCCTTGCGCGATGCACTTCAGCAGACACTCGAAGGCGTAAAAACCGACGCAACCAACGTTCACGTACCAGGCGTAGGGGTCGAGCGCGTTCGCGGCTCTTCCGGCGAAGGGAGATGCAATGGCGACGTAGGCGAGGTTGACGAGCGTTATCAACCCGGACAACACGTCCCACCCGATGGAGAGAACGAGACTTGCGATCGCTCGTCGGAGGCAATTCCCAGGACCGAAGACGAAAAACGCCCTTCCTTGTAAGATCCAGCCCTCATGCTGCACGACGCTCGACGACACCTCCGTGCCCAACCCGAAACTAAGAGGTTGGTCCAATGCCTCGGCAAAATGGAAGAGGTGAGTTTCGAGGGTTGCAGGTGGCTTGGCGATCGGGGGCCGCGGGGAGACACCGTTGCTGTCAGAGGAATCGGGACGCGGCGCCGCGGAAAGCAATGCTTCGCCGTCACTTTGGTTGGTGAGCCGATACTTGCTCGCGCTTTTTGGTGAGAATCCCGCAGACGCAGACGGCAACGGCGAGGAAGTTGCCAAAGCCACGGGCGGAGCTCGGTCCAACTTAGCGTTCCCCGAGGACGATCCGGTGCTGGCTGCCGCTCCGATGCCGCGCAGCCGAGCATCAGACGTTGTCCTCGTCAAATTGATGCTTTGCCGCATGTTCTTACACACAACGCTGACGGATGGTAAGACCAGCCGCGGAGGATACTTCTTCTCTTCCGCGAATTCCGCAATGTCCTCGTCGAAGTTGTCGTCTCGCGCCTTCACCATCGCTTTTTCCAGCGATTCGATGACGACGGCTCCGAACAAATTCACCATCACGTAATTGCCAATAAAGAACAACGAGATAAAAAACGGGAGCGTGAAGTAGGGGCCAGCGATGCGGTACATATCGATCATCGCGTCGTGCCAGTTCTCGCCCGTCAACACGATGAAACACGAGAGCATCGCGTCCCAGACGGTGCCGAAGGAGAGGCGATAGGCGGGGTTGTAGTCAGGATCGTAGTAATAGCCATAGATGGAGGGCGACGCCCCGAAGGAGGCCGCGGAGGTTGGCGACGAACGGTTGAGCACATCGGCCAGCTGCGTCGCCGTCGCCGTACGCCGGAGCTGAGCCTTCGTGGCGCGCTCTTGTTGCAGAACAAGTTGCCGGGCATAGTGCACGTCTCCGAAGAACTGCATCCCGAGCAGCGCGTAGATGAACACGACCACGAAGATGAGGCCCAAGACCGAGAGGGCGGGAACAATCGCCGGCTGCAACCCAGCGGCGAGAACATAGAGCGTGCGGACGCGCCGGGCAAGTCGCAAGGCGCGAAGGGCACGAAAGAGCCGCACGACACGGAAGGCGCGGAGGGCACTGAGACTCGTCGTACCGATGAAGAAGAACTCAACGGCGCTCAGCACGAGCAGCAAACCATCCATGATGGTAAACTTGTCCACAATGACGGCGTTCACAGGGCCATACGCGACGATCTTCCAAAGAAAGTCGACCGCGAATAAGCAGGTGCAGGCCCAGCTGATGCACGTGAGGGTGAAGTCCCACAAGGGAGGGATGCCATAGTGATCCATCATCAGCGCGAGCAAGTTGATAAACGTGATCACGAGCATAGGGATGTCGGCCTGCCGCGAAATATGCTGCATCTGCAGGCGGCAGTTGCCGTAAGCAGCAAGTTGGTGGTGGCTGCCGCGGCGGGTCTTACCCGCTGCTCCGCGTGCGGCCGGGAAGAAGGAGGACGACGTCACCGTCATCAATTCGTTCCCCGAAGAACCAACATCGTCGAGGGCTCCCTCAGAAAACGGTTGTGGGGGCTTCGTCAGTTGTTGCGACGCGTCATCCATTCGCTTGCCGCTGTCATCCGCCACCGTGGACGCATCCATGGGCGAGAATATGGCGCTCATGAAGGGATTAAACGACTGCTCCAACGTCGCGGGATCAACGACGACGAGCGGACCGGCATTCATGCGCCCATCCGCGGGGCCGCCGCCGCTGGGATGGTTGCTGTCGTTGGAAGTTGCAGTTGGTGCGGAAGGGGCAGTGACAGCCGCGGTGGACGAATTATTCTTCGCCGCCGTGGAGCCCAGCTCCGCTACTTCGCCGGTGGTCCCACTGAGACTTTCGACCTCCATCGATGACGACGTGGCGTTGAGCTTTTGATCACCCTCAACATCGGATTGGCGCCTCTTAGAGGCGGTATTCCCCGCGGCATCGACGACAGTTGACGATGCCCCCCCAGCAAAGGTGGTGGGGCGTTTGGGAGTGGTGGTGTCCGACGCCCAGTGTCCGGAGTTGGCAGCAGCGAGGCGCGCCGCGATCTCCGACGCACGTCGTTGCGGGCGACGCACCGCTGCCGCGGGCGGGGGCATGCGCACCACGGATCGACCTAGCGCCCCCGACAAGCGGCGGCCTTTCGCACGGGCGGCAGAGGCGGTGGCGGCGGAGGCATCATCCGATGTCGTCGTGGAGGAGACGGATGATGTGCTGCTGCTGGACGACGATGATGAGGACGACGATGCGAACCGATCGAATGCGTCGACGACGACCGCTGTCTTCTTCTTCTTAGTGGCGGCGATTGCCTTCCGGCCGCCAAGAGCTCCGGAGGAAGTTGGTCGCACGCTCTGCGCTAGTCGTCCAGGCGCCGCTTCCTCTCCGACTCGGAAGGATTTTCCCAACGAGGCAATCGCCGCCGCAGACTTCGGAGACGGTCTGATGGTTGACGTTGTTTTGCGAAGATGACTTGGTGATCTCGTGGAGGAGGACGACGATGACCCGCCTCCGCCATCGTCGTCGTCGTCGTCGTCACTACTGTCACTGCCCATGACGCGCTCGTCAAACTGCCCGATCGATGAACTCATCATCCCGTTGATACCTCCCCCCGCTCCTCGACCCCCACCCAGTCGTTGACTCTTTCCCAGTCCAGGTAAGAATGATCTCGACGCTTGAAGGGAAAGCTGCCGTCGTAAGACGGCATTTGCCTTGTTGCTCGGCGTCACCAAGTACGCCGAACTGCTCAAGCTCTGATTGAGGGGAGCTGACGGGAACGAAACGCTGTTTTGAGGCTGAAGATTGTTCGATTTGTTTGGAGATATGCGTTGAACTTCGGAGGGCGAGAACAGCGCGCCCGGCTGCAGAACAAGGCTGGCCGACGGTTGCAGCAGCGCAGCCGGTTTTTTCACACTCCCTGCCGCAGCGCCGCCGCCGTTATTCCGTGAGTTAGGTGACACTCCGCCGGAGGGTTTGGCCGCTGCTAGGATAGATAAAGAATACTGATGATGCATCAACGCGGAAACAGCCGCGGCGTCTTTGGTTTGCTTGACCTCGTCCTCCTCGTCGTTGCCCTCATCGGAAAGGTCGCAGTCCTGCGGTTGAATGACGGGAATTTGCGAAAAACGGCGGCTGCCGCCTGTCGGTCCTCCTTTCTGCGCCATCGGTGTCGTGGCCGCGACGAGGTCGCTGCGTCTTTTCAGAAGGGTTGACGGCTTCTTCGTGGAGGCGTGATTCAGCAAGAATGACGATCCACCCGTCAACGCTGTGCTGCTGTTTAGAAATTCGCTTCCGCTCAGTGACAATCTTCGCAACGCCGAGGGATCGACGCCACCGCCACCGGTGCCATTGCTGCGACCGACCGATCGGTTGAGACCAACGATCGACGACGCCCTCCGACGACGTGTCGCCTTCTTCTTCTTCCCTTTCCGCGTCGTCTCCTTCGTTCCCATTTCACCGTCCGTGCCACCATCATCCGCACCGGAAGAGAATGGCAGTCCTCCGGGATGATCGTTCCCACCGCCACCATCGGAGGGGGCGCCCTCCGTACGGCTAGCCCCATCGCCCTGGTCACCGTCATCACCATCGTTGCGGCTCCTTGATGGAGACATGAGGTCCGACGACGACTGGTTTCGCTGTCGTCTCAGTTGCACTAGCGTCAAGCGCCGCTCGAACATGGATAGCTTCCGTGTTTGCCGCTCCGCTTCATCCTTGTCCGAAAAATTGGCCGTCTTTCCATACTCCGTCATGAGCACACCGAGGAAGACGTTCACCATCACGAAGCCGCCAAGCAGCGACACCGAGATGAACATGACTAAGCTCAACGAACCGCACGTGTTCACGGTGACCTTCATCTCATCCGGCCAGTTGTCCACTGTGAAGACTTTTAGCATGGCGAGCAGCGCTTGGGGCATGGTGTCATAAGTGAGCGGGCTCATATCCACCTCACCGGGGTTACGGGGTGCCGAGCATGTCGTCCCAGTGGGACACACGAGAAAACCTCCACAGCCCGTTGTTGCGGGAGAATTGGTTTCCAAGGGAACGAACGTAGGGGTGGCGAGCTGCTTGGCCAGGGCGAGACTGCCAAAGGCGGGATTCGTGGCGCTGCCGGCCGCCGCATCTTCAGAGGAACGTTTGAGGAGAAAACCGGAAAAGTTAACGGCGGCTGCGATGGTTTCCTCCCTCCCTCCAGCGGCGGAGGCAGCGGAGGGGTCAAACGGCCACCACTCGTCACGTAGGTAGCTCATCCAGTGTTGGTAGTCCCTCGCCGCAAGCCGGTAAGCATCCGGCTCCACGCCGATGGTGCCGACTGGCACGAGGACGGCTCGCCGCCCATCTCGATTCCAGGACGACAAGCGACCGTCCAATTGTGATCGAGGAAAAGAAAGAAGAGGTGTGGTCGCGGTGGTAGAACGGTTCGTTCCGGAGGATGCAACGCGGTCCACCAACTCCCCGTTGTCAAGCGCTTGCAATTGCGAGGAGGTGCCCACCACGTTCAGCCGAGTCCAATATTTCTTCACGAAGAAGCCATCGCTGGTGCAGTCGTCAAGCGACGGCGATGTTTTCAGGGTGGTTTCATAAAATTTTGACATGAAGGCAATGATTGCATCCACTAACACGCGCTGGAAGATAACTTCCACGCTACGAAGTGCGATGAGCGATGTTGTCACGGCAGCGTTCGCCACCGCCGTCGCCACGAGCAAGTCGGTCGTATTCCTTGTGAGATCCACTGGAGTGACCGCGGAGGACGATGCCGCGGAGTCGCCGTCAGTGGTTGCCGACGGGCAAGACGTTCCGCCGTCGACCAATACCGAAGCCACACCGCGACGGGCGGAACGTAGGAAAAGGGAATTGACCGTCACCGTGGAATAGTCCAACAGCGGCAGCGGCGTCGGCCATCCGCCCTCAGGGAGGACCGCCGAAGCGGTTCCATCGTCCTGAGTAGGCTGACCGCGAAGAAAAGGTGAGTCTGCTTCGTCCAAGAAGGCCACTGCGGCCGTAGCCGCCGCCGTGGCGGAGACGGAGGCGGCACTGAGATTGTACGACCTCTGCGCCGAAGTTTGATTCAATCCATAGAAGGCCAAGGCGGCGTTGCGGAGCACCTCGCGAGATGCGCTCACCGCCACCCGCGCCGCCATGAATGCGGTGTGAAATCTTACCAACGACGCGGCCTGCGCGGATGCGGCATCGTTACTCAACGCGTCGTCACTGTTCGTGATGCTCGTGTTCTTTCCGAGGAGCATGACCACGTACGAGTTAGGATCGGCGGCAGGCGGGAAAACGATAGACGCGAAAGGAGCGGGAAGAGCCGTGGACGACGACGACGCAAACGACGAGTTCGGCCATCGCACCGCGGTGTATCTCTCAGGGAGGTCGATGGCGGACGTGCGCTCGAGCATGTTAAACCACTGTGCCCCGGACAACACAGTGGACGATGCCGACGACGTCCTCACCACACGAGAGCCCTCAATCAAGTCGGCGTCGTTCGTCTGCGGCGGATACACGTACCACGACCGGTTGATGTCGGACGGCGCGGCGACGTAGCACCGCCGATTTTTCGTCCCGCCGCCGCAGTATTGGAGCATCGTGAGCGACGACATGCACAAGAAGCAGAAGATGAGAAAGGAGATGACGGCCACATGGGGCACGGCTTCAAAGAGCGCCGACAGTAGCGACCTGAGCCGTTTGATCGTCGTGATTGTTCTCAGGGGACGTAGAATTCGAAACGCCCGGAGCGCGGAAAGGGCGCTGACGGAGGACGCGAACAGGGAGACAACCGATACCAGCGCGACCAGCGCGTCGAAAACGTTCCAAGGAACGCGTAAGTACGCGTTCGGATGCAACACCAAGCCCATGGCAATAATCTTACACAGCATCTCGATGAGAAAGAAGGCGGTGAAGCCGTACTCCAAGTAGGTGGTGGTCAGTCGCAGCCAGGAAGGTTGCACGTACGCCGGCATGTCCAGCGACAAGACGACACAGTTCAACAGAATGATCAGGATCGTGACGATGAAGTACCCTTTGCTGTTGATGAGCGCGATAAGGGCGCGACGAACGGGGTTCTCCAGGGTGAAGCAGAAGAGCGCTCGGTGGTCGTTGAGGCAGTTGGTGCGCTGCTTAGGGATGAACTCAGTGCGCTGCGTCGTAGGGGAGGCGTCGACGGGGCGTTCACTTTTCCCTCCCGTCCCCTCAGGGATGACAGCCTTGCTGCCCCCGGCGCCGATTTCGTCCGGAGCGGTAGCCATCCGATCGCCTGTGGGGCTTTTTTCACCGTCGGCCGCGCCACCGATGGAAGCGTCGATGGTCGAGGGTCCTAATGGCGGCACCCCACCGCTGGCAACGGCGGCCATTTCAATGCTCTCAACTTTGCTGATGTCGACCACCACGGCGGCCTTTTCTTGCGAATGCGTGGCCATGGATAAAGACGGCAAAACGAGATCGACGTCCAAGTAGGAGGGGTGAAGGAACGGGGGATGCCAACAAACGGGATGAAACACGCGGACTGACTTTACGCGGTGCCAGCGGCCAATATCACAATGTTTCGGGGGTACCGACTACTTTGCTACAGAACAAACGGTGCGCGACGAAGAGAGGATAGAAAGCAATGGAGAGAAGCGTAAGGTCAATACGTCGCCAAAAATGAAAGGACAAAAAAAATATAATGCCGGACGTGTGGCGGGAGCCGTTTTCACCCGTGGCGGATCCCTGTGGATTCACTGTGCTTTTGTCAGAAGTCGAGTGCCGACATCACGCGACGCTCGCGGATCCACTCAAGTACTTCTAGGGACCTCTGATAGTGTTTCTCACGACGCTCCTCAACGGTAGGCAGACGCGACACTTCCTCGATCGCGCGATCAGCGAGTCTCGTTGACTCCGCGGCGGCCGATAGCTTGGAACCATCGCCACCCCCTACCGCAGAGGCCCCAACGACAGATGGTACCAGCGGCGCATTCAGCAGCGAGCCTCGGTCAGACCCTCTTTCATGGCGCAGCGCGGAATCCGGCCTGGTCGCTCGTCCGACACTGCCAGAGGCGGTCGAGGTGCGACCATCACGAGCGGCCAGCGACGGTGAAAAGCCCTGACGTCCGCCGCCGCCGTCGACTGCTCCACCCCTACTCGGCGAGCCGCCGTCGTCCTCATCCCAGGGTCGTTGGCCCGCTGGCAACGCCGTGGGCACGACTGCATCTCGGGGTAGGATGTATCCCGAATCGCGGTCCACGACCAAACGATGCGGCACGCCGAGCTTCTCGCACGTCTTCTCACGCGCCGATAGCAGCGCGTTGAGCGCGCGGCGTCTTTTTGCGTCCGGGTCGGGACGGGGATTGTATGGCGTGACGCATACGTCGCTACCAGCTGCGGCGGCACTCCCTCGACCACCACTTTGACCAAATTTCAGCCTTGGCCGCTGAAGCCGCTGACGGGTCTCGTACGCCATGGCGTCGTCCGCGGTCCGAAAGACGGGCTTCCCGGTGTCCCACGAGTACCCCACAGAGCTCTGGGAGCTCGAACGGGATAGGGTGTCATCAGCCATTCGAATGGACGTAGCGGTCGCGCGATCACTTAGCGACAACAATCGATCGTGGTCGTCCGGAATCGTTCGTCCAATAGGGTGTCAAATAAATCACAAATGGACAGAAGAGAGAGAGAAAGAGAGCGAACGACAACCAAAAATGATGGTAATGAACAAAAATTGCGAATCAAAAATTCACGAAGATTGTGTGACATACAGGTATGATGTTGTTTACTGCACTACTAGGACAAACTAGAAGCTTGCTGCCCGGCGGCTGCGCGCCGCCTCAGCGCCCGGTCATGGGAGCGCTTATCCGTGTCGAGTATTTTCATAC
>ERZ1292630.2736-Hain-H41-02um-R3-2736-length-16018-cov-7_pt1 | contig 16018 bp, 10 predicted proteins | sample MGYA00564408_ERZ1292630 | MGnify/ENA primary metagenome ERZ1292630 (study PRJEB36523, sample SAMEA6512641) | groundwater metagenome | collected 2019-01-08 | study: AquaDiva: Metagenomics assemblies of 32 groundwater samples | reverse complement strand
AACTCGAAGTCATGCTGGGGGAACCGGAATCCGTTCCGAAAGGGATCGCCATCCTCGCACATCCGCATCCGTTACATGGCGGGACGATGGATAATAAGGTTGTGCATACATTATTCACCACTTTGTTAGAGCTTGAATTTATTACAGCCAAATTCAATTTTCGTGGTGTAGGTAAAAGTGAAGGTGTTTTTGATCATGGCATCGGCGAGATAGAAGATGTCATGACAGTCACGCAAACAATTCACAATCAATTCAATGCGGATCCATCGGATCTGCCACTTCTCCTGGCAGGCTTCTCATTTGGTGGCGCAATTCAGTTGCATGCTGCTGGGCGACTGATTCCAGAATTTCTCATTCTGGTTGCGCCATCGGTTGTTAACTTAAATGCACCAGCCGTTCCGAAAGCAACGAAGTATGCTTTGATTATTCAGGGTGATCAAGATGATATTGTAATGCCAGGCGATTTACTGGCATGGGCAACCCCCCAATCTCAACCCATCGTTTTCATACCCGGCGCCGAACATTTCTTTCATGGAAAACTGGCATTACTCAAACAGGTGATATTACAATCCTTTTCCCCGCAAATATAATGCAGAAATTGTATACGATCTCATTCAACCAGCCGATGTTGAATCGCATACTTGACCAATTGCGCATTATTCTTCATGTTCATTTTTTCCAGAATACGTGACCGATACGTACTGACTGTTTTAACACTGAGCGATAATTTATTGGCAATGGCTGTTAAGGATTCTCCGGCAACAATGAGTTTGAAAACATGAAATTCCCGGTCCGAGAATGTCGTGTGTGTCAAATTCTCAGAATCTGGGACAGGATTAAATAAAAGCTTCTCTGCCAGCTCAGGATTTACATACTTTCCGCCCTTGGCAAGCCGACGAATCACACTAATGAGCTGATCGGTCGGGCTGTCTTTCGTCAAATACCCAGATGCTCCGGAACGAATTGCCCGAATCGCATATTCTTCTTCCGGGTACATGCTTAAAACCAGAACACGTGAAGCCGCATTCGCTGATAACATTCTTTTCAGAATGTCCAGCCCATTGATATCGGGCAAATTAATATCCAACAGCGCAATATCCCAATCGCACTCCTTCGCCTTCTTTAAAATGTCCTTCCCATCAATGGCTTCCGCAACCACATCGATATCGTCTGTTTCATTGATAATTCGTTTAAGTCCGTCACGAAATAAAGCATGATCATCTGCAATCAGAACTTTAATCATTGATTAATTCCCCAACATTTGTTGTTGCTATGGTAAGCGGTATCTTGAGTGTGACAACACTACCCTGAGAAGGCACCCCGGATATCTCCAGTTTACCGCCGATTTGCTGTGTCCGCTCATTCATGCCGATTATTCCGAAAGACTCAGGATTCAGCATTTGTGATTCGGTGATCCCGACACCATTATCTTTGATGGTAATCAAAATGTCATCCTCATCTTCAGAGAGCTCAATATCGACCCGGGAAGCTTGTGAGTGCCGGACTATGTTAATAAACACTTCCTGAATCACTCTAAAAATACTGGTTTCAAAGTGCTTATTACTCAAAGATAAATTTGAGATCGTTGATTCTAATTCGCATCGAATATTGGTGCGTTGCTCAAATTCGCGTATTTGCCATTCGATGGCACCATACAATCCTAAATTGTCCAGTACATTGGGACGCAAATTTATTGAAACCCTTCGTGCTGTTTCGATGGCCTCGCCCGTTAGTTCATAAAGCGATCTGATCCGTTCATGCATTGGATCCGCACTTATTTTCTTTGAGAGCCAATCCAAATCCATTTTCAGAACAGTTAAGGTTCCACCTAGAACATCATGTATTTCTCGGCCAATCCGGGTTCTTTCCTCTTCCCTGACATCCTGCAAATGTGTCGTTAATTGGCGGAGACTCTCGATCATCCGCCTACTTTCCGTAATGTCTTCAATCATACATAAATGGCATACTTCCCCATTACCCATGATCTCAAACGGCACGATAGAGATTTCAATCCAAATAATGGACATATCCGGGCGCAGGATTCTTTTGGCTAGCCTGCAATCACACGACTGATAAATGATAAATTTCTCGATATCCTTCCGGTAGGAGGATACATCATCCGGATGAAGAATATCCGACTGATTGGTAACAAGAAGTTCATCCACACACCTTCCGACAATGGATGCATACTTCGGGTTCACATCGTAATATTTTCCCGTTGACAAATTAATCAACGCAATACCCAGCGGTGCTTTTTCAAAGATAGTCTGAAACTGCTGATGTGCTTTCCGGTTACTTTCTTCGATGCGCTTTCTTTCGATTGAATAGCGAATAACCCGCGCCAGAACACCCTCGGACAGACTTCCCTTAACGAGATAATCCTGCGCACCGGCTTTAATCGCTTTGATTGCAAGTTTCTCATCATCCCTAAAAGATAACACTGCGATAGGTATACTGGCAGCGTTTTCACGCAATCGATTAATCGTTGCAACCCCATCGCTATCAGGTAGCGTAAGATCCGACAAAATGAGATCAAATGACTGCTGTTGAATTAATTGCAGCGCAGAATCCAATCGTTCCGTATGGACCACAGAAATCTGCTCGCCCATCGCTTGCTGTAAGTCACTTTGCACAAGTATTGCATCAGTTTCATTATCTTCGATTAATAAAATATGAATCTTAGTCGGGTTCATGACAGATTAGGGTTCATATAATATGGCAGTAGAAAACCAGAAATCTTTAATTGATTGCGCTGTTTTTATACATTCATCAAAATCCACCGATTTTCTAATATAGCCATTCGCATGCCTATTATAAGCAGCTTTGATATCTTCCTTAGTCACAGAAGAGGTGTAGACAATGACAGGAATGCTAGTGAATTCAGGGTCTGCTTTCAATTCGGCTAAAACCTCGAGTCCATTTTTTCTCGGCATATTTAAATCCAGCAAGATGAGATCTGGACGAGGCGCGTGAAGATTCTGTCCTTGTCGCTTTAGAAACTCTAATGCATACACGCCATCTTCTGCCGCATAGATTTCGCTATTCGCTTCACAGAATGCAAAAGCCTCTTTAATCAACAAAACATCTGTAGGATTGTCATCTATCATCAGAATTACGCTGGGATGAGTATTATTTTTATCGCGCATTGCAAATACTTAATTAGTTTTTGGAATTGAAAAATAAAATGAGGAACCTACATTGGGCTCTGATTTGACCCAAATGCTCCCCCCGTGATGTTCGACAACTTTCTTACAAATTGCCAAACCGATACCTGCACCTGCATATTCTCTACGACTATGCAGCCGTTGAAATACCCGGAAAATCCGCTCTAAATATTGCGCCTCTATACCAATTCCGTTATCACTCACCGAAAAAACCCATTGATCCGAACTTTCTTCTACACCCACATGAATTCGTGGTGGCTGCTCTCTTTGAAATTTAAATGCATTATTGATTAAATTAGTAAATAACTGAGTAAGCTGGAAAGGAATACCGCTAACCACGGGAAGCTTATCACGGGTGATTATCGCGTTACATTCGCTACTCGTGACCGACAAATCAGCTAGAACATTGCTGAGCAAACATTCACAATCCACTTCTTTCAGGGTTTGACTCGCATTGACTTGTGCATAAGTTAACAGATCATCAATCAGTATCTGCATGCGACTTGTACCGGCCACCACGTGCGAGATCAAGTCATTTGCACGCTCATCCAATTGATTGTTAGCGTATTTCTTCAGTAGCTGTACAAAGCTACTAATCGTACGCAATGGTTCCTGCAAGTCGTGCGTAACAACATACGCAAATTGCTCAAGCTCATCGTTAGAGCGCGCCAATTCAGCGACTTGCTCCTCCATTTTTTGTTCCAATCGCTTGTATTCCGTCACCTCGGTGCGTATTGCAACGAATTGATACGGAGAACCGGCATGATCGAGACATGGAACAATCGTGGTATCAACCCAGTAATAACTACCATCTTTAGCGCGATTCTTGATTTCCCCCTTCCAGGTTTCACCCTTCGCAAGGGTAGTCCATAAGTTACGTATAAATTCTTTAGAATGATAACCGGAGTTAATAATCCGATGATCTTGCCCGATTAATTCTTCGCTTGAGTATTGGGAAACAGAGCAAAACTTCTGATTAACATACTTTATTTTTCCCTGTTTGTTAGTTATTGCTAGAATGGCATGCTCATCAAGCGCCCTTTCAATCATTCTGATTTCACTCAACGAAGCTGTTTGTCCATCAACAAGCTGCTTTTGTTCCAGCCATAAACCGAGATCATTGGCTATATTTTGCAAAAACACAGCATCTTCATCTGGCGACCATCGTATTCGATTGCTATCTCCATAAAAAATACAGACTTGTCCGCGAATCTCTTCCTTAACAAGGATTGGGGCAGAAAATTGATGTTCTAAAGCATGCACAAAATCATTGGATGTAAAGCATTGATTATCTATCTCAATGAGAGGAAAAACATCACCCGAGCAGCGCCATGCTAATCCCATCTGTTCAATAATTTTTTGACACAGATCATCAATAGAACGAATAGCCAGCATGTCACGGGAAATTTCATATAAACATGCAAATTTATTCAATTTCTCATGCGTTTCAGTCTCACTCATACTTGAAAGATTGCCTCTATCAAGCACTGGGTTGGAAATGAACTGCGCTTTGTGCGCTATGTTGCTTGGATTCGACTTTCCGCGATGATCACTTAATGGATTTTGTACCGAATCCAAAAACTTATCGGGGGTAAATTTCTTATTCCAGCCGGCTTCTTTTTGTAAGCTCATATTGCTTTTAACCGAGAATCACGGTTATACGCCTGTTTCTCATGAATGCCTTCATTGGTAATCACCTAGCTCTGTTCTGATGTCCATTATGACAAAAGAGATTGTAACTCCCATCATATCCATCTGAAATATTAAAAACCATAGGAATATTCTGATTGTTTTTCCATTTGATATTGTGAGCGCTGATTATTCCGGGCTGAGATTGACTGGAAATTCACACAGATAACTATCCAGAACAATTGCAACAAAACAGTTCCTACAATTTATGGTCACGATTTCTTATGGTTGAATGTGTTATTTCCTATTCTTAAATAGGAAGTTACTGACAAAGTAATAATTAATCGTCTGCCGTAAAACTCAACTTCAATTTTGATAAATTATGAAAGGATAGAAGATGAGAGTAAATCTTCCGATTACCAATACAGAATATCCCATTAGCGACGATACCTTAATTGTATCAACCACCGATACGAAGGGAAGAATCACTTATATCAACCCAACCTTTATTGAAGTCAGCGGCTTCTCCGAAGAAGAACTAATCGGCAAAGCGCATAATATTGTGCGTCATCCGGATATGCCCCCTGAAGCATTTGAGGATTTATGGAACACGTTGAAACAGGGCTTACCCTGGACAGGATTGGTTAAGAATCGCCGTAAGAATGGCGATTTCTACTGGATCAATGCCAATGCAACCCCCCTGCTGGAAAATGGGAAAATCACCGGTTATTTATCAGTTCGCACCAAAGCACCTCGCACAGCAATTGAGCAGGCTACGCCGATTTATCGAAAAATCCTGGATGGAAAAGCACCTAACCTGAAGATCGAGAAAGGTCAGGTGGTGCGTACCGATCTGGTTGGGAAATTTTCTGCGCTTTTTAAAATGACCATGAGCAAACGAATTGCTCTTTTTATGGCCATTCCCGCTTTATTTTTATTGTCTGCCGGCGGTATTGGCTGGTGGGGCCTTACACAAACTCAGATTCCCGCATCACTGAGCAGCATGATTGCCGGAATAACTGTAACCGGCGTAGCTGTGATGATCTATCTTGCTTTTAGTATGATACGAAATACACTGTCTCCACTGGAACAAGCAACTGACATTGCAAACAAACTGGCCGCCGGAGATTTAACGCATCAATTTTCCATTAACCGCAGTGATGAATTTGGTGAATTATTAAAAGCACTCATTCAGACGGGAATCAACCTGAGAGCGACAGTACTTGATGTGCAAAAAAACGCCCTATCCGTTCGTCAGGCAACCGGTGAAATTGCTTCCGGTAATCTGGATTTATCACAACGCACGGAGGAACAAGCCTCTTCGCTAGAAGAAACAGCCTCCAGCATGGAAGAATTAACCTCAGCCGTGCGTCAGAACACGGATAACTCCGTGAGTGCCAGCCAACTCGCCTTGACAGCCAGCGACATTACCGCCAAAGGCGGAATCATGATGAAAGAAGTTGTTACCACGATGTCGGCAATCAGTGAAAGCTCAAAAAAGATCGCAGACATCATTAATGTCATTGATGGCATTGCCTTCCAAACAAATATCCTGGCACTCAATGCGGCCGTTGAAGCAGCGCGCGCTGGTGAGCAAGGCCGGGGATTTGCGGTCGTAGCAACCGAAGTTCGTAACCTCGCGCAACGCAGTGCCACAGCAGCCAAGGAAATTAAAACACTGATTGATGATTCTGTACAAAAAGTTGATGAAGGGGCCGCGTTAGTTAATCGGGCGGGTAAAACAATGGATGAAATAGTTGGATCCATTAAACATGTGACTGAAATCATGTCAGACATCACTTCAGCCTCCAAGGAACAAAGCACTGGTATCGAGCAGGTCAATCAAGCGGTGACTCAAATGGATGAAGTCACACAACAAAATGCAGCGTTGGTAGAACAGGCAGCCGCTGCCGCCGCTTCGTTGGAGCAGCAGGCACATGAGTTAGTCGGCGCCATTTCCATATTCAATGTGGCACACAATACGGCAAAACGGCCAGCTGCCGTGGTTCAACTGGCTGACAAAAGAACCGGATTAACGGAAAGAAGCAACCTTCACAATAGCAACAGTCATTTAAATAAAAGAAGTAAAATTGCTGTCGGTGATCACAGTGATCAATGGAGTAAATTCTAGGAATCTTAACCATTCTCTGAGGCATCTTAATCTCAATTAAAATGGCCAGCAAAAAAGCTGGCCTTTTTAATATTAGAATCTATGCAAGGTAAACTAGTGCCCACAATTGAATACTAAAAATAACCCGAATGTCTCAGTGAAAACAGCAACTATATCTGAAAGCACCATTCCTTTATACACAGAACGCTATACAGCGCCATCCTGGCTACCCGGCGGGAATATACAAACACTTTATCCTTATTTCAATAAGCCTGCGCAACTGTTCATGTACCGGCGCGAACGCTGGGAACTTGATGATGGTGATTTCATCGATGTGGATTGGACGGACGGCTCTGCCGATTCGCCTTTAGTAATATTCTTCCATGGGCTCGAAGGCGATTCATCCAGTCACTATATTTTAAGTATGATTAATAGCCTGAGAACCTACCGCTGGCGTAGTGTTGTTATTCATTTCCGTGGATGTTCCGGGATACCCAACCGCTTGTCTCGCGCCTATCACGCCGGCGATTCCACTGAAATCGATTGGATGCTGCAGCGTGTTAGCAATCAAATGCGAGCAGAAAACGTGACGCAACCGGTTTATGTGATGGGCGTTTCGTTGGGTGGCAATGCGCTATTGAAATGGCTGGGTGAAAAAGGGGGACAAGCAAAAGAACTCGTGGCAGGCGTTGCAGCGGTATCCGTTCCGCTTGATCTGGCGGCTGCCGGTTCAGCTTTGGATACCGGGTTCAATCAAGTGTATACCCGTCATTTTCTGACGACACTCAAAACCAAAGCGTTTGAAAAACTGGAACAATTTCCCGGCTTATTTGATGCCCAAGCACTCAAAAAATGCGCATCAATTTATGATTTTGACAATCTGGTCACGGCACCCTTGCATGGTTTTCGCGATACCGATGACTATTGGCGGCAGTCAAGCAGCAATCAATGGCTCAGACATATCAAAGTACCTACTTTATTGATTAATGCGCGAAATGATCCTTTCATGCCAGCATCGGCATTACCGGATCAACAAGCGGTATCCCCCGCTGTTACTTTGGAATTTCCGGAGCATGGCGGCCACGTCGGATTCATGCAAGGCCCATTCCCAGGAAAATTAAACTGGCTGCCACAAAAGATACTCAGTTTCTTTCACTACCAATGCCAGCAGACTGAGCGCGAACGACCCTAAATTTTAAAAAGTTCTGCTGAATTCAACATAATGTAGAATAGCGCTCGATTGTATAAATTTCCGTGTCACCTCAGACTCGAATTGTAACTTCATGCCAACCAACCCCGCTTTTATCCATTTGCGATTACACAGCGAATACTCCATTCTGGATAGCACGGTCCGTATTCCCGAGGTGGTTGCCAAAGCAGTGGCCGACCAGATGCCTGCATTGGCATTGACTGACCTCTCGAATTTTTTCGGTCTGGTCAAATTTTACCAAAGCGCTTATAAAAATGGCATCAAACCAATTCTCGGCTGTGATGTCTGGATCACCAATGAATCCGATCGTAACAAGCCAGTCCGGCTTTTACTGCTCTGCCAATCGCACGCCGGTTACTTACTGTTATCCCGTCTGTTATCCCGCGCCTATCGGGAAAACCAGACTCATGGCAGAGCCGAGATCAAAGAATCGTGGTTGCATTCGAATGAATCGGATACGCAAGGATTGATCGCGCTATCAGGCGCTCGCTTTGGCGACATCGGATTGTCCATTTTGCAAAATAATCTGCAACAAGCGGAAATTCTGACGCAAAAATGGGCAAATTTGTTTCCTGATCGATTTTATATTGAAATCCAGCGGGATGGTCACGCCAATGAAGTCATGCTAGTCCAGCAATCACTGGTATTGGCCAAAAAATTCAATCTGCCTGTCGTTGCCACGCAATCAATACAATTTCTGAACGCAGAAGATTACCGGGCGCATGAAGCGCGGGTTTGTATCGCAGAAGGTCATACCTTGGATGACAAGCGCCGTCCGAGATATTTTACAGAACAGCAATATTTCAAAACACAAGCCGAGATAACCCAATTGTTTGCCGATATTCCCAGCGCACTGGCGAATACAATCGAAATTGCCAAGCGCTGCAATCTGGTATTGGAACTGGGTATCAACCGGCTGCCGTTGTTTCCCACACCCAATAATGAGAGTCTGGAGCAATATTTGCGCGACCAGGCTGCAGCCGGTCTGATACAGCGTATGGCCAGCCTGTTTCCTGATGAAACCGTGCGCAATGGCAAAATGCCCAAGTATCAATCGCGCCTTGAGTTTGAAGTCAACACCATTATTCAGATGGGGTTTGCCGGATATTTTTTGATCGTTGCCGACTTCATCAACTGGGCTAAACACAACGACGTGCCAGTCGGTCCCGGGCGCGGCTCCGGGGCCGGTTCATTAGTGGCGTACTCATTGGGAATCACCGATCTCGATCCGTTACGCTATGATTTACTGTTTGAGCGCTTTCTGAATCCAGAACGCGTATCCATGCCCGATTTTGACATTGATTTCTGTCAGGACCGACGCGAATTAGTCATCGAATACGTGAAGCAGCGCTACGGCACGGAAAAAGTTTCCCAAATCGTCACGTTTGGCACGATGGCAGCCAAAGCGGTGATTCGCGATATCGGCCGGGTGCTGGATCTGCCGTACAACTTTGTCGATCAACTCGCCAAACTGATACCCTTTGAGATCGGCATGACGTTAAAAAAAGCGCGCCAGCTTGAGCCGCAGCTCAATCAGCGCGCCGAAGAGGAAGAAGATGTGCGCAATTTGCTCGAATTGGCGGAAAGCCTGGAAGGCATTACACGCAACGTCGGCATGCATGCCGGCGGTGTCTTGATCGCTTCTGGAGAAATCACGGATTTCTGCCCGATCTATTGCACGGAATCCGGTGATTCGGTCGTCAGCCAGTTGGATAAAGATGATGTGGAAAAAGTTGGTTTGGTCAAATTCGACTTTCTGGGATTACGCACGCTGACCACCCTGGATCGCGCCGTCGGCTATATCCGGCAATCGCGCAAAAAAGGCGAGCCTTCTACTGAAATTGAGTCCGCTGTCCGGCCATTCTCACTGGAGACACTGCCGCTTGAAGATGAACGCACCTACGCGCTGATGCGAAAAGGCAACGCGGTCGGCATCTTCCAGTTTGAATCGCGCGGCATGATCGATTTATTACAAAAAGCAAAACCCGATTGTTTTGAAGACATCATCGCGCTGGTTGCGTTGTACCGCCCCGGCCCGATGGATTTAATTCCGGAATTTATTGACCGCAAGCACGGTAAAAAAACGATTGAGTATCTCGATCCCCGCCTGGAACCGATTCTGGGTCCAACGTATGGGATCATGATTTATCAAGAGCAGGTCATGCAGATTGCGCAAGTCATCGGCGGCTACAGTCTCGGCAGCGCCGATTTATTGCGCCGCGCGATGGGTAAGAAGAAAGTTGAAGAAATGGCACAACAGCGCGATATTTTCGTGAATGGCGCTGTGAATAACGGCCTGAGCAAGGATAAAGCCACCGAACTGTTCGGCTTGATGGAAAAATTCGCCGGTTACGGCTTCAACAAATCCCATGCCGCTGCTTACGCATTGATCGCCTTCCAGACCGCTTATCTGAAAGCACACTACCCGGCCGAATTTATGGCCGCGTGTTTGTCCGCCGATATGGATGACACCGACAAAGTGCATATTTTTGTTGAGGACACCATCGCTAATGGCTTGACGATTCTGCCTCCCGATATCAATCGTTCCGGCTACCGTTTTATCCCAGCCGATGAAAAAACCATCCGCTTCGGTCTCGGTGCGGTAAAAGGCACCGGGGAATCCGCAATTAGCTCGATCGTTGCCGTGCGCGAACAAACGGGGCCGTTTACCGATTTATTCGATTTCTGTAGCCGTGTCGACCGGCGTATCGCCAATCGCCGCGTGATGGAATCACTGATCCGCGTCGGCGCGTTTGACGCCATCAATCCCAACCGTGCCAGCCTGTTGGCTTCTGTCGGTCTGGCGATCGAATCCGCCGAGCAAATGAGCCGCTCTTCCAGTCAGGCCAATTTATTTGGTGGTGAAGGAGATCAATCCCATATGCAGCCACAACTGATTCATGCGGAATCATGGTCCGACCGGGAGAAACTTCGCCATGAAAAAATCGGCCTGGGTTATTATTTTAGCGGGCATCCTTTTGATACCTACGCCGCAGAGCTAAAACGATTCATCCGCACCCGGCTTGATCGGCTGAATCCAAGCCGTGAACCGCAATTGCTCGCTGGAATCATTCATTCCATCCGCGTGCAAATGACACGCCGCGGCAGAATGGGCGTCATCAATCTGGACGATGGCAAGGCACGTATAGAGCTGGTCATTTTCAGCGAATTGTTCGATGCGAATCGCGCCTGGTTAAAAGAAGATCAACTTCTGATCGCCGAAGCGAAAGTCAGCAACCGCGGATACAATGGCGAAGAAGGCGAAGAATTAAGAATCACCGCCGAGCAGCTCTATGATTTCGCGGGGATACGCTCGCGCTTTGCCAAACAAATCAGGATTCACTGCGATCCCACGACACTCAGCCAAGTTTCCAGCCTCAAAACGCTGCTGGCACCCTTCTCCAATCAAACGCAGAAACCCGGCTTATCCGGCAACCATAATCACCCAGTTTGCCCGGTCGCTGTCATCTATCACAATGACTTTGCCAGCGGTGAGCTTGAATTGGGGAATGATTGGCGGGTAACTCTGCACGACGATTTGCTGCAATCGTTAACCGCGCATTTCAAAACTGAAAATATCGAAATTGTGTACTGAACATTAAAAATATCAATCGTGCTTGATCCCTTTGGCTCCTGTCCCGCCCATACACTAACAGGCTAACTGTTTCATCTCCTATTAGAAGAATCTTTGATAAAAACGTTTATTCCCCGATGGCTTACCTATGTTAGGTACCGCACAGACATAACCATACAGAAGATATATATGTTGCATTAGCGTATAGTAGAAACTATGTCGGCGGCGCATTCAAAGTATTAAACCGCCAGCACCGATTCGTTCAGGCTATGTTAGGTGTCCATTGACAGTAATTCAAAAAATACACTTCTTAACGATTTTCCTGCATTCATCTTCTATTCTAATACACGAGATCTAAACGTGTGCAGTTGTACGTTTTATACGGAGACTGGCTTTGTTTAAAACAGAAATCAATATAATCGCCCTTGATGGTGAAGCCAAAGCTGACGGTGCTACTGAAATGCGGCGTCAGGAGACTTTGCTTAGAACAAGAGCGTTGCAAAACGCCATTTTCAATAGCGCCAATTTTTCAAGCATCGCGACTGACGCCAAAGGTGTAATTCAGATTTTTAATGTTGGCGCAGAACGCATGCTGGGTTATACAGCCGCAGAAGTGGTGGACAAAATCACGTTAGCAGATATTTCTGATCCTAAAGAACTCATTTCACGTGCCAAGGCTTTAAGCATAGAACTCTCCACACCAATCACTCCAGGCTTTGAGGCACTTGTGTTCAAAGCCTCCCGGGGTATCGAGGATATTTACGAACTTACCTTTATCCGCAAGGATGACAACCGGTTCCCGGCAGTGGTTTCCGTCACGGCACTACGCGATGCCCAGGACGAAATCATCGGTTTTCTGCTGATTGGTACTGATAATACGCTACGTAAACAGGCCGAAGCGGAACAGAAGAAACTCGACCAGCGTTTGCGCGACCAGCAGTTCTACACACGTTCTCTCATCGAATCGAATATTGATGCACTAATAACCACCGACCCGTCCGGCATGATTTCGGATGTCAACAAGCAAATGGAAGCGCTCACTGGCTGCACGCGAGATGAACTGATCGGTGCACCGTTCAAAAATTACTTTACCGATCCGGAACGAGCGGAAGCAGGCATCAAACGAGTGCTGACTGAAAATCGGGTTACCAATTATGAGCTAACTGCACACGCCAGAGACGGCAAAGAAACGGTTGTGTCTTATAATGCAACGACTTTTCACGACCGTGACCGTAAACTGCAAGGTGTGTTCGCTGCAGCGCGCGATATCACGGAGCGCAAACTGCTTGATCAGGCTCTGAATGAAACAAATATCAAGCTCGAAAGTGCCAAGTCTATCGCGGAAAAAGCCAACCTCGCAAAATCAGATTTCTTGTCCAGCATGAGCCATGAGTTACGCTCTCCGCTTAATGCAATCCTCGGCTTCGCCCAATTGATCGAATCAGGTTCACCGCCGCTTACCCCCCGCCAGAAGAGTAATATTGACCAAATTCTCCTGGCTGGCTGGTATTTGCTGGATCTGATCAACGAAATCCTCGATCTCGCGTTGATCGAATCCGGCAAGCTGATGTTGTCACTGGAACCCATGTCGCTAAACGAAGTAATGAGCGATTGCCAAGCCATGATCGAGCCTCAAGCACAAAAAAGCGGCATCTCCCTGACATTTCCTCAGTTCGATCGCACCTACTTTGTCAAAGCGGACCGGACAAGAGTAAAACAAATTCTCATCAACCTGCTTTCTAATTCGATCAAATACAACAGGGCAGGCGGAACGGTGGTGGTGAACTACAGCGCAAATACTGCAGAACGTATCCGCATTAGCATTACTGATACTGGAGAAGGCTTGAGCGTGGAGAATCTCTCACAACTGTTCCAGCCATTCAACCGGCTTGGACGAGAGGCCGGCACAGAGGAAGGCACGGGCATCGGTCTGGTAGTCAGTAAGCGGTTGGTAGAATTAATGGGCGGTGCAATTGGGGCGGAAAGCACTGTCGGGAAAGGCAGTGTGTTCTGGATCGAATTAAATCGGACAAATGCGCCACAAATGGCTCTAGATGACGATAAATCCAAGATGGCTATCGGCCCGGCAACGATTTCAGCTGATACGCCTTTACGTACCTTACTCTATGTCGAGGACAATCCAGCCAATCTGCTGTTAGTAGAAAACCTGCTCGAACGCCGGGCTGATATCCACTTGCTGAGCGCTCAAGATGGCCTCCGTGGTATCGAAATTGCGCGCGCTTCGCTGCCGGATGTGATCCTCATGGACATCAATCTGCCTGGCATTAGCGGGATCCATGCACTGAATATTCTGCGCAAAGATCCAACGACAGCCCATATTCCGGTTATCGCGCTAAGTGCCAATGCTATGCCGCGAGACATCGTAAGAGGTCTTGAGGTCGGATTCTTTCGTTATCTCACAAAACCTATCAAGCTAAACGAATTTCTCGATACCCTAGACGCAGCACTACAATTCTCCGAGACTCAATCAGCCGGCACAAATACGGAAAAAATATGATAGTTAGTACCCTCGACATTCTTAACGCCAGCATCCTTATTGTTGATGATCAAGAACCCAATGTCAGTATGCTTGAGCAGTTACTGAGCGACGCCGGTTATACGCAAGTGGAATCAACCATGAATCCGCAGGAGGTTTGCGCACGTCATCGTAAGACCGGTTATGACCTCATTCTACTCGACTTACAGATGCCCAATATGGATGGATTTCAGGTGATGGAAGGCTTAAAGACCAACGAGTCGGATGACTATCTGCCAGTGATCGTACTTACGGCGCAGCCTGGCCACAAGCTGCGTGCGTTGCAAGCCGGTGCCAAGGATTTTATCAGTAAACCGTTTGACCTGGTGGAAGTAAAGACGCGCATCCATAACATACTCGAAGTACGATTGCTCTATAAGTTACTTCATCAACACAATCAATTACTGGAACAGACTGTGCAGGAACGCACGGCCGAACTACGCGAAAGCGAAGCGCGCTATCGCAGTCTTACTGAATTAGCCTCCGATTGGTATTGGGAGCAAGACGAAAGCGGGAACTATACCAAAGTCTCCGGTCCGGTTCTGGAAATGCTCGGCGTTCGAGTCGATTCCTTGGCTGGCGAATCAGGTAACGACAAGCTATCCGGATGGAATGCAGCGGAACATGCAGAATTACAGGCAAAGATTGCCGCACGGCAACCCTTTTTGGATTTCGAATTTAGCCGTATTAATGACGATGGCTCGCACCAAAAGTTTCGCGTCAGCGGGGAACCCATGTTCAACCGGTTTTGCGGCTACATCGGTTACCGCGGCATCGGATTAGAAATCAAATCCAAGTAATTATTTCTAATATTCTGCTATGATCTTAGCCCATAGCCCCAATCAAAATCATCTCCTCGCTGCGCTGCCCACAGCCGACTTCGAACGCATTGCGGCGCACTTGGAATTGATTGCAATGCCGCTCGGGAAGTATCTTTATGAACCTGACGAACAATTATGGCACGCCTATTTTCCCACCACTGCCATCGTCTCGTTGCACTATGTCACGGAGTCTGGCGCGTCCGCCGAAACCGCAGGGGTTGGCAATGAAGGTGTCGTCGGGATTGCACTCTTCATGGGTGGCGATACCACACCCAGTTCGGCCATGGTACAAACTGCCGGTCACGCTTATCGCCTCGAAAGCCGCTTGTTCAAACAGGAATTCAACCGCGCCGGATTGATGCAAAGCTTGTTATTGCGCTACACCCAGGCACTCATGACACAGATGAGCCTGACAGCGGCCTGTAATCGGCATCATTCGATAGAACAACGGTTGTGCCGCTGGCTATTGTTGACACTCGATCGCGTACCCTCTCTAGATCTCGTCATCACGCAGGAGCAAATCGCCATTATGCTTGGCGTACGCCGCGAAGGCATTACCGAGGCAGCCGGAAATTTGCAGCGCGCAGGCAATATTCACTACCGCCGCGGTCACATTGCAGTACTCGATCGTTCCGGACTAGAGGCCTCCGCTTGCGAGTGCTACGGTGTAGTCAAGAAAGAATTTGATCGGCTACTGTGTGATGTGCAATACCGCAAGGGACTGTAAATCTGCGACGTGCTAAAAGATTCAGCAGACCCAATCCAACAAGCAGCATCGTGCAGGTTTCTGGTTCCGGGATAGTGGAAACATAGAAGGTATCCCATACATCATGCCCCCATTGGCTTGATACATAGCCTCTCTCAAAATCGGTAACATCAACATGCGCATATGCCGAATTCCAGTATGCCACCGATTGAATAGTACCAAAACCAAATTCCTCTAAAGTAGGTAGATTACGCATTTCGGCTTCCGT
>ERZ1292630.2734-Hain-H41-02um-R3-2734-length-16024-cov-8_pt1 | contig 16024 bp, 2 predicted proteins | sample MGYA00564408_ERZ1292630 | MGnify/ENA primary metagenome ERZ1292630 (study PRJEB36523, sample SAMEA6512641) | groundwater metagenome | collected 2019-01-08 | study: AquaDiva: Metagenomics assemblies of 32 groundwater samples | reverse complement strand
CGCCGCCCGTTTTTGGGAGGAGAGCTGAAGTGTAGTTGCGCGAAGTGGTTCGTCGCGTGGTTGTTTGGATCGTTGGGCTTCTTCTTCCTTCTTCAGTACCCCGACGACGATCCTTCTTGCTTCGTCGTTGTTGTCATCGCCGTCCTCTTCATTCGGACCCGAGTAGCGACAAAATAGCAACTGTGCGAAAGGGTACATCGAGACCCCTGGAAACGTGACGTTGGAGACGGGATACAAACCGGCGGCCGCACTCTGATCATTGCAGCAATCTACGGCGGCCACATTCTGAACCGGTATCGACACCTGGGTCGAGAAAGGATGCGCGTGAGTCCGGTCCTCGCGGTCTTTCAGCGCCGTCCCAACGGTGATGCCTCCGTCGTCTCCGTTGCTCACGCTAACGATGAGGCGCCCTCGAACTGACTCCACCTCAAACCAGTGATCCGGGCAGTGCTGCGAAGCGAAAAAGAGCATCGTGCCGACAGGGAAGCCGCGACTGCTACTGTGGTGAGCATCGTCATCCCGCGTTGCTGCCACCTTCCACGATGCCAGGACGATAACGAGGAACAACGCGTAAGCCAAGCATGGTAATGTGGCGCTCCCCCGTCGCGAACAAACCACTGACGATGACATGATCAATTCACACAAAATGAGATAGAAGGGGACTCAGATAGATGGGAGAGAAAAGCGAAGGGGGAAAACCGGAAAAAGTCCCTAGAATGAGGAGAGATGTTTGGCTATTGGCGATAAGCAGGGGGGGGCTGGTGTTTGGACCCCTTTTGCTCGCTGCCTTACATGTTGTGTCTCAGACTGTACGATACGTTGCGCTGTGGTCACACCACCACGGCGTGAAGTCGAATTGTTTTTCGATGATCAGCAGGTGCCCACGCTCGCTTCGCCCACGTGAGGTTCGGAGCCCGCTTGACGGGCGCAAAGCGGAAGCCCAGAGCCGCAAAATCCCGCCGCACCGTGCTGGCCGACACGTCTGCCAACCCTTCCTCAAGGAGGGTGCGCGAGACGTCAGGGGGCGACATGTCCGCATCGGCGGCCAGCTCCCGCGCCACGTGCTCACGCCGGGCGGCGATGGCGGCCCGCTTCTCGGGGGACGGGGCCGGAGGCGTTGGCGCGATGCTTCCTCCGTCGAGGGGGCGGCTGCACCACGTGCGCACTGTCCGCGGGTCGCACCGAAACATCGCCGCCAAATGGCGCTGCGAATGTTTCCCCGCGAGCGCCGCAAGCGCGCCGCGCAGAGCCGGCGAGAGGCGGCCCTTGGCGCCGCGGACAGGGGCAGGGCGCGACGCCTTCCTCGACCGAGGGCGGCCACGCTTGCGGGGGGGTAACCGCGAGGGTAGCTGGGCAACGACGACGGAAAGCGACACGCCACACGGCAGACGTGGCTCGTTGTTTTGCGGCCCGGCACGGTCAATTTTTGGCTTATTACGCTAGAAAATCACGTATTTTTTGACTTTTTCTGTTGCGAAAAAACCTGTGTAGCCAAAAGTTGTTTTCGTGGTTGCCAAATGGGGTGCAATGTACGTACTGTATAAGGCGCACAGTGAAGAGTGAGTAGTCTCTCTCATCATTATTCACAAAAGAAACACGAGTGTGTCAGGAAGTCGTAGAATACGATACAGGAGTTTTGGGTTCAATACACGTGAAGGCCGCTGACTTCCCCAGATCCATGAGGCAACCGGAAAGCCGGTACGGACACGGCCGGCGAAGACTCCAATCCGAAAGGGAAACGAGCACTTCGGGAACCGACACACATTGAGGATGAGACATGACCGTTGTTTCTATTCTTGCTGTTGCCACCCCGCTGTCGCCTATTTGCCTAGGCTGCCGCCGACCCATCATCCACACCACGCGAGGCAGGCGGTCGCATATTCAGAGCAATATCGACACGGGAACAAAAGCTGAGATAGTCGTGCGCCACGGTGAAGTACGTGGCGATGAGTGCCAACGGCCCGATGGCTAGCAGTTGCGCCGGCGTGGCATCCGTCGCCTGGTTGCGCGCGTTCCGGAGAAGCACGGTCACGGAAGGGGAAGACTGGGACGAAGCCGCCTCGCTGACCGGCTTCGAGCGTGGATGCGACGACGACGACGTGAGGTGTGGATGATTTGACACGAGTTCCGCAGTTTGCTTGTTGTAGCCGCGCGTTCTGGCCCCGACGCCGCCGCGAGCTGTCGTTGTCGTCTGACCCGCGTTCGTGGAAGCCGTTTGCGACGATTGCCATCTCGAGCACATGGCAGTGGCCGAAGCGGACGTGGCTGCGCGGGCAACTCTTGCCGCGTCCAGCGTGCCGCGCTTAGCCGCCGCCACGCGAAATGTGAACAAGGGCTCCAGCAAGAAGTCGCACAACTTTGAGTCGAGATCATCTAGCGAGCGTATCTGGAGGCACCGTGCGGCACTGTGCAGGGAACCAACGGGGAGCCACTTGGCCAAACTGGCCAACACGGTGGCATCCCGCTCCGGCTTCGGAGGGGTCGTCGATGGCCCATCTCCGGTTTGCGCGCGTACCGGCGGCTTCGACGCGGCGACCACCTCTCGGTAGCCTCTCAGGCCGCAGCTATATTGCGCAATGTCGATGGCGGCTTCGACAACGTGCACCAGCTTTTCCGCCCACTTGACGCGCAACGACAGCATTTCGTTCAAGATGATGGGATGCCGCGTGGCAAAGTACCACCTCCGGCAGACGGCTCCCAGACGAAACACGAGCGATTCGTCCATCGTGAATTCGTACATCAATAATAGGAATCGCGTGAGGTGAGTGTGCTTGTAACTAGTCACCGTCCTCGAAAAGTGGAAGTTGTCTCGGACGGCGGCGGCGGCGGGCTGATACGGGAGCGAAGAGGAAATCAGAGCCGTGGACGCGGGTGCCACGTGACCGCCGTGTCGAGACGCCTGACCGAACATCACGTGACCCCCGGCGGCGCCGCCTCCGCCGGATGACATCGACGATGCATCGAAGCTCGCATGGCCAACATCGAGGGAGTCTCCAGGACTGGCCCCTTCGGGGAACGCAAGGCTAGCCCCGAGGCGGCTGCCCGCGAGCGCGTCGTGTGGCGATGCGCCGCCGCTATGGCCCCCTCCTCCACGCTCGTCAAATGAAGAGCGTAGCAAGGCGCTTGCGAGCGCCGTGCGCTGCGCGTTGTGGAACGGCGATAGCTTGTGATGATGCTTTGGCGATGCTGCTGCAGACAGCTGCGCCGTCGATGTACCGGGCACGGACGGCGGCAACGCCCGTGACGCGGGAGGCGAAGCGGACGCACTGGACGGGGGGGCTTCCCTACGGTCCACGGTCGTGATGGCGACCGCCGGGGGCGCTGGATCGCCGCTGTCTCCTGTGGCACCCGCCGCGCGTCGGGCTGCGGCGAGGGTGAGCGACTCCTCCGGCGTGATGTGATCAGACAAGGGACTGCTGCTGCTACCTTGCCCGGAGGATCCCGTCGCGAACGACGCCAGTTGCTGGCTTCGACCCGCGCGGAACGACGACTGCTCCACAATGTCGCCGCCGTTGCTAGAGCCGGCAGCGTTGTGGCTGCTGCTCGTAAAGGAGTGGGGAAGCGCTTGTTGTTGCGATTTCGATGAGACGACGACGACCGACGAGGAGGAGGAAGAGGCCTTCAAGAACGCCTTCGGAACGTGAAAGTCGTAGTGGTCGAACGCGACGACACAAAATGCGTGCATGGCGTGAATCGCTTGGGCGACGCTCATACGGCAAGCATGCCCAACGGCCGTCACGATGCGCGTAGGCGTGGCCGACGGTGGCGTCCGCGTATGCGGCGTCCATAGTGGCGGGGTCGTGAAGCTCATTGTCTGGTCCAACGGGGACAGCATCGCCGCGGACGGTCCGCTGGGGAATCGGTGCTGATCGCCGTCTGCCGCCATCGTCGAAGGGACGATGCGCACCATGTTGTTGTTGTGGTCCGCCGGTCGCTGAGGCTGCCGCTGGGGTAGCATCCAGCGATAGCGTCTGCTCGTCAAGAGATCAACGGATTTTTCATGCGATGGTACCTTGACGGCGTTCTGCGACGTCGACGACAAAGGCGACTGTTTGCCTCTTGGCCCTACCACCAACGCGGACGACGCGGGGTTCGTGACGGCTTGGTCGAGGAGGGGCCGCACGCTGGCAAGTGTTCGAGATGGGAACCCTACGATCGTCGTTGGTGCCGCGGCACCCGGAGGGCTGTCACTCGTCGGGTGGCTAGATGGTCCCACAGCCGCGACTAACGGGACGCGCGACGGTTGCGGCGGCATACTGGTCGCGGTAGAGGCCGTCGTCGCTGGAACGACCACCGCAGAACGATGGCCGGAAACGGCGGGATGCCGCGCGCCGGTCAGCCTTTCTGATGTGCGAGACACCGACAATCGGAGCGACTGTTGGCGCATGTTCGACACAGAACTGAGACGCGCGACGACAGCGGTTTGTTGTTGCTTGGTCAACGGCTGCGATTTTTTCAGAAACCATCGTTGGAGTCCCAAGTTCATTCGGTGCATGGCACGCTCTCCGGCCATTTGCTCTTTCAGCACCGGTGCAAGGAACACATAGGATGTGTCCAAGAGCGCTGCCGTGGTCACCGCTGTTGACTTCGAGTCGCGACCAAGAGGTCCGACCTCGGTTGATGTGGGGACGAGAAGACTTCGCCCACCCACGCTCGTCGATGTCGCCACTCGGCGAGCAATTCCGATTCCGGCGACCCTATCTGGCGCCGCCGCTGTTGGAGTGGTCGTCATGCTCCCGCCAGCGCCCACGGAAGGCGTAGGATCCACGACGGGACCCCAGACGAGACCCGGCTGTCGACGGGCCGCCGCGTCGATATCCACGGTCGCCAAGTACGCAGCGTCGGGAGTTTCCAGCTGGCACCAAAAATGAGCCTCGCACATACGACCCATTGTACCGGACCGTGCGGGATACCTTTCGACGGACTGGTTTACCAGACGCATCCGACGCGTTGGACACCGTGGCGGTGGGCATCTGCCGTCCGAAGAAAGAGGAGCCACCGATCGCAAAGGGACCCGTCGTCGTGTGCGCGGCGGATGGTGATGGGACGCCCATGCTCGCCTCGCCGCCAATGGCGTTGGGGGGCTGCTGGTGTCGCCGCGGTTGGTGACTACGGCCTGGGACTCCCGTCGCCGAAGTGACCACGACGCTATTATTATTGTTGCCGCGTGTTGTCGACGACGCGGCAGCGCCGCTGCGGCCAGCTGCGACTGGATGGACCGACGCGGGCCCAGCACCAGCGAGGGGGGCGTGGTGTTGGCCACTGCTGAACTCCAGTGCTGTCGCCTGGGGCGTCGTCGAGCGACCATACGGTTGCACTGGATGACTCCGGTCGACCGGCGCGTTGTCCGTCGTCGGAACGTCGTACACCGTCGACGTCGCGTAACGAATGGAAGAGGGTGCGAACGCTAACGCCGCGGCGGATGGCTGCTGCCCGTCGCCTCCCCGCCGTAGCGATGAATCCGCCACCGATGACATCATCCGAAACTGGACTCCAGCAACGGAGGCATCGGAGAGGTCCACCAACTCCGCTTCCGTATCGGACAACTCGGCACCATCTTCTTCCGAATCGGCCGTCCCCCGTCGCAATTTGGAACCCAGAAAATTATGCGGGTGGGCGTCGTCCGTTTGGCCGCTCGTGCTGCTGTGATCGTCATCGTCGTCCTCCTCTTCCTGCAGGATCGGTCCGCCGTAGTCCGCGTGGCTGGCGTTGACTTGTGGCGTCAACGGCAAGACGCAAACTAGGTGGCTCATCGCGGACGTGCGAGTTTGGGCACGGCTGAGAAGGAACAGGCCTGGCCGCTTTTTCCGCCCTGCTCCACGACGGTGAGTGCCCGGTCCATCGGATGTGGAAGGGATGATCCCCCTGGCGTCAACAGACCCGACATCGCCAGGAGGCGGAGGGACCTCCCCTGCTGCTGCGCCACTACCCCCCCCTTCGGCAAGGAAGGACGCTGGATCGTGAGCGTCTGCCTGTCGAAGAAGGGCAAGGCCGCTGAAATCGCTAATGCGGGTGATCGGGAAACCGGCGACGTCGGTGACGCCGCTTTCGACAAGGACCAAGTCCACCTTGCAGTGCAGAGGAACCACGAAGCTCCGATGGGTGCCGAGTGCCAAGACTTTGTACCTGGCGGGGTCCACGTCACCTCCCGCAAGCTTGGTGCGGGGTGGGATGCCATGGAATCTGCGTTTGCCTTTCGATCGACCGCCGTTTTCATCGGATTGATGTTCTTCTTCCGTGGGATCCTCTGCCTCGGGGAACGAGTTGCTCGCGGCCGTGACCAGCGTCCCAATGGATGGCCTCCCAAACGCAGTATCGGCCACGCCACCAGAATTCATCGACGCACTTACGCGGCGCTCCTCGGTGGCGCCAGCGATAGCGGCCGCCGTGACGGATGAAGGAACGTAATCGAAGAAGGCTATTTCCCGGAGAGTAGCATCGATTGCGTCCGAAATGACGTCCGCATCCGCGAGACAGCGACGTTGTTCCGCGGCGTGCGTCGAGCTGGGGAGCACAAAGGGAAGTGAGAATGACGACGATGTGCCGGAGGGATGCGAGGCGGTTGCGGATCCGGCGGAGGCAGCGGGGGCCTCCCCGTGACCACCGGACGGCGGCGGGGTCGCCACTGCGGTCGTCGCACCAGGTGGCCCCCGCAAGTTGATGGCGGCGCCCGTCGTGGTCAGCACGCCTCGAGCGATGGCCGATCCCAACGACGTCCCACGGGGGCCAGCCGAGAAATCCCCCATCATCGTTGACCCCACCGCGAACGATGACGAGTGTTTCCGCGCACGGCGACCACGCGCTAAATTCACGAGCAGCTGACGCAGCTGCGTCGACAAAATCACTGCAGCGTCGATGGAGGCCTCTCGCCGGCTGCTGCTCCCGGCAGCCCCATCGTGGCTGTGGTTGGAGTGCGACAAGCCCAACGCCCCATCAAGGCTGCCAGGGGCGAGCAGTGCCTTGGCCACGCGGTTAAGAGCCATGAAGCGGGGATCAGCGATCGCGACCAAGGCGGGTCGATCGGCGAAGAGGCGGCTACTCGGTGAAGAAGACGACGGCAGCTTGGGAGCGGAAGTGCTCGGCGGCAGAACATCGGCGGAGCCATTAAGCCGCGGGACGTTGGAGAGCCCTGAGACGAAGACCGAGGAAAGTTTGACTAGGAGGGCCGATGCACCAGTCATGGCGTCGCAGCAGAAGTGATCCGCCAGCGCGTCCTTGAGCGAGGGAGCGTACAAGGTTCGGTCCGAGGCGTTGGGAAAGAATGACAGGGTCGCTTCAAACTGCGGCTCACGCGCCATGATGGGGCTGATGGAAGACGAATGAACCTCGCCCCTCCCCCTCGTTGGGCCCTCCCCCCCTTTGTCGGGTTGGCCAGCAGCCGACAACGAGGGAAGAATGACGTGATGGGAACGGCGATCCTTCGCCGCCGACGAAGGTGGAGCCGCCGAGCCGCCGGCACCCCCACCACCAGACGGATGCCCATGATGATGAGTCGCGGCGGCGACGATGGCAGTCACCGTGCACGCGCCCACTTGGCGCATCGACGGCGCACAGACCATTCGCACGCGCCGCAGCTGCCTCACGCAGAGCCACCCATAGAAGGTGCTCTCGAGCAGGAGCATCGAAAGGGCGTCGAAGATCACACGCGAGCCGGAGCCGCCTTCCAGACTGTAGAGGACAAACTGCTTGAACTGTTCGCGCTCGTACTGGTTCGTGCGGCTCTCGGCCCCTCCCACGTCAATGTCAAATTCCATGGTCTCGATCCGAGAAGCGACGCTTTCCGCGAAATCGGTTCCATGCAAGTCGAGCAGTTGATGTAATTTGTTCGCGAAGGTTTGCAACGCCGTCGCCGACGTTGACTTGTTGCTACCCCGTGTCCGGTTTTGTTGCTGCGTGGTCGACATGGCCGATATGCTGTCGCCAGGAGATCGATCGAGGAGGACAGGTTTGTCCTTTCCTCCGGCTGCGGCCACGGTGGTGGAAGCCGTGTCGAACAGTGTTACGAGTGGCGCCACACCGGTACCGCCACTGGCGGTCCTCGTGCCCCCCAAGGCGGCCGGATGTGCCGGAGAGACGAGTGGCGGCGTGCTGCCAGCAGCCGTCGCTTTCTGACTCGGCAGCGAATTAAGGGAGGTTTGCTGTTGTGCTGCCATCGAGATGGCTTGTCTCAACAAGCGCGAAAATGACGCGACCGCGGAAGACAAGAGCGCTCCGACAGCTTGTGAGGCGACGGTCGCGCTGAGCGCCTCTCGTGCCTTCCGACGCAAAAAGTCAGCGTTGCCGTGGGCAAGCACCATCGACATGCCGATGGCTTGCTCGTCGCGCTGCGACAATCTTCCACGGACGACGAGGGCGTCCAGCTCCTGTTGACCGACGCTGTGCTCTTCCATCGTCGGCATGGCGCGTTTCTCCTCGGCCTCGTACACGCCAAGATTGACGAGGGCTGAGAAGGACAAGCGGCGGGCAAGCGCCTTCGACACTCGGGGCGTATCGGCGAGCCGAGCGGACCCGAGCGACTTCAGTTCCGACATGCTGTCGCCAAGGCCCCGCGCGCTCGACATCAGGTTTCCCCCGCTCGCCGAGCTTGCCGCCCCGTTGTTGGATGCGCCTGACGTCGCGGACTGCCGCTTCATCGCCAATGCCTTCACGGACGTCCAGAATGGCACTCTCTCGTGGAACAGTTTTTCATGCAGGGGCGGAAGCGCGAGCGCCGCAAGCACGAGATGGCCCCGAGTGGGAAACATCTGCAACGGCGTTAGCCCTAGCATCGCGTCCTTGCACAAGGGCACCTTATGTCGGATAAACTCCCCCAGCAAGACGGCATTGCTGGTCAAGACGATCCAATGAAACACGCTGAGGCCCGCGGCGTCGTAGCTTTGACCGAGTAGCCGTGCCACCACCGAGCTGAGCAGGCCTTGATTGGAATTGTTCTCGAGCACGAATTTAATCGAGGCGTTGCAGCGACTGCGAGCGGCGACGTGCAAAATGTTCTGCTCGACGATAAAATGGCGGTCTGTGTCGATGGATTTGTAAACCGATAGTTGGACAGCATCGAGCGGCCGGTACCGATAGGACGGGCCAAGCGGATCGTCGCGCTCGAATATCAACGGTGTTTTCGACCCTTCAAGTAGAATCTCCGACTTTAACAGCTTGGAAACTTGCGATTCCTCCATGGCAACGAACGTCGCGCACACGGCGGTGACGCGTTTGAGTGCGTTGCTCGTGACGGCGACGGACGCCGCGGCGCCTTCCTCATCGCCGGCCGCATCTCCGTCGGTGCCACCTGCGGCGGTGAGGTGTGGCAGTGGCGCCAGCGCGCGGTGGCTCGCCGTGGGCCGCGGAGGCGTGCGCGTGATCGCCAAAGGACTTGCCGCACTCAGCGAGGATGGCCGTCGCCTGAGTGCCGCCCCCGATGACCCTGAGGAATACGTGGGAGAAAAGGCCCCTCCGCCCGCCGAAGAGGAAGAGGGAGCCGCACCACCGGACGCCAAGGCGGCCACATCTTCCTCGAACCAGAGTTTGACTTGCCCATCCACCCCGCCAAATCGGAACACGGCCGCGGCGATGTCCCGGCAAAGTTTCACACGGGCACGGTCATTGTCCAGAATATCGGGCAAGTTCGTGACACGGATGCGACGCAGGTCGTTGCGTCCGAGTTGGAGCAGCTTGAGTAAATCCAGGTCCCGACCCATTTGCGCGTAGCACCACGCACGCGCATCCATCGACATGCTGTAGAGCTGCGCGGAGAGCGCCGTGGGACTGCTGTCCAACAGCGTCGCCATCGCGGTTTGAGGCTCCGCGCCGAATTTGCAGTGCATATTAGGGTGCACCGAGAACGTCGCGAACGAGCAACCCATGCGGCTGCCGCTCGCGTAGTACGTGCCTCCGACGCTCAACGCGTTGCCCGTCGGAATCGGCACTTGACGAGGGAAGCCGCAGGGCAGCGGTGGTCGTTGCAGGCCGCCCGCGAGTTTGACCGCGCTCATGCTCCCAAGCACCCCACCCACCGCGGCCGAGGTGGAAGCGATCGACGACGCCCCGCCGCGCGCTTGCTCGGTCGCCAGTGCTTTGGCGCGCACCGCCGAGCCACGTACGCCAATGGAACTTCCAAGGCTGTGCTGTGACGAAGCCCCGGCTGAGCGCCGCGCCGCCCCGACGGTCCCCGCTGGCCCCCCGCCACTGCGATTGGCGGCAGCGGCCAACTGCTTCCGCCGTTTTTCGGCAAATTCCAACAACACCAGCTGCACCTCGGACAGGCCGAAGAGCGCTTGATTGTCGAAGCGGCCTTCTTGCACGAGAGTGGGGGCGAGTCTCGCTAGGGTTTGCAGCACGCGCTGTGAGGCGTTGAATTGGGGAGGTACCGCGACGACGGTGCCGCTCGATTGGGCAGATAGATGATTCGTCGAACCGGCGGCGGCGGCGGACACGTTGGACGCCGCGTCGCCTATCGCGGCGGATGGGGTGAAGCCACCGCCGACGGACGTCACTGCTTTACATAGGGCGACGGCTGACATGGGCGCCTCGGCCGCGAGACGCTCCGCCACGTGCAGCGACGTGGTGGTCGTGAGGTCGAAGGCAGAGTAGCCATCCGGGACCGTCAACGCGGTGAACGTCGCCGTGTCGAACACGGTGGCCATCCAACGCAGCGTGGCCACGCAGCCGCCCATGGCGGCCAGGTGGACTAAGGTCAACATGTGCTTCGTGAAACGCATACGCTGCATGACGGTGACAGGAGGCGTCGCAGGGCACGTGGCATAGACGAGCGCCGTCGCGTCCTCCCCGTAGCACAACGCTGTGGCAAGCGGCGAGGACGCGATGCTCAGTCCAGCGCCGCTCGATGCTGACGAGCTGTGCGACTGAAGCGCATCTTGCGTCTCGGATTGCCCAATCAAGAAGGACAAAATGGACACGTCACTGTTGCCAGATCCGCCGATTACCTGCTTAGCCCAGGCTTCGTGGAGATCCACCGGCATCCACGTCGACTGCAGCGTCGCCTCCGCGGCGGCCGCGGCCGAGGAAGACGTAGAAGGCGGAGCCGCTTGCGACGACACGGCCGACACGGCATCTGACATCGCCGAGGAGACGGATTGATCGGCCACGCTGGACACCCTCCTGTTGCCGCCCGAAGAGGCGACGGTTGCAACGGCCGCCGGCGGAAGCACGGCCGCGGCGATCGAGGACAATCGTCCGCGGGTCGCGGCGGCGATGACCGTGGTGGGTGCCGCAGAGGACGACGAGAACACGGGGGGTGCAGGCAAACCGCCAAACCGGGACGTCGTCGCCGGATCGTATGACGATACCGTGGTGGTAGCGACGTGAGAGGCTGCCGCGCCTCCTCCACCTCCCGTGTGGATTGAATGACTCATCATCAGTCCCGTATTCGCGATGCTCGACGTCATGATGCTCTGAGCGCGGTTCTCCCTGGGCTGCTCAAGCCTGCGGGACAAGTCCTGCGCGAGCGCACCTTCTAAATTGCCGCCGCCCCCGCCTCCAAAACCACCCGAAAAAACAGCCAACGAGCTGTTTGCAAAGTTCGACATCGATAGCCCCGCAGCCGCTGTCGTTCCTTCTAGCGACGCGGCCCGCGCAATTTGGGTGGCTGCGTTTCCTAACACCGAGCACCGGGCCGCGAAGGCAAGAGCGTTCATGCCGGCGTCGTCTTCGTGTGCAATCGACGACCCAGCGGAAACGAGGATGTCTACGAGGCGCGCATCGTGCACGGCGAGGGCGTCGAAGAGGGGTGTGCGTCCACGACTGTCCCCCACTCCGACCACCTCGCTGCACAGAATCGCAAAAAACTCAAAAACGGCTTCACGTTTTGTCAGAATGCGCCGGCGGGTTCGCGGCGACATCGCCTGCTCGTCGGCGGTCACCATTTCAGGAGTCGCTCGCTCTCCGAAGTTCGGCATTGGCATGGTCAATCCGGGCATATCGGGTTGAATGCCGCCCGACCAAACGTCCAAGTTGCTGGATCGACGATGCCCCAGACTGGCGCCCCCTGGCGCTGGCAGCAACCCAGCCGCGTCGACAGGTGGGCTGTTGCTGTTTACGGTCACGATGATCGTAGGGTTGAAAGGCTCCATGTCGTGTGCCCTTAGCGGAGCCAAGATGCGGACGGGCCCGGCAACGGAGCCTCTCTGACTTGCAAGGGCCGCGTACGACGACCGTCGGCTGGATGCCGCGGAGGGTAAGAAGACGGTGTCACTGGGTCCGCCACCGCCAGCCGGGTCCTCCGCGTTACCGGATCCGCCGTTCATGTTGTTGCCGCCATCCGAATTCGGACGGAATGACCGCAGCGATGCTTCGCCGTCAGGCGAGATCATGGCGGCGACGACCGCTGCGCGTTGACTGAGGACCGCTTCGTGTAACGCGGTTCGTCGCGTGCGAGCGACTGGCAGATGGTACGGTGTTGCGCTGCGGTGTTGGTCGGCGGGAGGCGCAGCTGGCAGTGGCGGAGTCGTGATCACCGGGTCCAGCGCGTCGTGCTTGAGCGAGTGAATCAACGACAGGACAGGAAAGGCGCTCTTGTGTCGCCCGTTCAACGTTCGCAGCGTCGCCGACACTCCTCCAGTGGGCAGAAAGGTCGACATGATGAGTCCCTCCCGTGACGTGGTCGAATCACTAGACACGGATGCCATACTCCGCCGGCGTGGCGGAGGCGCAGCGGACGACGTGGCCATCGTCGTCGTCGGTTGCACGACGCCCAAGCGGTGATGGGGAACCTGCGGGGTGGCGGTGGACGTCGCTTGCGTCCCCGATTGAAGCAGCACGGACGTCCACCACTTGGAGCTCTGACACGTCGACGCGATGCTCATGCGGCCGAACCGAAGCGCCGCCAAGACGTGGGAATCCTCGGCAAGAAAGCCTTCGTCGATGGTCACCGCTTGTGCCACTGGCATCACTTGCAGTCCATTGTCACGGTGAACGACCTCGAAGCGACGACTCGACGGGAAAATGTGTCTCGGCACGTAGCACATGGTGCGGACTAATCGTCCCAAAAGGTTTTCCCCCGTGGCACAAACATAGTGGGCATTGACGACCCGTTCCACGAGTTCCGTATGGGACAGTAAGAAACGTAACGCGCGAGGCAACTGCCGAATCAAACACCATTCCAAGGTTCGTGGCGTGAGCACGGCCAAGTACGAAACACCGGGAAACGGCATGGCGAGCGGGTTGCCTACGGAGCCCATGAGTCCTATTGGCAGGGAGGAAATGTTTGGCGACGCCGGCGTGGATGACGTGCTTGACACGGCCGAGTCCGCGGGGATGTAGATGGGCGGCGCGCCATCGCCGACGAGGCATCCTAGAACGGCCGTGACGTTGACCGTCGCCGGATTCGTCATAGGCTGCAGGATCGATGAAGTTGATGCCGCGACGTTGCTGGATGCTTTCGGCGAGTTGCCCGGTGGTGACGGCACCGCCGGCGAGGACGCGACGATTTTGCCGCCGACAAAGATCACGGCGCATGACTGTTGCGCGTGCGTCGCCTGAAGCTGCTGTCGCTGGAGGAAGTGCTCGACAAACGTCCCGGCAAACTCTGGCACGCTATGGGCATTCTTTTGGCTCGCTCGTTTCGGCTGAGTTTTTTCCAGATAGAAGCCCGCGGTTCCAGAACCACCACCAAGTCCCGCGGTCAGCGTGGACGGCGTGACACCCAGGGAGGTACGTCGAGACGATGGTGGCGTCCCGCCCAGAGTTGGCCCAGCGTGCAAGTTGCCGGCCGAAACAACTTGCTGCGCGACTTGTTGCAACTGATCGCGCACAACGGTTTCCAAACCGGCTTCGAGCTCAAGCATGCGTCGCAAGAGCCACACGCACGCCTGGTCGCAGTTCTGTGCCATGGAATCTCGGTTGTAGCCTGGCAACGCGAGTAAGTAGTCGATGGGGTTGTGGGCCAACGCCTGGGCACGGAGGTGCGCATCCGACGCCACGTACAGTGGAGGTAAGGGCGGCGGCGTCGTCGAGGAGAGAGGTTCGCTTTGTGGCCCCCCGACCGCTGTGGTGTTGGATGTTGCGGAATGTTCCGCCCCAAGGCGCGCCGCGGGTGGTGACCGACTCACGTGTGAGCGCGGTGGCGACGGTCCGCCGGGTGCGACGGGCAGTATCGTGGGATGAGCGACGTCGGTCACGGAAACGTTGTGGTTGTTGCGCTGGGGCATGTGCTCTGGTGTGATCGTCACGCAGCGGTTCTCGGCCGACGGGGTCGAGCCGGACGGCGATCGGTCAGTGGGCCAGTGCGGAACCATGTGGTCCGAGGCGGACGGCGGCGGGGCGTCGAGTGCCTTACCCCCCGCCGATGACTGGCTCACCGGTGTCGCCACGAAAAGGGACGCCGTCGTTCGCGCGGGCGTCACCGAACGAGACGTGCGGTTGCTAATGAAGTTGGCCGCGTTCGACGGGGAGGACGAAGGGGAAGACGCGGCCGAGGGACGGCTGCCGAGCGTGGTCACGTCATTCTGTTGTCGAGAGGGAGGCATCAAATTCCGCGCGTTGGCCAATGCGCACCGTGCATGCATGGTCACGTGCATGGGCTGCTGCGCTTGCGTAATGAACGCCACGGCGGCGGCTGTGGGGACGGCGGCTGCGAACTGAAAGCCCGTTCCTTGCAGCTGCATGAGCTGATTCTCCACGTCCGCCGCGGTTCTCAGGGCGAAGAAACTCACCCAGCTGACGAGGGGTGGGACCGGGATCGCAAACGTTCTCGTCGTGGACCCATCCACGCAGGCATTACTGCTGGAGGATGGGGCGGCGTTGCTATTCGCGGCGTTGTTGAACGAGCCCACTGGCGTCAAACTCGGCGAGGACGGTTGGGCGCCCATGCTTAGCGAAGACGATATCAACGACGACGAGGACTCGAAGATGGACCGTTGCAGTGCGCTCGAGGACGCTGTGGGCTGCAACGCGGCATTGTTGCTCCGGATGCTCCCTGCGCTGGGTGCACAACGTTGGGGCGTTCGCTTGGTCACGCGACTGTAACTGCGAGTACGGTCGAAGGTGACACGCAAATGGGAGACCGTGGTCACGGCCGCGGCCGCCAGTGATGCCACGGCGGGATCGGAAGACAGGGTTGACGCGGCAAGGGGTGACGGACACGAATCAAACGACATACTCGAAAACTGCCGCGACGATGGTACATTATTATTACTGGTGCTATTCATGTGGGGCATGCCGGAAACGACGCGACCAGCCATCGACGTCGGCGACTTGGCGCTCGCTGGGGAGGAAATGCCCTGACCGGCCGCCGCCGCCGCTGCCTTCGGCGAGGACGTTGCGCTTTTGAATGGCCCTCCCACGAAGCTGCCAGCCGTCGTGCTAAGGACACGGACCATGCCGCCCGAGTTGAACGAGCCGACTAAGAGTCCCCCTTCGGACGGACGGAGCGTCGACATCGCACGGAGAAACGGGCTTGCGCGCGTGACGCTGTCCGTGCACGCCCACAGACACAGCTTCCGGGGCTCGAGCGAGCTGTAAACAGGGACGACGGAAACAAGCAGCTCGTCTCCAGAAAGCGGCTCGGCGTCACGCCGGTGCTGCCGGACGCGACTGGCACTAGCTTCTACCCCTTCCAACGAGGCGGTGCGGGAGGTGGTGTCGTCGTCGTGCCGCGGCCGTGCGGAGCCGTTTGCACCGTGGTACCGCAGGGACATGTCGTGTTTGAAATGAGCCGCCGCTGGGTTGCAGAAATCGCACAAGGCGGTGATCATCCTCCATGCCGCGGTGGCCGAAAACGACGAGGACGAGGAACCCGCGGCACCCGATGCGGAAGCGGCATCCACGGCGGCACCCCCGCCCCCGCCCGATGTGGCGACGGCCGCTGGGTCCACGGCTGGCAGGATTCCTGGCCGAAGGACACAAGTGCCAGGGACCGCCGCCACGGTCGATGCTGCAGCGGTTGCTGGTGCACCCGCCGGCGATGCCACAGCAGAAGGAAGAGGCATTAACGGCAATGTCCAAGGCTTGAAGGAGGCGGTGTCGGGATGCATGAAGTACATCCCGTCCCAGTTAGGCGGCGGCGTCGCGTATC